>Ga0074193_1000297_pt1 | contig 88920 bp, 86 predicted proteins | sample EPASupsiteHSE605_FD_64523 | JGI IMG/M metagenome (GOLD analysis project Ga0074193, IMG submission 64523) | Bioremediated contaminated groundwater from EPA Superfund site, New Mexico - Sample HSE6-05 | ecosystem: Environmental > Aquatic > Deep subsurface > Groundwater > Contaminated ... | reverse complement strand
GGATTTTAAGTCCTTCGTGTCTACCATTCCACCATCCGGGCGGCCTGGAGCGAAAGACGGGACTCGAACCCGCGACCCTAACCTTGGCAAGGTTATGCTCTACCAACTGAGCTACTTTCGCATTACTGTTTGCGGTTGCAAAGGTAGATAACTTTTTTAAATCAGCAAATATTTGAGCAAAAAAGTTAAGAATTTCCTTCGCTGATTTTTGCAATCAACAAGCCTGGGTAACAATATAATTATCAAAAAATGAATTTTCCTCCTTCAAAAAGAGGATGTATTTTCAGTTTTTATTCAAAAAGTGAAGGCTATTATGGCAAAAGTGAAGGATTTTGAGGGAAAAGTGAAGGCTATTTTGAGTTAGCCTTCACCGTCAAATATCTGATTATGTGATTGGTAGAGGCAAAAGTGAAGGAGTGAAGGCTATTTTTAATATAAACTTTTCCGGGAAGAGATAAAAAGTCAGCCGAACGGTTAAATTTTCCCGGTACTTTTTTGCTAAAAAGTATATACTTTGAGTCGCCAAAGTATATACTTTGACAAGTCAAAGTCCTAATTTTGGAAGAGCAAAGTAGTATTAAATTTTTTAGTCTTAGTTGTACACCTGAATCTTTTCTCCGGTTTTGGTAACGCCATATCTTCTGAGCGCGAATTTAGAGGGGCCGGAGTAGGGGATTCCTCCGTTGCTTATATCGTAAATTGTTTTGCACTTGGGACAGGTTGCTGTGCCATCATTGTCGCCGGGCACAATCACAATGTCGCGTTGTGCCTCGTTGGGACAGCAGCGGTCGTAGGCCATAAACTGATCTTGGTAGCTATGAACAATAATCAGCCCGGCATATCCAGTACTTTCCCCGGCTAAACGTGGGGCGGTAAATTCCTTGAAGCTTAACAAGGGAACTAAGTCCTTATCGCTGTAAGTCAGATTTAGTTCAAACCACACCCTGGAATAAGGAATGTCTGATTCTGTTATTTTAGAACAACTGCAAATCAGCAGCAGAAGTACGCAAGCTACAAATCGTTTCATCTTATTATTGTTTCACATGAAAAGAACACGCCTGTTCTCCTTAAACGAAAACAGGCGTATTTTTATATTATGCGTTTAGAATTATTCCTATTTCGCGAAGCTCTTCGGGCGAGAAGGTTGTATTGTTAAGTGCATTAAGATTGTCTTTCAATTGGGATACCGAACTGGCTCCAACAATGAGAGAGGTAACGCGCGGATCTTTCAAGACCCATACCAAAGCCATCTCAGCGAGAGTCTGACCTCTTTGCTCTGCTATCGCATTTAGCTTGGATACCTTTGCTATTACTTCGGGAGTAACCTGATCCCTTTGCAGAAATCCGGTAGATTTGGCAGCACGGGAATTTTCGGGTATGCCGTGCAGATACTTGTTGGTAAGCAGTCCCTGGGCAAGCGATGAGAATGCGATAAGACCAACGCCATGTCTGTGTCCCACTTCCAATACTTCCGGCTCGACATCACGAACCAGCATGCTGTATTTACACTGGTGAAGAAGGCAAGGCGTATTGTGTGCAGCCAGGTATTTATAGGCTTCTTCCGCTTTATCTGCCGGATAGTTTGAAATGGATGTATAAAGCGCCTTCCCTTGTTTTACGATATCTACCAATGCCTGCATGGTTTCTTCCATCGGGGTATTGGGATCGTAACGGTGACTGTAAAACACATCAAAATAATCCAACCCAGTCCGCTTCAGACTCTGGTCGATGCTGGCATGAAGATACTTACGCGAACCTAAGTCGCCATACGGTCCGGGCCACATCAGGTAACCGGCTTTGGAGGATATAATCAGCTCGTCGCGGTAACCTTGTAGCTGTTTTTTGAATATTTTACCGAAATTGGTTTCAGCCGATCCCGGAGGAGGGCCGTAGTTGTTTGCTATATCAATGTGAGTAATTCCGTGATCGAAAGCGTAAAGAATCATCTTTTCGGCTTCATCCATATTGTCTACATCCCCGAAATTATGCCAGAGACCAAGCGATATAGCCGGAAGAACAATACCCGAACGTCCGCATCGATTGTACTTCATGCCATTCGAATAGCGGTCTTCTTCTGCTGTGTAGTTCATAAAAGGTACGTATTATTGGTTTTACATAGAAATAAAGAACGAAAAAAGAGATTAAAACGTATGCAGCCAAAGAATCTATTCAGACCTTTGGCTGCATAAAAGAATATCATGCAAGCAGATTTTGTTCTGCTTCTTTGATTTTGTTGAATGAAAATCCGTCGATAACCTGTTGCATCAGAGCCGAAATATGGTCGTTGCAAAGATTGCCGATGCTTCCTTCGTGGGTATGATTTACCTCTTTGTTGGGAGAAAACCTGCCCGCTTCTATTTCGAGCCCTACCTGCTTGTAAGCATCCCTGAAAGGAACACCTGTGGCAACAAGTCTGTTAACTTCCTCCACGCTGAATATCAGCGAATATTTATCGTCGGCAAGAATAGATTCGTTTACTTTAACTTCCTGCATCATCATTGTAACCATTCGAAGGCAATCCTTCAGTTCGTCGAATGCCGGAAGAAATACTTCCTTGATAATCTGCAGGTCGCGGAAATAGCCTGATGGCAGGTTATTACTTATCAGTGTGATTTGCTGAGGCAGCGCCTGGATCTTATTGCATTTCGCACGGGTAAGCTCAAATACATCCGGGTTCTTTTTATGCGGCATGATGCTGGAACCGGTTGTAAACTGATCTGGTAATTTAATAAAACCAAAGTTCTGGCTATTAAACATGCATGCGTCAAAAGCCAGCTTCGAAAGGGTGGCTGCAATACCTGCAAGGGCAAATGCAACAGTGCGTTCCATTTTTCCACGTCCCATCTGGGCATATACAACATTATAATCGAGAGAATCGAAGCCAAGCAAATCGGTTGTCATTTGTCGGTTCAACGGAAAAGAAGATCCGTATCCGGCAGCCGAACCCAACGGATTGCGGTTGCATACCTTAAATGCCGCCTGCATCAGCAACAAATCGTCTGTCAGACTCTCCGCATAAGCGCCAAACCACAGTCCGAACGACGAAGGCATGGCAATCTGAAGGTGAGTGTAACCGGGTAAAAGCACCTCTTTGTAGCGGTTACTCTGACTAAGCAAAACGCCAAACAGTTCGGAAACAAGCTGAACAACCTCTTCGATCTGCGCACGGGTAAACAGTTTAAGGTCTACCAATACCTGGTCGTTTCTGGATCGTCCGCTGTGAATCTTTTTGCCCATGTCGCCAAGCTTACGTGTAAGCATAAGTTCCACTTGAGAGTGAACATCCTCCACACCCTCTTCAATTACGAAAAGTCCGTCTTCGGCTATCTTGTAAATATTTTTCAGTTCAGCGAGCAGAATGGGTAATTCCTCTTTGTCGAGGAGCCCGATACTTTCAAGCATGGTAATATGCGCCATGGAACCCAGCACGTCATATTTTGCCAGGTAAAGATCCATCTCGCGGTCTTTACCTACCGTAAAGGTGTCAACCTGTTGGTCTACTTTTACGTTCTTTTCCCAAAGTTTCTGAGCCATAATGCTAATTAATAAGGCAGAGATGCGATGACAACAGCTATCTTATCGAGGGCATCCTGCAATGGTTTGGATACCATAGGTTTGATAAACGGATTAAGCTCGGCCTTGATAGTCATCTTCATCTTCGTGTCACCCTCGGCAGCTTGCTTTAGTTGAATCCACAAAAACAAAGGAACCGGCGAATTCGTTGTCTCGAACTTGATGGTATTGTTAGGTTCGCGTTCAACAATTTTGAACGTAATCTTACCAACAGGGGCGACAGTAAACGAGCACGAATCACTGTCGAATTCAAAATCTTTTATTTTATCCTGGGGAATACGGTCTTTAATCCGTTCCAGGTTCGATAAATCGGAGAGCATGGTGAAGATACGATCTTCATCATGCGGGATTGTTTTAACCTCGCTAACAAATTCTGTCATAAGTTTGCCGGTTAAATTAAGCTTCTGGATTCCAATTCGCAGGATCTTTACGCCACTCTTGCAGAGTTGCGATATCAGATTCGTCGATGTAATTCGTACGAACAGATTCTTCGATAACAGCATCGTAATTGCTAAGCGTTGTCAGCGTTACTTTTGCTTCTTTGAACTGTTGTGTAGCAACAGGGAATCCGTGAGTAAAGATAGCTACCATACCAATCACTTCGCAACCAAAATTACGAACAGCCTCAACAGCCTTCAGACTGCTTCCACCTGTAGAAACAAGGTCTTCCACGATTACTACTTTCGAACCCGGTTTAAGTTCGCCTTCGATAAGGTTTTCTAATCCGTGATCTTTTGGAGTAGCGCGGATGTACACAAATGGCAGTCCAAGTAAATCGGCAACCAACGCACCCTGAGCAATAGCTCCAGTGGCAACTCCGGCAATGGCATCAGCGTTTTCATACTTTTCGCTTATTACGCGGGCAAGTTCCAATTTGATAAAAGTACGAACAGCCGGATAAGAGAGAGTCTTTCTGTTGTCACAGTAGATAGGAGATTTCCATCCCGAAGCCCATGTAAACGGATTAGCCGGTTGCAATTTAACGGCTTTAATTTTCAATAATTTCTCAGCAACTAATCTTTCCAGTGTTTTCATACAATCCTATATATTTGATATCGTTTGCAAAAATAGACAATGAGATTGATAAAGCCTAAGGAAACTGATTAAAATTTCCTATATATTTACGCTATGGATAACGTTAAGATACTAATACGGGTCCCTTCAATAGCACTTAGACAGCTGGCACACGCCCCGATTGTAGCCCCTGTTGTAAGTACATCATCTATAAGCAGAACATGCTTTCCAATCAGCGGTTCTTCCGATTTTACGCTGAAAATATTTTGCACGTTTGTCCACCTGTCGAACACATTCTTATGAGTTTGCGTATTGGTTTTCCTGATTCTCGCCAAGGCTTTGTTTTCTATAGGAAGCAGGCATACCGAAGCAATTCCGCGGGCAATCCACTCGGCCTGATTATATCCTCTTTTTTTCTGTCTTTGCGAGTGAAGCGGAACAGGCAGCAACATATCAATTCCTTCGAAGAATCCCTTTTCGTGCAAGGCCAATGCAGCCTGTCGGCCCAATTGGAAGCCGGCTTCTTTTTCGCCTTTGTACTTGATGGCGTAAATAAGTTGCTGAACTTTGCCTCCCTTTTCGTAATGAAGGAATGCTGTAGCTTTTTCTATTTCTACTTTTCCCGTAAACAGCTGTTCGGCCGGATTAAACGGGCGCAGGTGATAATTGGTGCGTGGTAGTTTGTATATACAACTCAGACAAAGACATTTCTCTCCGTCTACCAACAGTTCGCCGCACAAGAGGCAAAGACGGGGGAAGAAAAGTGCAAGCAGATCATGCAAAATCTTCATCTTCACCTCCTCTTACAAGTTGCTTCAGACAGCGGGAGGCAAGATTCGTTTCGAAACCTCTTCCAGCAGCAAACCGAAGAAGCTTAAGAAATTCTTCCCGGTTATCTTTTGCTTTTACGCTTTTCTTTTTATCCTTAAGAATGGAAAACAGGATGTCGTAATAATATTGTTCGTCTATCTGATTCAAGGCATCTTCTCTTATTGAAGCATCGATACCCCTGTCTCTGAGTTCAAAATCGATTTTAATGCGACCCCATTTGTTGAAGCGAAGCTTGTCGTTTACAAAACTACGGCAAAACCTTATCTCATCAATAAATTTCTCCTCCACGAGCCGGCGGATAATCCGCTCTTTCGCTTCGGTAGAAATAGCTGCCGTTTCCATTTTCTTTTTTATGTCGAAAATACATCTTTCTGCTACCGAGCAATAGGCGGCACATTGGTGCAGAAGTTCCGCTTCGTTTGTCTGTTTCATCGTTCGGCCTGTATCATCCGGTCTTTGCCCGGTATGTCTTTTAAGATTTCAATGGAAGAATATCCTTCCTCTCTCAATAAATCGGCCACCTCATTCCCGTACTGCGCATTGATCTCGAAGTACAGAGAGCCTCCTTTTCGTAATTTCTCTTTTCCGAACCGGGCAATAGTTCTGTAAAAAAGTAACGGATCATTGTCGTTAACAAATAGGGCAAGATGAGGTTCGTAATCCAGTACGTTTGCTTCCATATTCACTTTCTCACCTTGTTTTACGTAAGGAGGGTTGCTCACAATTACATCAAAAATGCCGGGAATATCATCGAAAGCCTGTCGGTTCAGTATGTCGGTCTGTATAAATGTGACCGGTGTTTTATTGCTCTCCGCATTTTGTCGGGCCGTTGCAATTGCTTCAGCAGAGATATCGGCAGCAACTACAGCTGCATCCGGAAGATGTTTAGCCAGCGTAACAGCTATACAACCGCTGCCGGTCCCGATATCAAGTATCCTGGATGCCGGGGAGTGGTGACGGCCAATAATACGGTCCACCAGCTCTTCCGTTTCCGGCCGGGGGATAAGAACCGATGGATTTACCCTAAATGTGAGGTCGTAAAAATAAGCAGTTCCCAGTATATATTGGATCGGCTCGTTTTGTTTCAAACGAGTGAGGATAGCCTCGATTTCTTGTTTTTGCGAATCGGATATTTGTATATCTTTGTCGAAGAATAGACTATGGTGCGACACTCCGCAGCAATTTTCTGTCAGAAGACGGGATAGACTCCGGATTTCTTCCTCGGAATAAATCCCTTTCAGAGAGTCGTGTATATAAGCCAAGGTCTCGTTCATGTGTAAATGTTTTGGTACAAAAATAGTTCAGAATTGGTAAATAAGCAAAGAAAATAATGCAGATTGAAGAGAAATATATGGCACGATGCATTGCCCTGGCCCGAAAAGGAGCAGGCAGTACGTCGCCCAACCCGATGGTTGGAGCCGTAATAGTTCACAATGGAAGAATTATTGGAGAAGGGTATCACCGCCGTTGTGGAGAAGCTCATGCTGAGGTGAATGCTATCCGGGCGGTAAAGGACGAAAGTCTGCTTCCTGAATCAACCATATATGTTAGTCTTGAACCCTGTTCTCATTTTGGTAAAACGCCTCCTTGTGCGAATTTGATAATTCAGAAACGGATTCCGCGGGTGGTTGTGGGATGCCTGGATCCTTTCCCGGAAGTGTCCGGCAGAGGTGTCCGACGTTTGGAAGAAGCAGGAGTTGAAGTCGTAACCGGCGTACTTGAGTCAGAGGTAAAGGAATTGAACCGCTTTTTCTTTACATACCAAATAACCCATCGCCCTTATGTTATTCTTAAATGGGCGCAGAGCAGAGATGGTTTTATTGACGGTGCCAGAAATGATGACCGGAAAGTACCGGTAGTCCTATCGTCGCCCGAAACGATGCGTATGGTTCACAAACTCCGCGCAGAAATGGATGCCATTATGGTTGGAACCAATACTGTGCTTAATGATAATCCTTCCCTTACAGTAAGGCATTGGGCCGGGAAAAATCCACTTCGGGTAATAGTAGACAGAACATTACGGATTCCGTCTCACTTCCATGTATTGGATGGTTCGGTTCCTACGCTTGTTTTTACTGAAAAAACGGTGGAAAGCCGCCCTGGTGTAGACTATATTACAGCGGACTTCTCATCCAATCTTTTACAACAGGTGCTTGATAGCTTATCGGAGAGGAAGATTCAGTCCCTTTTAGTAGAAGGCGGAACCGAGTTGTTAAATAGTTTTATAAAAGCCGGACTGTGGAATGAAATAAGGGTGGAAACTGCGCATGTATATTTGAAAGATGGTATTCCGGCTCCTGCGATAGATAAATTAGCTTACAGTACTATTTTACGAAATGGTTCAAAAATTGATTTGTATCGTTAATATATTTTTTTTAATGGGCTCAATCTGTGCATTGACACTAAAATATTATAAATATTGATTAAGATGGGGTGTAAAGCAAAAAATGTTTCTACTTTTGTGCCTTATATGATTAAACTTATGCTTTTGATGAAAAATAAATTAGTACTATTCCTTGTTGGTTGTTGTGTCTTGGCTCTTTCCTCATGCTTAGGAAATGATGAAGTGGAAACTCAGACTATCAAAGATCCTCAGGTGAAAGCTTTTTCGTTGAAAAACGATTCTGTTTCCGGATTGAATAGTGTTAAGTTTTCGATAGACCAGTTGAATGACCGTATCTACAATATAGATTCGATGCCTTACGGCACTAAAATCGAAAAAGTTGTTTGTACCTTTACTCCTTCTTCAGGTTTTTATGCATTGCAGGTTTATCAGGAGGCAACAGGTGATACCATCATGTGGAACGGATCGGATTCACTTAACTTTTCGAAGCCGGTAGTTTTTATTACTACTGCATATGATGGTGTAACTAAAAAAACGTATCATGCACAGGTGAACATTCACCAGTGTGTACCTGATTCTCTTGAATGGGGATTGTATACAAACCAACTGTTGCCAAAAGCTACGCTGAACCAACAAGTGCTGATGAGTTCTGATAGCACTACATATTATATGTATGCACAAACTACAGCAGGATTTGAATTATACAAGTCTCCGGCTACAGATACTCCGGTTTGGACATTGGCTACCCTGACAGGTTTCCCTGCTGATGCATTGTTAAAACAAGCTGCTTTCTTTAATAACGAAGTATACGTTCCTTCGGCTGCAGGTGCTTTATATCATTCTGCTAACGGATCTGATTTTGTTCCTGTAACAGGATCTCCTTTGGTCGCTGCATTGTATGGAGCCATAAATAAAGATAGTAATTCTGACCCTGTTTTATCCCTACTTGTAAAGGATGGCAATGCATATCGTTTTGCCGCGATGAGCGAATCCAGAACGTTTAGTTTGGGTGAAGTTGCTCCGGATCAGTTCCCTGTAGAAGGCTTTTCGAGCCATTCTTATACTTCCATGTATTACGAACGACTTATGGTTGTTGCAGGTAAAACAAAGGCAAATCAGTTAACGAATGCCGCATGGAGTTCTTTTGATGGAAAGTCTTGGGCTCTTCTTACAGATGAGGCTTCTTCTTATTTCGAAAAGAAAGAAGGCGCTGCATTGGCTTATTATGATGACAAATTCTACCTGATTGGTGGATTAAACGCATCCGGAAACGGATCAAAAGAAATTCATTTGTCGATCGATAAAGGGGTATCCTGGGCATTGGCCGATTCGATGGTTATGTTGCCATCGGCATTTGCCGGCAGGGGTTATTCTTCTGTTGTGGTTGAGAAAAATAAATATATGCTTATTTTCGGAGGAAAAACAAGCAATAATGCTGCTTCGCTGAACGAAATCTGGCGTGGTCGTATTAACCGATTGGGCTTTAAGGAGTAGAAAGTTCCTTTGAATAATAATTTTGCACTGCTTTTAACGTTAGAAAAGGTGTAGTAAACAAATTCAAAGGTTATGACTTCAACTTTTTTTCAACGGGCGCTTCTGGTTTTTGTTATTAGTTTTTCTTTTGTCTTTTCGAAGGCGCAAGAATACAAATATGAGATTGGCGGAATGGCCGGCGGAGCTTTTTATATGGGCGATGCCAATAAAAACAGTTTGTTTAAGGACATGAATCCGGCAGCCGGAGCGGTTATCCGTTACAATGCAAACTTTCGGTGGGCTCTAAAAGGCTCTCTTGTTTGGGGAAAAGTTGCCGGTAGTACTGCAAATACAGAAAATGTATTCCCTGACCAGCTTCAGGCCTCTTTTGAGAAGAACCTGGTTGATTTGGGAGGACAGATAGAATTTAATTTTTTTCCGTATAGCGAAAAATATACGTATGCTAATACGAAAAGATTTACACCTTATTTGTTTACAGGACTGGGAATAACAACTGCATTTGGGGAAGGAAATACCTCTGCGGGAATAAATTTGCCAGTAGGAGTAGGGGCTAAATATAAACTTATAAACAGGGTTAACCTGGGTTGTGAGTTCTCTTTCAGAAAGTTGTTTGGCGACAATCTGGATAGTGCGGAGGATAACAGTTTACTGGATAATCCGTATAAAATGAATAGCAGCGTATTTAAGAATAAAGATTGGTATTCTTTTCTGCTGCTGTCGGTAACATGGGACTTTGGTCCACGCGACCGACCTTGTAATAATGAAGAAAGTTACTATTAAGAATAAAAACAGGAATGTCTTTGATTGATAAAATTGACAGAAGTCGCATACCTCAACATGTTGCAATCATTATGGATGGCAACGGTCGTTGGGCTAAATCCCGGGGGAAAGACCGGAGTTTTGGTCACATGGAGGGTGTTGTTTCTGTGCGTAAAGTGGTTGAGGCAGCTACTGAAATTGGTTTGAAGTACCTTACTCTATATACTTTTTCTACAGAAAATTGGAACAGGCCGGATGAAGAAGTGCAGGCGCTTATGAGTTTGCTTGTTTCTGCTATTCATAGAGAAACACCCGATCTGATGCGTAATAACGTTCGTCTGCTCGCTATCGGCGATTTAACAAGATTGCCCGACGATGCTCACGCAACATTGATGAGTTGTATCGAGCAGACTGCACCAAATACAGGAACTTCTATCGTTTTGGCGTTAAGTTACTCTTCACGATGGGAACTTGTGGAAGCTGTAAAGGCTCTGTCTGTAGAAGTAGCTGATAAGAAAATTATTCCCAACAATATAACCGAAACAGTGGTTTCGGATCATCTGTCAACTCGTGGTATACCCGACCCGGATTTATTAATCAGAACAGGGGGAGAAAAAAGAATCAGTAATTTCCTGATGTGGCAACTTTCGTATGCCGAATTGTATTTTACTGATGTTTATTGGCCTGATTTTAGAGAAGATGAGTTGTATGAAGCAATCTTGGATTACCAGTGCCGGGAACGTAGGTTTGGTAAAACAAGTGAGCAATTATAATTATTAACAATAGCTGTTATATGTACAAAAGAATAGTGCTGTTTTTTATTTTTCTTGGCTTTGCTTTCGGAGCTTTTGCCCAGGGAAGTGACACTACAAAGGTTGAGAAAGAATCGGGCGAAGTTCCGGTTATTTCATATTCGTTATCACCGAAGAAATATAAGATTGAAGACATCAAGATAACGGGTGTAAAGAATTATGATGATTTTGTGTTAATCGGATTCTCCGGATTATCGGTTGGGGATATGGTATCTGTTCCCGGAGAGGAAATTACAGCTGCTGTAAATCGTTTCTGGAAACATGGCCTTTTTTCCGATGTGAAAATTCTGGCAAGTAAGATACAGGATGATAAAGTATGGCTGGAAATCAGGTTAAAACAGCGTCCGCGTATTTCGGAAGTCAATTACAATGGAATAAAAAAAGGAGAACGCGAAGACCTTGAAGCCAAACTGAATCTGAAAAAAGGATTCCAGGTTACTCCAAACCTGATTGACCGGGCTAAAATTGTTATTAAGAAATTCTTCGACGGAAAAGGATTCAAAAACGTTGATGTACAGATTGTGCAGAAAGACGATGTTTCCAAAGAAGGCGAAGTTATCGTTGATATCAATATCGACAAACACGAAAAAACAAAAATCAATCAGATCTTCTTTGCGGGGAATAGCATGCTAAAGAGTGCAGACCTGAAGAAGGCGATGAAGAAGACGAATGAAAAGTTTTCTTTGAAGCGTGATTTCAAAACCAGCTTTAAAGAAATGTTCAGTACAAAGAAATTTGTGACAGAGGAATACGAAAACGACAAAAAGAACATCATTGGTAAGTATAATGAATTGGGTTACCGCGATGCTGTACTTTTATCTGATAGTGTTGTTAATCACGATGAAAAGACAGTAGATATTTACTTATCGATTGATGAAGGACAAAAGTATTACCTTAAAGATATAACTTTTGTAGGTAACACTCAGTACGCAACTGATTATTTGCAGGCTATCCTTGGAATGAAAGCAGGAGATGTGTATAATCAAAAGAAGCTTGGCGAACGTTTATCAACCGAAGACGATGCGGTTTCAAACGTTTACTACAATAATGGTTATTTGTTTTTCGGAGCAGATCCTGTTGAAGTGGAAGTGGAAAATGACTCTATCGCGTTGGAAATTCGTATTCAGGAAGGTCCGCAGGCAACTATCAACCGTATTATTATAAACGGTAACGACCGTTTATATGAAGATATTGTTCGCCGTGAACTCCGTACCAAGCCAGGTATGTTGTTTAGCCGCGAAGACTTGATTCGTTCTGTTCGTGAGCTTGCTCAGATGGGACACTTCGACCCTGAAAATATGAATCCTAATCCTGTTCCAGATGCAGAAAACGGAACAGTAGATATTCAGTATAATCTTGTATCAAAAGCAAACGACCAGGTTGAATTCTCTGCTGGTTGGGGGCAAACAGGTGTAATTGGTAAGTTGAGTCTTAAATTCACCAACTTCTCAATGAAAAACTTTTTGAATCCATCTACTTATAAAGGTATAATCCCTCAGGGTGAAGGTCAGACTTTAACGTTGAGCGGACAGACTAATGGTCGTTATTACCAGGCATATAGTGTTTCCTTTATGGATCCTTGGTTTGGAGGTAAGCGCCCAAATACTTTGTCGGTAAGTGCTTATTTCTCAATGCAGTCTGATGTTAGCAGCAACTACTTAAGTAGCAGCTCATACGGATACAATCCTTATTATGGATCAGGCTATGGTTACGGAGGTTATGGATCGGGTTACGGATCTGGTTATGGATCTGGTTACGGAAACTACGGAAGTTCTTATGGAAATTATGAACTTGCTTACGACCCTGATAAATCGATTAAGATGCTTGGTTTGTCTGTTGGTTACGGTAAACGTCTTAATTGGCCGGATGACTATTTTCAGTTCATGCTTACATTGAACTATCAATTGTACATGATGAAAGATTGGGCATACTTCCTTGTTCAAAACGGAAACAGTCACAATATCAATTTGGAATTGATGTTGCAACGTAACTCTGTGGATAATCCATTGTATACACGTAAAGGTTCACAGTTCTCTGTTTCTGTATCAGCCACACCTCCATATTCTTCTTGGGATGGAAAAGACTATGCTTCCATGTCTGACAATGATCAAGGTAAATTCAACTTTATTGAATACCACAAATGGAAGTTCAAAGCCAAGATATTCTCTCCGTTAACTCCGCTTACAGTAAAGCGCACACCAGTGTTGATGTCTCGTGTTGAATACGGATTCCTTGGTTACTATAATAAGCACAAAAGATCGCCTTTCGAAACATTCTATATGGGTGGCGACGGTATGAGTGGTTACTCAAGTACGTATGCAACCGAAACGATTGGTCTTCGTGGTTACGAAAATGGTAGTATCGCCGGAAATAATGGGTATAACTCCTATGGATATGCCTACTCTCGTCTGGCAATGGAATTACGTTATCCATTCCTTCTTGAACCAACATCTACTATTTACGGTTTGGTGTTTGCAGAAGCGGGTAATGCCTGGCAGAATTTGAAAGACTTTAGTCCGTTTGACCTGAAACGTTCTGCCGGTGTTGGTGTACGTATCTTCTTACCTATGATTGGTATGATGGGTATCGACTGGGCTTATGGTTTCGATAAAGTAAATGGTTCACGAACTTCCGGAGGAAGTAATTTCCACTTTATCATCGGACAAGAGTTTTAATTAATGTGAAATGTAGTGTGAGATATAAACTACTGGTTATATTTGCAGTCTAACAGTTATTGTAGAACTAAAAAAGAATGATTATGAAAAAGATTTTCTACATGTGTTCAATGCTTCTTCTTTGTTCGTTTGCGGGCATGGCACAGAAGTTTGCGCTGATAGACATGGAATATATTTTGAAGAATATCCCCGCCTACGAAATGACAAATGAACAGTTAAGCCAGCTATCTGAAAAGTGGCAGAACGAAGTAGAAGCAATTCAGCAGGAAGCTCAGAATATGTATAAAACATATCAAAGCGACCTGGTTTTTCTCTCTGCCGAGATGAAAACCAAACGGGAAGAGGCAATCGTTCGTAAAGAACAGGAAGCTCAGGACGTGAAGAGAAAGTACTTTGGAGCCGAAGGCGAACTGTATAAAAAACGGGAAAGTCTTATGAAACCGATGCAGGATGAAATTTACAATGCGGTAAAGACTATTGCTGAAGAGAAAGGTTACCAGGTAGTTGTAGACAGAGCGTCTGCAATGAGTATCATCTTCGCATCTCCTAAAATCGATATCAGCAATGAAGTCTTGCTAAAATTAGGTTATTCAAAATAATTGCTTAAATTTGTGCGCTTTACCAGGATTAATAACAAGTAATAAAAAATAGAAAATGAAGAAACTTATTGTCTTTTTAATGATGGTTCTCCCACTTGGAGCTTTTGCTCAGGATGTAAAAATTGCGTTTGTAAACACTCAGGAAGTTATCACTGCTATGCCGGAATTGGCTGCAATGGAAAAGCAAATGACAGAGATTAACGAAAATTACAAAAAAGAGTTGAAGCAAATGCAGGATGAATATCAAAAGAAGTATTCTGATTATATCGCTCAGCAAGACTCTTTGACAGAGAATATCAAGTTAAGAAGAATGCAGGAAATTCAGGATATCCAGGAACGTATTAACAACTTTCTGCAAGTAGCTGAACAAGATGTTCAGAAGAAACAACAGGAATTGTTTACTCCGATACAACAGAAGGTTCAAACAACTATCAAGGCTGTAGGCGACGAAAAAGGATACATGTACATCATTGATCCGTCAGTGTTACTTTACAAAGGAACAAGTGCAGTTGATGCAACTCCTTTTGTAAAATCAAAATTAGGATTAAAGTAAAATAGGAATACGATATAGTGTCCTGAGGATGCCTTTCTTTGGAAGGCATCCTTTTTTATATAGGAGGAATATATATGTTATCACAATGTCCAGGTCCAATTGGAATCTTTGATTCCGGATACGGCGGTCTCACAATCTATGAAAAAATCCGGGAAGTTATGCCCGGTTACGATTTCCTTTATCTCGGCGATAATGCCCGCACTCCTTACGGGTCCAGATCTTTTGAGGTTGTTTATCGTTTCACACTTCAAGCCGTTGAGAAACTATTTAACGAAGGCTGCCACCTTGTTATTCTCGCATGTAATACAGCTTCCGCCAAAGCGTTGCGTACTATTCAGCAAAATGATCTTGCTTCGATAGATCCCCATCGTCGTGTATTGGGTGTAATTCGCCCTACTGTAGAACTTGTGGATAGTATAAGTAAGTCAAAACATGTAGGTGTTGTAGGTACTTCGGGAACTATTTCATCGCAGTCTTATACATTGGAAATTGAAAAGATGTTTCCTCATATTGTAGTTACCGGAGAAGCATGTCCTATGTGGGTTCCATTGGTCGAGAACAACGAATTTAACGGGCCGGGAGCGGATTACTTTATACAAAAACATTTGGACTCCTTATTAGCCAAAGATCCGCAAATAGACACATTGATTCTTGGTTGTACCCATTATCCTTTACTTATTGACAAGATAAAACAGTTCTTACCTCAGGGCATAGCTGTATTTGCTCAGGGAGAATATGTGGCCTCCAGTTTAAAGGATTACCTGTTAAGACATCCCGAGATGGATGCCAAACTAACAAAAAATGGCACCAGTCGTTTCCTTACAACAGAGTCGGCCGCTAAATTTGCAGAAGCCGCCTCTATCTTTTTAAATCAATCTATTGACGTTGAACAAGTGGCAATAGACTGAATAAATAAAGACTGCTTATCCAGTTTCTAATGGATAAGCAGTCTTTATTTATTATTTCTCAGACAGCCGTTTTATGAGATAGACTTTCCGAACGGAGCCAAAGCAAGGGCTGCCATTTTAAAATGCTGCATTCCGAAAGGTATACCAATTATAGTAATGCAGAGCAGTATTCCAAATATCAGGTGAGTGAGGCAAATCCAGATACCTCCCAACAATATCCAGATCACATTCATAATAACGGATAAACATCCTCCGGAATTACCGCTGTCGGTAACTTTGCTTCCAAAAGGCCACAAGGCAAGCATGGCAAGTTTCAACGTCTGCAGCCCGAAAGGAATTCCGATAATGGTTACCATCATCAGTAAACTGGCTACCAGATATTCCATACTGGTAATAATGCCTCCGCAAATAAGCCAGATAAGATTACCTAAAAATTTCATTTCATATTGGTATTAGCATTAATTAAAGCCATTGTTCTGTTGGGATGAGCCAGATTCAACCTTATGCAACTGTCAATTTCGTTCAGTAAAGTTTTCTTTACAAGAAGAAAGCTGTCGCGCAGTTCCGGTTTAACAGGCTTGGAAGGAGGCGCTTCGACATGAAGCGGATTAATGGGCTGACCATTCTTATATACCCGAAAATCAAGATGTGGACCTGTTGATAATCCGGTAGATCCAACGTAAGCTACAACTTCACCCTGTTGTACAGTGCTTCCGATACGGATGCCGCGTGCAAATCTTGATAGGTGCATATAAGTAGTGCTGTAGGAGGAATTATGTCTTATTTTGAGGAAGTTTCCTCCACCTCCCTGAAATCCTTTAGCTATAACAACCCCGGCGCCAATGCTTTTTACAGGAGTTCCTTTGGGAGCAGAATAATCTATTCCATGATGCGCACGGTAACGTTTAAGAATTGGATGGAAACGAGCATTGCTATATCTGGATGTAATGCGGAAGAAGTCAAGCGGAGCTTTAAGAAAAGCTTTACGTAAACTTTTTCCTTCTTCATCATAATATTCCTGAACACTATCCTGCATAAACGGGATCGCCTTGTACGCTTTACCCTGATGTGTGAAAACAGCGGCTTCAATGGAAGATATGCTTAATGATACCGTATCGTCTATGAACGCTTCGTTGTATATGGCAGAGAAAGAATCACCCTCTTTTACATCAAAAAAATCGATTTGCCAGGCGTATACATCCGAAAGTTTAATAGCCAGCAACGGATCGGAGCCAACTTCCTTCATGGTATTCCAAAGGGAAGAGTTTATTGTTCCGTTTACGAATTTCCGTTTGTATGTTATTTCTTTGGCAAAAGGATAGGCAGCTGGTAATTCTTCACATAAGTTGATAATCACAAAATCTGTCAGCGATTTTGGAAATATGATGTATTTTATGGTAGCAAGGCTGTCGGGCGACGTGATGGTACAATATTGCATTCCCGCTTTTAATTTTCTGGGATCCAAAACTTCAGATGCGCACTTGGTTATACTGTCGGCCTGTGCAGGAGTGAAACCCAGACGGGCAAAGATAGTTGCCGGATTATCGCCCGATTCCATAACGTAATGGGTTACATCCAGCGAATCTGTACATATGCCATACTGAAATTCACGTTGGTCCACAATTTCCTCAACGGGTTTTTCTGCTTGTTTACAGCTAAATCCGAAAGAAAAAACGGCGATTACCCCAAACAAGGAAAGCTTTTTAGAAAAGTCGTTGAGAGTTATACTGATCATCTTATTCATAAATATCTAGAAGTCATGCTAATTGAAAGTTACAAACATAAATAAAAATCACCTAAAAAAAGGTTTCTCACCTAAAAAAGAAAGTACAAAGTCCGAATTTGATTAAAAACTATCCGTTTACTTGTACCTTTGCACACTTAAATAACGGTGTGTGAATAACAATAACAGAATGAATGTAAGTCGATTTTTCCCAAAAGGAGGAGGTTACAAAAGCAGACTTTTTAAACTGACAGGACCAATCTTTATTGAAAATCTGCTTATCATGTTGCTTGGAGTGGTAGATACCCTTATGCTCAGCAGATATTCAGATAGTTCGGTTGCGGCTGTTGGAGTTTCCAATCAGTTGCTGATGATGGTTTTTCTTTTGTTCAATATAACTACTACAGGTACAACTGTGTTGTGTTCGCTCTATTTCGGGGCTAAAGACAATAAAAGTTTTATACAGGTGATGGGCGTGTCTGTATTGTTTAATGCGACAGTAGGACTGCTTATCAGTGGATCGTTGTTTTTCTTTGGGGAGGATATGCTCAGGTTAATGAACATACGTCCGGAGCTACTATCCGATGCTACCATATATATGCGTACAGTTGGCGGATTTGCTTTCTTTCAGGCCATAAGCCAGACTATCTCGGCTGTATTGAGGGCTGCCAATAAGCCGAATTATGCCATGCAGGTTACCTTGTTTATCAATATCCTAAATGTTTTTGGAAATTACTCACTTATATTCGGTCACTTTGGATTTCCGGCTCTGGGAGTACACGGAGCGGCTATTTCAACTTCGGTTTGCAGAGGGGTGGCCATGACGCTGCTTTTTATTGTTCTTTTTAAACGACTGATAAAACGTTTGCCTCTGGATTATTTTCGGCCGTTTCCTTTTGCTAAACTTAAAGCTTCACTTAAGATAGGCATACCTGCCGCTTCCGAACAAATCAGCTACGATGCATCGCAAGTGATGATTGTCTATTTTGTCAATATTTTGGGAACAGAAGCACTTGCTGCAAGAGTATATGTGGTTAATATTGTCATTGTAACTTACTTGTTTTCGCTTTCCTTGGCTCAAAGTTCCGGAATATGTGCCGGCAACTTGCTTGGCATGGGAAAGAAAAAAGCAACCTATCTGCTTACCATGTATGCTTTGCGAAGATCGCTGATAGTAACCGGCTGTGCCAGCCTTCTTATTCTTCTTTTTAGTCGCTCGTTATTGTCTCAGTTTACGCAGAACGAAACTATAATAGTCCTGGGAATTGGTGCGTTGGCAGTAGACCTGATTCTGGAGCAGGGGAGAGCAGCTGTATTATTGTTTATAATGACCCTTCGCTCGGCTGGAGATGTAATTTTCCCCGTAATTATCGGACTTTTCTCCATGTGGTTCTTTGCTGTGTTTTGTGGCTACACATTCGGTATTCTGTTTGGATGGGGATTGGCAGGCATGTGGATAGGGTTCGCACTTGATGAGTGTTCCAGGGGCACACTTCTTTATTACAGGTGGAAATCCCAGAAGTGGAAGAAACGTACATTGATTCGTTCAAATGTTAAAATAGACTAAACTATACCTTCCGGAAAAAACTTTTGCCTCTCTTTATACGTCTTACTTATGTGTGATTAATTTTTAAGATTAAAAAATGAAGAAGGGGATTTTTTTGTTTTTGTTTTGTTTACCATTATTCTGTTCGGGTTGTAAGTCATCTAAAGAGGTGACTGCCTCGTTTTCGGATTTAGACGGCGAATGGAATGTTGTCGAAATGAATAACAAAAAAATTATCCCCGAAGTATCAAATCAGTTTATAACATTTGAAGTGTCTCGCAAACGTATTTCAGGTAATGCCGGTTGTAATCGGTTTTCGGGAGGAATTGAATATGCGGACGCTAAAAAAAATAGTCTCAGGTTTCAGCAAATTGTATCTACACGCATGGCGTGTCAGGATATGAGTGGAGAAATGGAGATGTTTCAGGCATTAGACAAAATTGTTAGATTTGAACCCCTTGAAGAAGGTCGTCCGATAAATTCTATTGCATTATACAGCATGGATGGCAATAGGATAATGATTATCGGAAAACGGTAAAAAAAGTATTTAGTAGTTGTAAAACGAGAAGAGGGCGCCCCCGTGATGGAGACGCCCTCTTCGTTTTTTATTAGTAATTGAATTTGTAATTAAATCCGGCTTTAAACCACATACCCGGTTGCGGAATGTTACCAAGGTCGTAGTAGGTTGTATTTAGCAGGTTGTTTACTTCAGCATATAAAGTAAACGCCCGGATAGGGTAACTTAGGTTTAGATCTACCACACAGTAGGGAGCGTAAGATTCCTCGTAAGACGGTTTCAATGCCTCGTACTTTGTATAACCACCGGCGCGATCCTGCCAGCGTGCGTACCACGTTAAGGAAAGATCTTTCCATAACGTGTGACTGAGCTGGGCTGTGAATTTATGCTTTAGGTAATCAAGCGCATAGTTTGAAATATAACCTTCGATGGATTTATCCTGATCGATTAAAGCATATGCTACGGAAGCTTTATGGATAAAAAACCTCTCACCCATAAGTTCGCGGGGCAACAATGTTATGTTTGCTTCTATCCCCAGATTATTTACCTCTGTCAGATTCTTGCTTTCCCAAAGATCTTCGGGTTTAGCTTTCACCCAATCAATCATATTGCTGCCTTTCCGGTAAAATCCGGCTATGTGTCCGTTAAGAAAATGATTTCCATACTTAACCCCTGCTTCAAATGCTTCGCTTTCTTCGGGCAACAGATTTGGATTACCGATATTGGTTTTGCTTTTGTAGTACAAATCGGTAAAGGTTGGCATGCGCAGTGCGCGGTTCCAGCTTCCATACACTTTTATATTGTCGGCAATCCGGTAACTTGCATCTATCCCGGGATACAATCGGATTTTATTGTCCAGATCGGTGTGATAATTTGCAAGTAAACCCGCCGATAAGGTGAATCGGTGCAGTAAAATATTATGTTCCAGGAAAAAACTTATATTAGTTCGGTTAGCTCCTTTTGTAAAGAACTTGCCTTCTTCGGAAGGGACTTCCTGTGGCTCTTTTAAATCGGTGCCAAGGACATTGCTTCGGATTCCTTCATTTCGGAATTCAGTACCAGCTGTTGTCTGCCCCAGTGCCCACTCTGCAGAAGCGTTAAGAGACGAACCAAATACCTGCGATTCGTGGTAGTTATGCCCGGTATACCAGGAGGCCGGATTATCGCGGAACAGTTCGAAACGGTCGGAATGCCTTGTCCAGTATACTTTGGGAGAGAAACGGACACGTCCTTTGGTTTCGGCTCCGGCCGATAAAAAGTAACGGTGTGTTTTATCGTACTGATTGGGATAGGCTGCCGAATAAAAGCTGTTTGCCCCGTAACCTTTATCATTATACCCTGCCTGAAAGGTAATATCAGCTTCCTGCGTACGGGCAACTCCCTGCCAGAAGAGATTAAGCATCTTGTAATCGGTATTGTCCGTATAACCTCCGGAAGAGTTGTATCCGGCCGACAAGCGCTGACTAAAACTACCTGCCTTGTGATTAATTCCGGCTTCCAGTTTCCATAACTCGTGCATACCTGCATATACATCGGTGGTGATGGTCTTTTCATTTCCTGGTTTGGTGATGATGTTGATTGCTCCGGCAAAGGCACTGGCACCGAAGATGCGGGAAGCCGGTCCGGAAATAATCTCGATACGTTCAATGTCGGAAAGGTTGACAGGTAAATCGAAGCTGTAATGTCCTGTCTGGGGATTGGAGAGGTTTACGCCGTTGAGGAGCACGGCAATCTGATCGAAAGTTCCTCCGCGGATGGAGATATCGGCCTGGGTTCCCCCTTCGCCTCGTTGCCGCACATCCACGCCTGCGGCATACTCTAAAAGATCCTGGATACTGGTGACCGGCGCCGCAGCAATTTCGCGTGCGGAAATGACCGTCACAATTCTGGCTGCCTGATTTAGCGCCATAGGTGCCCGCGAGGCTGTAACTTCCACCTCATCGAGCGAAACCGAAGTCTCTTCTTCCGAGGAATGTTTAATTACTTCCTGTGCCTGTGCTGAGTCCGGAACGGAAAAGAGCAGGGTAGAGGCCGTAATTACGCCAATGTTCACCACTTTGTGTAAACTGCAGAATACAGCATAGTTCTTTCGCGCGAAGCGTCGGAAACGCAGCTTACTTCCTGCAATCATTTTAACTTTTTTCATTTGTAAATAAATTTGTTACTATAATTAGGAAAATGGAATCCATCTGCCCCCATGGTATGGAAGCCCCATCAGGGACAGGTTTTTTCCATATATCTTTAATTTATTTTTTCGTCGGATAATCTTTGTAAAGCAAATACTTTTTTCTCATTTTGCGATACTTATCCAGTTCGGGCTGCCACGATGCTTTGATTTCCTTCTCGTTCAAACCCCGCACAATCTGATAGCGAAGTTGCTTAGTGCCGGCAAGCAGATCAAACCATGCCGGACGCGAAAAGAAGAAAGCCTGATCTTTTCCAGCCATTTTGTAAAATTTGAGGAAAAAACGGAGAGTTAATCCACCCTCGAAAGGAAGCTCCCTTAAATCAACTCCATAACAAGTTTTGTTTTTTTGAAGAGGATTTGTATCTAATCCGGTAAGCGGGACCGGTGTAAACGAGAATTCACCGTATTTCTTATCCGGATACCCTATTACCTGAAAAGGAAAGAAGGTACCTCTTCCTACACTAACATTGGTTGCTTCGAAAAAGCAAAGCGATGGATACAACCGTATAGATTGGTCATTTGGTAAGTTGGGCGATGGCTTAACAGGTAACCAATAGGGATCGCCGTGACGCCAGTTCTCCATTTTCACGACCTTAAGTTTACAAGAATCCGGAGTACTGTTCAGCCATCCTTCTTCATTAATCATCCAGGCAAGCTCGCCAACAGTTAATCCGTGCAAAACCGGAATCGGATCCACACCGACAAAAGATTCGAGCCCCTTTTGTCTTACCGGTCCGTCTATAAAATCGTTGGGATTTGGACGATCGAGTACGATAAATTCTTTGTCGTTTTCTGCACAAGCCTCCATTACATAATGCATAGTACTTATATATGTATAAAAGCGTGCGCCTACATCCTGAATATCGAACACCACAACATCCAACCCTTCCAGCTGCTGTGCCGAAGGTTTTTTGTTATTCCCATAGATGGAAATAATAGGAATCCCTGTCTTCAGATCGCGGCTATCGCTAACATCCTGTCCGGCGTCTTCGGTTCCCCTGAATCCATGTTCGGGGGCAAATACCTTTTTCACGTCAATCCCTTTGGCAAGCAAAGCATCCAGCAAGTGAACCTGTCCGTCCTCAATTACGGAAGTCTGGTTAACCACCAATCCTACTTGTTTACCTTTTAGTAATCGAGTAACTACCTCCATCCGCTCGGCACCCAGTTTTAATGGAGCCCCTTTCGGTCCAGCGCCCATGCTTTCCGGTACAATAACAGGAAAACAAAGCAAGAAAAAGATCCAAAATATAGCTTTCATTTTTATTATTATTAACTGGTATTTAGTAAAGCCATGTACAAGTAAACGGGTAAAGTCCCTTAGAAATCATTGCTTACTGCCTGCAAAAGTAGCAAATGTCACAATGATTCCCTAAATTTGCATCCATTAAATTGAATGTTAACAAATGAACCCGATCGATATAATCAAGAAGTATTATCCAAGCTCGTCCGAAGCTTATCATATACTGGTTACCCACAGCCGTTCTGTGGCAGACAAGGCACTTGAAATTGCCCGCAAGCATCCGGAGCTGAATCTGGACCTTGCTTTTATTGAAGAAGCGGCAATGCTTCATGATATAGGCATATTTCTTTGCAATGCACCAGAGATTGATTGCCACGGTGACGCCGAATATATTTGTCACGGGTATCTTGGTGCAGACCTTCTTAGGGCGGAAGGTTATCCAAAGCATGCTTTGGTAAGCGAACGGCACACCGGAACTGGACTTTCGCTTGAAATGATTATTGAAAGAAACCTGCCTGTTCCTCATCGCGATATGCAACCCGAGTCGATGGAAGAACAGCTGATTTGTTTTGCCGATAAGTTTTATAGTAAAACGAAGCTGGAGAAAGAGAAGTCGGTCGAAAAGGTACGAAAAGGGCTTGTTCGCTTCGGAGATGAGACGCTTTTACGTTTTGATAATTGGTGTAAACTCTTTTTAGGAGATTAAACCAGTCATAATCGGGTTATTTATTATACATTTGCCAGCTGAAACTGTTAAGAAATACAGGATGTTTCATACAAAAAAAGTCCTTATCATATTATTTGTCGTGCTGATTTGGGGAGTTGTAACATACGCTCAGGGAGTTCGTGTTGCTTCCGATTCCCTTTCTGTGGCAGGACAAGACACACTTGTTGCACCTAAAGATACGCTTGCTGTAAAGCAAGACTCTCTTGTAGTTGCCGACTCGTCCCGTAAGAAGAAAAATGCCCTGGATGCGGTAGTAACCTATCAGGCCAAAGATTCGATTATGATGACAGCGGGTAACTGGGCTTATCTATTCGGAGAAGGAAACGTAAAGTACCGTCAGATAGAACTGCAGTCGGAGGTAATCGAAATGAACATGGACAGTAGTCTGGTGTTTGCCAAATTCGGCCTCGATTCCATTGGCGAGGAATTTGGATACCCGCTCTTTAAGGATGGCGACCAGCAATACGAAAGTAAAACCATGCGTTATAACTTCGGGACCAAGAAAGGCTATATCACCGATGTGATTACCCAACAAGGAGAAGGATATGTAACGGCAGGTCGCACAAAGAAGATGGCCAATAATGATATGTTTATGATGGGCGGTAAATATACTACCTGCGACGATCATGACCATCCGCACTTTTACCTGCAACTTTCTAAAGCAAAGGTTCGTCCGAAGAAAAACATAGTAACAGGTCCGGCTTATCTTGTCATAGAAGATGTGCCGTTGCCACTTGCCATTCCATTTGGATTTTTCCCATTCTCGGATAGTTACTCATCAGGGGTCATTATGCCAACTTTCGGCGACGAGATGGACCGGGGGTTCTTCCTGCGCGACGGAGGATATTATTTTGCTTTGAGTGATTATGTAGATCTGGCATTAACAGGAGAGATTTATACCAAAGGCTCATGGGGATTATCTGCCCGTTCGGCTTACAAAAAACGATATAAATATTCGGGAAACTTTAATGTTTCTACACTAACCACCATTCTGGGTGATAAGGGATTGCCCGATTATAGTAAATCGAAAGACTTTAAAATTACCTGGTCGCATTCGCAGGATGCAAAATCCAATCCGTATCGTAGTTTTTCTGCCAGCGTGAACTTCGCGACCAGCAGCTACGACCGTAACCAGCTTACCAATATCTACAATCAGAGTTCAACAACCAATACAAAAGGATCGAGTGTCAGTTTATCGCAACGCTTTCCCAATAGTCCCCTTAGTTTGTCGGCAACGATGAACATCAACCAGCGTTCGCGCGATTCCTCTATCTCTGTTACCTTGCCCGATATCTCTGTTTCACTTAGCCGGATTTATCCGTTTAAACGGAAAAATGGAGTAGGTAAAGAAAAATGGTTCGAAAAAATCTCAATGAGTTATTCCGGTTATCTTCGTAACAGCATTAATACGAAAGAAAACCTGTTGATGAAATCGAGTCTTGTTAAAGACTGGAAGAATGCGATGCAGCATACCATTCCGATTTCAGCCACATTCAACCTGTTTAAATACATCAATATTTCGCCGTCGTTTAACTATACAGAAAGGTGGTACACGAGCAAAGAAACCTTTGGATGGAATACTATAACCAACAGACAAGCGATTCAGGATACAACCTATGGATTTTATAGAGTATATAACTATAATACCTCCATCTCGGCATCCACAACCCTGTATGGTTTTTACAAACCACTTCCTTTCTTGGGAAACAAGGTAGAAATGATTCGCCACCGCTTTGAACCATCGGTAAGTTTCAGTGCTTCGCCCGACTTTAGCGATCCGAAGTATGGCTTTTATGAAAACTATGCTTACATGGACGAGAATAACGAAATGGTAACAGTAAACTATTCGCCATTCACGAACCAGATGTTTAGCACGGCCCCCAGAGGCAAGCAAGGATCTGTGAGCTTTGCTATCAATAATAACGTGGAGATGAAGATTCGAAGTGATCAGGATTCGTCAGGTTTTAAAAAGATTAGTCTGATCGACAAGTTGTCTATGTCTATGAGTTATAATTTGGCGGCCGACTCTTTTAAATGGAGCGACATGTCGGTGGGTATTCGTTTGAAGTTTTCTAAAAGCTACACCCTGAACCTGAATGCGGTGTTTGATACCTATACTTACAACGAAGACGGAAGGAGGGTTAACGTACCCCGCTGGGAAGCAGGAAAGGGTTTCGGCCGACTACGTTCCACTGGAACTAACTTCTCTTATACGCTGAATAATGAAACTTTAGCTAAATTATTTGGTGGCGAAACGAAGGAAGACACAGACAAAGAGAAAGAAAAGGAGCGAGTTATCGGAGAAGACGGAATTGCGCGGGAAGTGGATGCTGAAGATACCGAAACAACTACTGAGGGCGGAAGGCTTCGTGAAAAGAAGAAAGAGGTTGGAGAGTTTGATGCTGATGGCTATCAGGCAAACAAAGTTCCATGGAGTTTGGCATTTAGTTACGGGATGAGCCTTGGTTATGGAGATTTCAATCCAAGTACATTGGAGTACAAATATAAACTTACCCATAACCTGAGCTTTAACGGAAATATTCAACCAACCAAGAACTGGCGCTTAAACTTTAATGCAACATACGATTTCGATACAAATAAGATAGCCTATATGAATTGCAGTGTAACCCGTAATTTACACTGCTGGCAGATGTCTGGCAGCTTTATGCCAATAGGCCCGTATAAGTCTTATACCTTTTCTATCGCCGTTAGTTCGTCGTTGCTGAAAGACCTCAAGTACAACCAGAGCAGCAGTTACCGCGAAGGTCAGTCCTGGTACTAACTACAGAATATACAAAAAGAAAAGGGAGTTCCGATCATTTCGGAACTCCCTTTTCTTTTGTAGGTTATTCGGTTACCAGGAAATAGGAGTTTGTCCTGTTGCCTCAAGGTATTCGTTTGTCTTGCTGAAATGTTTACATCCAAAGAATCCCCGGTACGACGAAAGGGGAGAAGGGTGTGCCGACTTTAACACAAGGTTGCGTGAGGCATCAATAAAAGCGCCTTTCTTTTGTGCATAAGCACCCCAAAGAATATATACGATATGCTGACGCTCTTCTGCTAAACGATGTATCACCGCATCCGTAAAAGCTTCCCATCCCTTATTCTGATGCGAACCAGCCTGATGAGCCCTTACTGTGAGCGTTGCATTTAATAATAGCACACCTTGCGAGGCCCAACGGGAAAGATTCCCGCTTTTAGGCATAGTAATGCCTAAATCCTGCTCTATTTCTTTAAAGATGTTGACAAGCGAAGGCGGATAAGTTGTGCCTTCCTGTACGGAAAAACAAAGACCATGTGCCTGACCAGGTTCATGGTACGGGTCTTGCCCCAAGATTACCACCTTTACCTGATCGAAGGGACAAGCATTAAAGGCCTCAAAAATACAAGGTCCCGGAGGATAAACTGTTCCCCGCTTGTATTCATCCTTCACAAAACCAGTAAGCTGCAGGAAATAATCCTTCTCAAACTCACCTGCCAGTTTTTCTTTCCAGCTCTCTTCTATCTTTACATCCTTCATGCCGTATTGTTTTAGATAAGCGGCATACCGGCTTCCAGCGCTTCCTTACGCATCTCTTCCGGCCAGATACTTGCTTGTATCTCACCAATATGACCCTTGCGAAGATAAAACATGCACAAGCGAGACTGTCCGATGCCACCACCTATACTTAGAGGCAATTCATCGTTTAGTAGCCGTTGATGAAAATAAAGGTCTTTCTTTTCGTCCGCGTCACACAAAGAGAGCTGACGAATCAACGCTTCCTTGTCCACACGAATACCCATCGATGATAGTTCAAAAGAACGTCCCAGTATATCATTCCATACAAGTAAATCGCCGTTAAGACCATTCAGTCCGTTCTCAGTAATAGTAGTCCAGTCGTCATAATCCGGAGCACGGCCATCGTGCTTTTCGCCGTTACTAAGTTCACCACCTATACCAATAATGAACACGGCACCATATTGCTTTGTAATTTCGTCTTCCCGTTCTTTCGGAGAAAGGGTAGGATATAGTTGAAGCAGTTCTTCCGAATGGATAAAGAAAATATCACGGGGAAGTATCGGCTTAATTTCCGGAAACATTTCGTATACCAGGTATTCTGTTCGAACCATGGCGGCATAAATACGGCATACAATTTCTTTAAGGAAATCGATAGTACGGTCTTCTTTCCGAATTGTTCGTTCCCAGTCCCACTGATCAACGTATAATGAATGTAGGTTTCCAAGTTCTTCATCAGAACGGATGGCGTTCATATCCGTGTAGATTCCGTAACCTTCTTCAATGTTATAATCAGCCAAAGTGAGTCTTTTCCACTTAGCCAGTGAATGAACAATTTCGGCTCTGGCATCGTCAAGGTCTTTGATGGGAAACGAAACAGCGCGTTCAACGCCATTCAAATCATCATTAATTCCCATTCCTTTCAGGACAAATAATGGCGCTGTAACACGACGCAAACGTAATTCGGAAGAAAGATTCTGTTGAAAGAAATCTTTTATCTGTTTTATTCCCATTTCGGTTTGTGCCAGGTTAAGCAAAGCCTTGTAACCCTTAGGTTTAATTAAGTAACTCATATACTGAATGTGCTTTTTGATATTTCAAATAATGGGAGGCAAAGATACGGATTAATAGTAAATTAGCAATTAAATTTATTTATTTATTGCAAATTGACATACTTTAAGCAAAAAGACTAAACAAAATAACAGAAGTGCGTTTAGATTTTTAAAAACTATTATTAAGTCAACTCTTTCCGGTTAAGATTTGTTTTACTCCTTTATTATATATACTTTTGCACTGTCTTTGGCTGGGTAGCTTAGTGAATAGAGCGTCAGATTCCGGTTCTGAAGGTCGAGGGTTTGAATCCCTCCCTGGTCACAAAAATACACATTTTAACTATAGGCGACACTTTTCGTAAGGTGTCGCCTATGCTATTTTATCTGATACTCAACGTGTTACGCAAATGTGTAAATACAAATATTAACAGTTTTCTACAGGGAAAATATAGGGAAAAGCCCTTTGTAGGGAATATATAGAACATAGAATATGGCCACATTCAACGTTATTTTAAGGGGAAAAAACAAAAAAGGAGAAGCCTCCGTTTATGTTACTTTTTACATTAAGGGTAAGAAAATTGAAATACCGGCAAGATTTACGATACCCGTTACTTGCTTTGATAAAAAGAAGGGAATCATCAAGAGTACCTACGAGTTTGCGGACGACAGGAACCTGATATTACAGGACATTAAAGCCAGATCGAACGATATACTTGTAAAGTACAGGTTAAAAAACAGGGAGGTTTCTCCGGGACAATTTAAGCTTGAGTATCGTAATCCCGGTAAATTCTCCGAGTTTTTTGCCTATGCAAAACATTACCAGATACTTCGTTTTCAGGAATTGGCCGATGGAACGCAGCGACATCACAGATCCTGTTTGAAGCTTTTGCATGATTTTAAGAGTCCTATATATTTTGATGAATTGACTCCCGATTTGTTCCGAAAGTTTATACTGTATCTGCGGCGAGACAGACGCAATTGCGAGGTTACCATCAATAAAACGCTTAAGTCGATAGCTGTTTATTTAAATGAGGCTGTACGGGATGAATACCTGTCACGTAATCCACTCAAAGATGTAAAGATGAGAGGTTGCATCGATACAACAGCCCAGGCGATAACAAAGGAAGAGTTAACGAGACTGGTCGAGCTCTACAACAGGAATACATGCGAAGAAAAGCTTCAGAAATCACTTGAGTTCTTTTTGTTTATGTGTTTCTCCAGTCTGCATATAGGGGACGCCAGGGAATTGACCATCGAACAGGTAAGCGATAAAGAGATAGCCTATGTACGCATGAAACTGCGTAATGTTTTACCTAAGATAACCCGTGTACCACTTTCGGACCCTGCCAAGCATATTATAAAAAGGTGGATAGGTCAGCGAGAAAAAGGAAAGATCTTTAAAGGATTGCGAAACAATTGTCTTATCAACAAAGATTTAAAAGTATTGGCGTCCATGGTCGGGATTACAACCAAAGTTTCTGCAAAAACGGGTAGACATACATTTGCTACCTTATTCCTTAGCGAGACAAAAGACCTGAACAGTCTGAAAGACATTTTAGGCCATTCTACACTGAAGCATACAATGGTATATGCGCATGTACTGAACGACGACAAAGTAACCGGTGTTGCCACATTCAACCACTTCAAGCTTTAAAATAAAAAGGGCAGCCTCGTAATGAAGCTGCCCTTTTTGTGCTTTACAGAGAAAAATCATTTCTTTTTCCTCTCCCCTTTTTCTCTGAATATCTCCTCCCTCATTTTTGTTATATAATCGGATTGACGATTATATCTTCCGGATGCAGCCTGAGCTAATACGGCAAATCCGTTTGAAGTAAAGTTCCACAAATTGGATAAAAATTTCATTTTTTTCATTTTCTAATTATGATCTAAATACTTCCCAGTGGGGTTTTCCGTCCAAATACTTTATTTTAAATCCAGCCCCCCACATTAGTTGTGATACTTGTTGTATGGTTACAGAAACCATATCATTCAACTCCCGTACCATATCTGCACTGGTAACAAGATCCGACTCCCTGTGCCCGGAGCGTGGAATGGGACTATAATTTTCAAGGATGTAACTTGTTGCAATCTCCTCACTTACATTGGTAGGAGCTTCTTTTTTTGCTTCTTTTTCCATGTTTTTATTTTCCTTCAAATTTAGCAATTATACTTTTTATAAAACAGAGGTCTGAAATTGTACTTAAGGCCTCCCTTGCTTGAGTATCATCACAACCCACACTGCCTGTAGCAATAACGGATATGGATTTATCCAGGACATCCAAAGTTGAGCGCATCGCTTCGGGATCTTCCTGCCATTTCTTTATTTCTGAAATCATTCCTGGAGTAAGGTTTATTCCTTCGATGTTCATTTGTGGCCTCCTTCCTGACTTATAGCAGAAAACAATATAAGCGCTGCAGGAACGAAAAAGGGAGCGAACAAAACGCCCAGGGCAACAAATAGAACACCGGTTATATATTTAGCCTCACGCACGGTTGTACACTTTATTTCGAGGAATGAAAGGGGGAGGGCGCGGCCGTAGAAGTTGGAAACCGATTGCCAGAAAGATTTTTTTGTTCCGGATTGAACTGAATTGAGGACTTTCGTTTTCATAGTGTAGCTCCTTCCTTTTTCTCTACTAACTTATTGCACGAATCAATAAATTGCTCAATAGATATTCTGGATTTAGCGAAACAATAATGAGCGTACCCGTGGTTCCAATGGAATACAGATCCATTTGCAAGTGTTGCAGTAATTTCAAAATCGTAATCTACTTCTGGAATTTCAAATAAGGATTCCCATATTGATTCAACAAGATCTTCGAGAGTATCATACTCTACTTTGATGCTGCTTTTTGCTGTAATCTGTACTGTCGCTTTAAATGGTTTCTCCTGGTCTTTCTCTATTTCATGCTCATTTAAGCAGGCATCAATAAACTCATCCACACCTAAGAGGCCCATATAAAAACATAAATCGGCAAAAGTGCGGTTCCAGGGGAAAGATGTACCATCTGCTAAGGTAATTGCAAATTCGGCACCATTGTCTAAATCATAAATTACTTCCCATACTGATTGAACAAGGTCCTGCAGGGTTTCATACTCGATGCGGATTGGGGCATAAGGAGATATACCCAATGTTGCCGTTAAAACCGGCTGTGATTCATTCTTTCTTTTCATAACTTTGAGATGTTTGACTTTATTTGATGCCGCGGGATCACATCTTAAATCTTCGTTGGAGCCAAAAAACAAGAACGGCTGCCAATCCCGTGTCGTCAAACATCTCAAAGTTATCTCCCGAAGGCGAAAAATTTGATGGGAAGGCAGCCGCCTATATTTTAAATATCATCTGAAGTCTGGCCATAAAAAAGGCCCGACTTATAAAAAGCGAGCGTTATCCGGTGCTCTCCGGGAAGAATAATCTCTTCGAGATGTTTGACTCTGCAAAAATGGTTATTATAAAATTAATAACCAAATATTTTATAAGAATATTAATAATTTATTCCTTTTATTTTGATGAACTTTTCATTTACCATCACTTTCAAACATCTTGCAGTTAATTTACAATCATACATTGAATCATGTAGTAATTTATTACTTACATTAACTCCAGTATAATCTGCTAACTCTTTCAGTGTAGGCCATTTATAATCTCCATAATTACCAGGGATCTTGCAATATTTCGTTCCCCGTTGCATCGTGCATATATTTTTGAAGTTGTACAGACTCTTTTCTTCCACTTTTGCTCTTTTTGTTTCGTAGTCAATTCTGTCCGCATCAAACTCAAAATTATGAGCTACAATACGTACAGAGTTTAGAACATCAGAATGAAACTTTAAAATAACATCCTTAAGCGGAGTACCTTTGGATTCGACCATTTCATTGGTTATATTATTTTTAGCTGTAGCTTCAGCAGGAATAGGGATTGGCGGTTTTATGTAATAATCTTCTTCCTTTATAATATTAAATTGTTTATCTAAAGCAATCCATGAAAGTTGAATTATATACACAGGCCCATTCCCAGGTAATCCTGTGGTTTCACAATCGAAAACAAGAAACTCATAATCTTTTTCAATTCTATTTACTTTACATTCAACAGCTTTTTTGAGATCCTTTTCAATCTGAATGATTGAGATTAATCGCTGTTCATAACTATCAATCGATTTGACTAATGAATCGTGTTTTTCTTGAGTAATCTTTAAAATTACTTCACTTTTTCTGTTTACTTCTTTAAGTATTTGCGATGCCTTTTCTTCTGCGTTGATAACAGAGGCATATTTGTCTAACTTTGCTCTAATAGACGCATTCTCTTTAAACAAATCTTCCCTGTCTTTTTTGAGATTCTTATACAAATTGTCTTTTTCAGCTAGTTTACTGGAATAGTGACTAATGATAATAACGAGAAAAATAAACGCTGCAATGGCTCCTAAGAGCAGATATAGGTTTGTTTCCATAAATAGAAATTATTAGAATTAAAACAAAGATATTATAAATATGATAACCCCTGTCTTAAAGTGTGAAAAATGGAGTACAATAGTGCAAGAGTACGGAGTAAATACTAATCGTTGGAGCTTTCCACTTTACAGTCGAACAGAATCTCAAAAAAGTCTTTTTTTGTAAGGCCTAAGTTTCTAAGGGCATTTTTGATAATAAATTCCGGAACAGGGCATTCGTGGGTCTGTACAATAATAGGACGGGTGAGATTTTTTCTCACCCATTTTTCGTGGCCTCCTTCAGTTGAAATGTGTTTGCATCCTGCTTTAACAAGGAAATCTCTATAGTCGGCTAAAGATACATTAGAAAGTTTTCTAGTCGACATTTTATGCTATTTCTGGAATTCCTACATTCTTGCTGTATTTTATATAATCCTTATTTTCTGCAATGTCTCTGAAGGTAGGATTGTTCTTTAGAAGCATGTCAATACTGGGAGATTTGATTTTTCGTTGCTTTTTGCTTTTAATCTGCCAACCGTATTTTTTTAAATCATCATACAACGATTTTTTATTGATGCAATAAGTAAAATGCATTTCGAATGTTTGTTCGAAAGCAGATCTGGCTTCCTCGTCAGTCATTCCAAAAGCAGACAAGTCCAATGCAGGACAATACACTATATATGCGTCGTCCTCCTTGAACATATACAGTTCAAGCTTTGCATGTAAAGTTGCTTTATTTGTATTAAATTGACCTTCAAACAATAAATTTTCCATTTTGGGGTACTTCCTTGCGCGTGATTATTCGTATTCATTTACACCTGATAAACATATGCAGAGATTAAAAAGTTCTGCTTCAGGAATCAAAAACGTGGACAAATGTAATTATTAAATTTATAATATGTAACGTTTTAATGATATAAAATATTATTTAACAAGCGGGAAAATCAAACGGGGAAATATCAAAAAAAAATGAATGCCACTACCTTCACAGGCAACGGCATTCTTACTTAATACTATTATGAAAAACCACGTGCCGGGAACGGATTCGAACCGTTGGTATTTGTCTGGACTAGAAAACAAACACCTCCTTTCCGGCTTTTTGTTATCCCAAACGGAAGATCTTCCGTTTGGGAATATCTTTAATTTTGCTCAAAGTCTAATGTCATTTGTTTTTGTTTTTCCTCCCATTCTTCGAAGGTAAGATCTTTTGCCATGTTCATTCGTTTTTTTGATTCGGCCAGATCCTTTTTAGCCTGGTTAAAATTGGCTTGCAGTTCCTGGTATTTCTCAAATTCATCTGAAAGGATTGCTTGTTTTTCTTCGTTGAATCTGGAATAAGCTGTAAAGTGAGAATACAACGTTCGGTAACATTCCATCCTATACGAACGAACCGCTTCTTGAGCTTCTGGTTTTACATTTTTTGGATTGATTGTAAAAAGCCATCCGAATATAAATTCGAGTGGTAAACAGAGCATTTCATTGGGTCTACCTGACGAGTCAGTTATGGTGCTCAGCACCATAACTGAAAATAGATCTTCATCCTCTTTTAGCTTCTTGTATTGATTGGAATAGTCAATTCCCAAAGCTTCACAAATGGGTTTGATTGGCACTAATTTTTGAGAGTCGTTTCCGGCTACGATAGCCACTTTGTTAACGCGAGCAATTGTTCTTGTATCCATAATAATAAAAAAGCGTGGGTTCGGGGAATGCAGCCCCTACTACCATGCTTTAAATTTCTTTCATTTATGAATTACGACTGCATTTCGTAAACCACTGTTTTTTATATGCCACAAAAATATAGTGAAAAGTTTGTAAACCCCTGACGAAAAACGCACTAAAATGACCTCATTTTAGTACGTTCGTACAGTTAAGAAAGTTTAACTAAAAACCGGTGTTTGCAGGTCTATTTTTGGCTTAAACAATTACCGGAAGGAACGTTCCGGTAATAATCGGGCTCATTCCATCGTTATCAAACGTATATTCTAGTTGTTTGCAAATGAATAAGCGGTTGTTAATTAGGAAGCGTCCGCGAACATCGGGAAACGATTTAGAGATAAAGCGAATAACAAGTTCGGTTGAAGCTTCGGCAAACGATGTAATATCCCAAAGTTTTTCGGCGATTCCCATTCCCTCGCTATAAAACGCCATTGTTGCCATGGTGTTGTCGATAAGGGTATAGGCCGCATTATCCCATGGTGCATAGTAATGAGTTGTAGCTTGACAGAAATCTATTTTACCACTGGCGCCTCCCATTGCCCCGATGTTGATAGTAAGCGCTCCATTCCAAAAAGCTACCGGCAATATGTTATCGGGTTTATGTTCGGTAAGTCCTGTTTTAATAAGATCTTTTGCAATAACTGTAGTTTCTACTGTTTTACCGTTGTAATCGGTAACAACAGGAAGCAATATATTATTGCTTACCCAATAGAATACACTGGCCGAAGCATACGATTTGCAGGTGCAGGGAAACGACTCCACCTGTGCCGGCATAATCAGCATAGAAACAACATCTGTTCCGATTGCAGGCTCAACTTTCTTAAATGTATTTACTCTCCTTAGTGATAAGGTTGTGGCATCATTTATTATATAAGGAATACCCTTCGATTTGTCGATAAACAAATAGCCGGGAAGTTTGGCTTTTAGCGCTTCGTCGGCACCAGTAATATATGCGTTTAAAGCGGCAAGTGTATCGAATTCTTGCTTTTGCAACGAATCAAACACAGTTTTATTTATGTCTTCGTATTTGTAAAAGTCGTCTTTCCCGGCACTTCCAAAATCGTACTCCATTCCAGAACTCCCTTTTACATTAATGTTTTCGGCGTTATAAACCCTTTCGAAGTTGTCGATAACGTTGGACGTTTCAAACGAATGGCTATCGTTGGAAAAGTACACTTTTCTGAATTCTATATTAATTTCTCTCGAAGCCGGTTCGAGAATAAAAGCTACATCGAACAGTAGCTCGAGTTGAGAAATAAAAGTTCCAATGGTGATATCTCCGAATAAATCCTGAAGCATTGCGCCCTGAATTCCTGTAGGAATAAAAAGGCGGCGGTATTCCATTGCTTCCAGGGCATTTGTGCCAATGGAATAACCCATGGCCTGCACAATCTTTTCGACAACAAAAAGGAGGTAAGGCATTGGGGTAATGTTTTCGGAAGTACTCCAGTAGTCGCGGTCTCTTAACTCTAACTTTGATTCGACAATATGAAGCTGAGACCCTAACAGATTGTTTAGGAAAATGTGATTTCCGTCTGTTTTAAAGGCTTTTACGGGGGCACATACCCAATTGTTTGCCGGATAAGCACTATTCCAACTAGCGCGTGCTTGTTCGGGTGTAAAAGTGGGGATTTCTCCTAAATCGAGAGCACTGATAAGCCCGGAGCTGTTGGATAAATAGTTTAGTTCCGAATTTCCGGCAACCAGTTGAATGCTTACTGTTTCGTTTGTATTTGAAATAACTACTTCTTGTCCCGACAATACAAGATGATTATCGCTATAAAGCCTGGCTTTTCTATTCTTAATATTGTAAGAAGAGTTTATCCGTTCGATATGGCCATACAAAGCTATATTGTTTCGTTCGAGCAATGAAATTTCGAGATCGAGGGTAAATTCTCCATTTTTTGTAATAAATGGATTCTGATCCAAAACAGTAAGCTCCAAATTTTTTGGAAGCGCAACCGGTTTATTATCGATATATAGTTCTGTCATTATCTTGAAGCATTTTTGATTAATGAATCGTAGTTATCGAGTTGTTGCTTAATGCCTTTAGGCCCATGAATTGAAGCTTCTGCTTTAATCGGCTTATTTAACCTGGCGTTTAGTTTGGCCATAATTCGGGTGTTTTCCGCCAAAGCGCGGAGAATGTCCGGAGTGGAGGAAGCGTCTTGGCTTGCTTGTGCTGCCGGCGCCTGGTAAACAGCCGGCGAACGATACACGTTACCCGAAACGGCTGCCGTCATTTCCGGACCTGTAAGCGCGGCCACGTTACCTGTTTTCTGTGCATAGTCGATAACATCGAACATGGGCCGAAGCAATTGAACGGTATTTTTGTTAGCAACGAATTCGCCTCCATGGGTTTGGATCAGTTTGCGAGGCTCGTATTTTCCTCCAGCGCCGGTATAACCACCATCCCACATTTGGGCGGCCTGTTCCTGTTGTTGTTTGGCTACGGCAATTTGAGCAGCACCGGCCGCAACAGCGGCTGCAGCGGCAGCAGCACCAAGGGCAGGACCGACCACAGGAATTCCAGCCATAGCAGAAAAGGCTCGCATGGCAGCTACAGCCGTGTCTGCGGCAATGCTTAACACAGTTAGCCCAAAGGTTTTGGCAGCATACTTTTTTCTTATCTCTGCGATTTCGGCCTCTTTTTGTTCTTCCAGTGCGGCTGTAGCCTCGTTGTTCCCTTCGGCAAGAATGAGCTTTGTTTTGTATTTTTTCTCAACTCTGGCTTCCTCCATATCTTGTGCAACATTAAGAATTGTAGCGGCCGAATTTGCGAGTGATGAAATGGATCCAAATACAGACTCGCGTAATTGAAGTTCTTCTTCAGCTGCTTTTTTATCTTTTTTCGCTTTTTCGTCTCTGGCAATTTCTTCCAGTTCAGCTTTTCTCCGAAGATATTCCTGATGTGAAATTAATCCGGCCGCATAAAGAGATTCATTTACGGCAAGCTGCACTTCTGTGCCTTTAGCTAATTCTTCCCAAACAGGATTTTCTTCCGGATCTTCACTGCTTTTAGTTTTTAGAACCTTATCAAGTTCTTCCTGTTCTTTTTGTCTTTTGGTAGCAGCTTCTATAATCTTATCCGCTAATTGACCTTCGGTATCAACAAAGGATTTTCCGAATTTCTCCTGGACGAGTTTTTTCGCATACAGGTAATTCATTTCGGATTGCAGAAGTTCATTTTGCATTTCTTCCTGCGTTTTTTTCCTGGCAATGTATTCCTGCTTGATTACCGTATTTTGTTTTTTATAGGCCTCTTCGAGGTTATTTAATGCTTTGTCGTATGCCTTTTTTTGCTCCTCTTCGGAAGCGGAGGCTTCGGCATTCTTAGCCGCTTCTTCGGCGGCTTTTTTAGCTGCTTCCTCTTGAGCCTTTCTTTTAGCCTCGTATTCGGCAGATGTCGGAATTACTATTTTGGAAGCGGCTGTATATATTCGAGTGTATTCCTCCCCCTCTTTATTTAGCTTGTTTATTTTTGCGGTCAGTCCATCTATTTGAGTGACATAGGTCGCTATTTTCATACCAGAAGAAAAAGAGGTGCCTGTAACTCCCGAAAGTTTATCTTGTTTTTCCGATCGGGATCTTTCCAACTCAATTTTTTCCTTTTCGATACGGGTTATCTCATCCTGTGCGGCTTTCATGCGGGCGTTATTCATCAACGATTTTGTATAATTGTCGATAGCCGTTGTTGCCTCGGTTGTATTTATTTTATCGAGAGTAAGATTGGATAGATATTCCGGAGAAATGTCGTTAATGGCCTTTATTGCGGCTTCCCTCTTATTCTTGCTTATGGTTTCGTCCCTGGCAACTGCAATCAATAGGTTTAACTGAGTTTTTTCTTCGGCTATTGATTCGCTTGCCTTTTTATTAATATCGTAAAGTATTTTTGTGGCATTGGCAGCCTCGGTTGCTCTTTTATGTAAGGTATATAAAACTAAACCGACTGCCGTTAATGCCGCAATGGCTATACCAAGTGGGCTGATGCTTATTGTTCGGAAGAAAAGCTTCATGGCTGCAGTTGCGCGAAGAGTATTCCCGGTAAGCAAAGCCTTGGCTGCCGACCATAATAAAGTGGCTGCTGCAGCTGCTTTAGAAATAATCGTATTACTTACGGACAGTCCATTATATACGCGCATTGCAGCACTGTAACGTCCCAAATCTCCTGCTTTTTTTGCCATCGAGGCCGCACTAAGCAAGTTTGCGGCGTACATAGACTTTTCAAGGGCAAGAGCAATTGTATTCCAGGCTATTTGTGCCTTAATTGCCATATTATAGGCCAAAATAACGGCAATTACTTTAACCATGGTAGCGCCGTGATTTATAATAAGATCCGTAAGGAGAGTCATTACTTTAAGAAGCAGACTTCCGGAGGTTGTAACGAGTCCCATATGTGGGGCAAGCTTTTCGCCCAACATAATACTAAATTCATTGAACTTATTTATGCTTTTCTCAATCACAGCCTTGGCGGTTGTATTCTGTACATTGTATTCGTTTGTAACAGAAGTGGCTTCTTTGTATGACTTCGTTGCATTTTCTTGCTCATTTCGTAATTTGTCAACATTGGAAACAAGGGAGTTTAATACGGAGATAGCTCTTGTTCCATCTACACCTAAATCTTTAAATACCGGAGCAAGTTGTTGCAAACCGCCCTTATTGGACATTGTTTGCAAAAGAGTAAGGAACGCTTCGTTAGCGTCTTCTTCTACTAACTTGGTGAACTTTTGAAGTTCTATCCCGGCAAGTTTGGCAAACTGGGCAGGTTTTTGGTACATGCCAAGCATAACGGTCTGAAGGGCCGTGGCCGCCATTTCCTGCTGTATCATATTTTGATCGAGAACGGAAGCATAACCAAGTATTTCGGAGATGGATAACCCGGCTTGATTGGCGGTACCTGCCATTCGTGCGGTAAATTCTACCAGGTATTTTTCTGACGCCATGGAGCTTTGTCCCACCTGATTGACGGCAGAACCAACAGCAAGCATGGCGTTTTTAATCCCTGACTTTTCAACTTCGCCAAACATTTTGGAAAGTTTGCCTATGTTAAGGATGGCTTCCTCTCCAAGGTCTTCACCAAGAGCGACCTTGATGGTATTCGCCGCTTCAACGAAATCGATTAAGTTTTGTTTTCCGGTTATACCCAACTTTCCTGCTTCGGCGGCCAACTCGTTAAGCTGAATACGGGGAGTGCGAGTATCCATTTTTTTGAATTCCTCGTTTAACTCTTTTACTTCCTCGATAGTCATACCGGTATATTTCCGAACATCCGCCATCGCTTCCTCCATGTCGGCGTAATCGTCAACCGATTTTCTCATAGCGAAGCTTATCCCGGTAAGGGAGGCTATTGCGGCAGTGGCCATGCCGAAATATTTATTGAATCCGTCTGCCGCTTTTGACAATGAAAACATGCTGTTTTTTGATTTGTCGATTTCCGAGTTTGTTTTCGCCCATTGGTTTCGGTGTTCGGACAAGATCCCGTTAAGGGCTTGAATCTTTCGGCCGGCCCGAATATAGTCTTCAGACCCAATGGTCATTTTTGCCTGTTGGTTAACAAGCTTGCTCATTTCTGCGCGTATCGATTTTACATCGTTGGAAACTTCCTGCCCGTTAATGTATAGGTATATACCTCTACGGGTAACAATCTTATCGTTAGCCATTTGTTTTGTCTATTAAGAGTTTGTAAGAATCTTTCATCACTTCTTTAGCGGCTTTGTCGCCGTGATAGTTGGCGGCGATATCGGCCAGCTTATCTACAGAATTTCGAACTTCGATATCTAACCAATCGAATCCGTATCGGGCAATGGGCCGGCTATCTCCGTTATATGACTTCCATGTTTTTGCCGGTTTACCTTTTCGGTACGTTCTGTACTTGTTATTGTTAAGGCGGCCACGTATCACAGTGCCATTTTTATGGATATATCCACGGCCAACACCGTAGTGAATAAATACCAGGTAATACGCGAATTTGAATCCGGTAGAATACGCTTCGCCGTAGTCGTATTTTAGCGATGGAGTAAATGACCGTTTAGCTTTCCCGGAATATTCTCCGGTTGTTGCCTCTGCTAACCTTGTAAGTGCCCGCGAACGAACCTGATAGGTCCAGTCCTGCACTTGCCTGTTAAATTCAGCGACAGTGATCGGTTTCTGAATTGGAGTATTCGGATTAGTTTGCATTCCTTATTTTTTCTCAAAAATAGGTTGGTTAATTGCGTGCCGAAAGGACAAAAAAACCACCCGATTCTCACGAAGGGGGTGGTGCAGGGAAAATTAATAACATCAAAAGAAGATTCATATCAACAAGTTTATTTTTTCTTTCGCTCGGTATAAAGAAGAATCCCATAAATGATTGCAGTTCCAATGAAAAAGCAAAAGATCCAGAACGTTTTTATTTTTATAGGCTGAGAGTCTGTTTTTTCTTTAGTTTTAATGTTAAGGTCCGATTTTGAGTCGGATTTAGTTTTTTGTTCGGTATCAGAAAGGTTCTCAGAACTTTCTTTTCGGGTACTCTGCGTTTGACTTTCCCCGTTTATTACCGATGTTGTTTCTTTATCTAAATATTGATTTCCTGCAGAATCGGGAGGATGGTATACCCGTTCGGTGATGGTTGCCTGAAACCTTATATTTTTAAGCAACGAATCGATCGAATAGACTTTAATAGCTTCGTGCTTGCGGTAATCTGAAATGTATTCCTGCAAAATACTCATCGTTGTATCAGACTGTTTTTCGGTTGTTTTACATCCCGAAAACAGAAGCATGATAAACATGGAATATAGAAATAAAAGCAGTTTTTGAAGTTTCATTATCCTATGTATTTAAAGTCTTTAATTCTATTAATCCAGCCTTGCAGAAATACGTTTTGTGATGGATCCGAGTTTACCAGGTCATTGCAAAATTTAATTCGCTCAGACTTGAGCCGGTTAAAGAATCCCTCCGGGTTAACGGAATTAAGCGAAGAGAGTGTAACCTGGCCAACTTTGCCATCTTGAAGTACACCCAGTGAGCGCTGCGGAATAATGATGCCCCATTTGCCTGAAGCCCAAACCCAGTCTACAAGAATATTGGCTACGGATTGAGACCGGATGTTGTCGGCCTGCCATCTGTTCCAGTAATGTTTTCGGAGCAATTCGATTGCATCATTTTGAGTGATAAGCTTGAGATCTTCGGCGTCTATATCTCCATCTCCGTCTTTATCGTAGCCGCAAGACTTCCATGTTTCGAGCGTAACCCCCATGTTTGTTTTTCCGCCGCGATCTTTCCGATGATCGGACCAACCGCCTTCCCACTTAAAAATAATGGGTGCTAATTTTTTGATGTCAGCCATTTTTCTTCGTTGTTTCGGCATTTGTATTGCGCGGATCCGCTTCCGGATTTTGTGCGAAATAGGACTCAAGAAAGGGTACTTTTTTCAAGAACTCGAAAGCTACAAGCCAATACAGGAAAGCAATCCATTTGCTTTTCGGGCGAAGCTGCTTTAAATTCTTCAGGATATTAACAGAATAAAAATAGAGTAGAACGTACAACATAATACTTATGGCCGTTAACGACTCCTCCGGAAGTTTAATGCAATTGCCAACAAACAAAACAGCCGAAATCAAAACGAAAAAATCCCTGGCATCAACAAAACACTCCTTAGCCTTTTTCAGCGAAAAGTTAACCTTGTTAATTTTTAGGTCCGTAATATACCCAAACCAAAAATTAAGCAAGAAAACAGCAGTAGCACCGAAGATAAATCCCCAGAGCGGCGATAGGAATGAGGCGACTGCCGAAAAAACGAATACCGTTAAAGCCTTAAATGCATCGATCATAAGTTTAATTTTTAAGAGTTAAAGAAAGGGTTAGTGATTCACCTTTTTACTACTAATTGAATGCGAATGTATCTGTAATAACTATCTCGGAAAAGGACAAAAAAAAGCCAGTTGAAATAAATCAACTGGCTTGTGTCTTACGTCCTGTCGCATTTAATATTCTCAAACATTTATTCAAAAAAGGATCTAGTATTAAGCAAATACAAGATGATATGAATAGAATTAAAATTAGAGTGGAGATCTTTACAGTAAATTTATTGGAGTATGCAGGCGGTTGGGATAATATAGCAATTTGTCTGGAGTTTATTTTGACAAGTATTTAAAAAAGCCTGTTATTGATTAAATTAACAGGCTTTCAAGATCTTCGTAAATACAGGGGATCTAAATAATTAAACAACTAAAAACTGTTATAAAACATTTTATTGCTTGGTATAAAGTTGCCCCAAGCCAAAAACAGTTATTAAATTTGAGATAATTAATTTTTAATAATAATTTAAATAGGTTAACGAATGAACTTGATTTTTAGTTTAGTAATTGTAGCTATTACTGCAATAGCTGGATGTTTTACATACATATGTAAACGTGCATTTGATTTTGCTGAGAAATGTAAAAAGTAATTAATCTTTTTGCTTCGAAAAAGAGTGGGCTCTGACCAGCCTGCTCTTTTTTTATATCGCAAAAATATGTTTTAATTTGGTTATGCGCAAATTATTATAAATATTATATCTTGAATCTTACGGGAGTTTATTGTAATAATCCACGAATGATTTCATTTCTTTATCAGACCTGATAGAAATATTCAACCCCATAACATTAAACTCATGAAGCCTTCCTGTCCGTAATAGCTTAACTCGTTCTTTTGACATGTGTCTTTCTACTATCAAATTTTCAGCTGCATAATCCCTAGCCGCGATTCGGTTTGGAAAATCTATAAATCTGATGTATTGTCCTTTGATTTCTTTAAACTTATTGTGAGCTACAGAAGGAGAAAGGAGAAGATCCTTGGATTCCAGGTCATAGCAAATAATAGCGATAATGGCTGCCATAATAGTATCGTTTAATATTATGCAGTAAATGTAATATAATCCAAGAGATCGGCCAAATAGAATTTAATTGACAGGATGTTAAACTTTTGCCCAATTACAGTTTATAGTAATCTATTTTCGGTTAAGTGTTGAAATGATAACTATCTTTAGGCCGAATTACTAATGTTGGTAATTTATAAAAATATCTATTATGAAATTAACAGAGGACCAAATTAAACTTATGCAACAAAAATTGAGAGCATATGAGTGTCCAAATTGTAAGTCAAGTAAATTAAAGGGAGTAAGCGATGTAGAGTATCAACTTGTTTCGTTCAATAGGTCAGAAAACGAAATAAATGTTCTTGGAGAGATGAATTTTATGCCATTGGCTGCCGCCGACTGTAAAGATTGTGGTCATGTTATGCTTTTTAATTTAATAACATTAGGGGTTATAAAAAAGTAAATTATTTATTAGATTAAAAAAGGTCTGGGGAAACTCCTCAGACCTTTTTTAATTACTCTTCTACCTGGGCGGGTGTGTAGCTGTCTATAAGATCAAGCCCCTCGAGCAGGTCCCGGAAGCGCTCTTGCACCGTAGCCGTTATTGGCATAACCGGAACGGTATCAAATGTTTCAATTACGGTTTCTCCCTCTTCGGTAAATTGGATATTAACCTTGGCCAGCATCGGCACAACTGGAGCGTAACGTTCTGTAGGCAACCCCACATCAAACCCCATCGCCTCGCTAATTGCATTGTTCAACCCGGCATACGATTCTATCGACAACAGTACATACTTTGTCGATTTAACTTCTACAATTTCAATAATTTCTTCCATATATTATGATTTAATTAGACGAAGAGATCGCCCCCTATTTTTAAAGCCTGGATCTGGTGACATGGAAAATACTCCAGACACATTAGCTAATAAGATTCTATAATTGTCTAATGCCCAAATATGGTGGTTTGTATTTATGTTTCCAAACTGCCCAGTCTCATTTCTAAAACCAGATCCAATGGAGCTAAAACATGTTTGATTTACAGCTTCGTTATTTGGAGAAACCCAATAATTTAAACCTTCTTTTTTTAATTTTCCACCTGAAACACTATCTCCCCCTAAATAAGTTGATAAAGAAATATAGTCTGAACTTGTAGGAACTCTCCAGCCCCAAGGGGAAGTAGAATTAGCCGCATTATAATAATCAATATCCATTTGTAGCAATTTAACTGCATACCAATTATAGAGTTTACCATAAATAGCACCTAATGCAGTGTCATTGTTATAATGACACCACATTGCAGCGGCTTTTACAGCGGCGTATTCTTTTTGCTCTGCTGTGCCTGTAGTGGCTGCATAGATATAATTATAAAGGTTTGCGCTGTCTGACCAGCATACTTCCTGGACTGAAAAGGAATTTATAAGAACATCTGTGTTTGCCGCGCTCCTATATACACCAGCAACGCTTCCGGTTGAAAAACAATAAAAAGTATTAATCCCTATTGATGTTACTGGGGGTTCAACCCCATTAATAACTAACCCTAATAATTTCAGTCCACCACTTGTTATTGAGGCTATATCAACTACTACTTTATACAATTTTCCTGCACTAACCCCGGTTTGAAATAAATTAAGTATAGGAGTAATGGTATCACTTTTGTATCTTGCTTGCCCAGCTGAAAATATTACGTAATGCGTGGAATCCGTCCCAGCTATTACCCACCCTGTACTTCCGTTGTCAAAGCTACCATTAACTACTTTTTCCACATTCGCAGATGCTTGCATTTCTTGTATAATGTTGCCCTGTGATGTGCAGGCCATTTCGCAGTTAGACGTAGCCCAATATTGATCACCTATTTTTACGTTTTCAATATCTTGGAATAAAGAACGAAGGTAGGTATACTCATCTTGTACCTGATTTGGAGTCAGAGCTATATCTCTTATGCAATAATATGTCATTGTACCATAAGAAGATAGTCCGATTTCAAATAATTTGGAAAATGACATTTCTGTATTAAATGTGTTTGTTGCACTTAATATGCCATTTACATACAAATCTATTTTCCCATTTCCTTGAGTTGCTAGTGTGTATATTGAATTTTTACCAATTCTTTTATGCATACCTGAGAATGTAGTATACTCAGATACACTATTAAATAAAAACAATGAACTACCCTGAAACCTAATATGAGAATCTACTTGGCTAGATATTATTTTAGCATATATTCCTTCGTGCCAATTGTTGTTGTAACTAAATGTGACGCTCCATTTATCAGTAGCACTAAATGAAATAGGCGTATGTGTAATATAATTATTTCCTCCATTTGGATTCTTAATAGCATACTTTTCGTTCGGAGCAATATTACCGCTCAAATACGGTTGGTTAAGTGCTGTTGTCTGAGTGGAATCTAGCATACCAGGACCTAAATCGTACAATTTGGGTATGTACTTATATATACCGGACTCACGAAGCTTCACTGCCAGGTGTGGACAGAACAATAATTTTGTATTTGGAAGTAGATCCATAAACTTGTTAGTCAAATCGTTTAGAGCGCTTCGGCTTTTGATTGTGCCGGCATCGGCTAGGATGCGCTTTGATGTACCGATAGATGGGTACATGTAGTTCATGTCCGAATATAGTTGATATACTTGTGCAGCATCCGGGACTTGTTCCCAGTTGGCGGAGGTTGTCCAGGTTGCTAGATCTGTGCCTTTAAAGCGTTCGGCGTACCAAGTTCCGGCGGCTGTTTCGTAGGTTAAGACGAGGCCTCTTTTTCGGCTTACAACAGGGACGGCAAGACGGGCGCTGGAGGAATTATAATATACTCCGGCGGCCAAGGGGACAGCTACTGTTACATTGTAGGTGTTCTGTGCTCCGGCGGCGGCGTTGGCGGCGTTGGCGGCATCTACTGATTCGCCGATGCTTAGTTCGAACAGTTGTTCTCTATCTGCCTCGGCTTGTTCGCGGGCCAACTCGGAGGTATTTCGGTTTTGTTCTGCCGTCTTGCGGAGTTGTTCATCTATCAGACGAGTGCCTTCAGCTGTTTCCCTGGTAGTTTCGGATTGTCCGCGAGCGTCCTCGGCGGTGTTGCGGTTGCCTTCTGCTGTCTTGCGGAGTTTTTCGGCTCCGTCGCGGTCGGTTTCGGCGTTACCTCGGTTGGTTTCGGATTGTCCGCGAGCGTCCTCGGCAGTGTTGCGGTGACCTTCTGCTGTTTTCCGTTGTTCTTCGGCATTGAATCGCTCGGTTTCTGCGTTGCCTCGGTTGGTTTCGGATTGTCCTCTATTTATTTCGGCATCCTTACGAGCCTGCTCATTCGTAATCCGTTGTTGTTCGGACTTGTAACGTTCTGTTTCATCTTCTGCAAGGAGGCGTTTAACTGTTTCGAGTTCCGATGTTGCCGCATTTGCAGCACCGGCAGCAGCATCGGCATCTCCGGCGGCTTTAATGGCAAGACCGGCGGCATCTATGGCGGGCTGTTTAAGTGATAGTAACCACTCGGCTTCGTCTCCTTCGAAACCGTGCGCAACTGCAATTTTGTAAGCGCTTGCACCGGGGAGTCCTTCTTTCGGCAGGCCGATTTCTCCATCCAATTCGATTGTTACTACTTCCATTCCGGTAGTCGATCCGCCTATTTCGGTCGAGGAATCAACCAGGGAAAAACACGGCTCGTCTTTAATATATGGTTCCCAAAGCGTGGGTGATGTCGCTGACACTTTCCGATAGGCAATTGTTGCTTTGTACTCGCCGGAGGTTAGACTCTTAAGCATATCGGAGGTCACGATAAAAGAAACGATATTCCCTGATATGCTGATATGCGTATCTGGGATAAATGTCTTTACGTTGTTGTTAACCCGCGAAATATGTAGGGTTAACGACTCTGCGTTTGAAAAATCTTCGTTAACACCTGCCCGAAGTATCGGCCAATTCAGACGTACGTGCATTCCGCGTCTAACTCTTTGTAGTGTAGTCATATTCTATTTTTTTATTCTATTAAATACCAGCCAATAAAAGTCGTATTTGTTGAAATACCAACTAATTCGACCATTGATCCTGGAGCAATGGCGACTGAAACAGTTTTATTAATTAATTCTCCAGCAGCTATAGACAATGAATATGTAGATGTCTTACTCACAAAAACTCTAACTGTTGCCCCAGCATACATGATATCAGGCAGCAGCTCTAAATAAGCGTTGCTTAAAGTTACATTTGCAATATAATTATTACATTTTCCTTCTGAAAATGGAGAATTGAACTTAAAATACCACTTATAATAAGGAGCAGCTCCTCCCATTGCCAGAATTTCCACAAATGGTGAAGAGATAATCCCCTTTATTCTTGCGCTATCCGAAACAAGTCCTCCTAATTCGTCCACTCTATAAGGAGCAGATCCCGGAGTACTACTACCTGCCCAAAACCTTATCCCGGATGCACCTGTGCCGGCTCCACTTAAACCGGCAGTAACAGTTCGGTCCGATTTCATTATAATCACTTCATTTCCCTGTAAAAATTCAATGACAGCATTATCGGCCAAAATAAATGGCGTATAGAATGGGCCAATTTGACTGAGTTCTTCCCAATAGGTTGTGCTTGGTGGTTGATTGCTTGTAGATGATGCTATCCCGTTATGACTCGCCTTTGCTCGAAATTTCCTGTTGACATTAGAAATACGGTGAATAACCACATCAACGTATCTTTCGCCCGAAGTAAGCAGCAAATCGTTACGATAATTAACCCCGGAGGCCCATTGCGAAATACGGTGAATACACCCCTGCAATCCCTGGACACCAGTAATTGACTTCGTGACACAGAATCGTTTCGTAAGAGCTACGCCAAGCAACTGAATATTGATATCCACCCATCCTGTTTTAGCGGTCATGGAATTTATGTAGATCTTTGGTTGACCTGCAATTTGCCCCCATGTACACCCTGTTCCATAACTTGTAAGAAATTGCCAATCTGTGTTGTATGTTTTAAGCGCACCCCCAAGATATACCTTTATTTCAGTAACAGCTTTCCCAGACGAACCCAGCTCGCCGGCAAGAGGCACTTCGGATGAATCGCACATTACTTGCCAGGTCTCGGGGACCAGCATCATCGAAATACCACCAACACCGGGAGAGCCTGGAGATCCCGGAGCACCTGCAGATCCGTCGTAGGCTTTTTTTGCATTGAGTCTCTTCGTTAAATAGACGGAGCCGATACGTACTGTAATGTCTACATATCCCGAATCGGAATTAAGGCCTGAAAGGAATAGAGTAGATGTAGGGTATATCTGCCCGACAACAAGGTTTGTATACGCGTTATTGAAAAATTGCCAGTCTATTCCGAAGGTCAGTTTAGTTGTCCCTCTGTACACGTCCACGGTAAACAATGTCTTGCCGGTTGCGCCTAGTTCCCCAGTCTTGGGAGAACCGGCAGAGTCGCACGATACAATAATATTATCTGTACTAAGTACAAGCGTAAGTGCGTCCGCTCCGGACTCCCCTTTAACCTTTGCAATTACCCATGCTCCAGCGACGCCATTGGAAACAGTACGGGTTGCCATCCAAATGGTTGTTGTGTTTCCTGTAGTTGTCCAGTTGCTTGGGTTGCTTGTGGGGTTCCCCGGAGTAACCACGGAAGAAAACATAACCTCCAGCGAGGTGTTATCTGTCAGCACCTCGGGGGCCATCCACGCTGTTTGCTGGGGAGCCAATCCATCTGATGTAAAAATTCTTGTAGCCATCCACAATTTTGCGGATCCGGACGGCACGCCATCGCTCCATCCTGCTGTTGTAGGTGTTGGCGAAGAATAAGAACCTCCGCTGGGAGTGCCAGGTATTGTGTTTGACCTTATAAATACAGTAGATTTAAAAGTAGATTGTCCAATGGTACCCGGTGTCCCATCTTTCCCCCTTGTATATACAATGTCCCATGGTGCAGGCTGGCCATTCTTAATAACGCGGATTGCCATCCATATTGTTTCAGACGTGGCAACCTCGGTCCAGTTGTCCGGATTATCGGTTGGATTGCCAGGCTCCAGCACAGAGGAGTACATAATATCCATTGGTTTGATTAAATCAAACTGTTGGATAGTTCCTTTAATGTAGACGTTGTCAAGAAAAGCGCTGTACCCTGACATCTCATAACCATGTATATTCAGGTTGGTAAGATCGCCAAACTGTCCGGCAATATTATCAGCTCCTATCTCCCAGTCTGTCATGTTGTACAAAAATCGTTCGTATGTCCGTGTAGAGTAGCGGGCCGTCTGGCGGGTTATATCATCCGGATTCGAGTAGGCCACAAAATGCATTATTGGGTATGGATGTATTTGGTTGCTCCAGCGTTCGCTGACCGGTCGAAGCTCGTATCTAAACTGTGAGTTGTTGGCCGCCTCCAATATTTCAACGACTTCGAAGTAAGAAGTGGCGAAGCCGGCAAATTTTCGGTTGCCTCGGCTGTCGTCCAGATTGTTCTGTTCGTTTTCTTCAGAGGTATAGGAGTGGTAAATACCCATGCACTTATCGCCAACAGAAATCTCTCCAATTTCTCCTTCCTCCAGCTTAAGAGTAATAATTTTATTTTCTGTATCAACCGATTCGATGACACCACCTCCCGGAGCACGCCAGGCGTCACCAACTGTTATTTTTATTCGGTTGTAGCGAAACTCAGGAGCTTCAAGAAATTCTTGCAAAGTAAGTGATCTTAGATATCCACGCGCAAATTCATCTATCAGGCCGCCTTCGCCTGTGATGCCTGGAACATACGATTCACCGATTTGGATCCCTTTTTTAAAAGTGATCTTTTCCTCTGCTATGTCTTCGATATCTTTACGTAAATATTTGCCTGATAGACTTGAATCAATTGTTTGAATTTGGCCAAGTATGTCATAAAAAAGAGAACCTACACGATTGGCTGTGTTTTCCCATTTAAGTACAGCATCTCTAATTATCGCGGCTCGTTGAAATAATGGTTGTAAGTCGGGCATCTTTTTTTTAGGCTAAAGTATGATTAGTGTAATGAATTGAAAAGGACATTAACTGAATGTCCCGGCTGGAGGTACCAGGCAAAATTTTGTATCAAGGGTAAATGTTATTATTGTACCATACAATCCGATAGATTTGTTTGAGGCTGGTTCCATTACTACCGAATTTAGATCTAAATCAAAAATGCCAGGAATGACAAGCTTTGACATATCATCAAAAATTTTGGCAATAAAATCATCGCCTATTGATTCCGTCTTATCCCAAACATCGTGAATATGGTCAAAATCGTTTTGATCAGGTACATGATCAAGGATCATGAGAGTTATTCCCTTTTTCTTTGTCACATTTCCGGATTCTCCGGTAAATGTTGCTGAATACCGGTCAAGGCAAATGACAGGGAAACCTACTTTATTTTGTATTTCCGCATCTAGTTCATCCGTGTCTAACCGGGTAAAGTGCGAAACATTTTCGCGGTCATGTTTTATATCGCGATGTTGAGTTGCAAGATTTTCCAGATAGCCGACAAATTGAGCGAAGCTGTTAATTTGCATATTTATAGTCTTTAATGCGATTGTTGATAATGCGGAAAGCGTCCATACATGGCATATTTTTATAAAATGGAGTGTCGGGAATATTCTCACCCACAAGAGCATCGAAAATATTTATCCAGTTTTGTTGTTGTTTTGTAGATGTTACTCCGGAGTCGTTTGTTTCGCTGTCCGGGAACATATATGGATACACGATAGATAGCCATTTCTTTATCATAAGGTAGTTAATTAAAACCGCCTCGGTGAAAATAGAGTCTACATGCTTTTGTACATAAATCACTCTTTTCTTCATTTCAATATCTTCAAATTTCTCTTTTCTGCCAATAAATAAAGCGGCAATAAATTTGTAAAGAGAGTCTGAATTCATTGGCTGTATGTACATTGTATAGTGAGTATCAATGTACATGAATCGCATAAATGAAATTCCTTTAAGCTGGTCGGAATGGCAAACGAGGTTTGTTTTTTCGATTTTGTTAATTAAGAAGCGATCACACGACATTTTAATGTTAACAACCTGCTCAATCGCTTCAATTAATTTATATTGCGAATAGCTATTGTATAACAAGTATGCAATTAAATACGGGATATTTAACACCGTAGCAATCAATCTTTTTTCTGTGATTTGTCCGGTCATATAACGTATAATCGCTATGTATTGTTTTTGATTCAATTCTTTTAAATCTTCTGGCAACATACGTTTGATCCCGAATTGAATTCCTAAAATCTTAATTCCTGTATTTATTGTTTTCATGCCCAAAATGCTTTTCTGCCATCGTTATCTACCTTAAAAGTATCTCCCGAATTTCCTTTGTATAGTGTTGGAAAATTGGCTTTAATAAATAGATCCGCGCGCTGAAGATACTCTTCTGCGTCCGCGTTCAGTAAATTCGCCTGCATGGCAATTTGTTCCATGTTGGCTGGTGCACTTTCTTCATCATTCCCGGACATGCCGCCGACAATGGAAGAGTAATACAGACCTCTGTCGGTAAGAGATCCGGAGGCCTTAATAAGCCTTGCAGCGGCAAAATTTATAATTACTGGTTGCAACAAGGCTAGCAACTTGATGTATTTTATATCCGCTTCATCGCCTCGATTGGCTGCGAGATCTGACAAAATAGGCTCCCCAATTAAGGCCGGCAACTTTATTTCTTCAACAAATGAGATGTGTGTTTTCATTCGAAGAAAGATTAATCTACTTCTGTTGATTGGTATGTACTCCGATACCAATGAGGCTCCAGGTACCAACATCGTTCTACTTTCTAAATAGCATTTTGTTTCTTTAAACTCCGGGAAAGTTGAGATGTTTTTCTCAAAGAAAATAAGCAGATCATCCAGGGCATTAAAACCTTTTTCTTTATAGCTTTCTCTCAACTCACGTTCCTGGTATTTATACAAAGAGCGTGAAGTCTCGCTTTCTACACGGGTAAATCCCGACGATGAAAGCGACATGTTCAATTCTCCAAAACCATACCACATGGCCAGGTTGGCATTCGCTCTCTGGGTTAATCTTATAAGTTCTGCCTGGACCGGGGTTGGATTATCTTCAAGATAAGCGGCATCAATGATCTGAGACATATTACCTACAAGAGGTTGTATAAATAAATCGTAGGCATCCCTTAGCATTGGGGCTACGGTGGTATACCCAAGAGCGGCAGAGCCTTTAACAACCTGTTGAAATTCCGCTCCTTTATTCCATTTTGCTTCACTGAATACCATTATGATATAACTTTTTTAGTGCCGGCGCCTTGGTCCAGCGTGGTTAATATTGTATTCCTGAATCTCAATTCAACATCTTTCACGCCATTGAACCTGAGATAACATTCAAGCGGATCCAAAATATTTTGTCGATCGATCCAGGCGTTTGCTATATTGACTAAAAACGCTTCGCGGATGTTGCTCCCCCCTGATTGTCCGGCATACGTTCCTCCGGGCATCCCGGCGCCCATCACGTTCGGGTTAATCATCAGGGCGAATAGTATTTCAGAGTTGGCGGCGGCCGAAGTAACAAGGCGATCGCCGTCTTTCGACTTATTATCTAGCGCCGTAATCTTCCATTCCTCTTCGATTCGCCCGTTTCCTTCGTTTACTCCATACATGGTAATAAGAGGCTTTTCGGCATTTTCTTTACCACACAAATTGCTTTCTACGGAAGTCATATGGTTTTGAATGGCTGTTTTTCTTTCTTCAGATCCTTCTGGAAATTCCGCGTATGGAAAACGTTTTTCCCAGTATGAATAAGGAATTTGAATGTGCCATTTGAGTGTAATCTGGTGTTCATAGGCCTTAAGCAGGAAGCGAGGAATACTGTTGGCTATGTCTATCCATCCGGCTGTGTAGGCAGAGAACCAAACAGGGCACGAATAATGATCGTTATTACTCCAGCTATCGCGCACTACATAAACCATGCTTTGACCTTTTATGCCGCCACTCGCTTTTAATAGCTCAAGATCCCACTCCGGATCATATTCAGAGAGTACCCGCATTTTAAGCGCTTGCTCCGGAGATGGGGTGTCAGGGAATTTTCCAGAAACAAAGCAGTATTGATCGCCTGCATTAAATTCAGACAAGCGGCTGTGTAAAGCATTTAGCGTATTAAGCCCTGCAAATTTATCCCCTGTAAGTGAAGGAATGAATTGAACAAAGCTGATTCCGAATTTAAGATAATCCCTTAGAACTTTTTCCAGGTACCGGCGTACAACCCGGCTTGAAAGGAATAATTCCAGTTCGCGGTTTTTTACGGGTTTTAATATCTCGTTTCCTGCATCATCGAGTCCATCAAGTAGACAAGGGAATATACCTTGTCCGAGTGTGAGGTTTCGAAGAAATTTAAGCCCGGTATTGAGAACTCCTGTTTTACCGATCATAATATCCGCTTTTTGCGGGAAATCATTATCTTCTCCCCAAGAGATTAGTTTATCGGATCCGATTGTGAATTTGTCTATCTCCGCATTTTCAGTTGTGATAATCTTTTTTTTCTCAATGTCTATCTTTCCGGAGGCCGATGGGGTGCCGGTGGTGTACGCCATTGCTGACCCGTTTGATCCGGTGAATTCTATCATTAGCGGATTTCCGCTTTTGTTAAAGATGGCTCTCATAATTTTACTTTCATTCCGTTAAATTCAAAAATACGATCTATGCTAACCGGATAAATGTGCCCCTCAGGATTGCCCTGCAGGCAACACGGTTGTACGCCTCTCATTCGGTTAACGTAATCATTTCCCCTCCCGGATCCAGTTGTATACGCCTGTGGAAAAAAACGTATAACGCCTTGTTTGTCGGCAAATTTTATTGAATATATGTGCTTTTTCCCGTCTGGAGTTTCCCTGATGGACATAAGCTCAAGCACCAGATTCCGTTTAATGATTTTGTCTGCCATATTAATTAAAAGTATTATCAAATGTGTAATCAAATACGCCTTCAGCCTGATTGAATGAAGCCTCTGTAAGGTTACGCTCGGTATGGCTGTATGTAAATTCGGCGGTTGGCAACTTACTACGGAAATTGTGCATTGAAACATTCTCTCCGTTAATTATTACCGGTACTGCGGTATTGTTTTTTAATACCATCAGATTCATGCAGTTAAGAAGATCTATAAGTGATTCTTGCTGTTCGGAGTCCAAATAACCGGTATTCACAGAATAGGCGCGCGCTGAAGTTTGCTTTGAAATGATAGAACGACCACCCAGTGAGGCAATTTCTCTATTTGCCTGCATTTCATTTTTGCAGATTCCCCGGCAAAGAAATGATTCAATTCCCCCATAACAAGTTTGGAATAAAAATACTGTAGGAGGAAAAGATGAAGATTTGTCAAGTATATACTTAATTCCGTTACCTGAATAACCAGACTTGTAAACCGTCCATTCCAGGACAATTTCTTCCCCTGCTAAAAATCCCGAAATAACCTGCTCCGAAACATCGATGGTTGTAAACAGGTCGGAGCTACCGAACGAATGCAAAGTAACTGTTTTACTCAGTACATTGACTCCGCTTATATAAGTAATAGAAGCTGCAACAGAAGTACCGGATGTGGAAACAAACGAAACATACTCTTTAACTCCAGGAAGCGTATGTTTTTCAGTATGCCGGGATAATGGCCGGTTACGAATAACATCCGGAGTAAGATTATCTGTAGAAACGTACGATCGTATAAAATAGGTAGGTATTGTTTTCTCTACAGTTACACCTTCTGAAACGAATGTAAGCACGGCCGACAACATAAAATTTCGAACATCATAGGCAGTATCATAAAAATGCTTCTCGAGAAGATCCCCAATAAACCTAATTGTTGCCATGCCTATCGAATCAAAGATATACATCTCATCCTCCAGAACGATTTCACCCCCAAGTTTTATAGAGAGCAAAAGCGATTCACCAGCGGATCCCGTTACATAAATGTTCGGAAACCGGTTGGTGAAAGCGTATGAAGGAGTTGTAACAGAAAGCGCCATACTTGTATATTTTGGCGCAAGATAAAAGGTTACAAAGAAAAAGAAAAGGACAGATTCAAAGGAGCTTTATCTGACGCTCTTTACCCCCCTAGTGTAGCCGATGCGAAACTCGAAGCCGCCGCGCAGCGGCGCGCCCAAAAACAGCCCACCTTCTTTTATTTTTAGAAAGTGAGCCGTATAAAGGTAAAATATTAAAGATTGCTATTCGCTGGGATTAATTTCCCTTCATCTGCATAACTGTAGTAACTCCCATCACAAACTATAACGTGATCAAGCAGTGAGATATCCATTAATTTCGCTGCCTTATAAAGTTTATGCGTCAGACGATCATCGCTCAAACTTGGTTGTGTATTTCCAGACGGATGATTATGAGAAAGAATTATGCCTGTTGCTCCATGTTCCAACACCTTCCGTATAATCATTGGGATGTCGGCGCTTGTTTCTCCGCTTCCGCCTTTAGACATACATATTTTTTCTAACACCTTAGCCGAACGATTTAAAAGAATAATCCAAAGTTCTTCATGTTGGAGGTCTGCAAGAATAGGGTACATAAGTTGGTAACCGTCATTACTACACCGAACAACCGAACGTGATTTAGGGGCGTTTAGGCTTTTACGTCTCCCCATTTCCATCGCAGCCACTAAAGCCGCTGATTTTTTCTTAGTCATCCCAGGCACCCGCATAAGTTCAGAAATTGAAAACTTAAAAAGGCTGTTTAAATCCTTGCCAGATGTTTGGAAAACTCTGCCTGCAATTTCCTCGCTTCCTACGATAGTATAGATTAATTCTACATCAGAAAGTGAATTATACTCGCCGTTAGCTAAATGCGAATTAATTTTGTCAACATTGAGCGTATTAATTTGCTCACCGAATAAAGTTGTCATACATTTGTATTTATAAAGTTAAACTTTACCCGCTTCCCACGTGACCAAACAAAGGAGCGGGTTTTCTTTTTTCTATTCTTAAAGATACAAAATATTGATATACTGTGCAATAGCTCATATTGTATGCAAATCATATTCTTTATTCATCCTGTTATTACTCTGTAAGCGTTGCGTATTCCATCCTAATCACTGTTCCAAAATTATTTTTTAGACTTTTTTTCTACATTTCTAAAGATTGCGGCAGGGGTAAGCCGTAATCAAGTCGTTTTTTCTTTCTCATGCCTGTATTGTTAAATAAAATTAAAACTATTGATAATCAGATAGGTAGGTATTGTGTTTCGGCGTTTGGCGCCGATTCCCCGAAGGGTACCCCGAGCCTTGCCCTACCAAAGAGCGCAGCAAAAACCGCGCTTTTGCCCCGAAATATGACGCATGAGTTAGGCTTTGCGAGTCCTCTTCTCGCTCTGAAATCCATTTTCATTAGTCCTGTTTCGGAAGTTACTGCGGTTATGTTAGTGCTGTGCAACGGCGTGCGTTACCGCAGTATTTTCCGAAGCAGGATAGACACAACAAAGCCTCACAAGATTGCTGTACCTATTCGGGACAGTGTTCTTGTGAGGCTTTACATTTCTGGGTGTAACCCGCTTACAATCTTGCTCCTACAAATCCATATGATCGCTTGAGTAGATGGCTGTACTTTGTCCAGATCCGTTTATCAACAGCATCCCCGAAGTGGGTTGCTTCTTCAGGTAGGACAGAGGCCTTTCGTTCCGAACTCTTATCCTTTGCAAACTTACCATCACTACTTTCAATCACCCTAGTGTTATTCATTGATATTAGTGTGTATTTACATTTACTTCCGTTGAATCTCTTCTTCGGATAACGTGCATCTGCTTCCTTCAGCATGTAGGCCCAGAGTAAATACTTATCGTGTTGTGGTGGCTCCATGCCTGCATGGGTACGTTGTTCAACATTCCATCCCTTTGACTTGAATCGGTCAATGGCTTGCTCGTTGTATGTCTTCTTTGAGTTTGCTCTTCTGTGATCGCCGTACTTGTCTCTAAAGTATATCAGGCGCTTGGTTGGATGATGCAGGTAGTAATCACAGAACTTGTCAACAATGCTATTAATCATAACATCTTCCTGCTCTTGTGGCTTTACGAAAAACTCGTTGATGTTGTTGTCAGTCTTGATAAACTGCTTTGTAACAAAATCGAAGTTACGTTCCTGTGCTACTTCGAATACAGCTATCTTACTACCCCAGTCGGGCGTTAGCTCAATTGGCTTTAACGGATCACAGTCCAGGTCTGCCCGGGAATCAAGATTCTGCAATTTTTTCCAATCAAAATCTTCATTATCCGCTACTCCCCGAATGTAATCATCATTGGTAGCATTATAGTAAACATGGCGTTCGTCTATGGAATAATAACAATCATCCACTTTATCCAGGAAGAGATTCATTATCTCGATCATGAATGTAAGAAGATCCATTGTTTTGTACTGAGTCATGATATAGCTCATGCCCAGATTTTTCACGTTATCAAACGCATTTCCAAGCGTAAACAGCACATTGTCTTTCGAAACAAATGGGGCAATTTGCTTACGTAGCCTGGTTGTTTCCTCCCATATGTCTTTGAATAGTTTTGGATCTTTGTTTTCTGTAGCTTCCAGGAGTTGCATCTGGAGCTTTACAATTCTATTCCAAATGTCAAAGATTCTTATACCGGCTTCTTTTTCATAGTAATTAGCATATTCAAGTAACCACTTTTGTTCAGCGGTATAAGGCATTGAAGATGTGAACAATAAGCCGTGATGTTTTAGTACCGGATTTTTAGATTGTCTGCCAAATATATCTTCATTTCCTCGATTAGTTGGAGCTACTTCGGCATCGAATTTTTCTTTGTTAAGGGTTAGCGCTTCGTCAGTAATGTTGAAGTCAGCATTCGGTCCACGACTGTTAGTGTCCTGAGAAAGCAGAACAGCAGCATGGCCATTGATAAAGCTTATCGCATTGTCGAATGATAATATTTTCTCATGAGGTGTCAAAAAGCCTGCAGGAGGCTTCTGGCAAACAACGTAATCGCCTGTTTTTGTTTTAGGATTGTAACGACGTAAACCAAAACGTTCCAGTAACTTAAAGGTTGATGGTAAAGTTTTCGTTAAAGCCTGTCCGTAAGTCCTCTGTGTTAGTGTTGTGATTCCTCTAGGCAACACTTTGATGTTATCGTACAACTCATATCCATTTCCAAACGACTTGCCGGCGGCGCGGCCTGCAACATGTATTTTGTGTTTTGCCGGCTGCAAGATCGTGTTAAACTGGAACGGGTTAAGCGATATTTCTTCGTCCCATTCGTTCACCATATCAGAAGCGGATTACCAGGTAATGACATCCATCCATGGCGCAAGCCTCCAGGTTCCTACCTATTTTAGCAGAGACATTTTTAATATCTGCCGGCATGAACTTCTTGTTAACCTCGACCAATAGACGGTATTTTTTTTTCTCATAAGTCATTGCCACTGTATGAATATAATCGGCGAAAAATAGAATTGTTTGTTTACGTGTCATGTTGTTTTTAATTAAGAGTTCATAATATCTGATGCTTCCGATTCGTCTATCGCTTGATAGACAGCCTCGGATAATTGCTGCATTTCGTGTTTGCTTAGTTTTGAAACAACTTCTATCGGTAGATTGAATACCGACTGGTTGTTGTTTAGCTGGATGAAGATGTTGTTTTTCTCCAAACGGCGAGGATCTTCTTCCTGAATTGGCTTTTCTCCAATAACAAGCTTTAATATTTTATGCGCATTGGCCCATTCCTTGTGTTTTCCCTGGAGTTTGCATTCGTGTATTAATTCAAGTAAGTCCTTTATTTGCCAGGCTTTCCAAAAATCAAAATCAAACTCATGATCTTGTTTAAAAAGTTCACGGGCAATACGTATATCCTGATACGCTGTATTGCGTCCGATCATATATTTTGCCTGCAATTTTGATACTATTTGGCTTGATTCCGGATGCCTGTCCATCAATCTGGCGGCTGTCAATACCCTATCCAACTGCGGACGAAGCTCTACAGGAAGAGGAGAATCTTCCGGATGTAATATATGCGCCATGATTGCTTCGTAGCGTTGATCCTCCAATTTTAATCGCTTGTTATCCATATTTTAATTCACGTTGGATTGTTGTGATGTACTTGCAAAGTTCGATTTGTGCCGGATTGCTACCGTTCCTGGCGGCTTTAATTGTGTCAGTCTTTATCTCGTCCAATTGAGTTAGGTAACCCCTGTAAAACGCTTTAAATGCTTCCGTCCCGTATTTTTCTATTTCGGAAACAAATTCGTCTGCATCTTCCACCTCGATAGCAATAGCAATCAGGGTGGGAGAGTACAATTTATAAGCCATGGCCTCTATTTGTTCAATTTGATCCTGCGTCAAATACATCGTTTAGTGTTTTAAAGTCAAAGTTAAATACAAGCGGATCCGTGTAAATGGTGCCGCGCTCTGTTTTTGGGTTATCTGTTGCGTTCTGGCTGCTTATAAGTGTTACATGCCATGATTCATTCCAGATGCATGCAACCTTGGCGTGGATAGACGCGCAACGGTAATTAAAATTGCGCACAATCATATCAAAAGGCTTCGGAGATATTGTTCTAACCCGGTTGTCAAGAATAAGACGAAAGTCCAGAATTTGTTTTTCTTCCTGCCGGCGGATGATACCATCAATTGTTTTGGGAGAAATCCCGTAACTGCTCATAAGGATATTGGCCGGCCCAATATGCTTTAGAATGTGGAATATAAGCCGCATGCTATTGAAGTTTCCAAAACTGTAAAAGTGTTTTGTTTCTCCTTGTTTTATTACACCGATTGATTTATCTAGGATGGCAGCCACAAAAGAGTTTTCCGCATCCATGGATGTGGGAAGAACAGAAGGAGAAGGAGTTTTATCTTCCTTCTCCTCGTAAATTATTGGTTTGGATTTGAATAGCATCAAGAAAGCTCTACGATTCTGTAATCGATTTTCTCAATGAATTCAGTTAGCTGCTTGATTCTTTTTTCCTGTTTCGCCCTTTTCGGACCATCAGGCATTGGAGCCGGATCCGGTTGCTTTGACTCTTTTTGATAATCAAGCATATTCTTCGCTTTAACAAGTTTCGATGTGGTATTCTTTTTCAGCTTTTTCAGCTCATCCAGGTCGGCTTCAGGCGGAACAATAAAGTCCGTAGACTCTTGTTTTACCTCCGTTTCTTCTTTAATGGTTTCAGGAGTAGCCCCTTCAGTCGGAACAATTAAGTCAGTAGACTCTTGTTTTGCCTCCGTATCTTTTTTTATGGTTTCAGGAGTAGCCTCTGCAGTAATCAAAGACTCTTCGCCTTCCGGCAATACTTCGAACAGATCTGCTCCAGGAACAGTGCCGTCTACATCGTACAACGTTTTGGCTTTCCAAAGTTCATCTAGCCTGGCAGTGATAGCTTCTACTCCGGATAAAAGATTTTGACGTTCAAGTACTACCTCCGGAGTATTTCCTTCAAGGGCTGCGGCCTGTTCGTGCATGGAGGCTCTTTTTCTATGTAATGCGTAGAAAGCATGTACAATGTGACGAATAATAACAGGGTAACCTTGTTCATCGCAGATGCCGTTTACTTCCTCGACCAATTTTGGCGTAAATTCAAAAGCATCAACCTCTCCATCCGGTTGTTCGTCTTTATGCTTCGGATCTTCCGGGCGTATCCATTTACCAATGTATTCATAGATAAGAGCTAGCAATTTGTCATTAGCGAATTTATTAGTTTCACCCCATTTTGCCACCTTAGATACGGCGACCGGTTTATACTTCGAATCTTGTAGGATAGCAAGTCCTGCTGTAAAATCACGTTTTTTGCTGTTAATCCAGGCTATTGCTTTTTCTCTGGACTCTGAATAATTGTCATTCATACTAATGAAAATTAGTTAATAATATTGCAAAACAAACATACTGCGGATTTTACTGAGGCAAAAGGACAAAACAAAATGAGGACAAAACCGAAGCATTGTCCTCATAGAAATTGTCTGTTTGGAATTAAATTGCTGCAGTTAGCAGTCCATCTGTTTCTCCAATGTAAACACGTGGATTGTTTACCGGATAGATGAACTTAAGGCCAGAGCTTCGCAAATCGGTTCGCGCGGTGCCTGTAGTGGCTCCGTCTCCCTTATCGCGAATAGCGGCAACGTCCTTATCTCCCATTAAATAAGCTTGGCCGTTCGTGTCTATGACAACGAACACCATCTTTGCGTTCTTTGTTGCCCCCATGAATCCTAATACTTCAGGGGAAATTCCATTTTGAGAAATGGAAACCTCCATCTGGTGACTCATTCCGCCCGTTTCTCCCACCTCGGTAATGGCGAAGCTACCCTTATTCAAAGGAAGAATAATAACAGAAGCTTTCTTCCCAGACTTAAGAATAAGATCTCCCACAAGGGAACCCATTGCCGCCATAGTTGTTGCGGCTTCCTGGAGTGGCTCGGTTGGCCATGCAGACACATCCGCATGATACATTGCCAAAATCTTAAGGATTCCCCCGGTATTATTCTGGCAGTTCAGAGATGTATCTAAATCTTGTAATGTTACACATTCTGGCATATTGTTTTCAATATTAGTTTGTTATTATCCTGCAACCGGAGTTAACGGCTGATCATTTACACACAATTCGGCTGGGTTGATAGAAACAAACTGGCAGCCAAAAACAAATTTCATCGCAGCCGTAAACAGATACGGATTACCAGAAGCGAAAGGCTTCATGTTTGTAAGATCTGACATCTTATCAAAACCATAAACCATGTTTTCGCGGGTCGTTAACATCATGAATTTAGAACCTTCAGGGAAAGCGCTAGTACGCTTAATCTTTACACGTTTGTTCGTTTTCTTCAGGTACTGAATTTCCGATTCGTCCGTTCCGGCCAACTGGATAGTCTCACTTTCCATCCAATCATCGTAATCATCTCCTAAATCTTCGGAGATCCACAAAGTTGCTTTCTTTTTACGGAAAGTAATAGGCATGTTACGCCACATCTCAAGAGCCTTGGTTCCAATGTTGGTTGCATCGACAGCTCCGGTAGCATACATGTTGCCTTTTGCAACAGAAATGTTCGCGGCTGTTTTCTCGGCTTCGATAATTGCACCCCATCCATCGAATGAGTCTGAGAGTTCTACATCGGTACCTTCGGCAGAATATTTTGCAATGAAAATAGCGTTATGCATATCTTCAGAGGCAATAGAAATTCCGTGTTGAATCAACCATACTTCGAACGGGTGTTTAGCGTCCCAAAGTCCACCGGACACTTCAGCTATAAATGAACGGCGGTAGCGCTCCGGTTCGTCTGCCATTTCTGCTACAACCGGGTATACAGTAAGAACACGAGGAACTATTTTTCCAAGGTTGTTAGTTCCAAGAAAAACACCGGTGTATTTTTTGGCGATGCTTCCGCCTTCTGTTTTTCCAAGTGTCAAGGAATTAGTAACCCCAGGCATCGGGGTACATTCTGAAAGCACGTCGTTAACCGACAGCTTGTCAATTGCTACCAATACGTTTTTGTGTTTGGCAACTTGCGAATTAACAAGAGTAATGTCAATAGGAGCGGTAAAGTCCATAGTGTAGGATTTTAAGAGTTAAAGAAATTATTAACTGGATCAAGCTCGATAGCCTGAGCAGGTTGAATGTCGCTTCCGACAGCAACCGGAGGAATAACAGATGGACGTTTATCCAGCAGATTTTTAACGGCGGCTGTTTTTGCAGCAGCATCGGCAGCATTTTTAACAGTATCATCAAGCGCATCTAAGGCTGTGATAACTGAATTCAGGTTGTTGGTAGCTGTACTCTCGGCAGTTCTGGCGGTTTCAAGGGCAGTAGCATCGGTTTTTTGTGACTGCATGGCTGTGTGAAGAGCTGTAAGCTGTTCAACAGTTAGCGAAACAACACCGTCTTTTACTTCGAAACCTTCCACCTTAAGGAGCTGATTGATGATTGTAAAATCTTTGTTCATCGTGACAACAGGATTAGTGTTTGAATTATTTGGAATTAAAAAATTCTTGATATCAGTAACGATATTCTCAATTGTGTTGAAAATACCATTTTCGGATGGTTCAGTAGGCTCCGTCTCCGGGTCTACCAGATCAGAAGGAAGAGGAATGCCGTTACTTGCATACATAGCAGCGACTGAGTTTTCCACTTTCTTCTTTTTTGCTTTTGATGGAATTACTTTTCCAACAAGTCCAATTGAAACCGCGTCTTCAGGAGACAGCCATTTAGCTTCTTTCATCATCTGGAGCATTTCATTGACCGGCTTTCCGGTGTGCTCGCTGTAGATCTTGGCAAGCTGTAAGGTGGAAACAGATGCAGTTTCTTTTCGGGCGGTAAGCTCTGTTATAGCGGCCTCTATCTGATCTTCATTCATCTGACCCCATGCATCCACCCAAACCATTGTTTTGTGTGCCATATGAAGGCAGTCGGAATTAATGGTAGACTCTTTGGCATATAAACCTAAAAGAGTAGCTGCCGAAGCGTTGTACCCAACATATTCGACAGTAACATCACCGTGTTCGGCTATAAGATTGCCCATAACAATAGCCTCGTTAACATCTCCACCAGGAGAGTTTACAACGAGGGTAACATGTCCTTCCGTACAGCCTGATAGCATGTACTTTAAGTAGTTGGCTGAATATCCGTATCTTTCTATGGCTCCGGATATTGCAATAATGTTTTTTGCCATCTTTCTTTTTTGTGCAAGTATAACGCATAAAAATGCCCCCCGAAAGGACATCGGAGGGCAATGAAACACAAGCAAATGAAAGATTATTGAATAGAAGCGATGTTTATGCTTGGTAATCGATCTTTACAAGAAAATGAAAACACCGTACCCTTCCGCGATGACCTGTTTTGTCCGGTGTCTACTTTTGATTCAAACACCATTCTCACTTTGTTGCATCCTGAAGCCACAAAATTACCGTTGGCGTCCTGGTGAGCCACACGCCATGTTCCTGAACGTAGGTCGTTAATGATAGCATCATTTGATGGAGATTTCCCGTAAATTACACCTGAAATCTCTATATCGTAGGAGTCACCGGCATCAGTCTCCGTTTTTTTCTCCTGGAACCCGGCATCAGTCGGCAAACATTCAATACATATAATATTGTCCAGGTCGGTAAGATTTAAAGATCTTACGGATCCGGAGGCATATCCTAACGAAACAAAAGATGTTTCCGGGATGGCTAGTATTTTAACCAGTCCACCGGAGTTGTTACCAGGTATTTCAGTTGTCCTCATAATATTGTTTTGCTTGATTTGTAATTGTCCTATTTCCGGACATTTGTGCGATAATTAAATTATGAATTTTATTTTCAATCAGTTTATTTGTATCAGAATCGAATACATTGTTCCTCTTACAGTCTTTAATGATTGATTCAAACTTCCATATGTCTTCGGTGAATCCAAATCGTTCCTGAAATGTTTTTACACATTCAACGGCCGTTTTTCCATAACTGTACTGGGCCGAACACCAGGAACGCATGAGCGTTTTTGCTCTAGTATCGAATATGCGGTTTAGATCCATAATGGCCTGAGCACTTAAATAGCCTCCGTATAAATTAAAATCATACTCGGAGATGTAGAAAATAACTTTTTCGGAGAATACGGAAGCATTAATTCCTCTCCATTTTAACCGGGAGTCTTTTTTTTCTAACAATGTACGAATTAAGGCTATGAGAGTTTTATCCTTATTAAATCTGACTGGTTGACCGTAGTTCTGCTCAATAAACACCTTAACATTTGGTTTGCAAGGTAATTCGACTGAAAAAGTAATTGCCATAGCTTCATATTTAGGTTACAAATATACCCCTGTCCAAAACACGGAATAAAAAGTGTGCATTTGAACTCTTTTAAGCCGAATGTTTCGTAAACGGCTGAATACAAAGATAATAAATACCGTTCACTTTTCGTACAAAAGAGTTCAAAAATTTTATTTTTGTTCAAAAAGCCTTTTTTTTGGACTTTTGAACAAATCGTACGAAAAAGTGCAAAAATAGTACGGATGTAAATTATTGATATACAAATGTATACACACGAAAAAAGAGCATTCGTACTAATGCACACTTTTTTTCTTATTTTTAAGTAGGGGTACTTTTCATAAAGAAAAGAATAAAAAAAAGAATATATTATATGTCCTCTCCCTGGCTGCTACAGGGATTATCCGAATACATGCCTTTTGCGCCCCTTTCCCCCTTCATAACCACTATATACGAATTGTGCATCAGTACGGCCTTTTTTTTGGTCACGCACTGATGCACTCAAATGTAAATAATATAGGGGGAGGGAGGGGGCGGCGAAAAAAGAGGGAAGGCTTAAGAGACTTTGCCCGGATTACCTGACAAAGTCTGAAGGATAGAAGGGCTGACATGTCCATTCAAATTCAGGGTACATTTTCTTTACGCCAACAACAACTGCTATTCCATGGGCGGCCATCGATGCAAGGCGATGGGTTGTTGCCGGGCTGTCACGCAAATTATAAGTTGTGGCGAATACAAAGTATGTGTTTGGCAGATCGAAATCGTGAGGCGTCCCTTTTATGATTTTACCTGCATCGGTTACTGTCTGAGCAAACCCCATGTCAATAATAAGTCTCTTAATCATTACCTCCCTGGCTCTGTCATCCGGAGAGATTACTACTATAATTTTGTTTTCTTTTTTCATTATTTAAGTGCTTAAATATTTGGAAATTACAATCGGTTTTCGTATCTTTATACTGTACTAAATTGCCCTAATCTATTCTAATATGGGGCTATGGAAGAGCAGACTTATATATAATAGTCTGCTCTTTTTTGTTCGTATTTGAACTTAAATCTGGTTGCATTCAGATGGATTGTAATTAGTCCACACAACTTCTTGCACTTCACCAGAACGAATATTATTTTTCTTAACAGGAAATTTAGTCTTAAAAAAGTCTCCATACAGGTTATTCATCAAATCACAATCGTACCCGCTTACCATGGCCAGCCCTTCTATGTTATGAAGTTTCTCAGCTAAAGCTCTGTGATCATCGTCCGAAAATTCAAACTTGTAATCATTTTTGCTTTTTCTACTCTCTTCAGGATATGGAGGGTCCGCGTAGAAGAAGGCCTTCGAGTGATCCAGACGATCAATACAATCTAAATAGTTTCCGTTGATGATTTGAAAATTACTTCTTATCTCATCTGCAACATCATGAAGTTTTTCGATAGCATTATTCCATTTAGAAACGGTTTCGCCTCCAGATGCATTCACATGTCGTTTAGCCAGGTGCCAGCTCTTATTTTTTCGCTGTGCTCCAAGTCCGTAAAATGATTGTCTAACACGAACGTAGAATCTTCTAGCCTGTTCAATTTTATCATCAGACTTATCCCAACAGCTCAAATATTCTGGTTCAGAACAGGGGGTTAAGAGTAACAATCTTATTAAATCAGACTCATTATTTCGCAACACCTCAAAGAAATTCGTGATATCCGAGTTTATTTCATTTGCTGTTTTAATCACTTTGCCATTATAATTAAGAGACACGACAAAACTTCCTGCAAACAGATCTACTAAGTGAGTAAAATCTGTAGGAAAGTTTGAATACAGATAGTTAGTCCAGGTAAATTTCCCTCCAAAATAATTGAAGGCAATTAGTTTATTTTTATTTCCGCTCATGTTCAACTCTGTTTATTATTTATCACTTTCCTTAACCATACCGTATTTTGGTTTTTACAGTCCCAGACAAACCAATGGAAGCCTATTCGAATATACCAATCGTATACCCAAGAATCTTTTTTAACCGAAAGAGATATAGTTTCCGCGTTTAATTCGCTGGCAATTCGATCTACCTCTTTAAGAAGAAACGAAGCTATTCCCTTTTTCCGCTCTGATTCATCAATACTTAAGCACTCAATAAATATTGATTTTCCATCGCCTATATACCTGTAAATACGAACAAACGCTTTCCCTCGTGCCTCCATAATCATTGTTTCCATACCCCAGTATGGATATGTAGTGTGTTTTATTAATTCCATGATTTAATCTTTCTTGTTTTTAGTGTACTTTCTTGTATGTTCTGGGCGCGACTCCTGGCGGTTGGGGCAGGAGTCGTTTGCTGTAATTTTTTTACTTCGGGCGGTAACGAGCATTACTCCGGAAAGTTGTTGGTTTATGTCTCTGTCTACTGAGCATTTGTTATTTTCCCAGTCATTCTTTGACTCGCTCCACCGACTCCGGCGCCAGCACCTGGAACAATTGTTATAAGTCCATGATAGCCGCTCTGTTTCATTTTTGAAAAGCGGTTCTGTTGTTGTTGCTTCTTTTCTCATTCTACATATAATTATATTCATTCATCTACTGTATATTTGATATTGCATTCATCGCATTTTAAGACTGTTTTCCCATCTTCAACCATTACGTGCAGGGATCCGCCACATTCAGGGCACTCGGGGTATCTCATCCATTCGACCCAGTTAAAAAATGATTTAATAATTGTAGCTAGTAGTCGTTTCATATGCATCTTCTTTTTCTTATGAATAAATAATCATCTGTAAATTCCACTTCGTCAGCAAGCTGATTAAGCATGTAAAGGCAGGCGGCTTTGACAAATAGTTTGTAATTCTTTTCCGGAATCTGTTCCAGTACGTTGAATTTTCGTCCGTATGGCCAGTTGTCGAAAACCTGCTTTGTTGCCAGGTAATACTTGTGAAATGAACCTCTGTCCTGCCGGCATTTATTCAATTCCTCGATCGTGCTTATTCGATACTGTTTGAGGTCCGGCGCTACTGTGGATGTTTCCATTCTCGTTAAAAATTGAAAGTTGAACAAAGTACCCAAATTGGGAAAGAATCTTTTCGTATTGCATCATTGTTGCCGTGAGATCCCCGCCGGGGCGGGTGATGGTTCGTTCTGTTCTGTTTATCTTGTACCCCTTCTGCCTAGAACGGTAGACCGTGTTGTACATCGTTTTCTTGTTCATAGTCTGCAGTTAGAATATTTATAGCTGAAGATGCGGGCTGATTGTTTGTCTCTGGCTCTGGCAGATCGGACAGCGGTGTAATGGTAAAGTACTCAACACCTCCTGATTTGTCGTCCAGATCCGGAGATCCGTCTTTGTCATAATATAAGGGGAGCCTTGATAAAGCATCGTAGCGCGCCGGGTTGAATAGGTAACCTTTGAGTTTGCAGTACTTCATAAACTTTTTCTTGAAAGCGTGCGGAGTTGCCCATTTGCGCTGATCCGGAGCATATTCGTAGAATGAGTCCTGGAATGTTCTGCGAGGCATGCGCGCATTAACATGTGATTCGTCTGAAAAATATTCGTCCGCCCACAGGATAAATGTTTCTCCCACTTCCTGCCGGAGCTTTCTTGTAGCAAGGCGTTCGGATGGAGCCTGAACGACACCAAAACGGAGATAGGTTTGAATGCACTGAGCCATAAGATTCCAAAACAGGTTCCATTGATCTCCCCCCCATTCGTCAAAGAACATCACGCCGAAATCATCGATTGGTTTATGCTCGTTGTTGTAATAGTCCGAGAAAGCAATTAACCATTGTCTGTCAATAAATGATCCACCGTCACCGGTAAGGGCGTGGTTGGTCGTCAGATAGATTTTAGGAGAAATATTAAAGGGGAAAGTAGCACGTCCACCACCTTTGTAGTTTATTTTCCAATCGCCGGTAATGTTTGCAAAAAGAAACTCCAGGTCGAAGTTGGGGCGAACATCATCAATAAAGCAACACTTCGTACCTTCCACAAGATCATTCCAAAGAAACTGGTCTGTGGTCATGTCTTTCGTTTTACCATTTATGTAGATAGACTGCATGATTTGGCGGAGACCTTCGCCCACGATAGACTTACCGGAACGTCCGTTACTCGTACCCACTTCGCCTTGTTTGCCGTCCATGGCTACCACTGCCCGGCAAACAGACCGGTCTTTTCCTTCCATCATCATATAACCGATGGCCGCCAGCTTGGACACCAGGTGTCCGATGTTGTCGCTGTAATCCTGTTCTGAAATTTCTATATCGCTAGATCCTTTGGACGCGATATCTTCGGCTCTCATTTTCTCTTTTCTCCAGGTAAAGTTGGAGGCATTCAATAAGAATTGAAGGTAGTGGCATTTCTTTCCTGCATCCGATATCTTGCAAGTGAAACGGTCTGTTTCGCTGTCGTGCTCGATATAAAAAAGAGGATCTGATTTTTTAACAGAAAAAGCTTTCTTCTGATTTGACCAGATGTGCTTTGTTACTTTGGTGTAATCAAGTTCAACGAACTCGCTTTTTGTTACCTCCCAACAAACGTCCGAAAAGTAAAACGTCTGTTTGTCCCGTGAAGGAGTCTCGAAATTTGGTTCAATGTAATCTATGTTTGTCAACTTATCCGGGCCAAGATATTGCGGACCTCCTTTGTAAATCATGTTCAATACCTTTTCGGAGGCAATTGACTTGGTGAAATCGGTTACATAGTCGCGAATATCAATAGGTTCTACAATCCTTACAAGCGGTGCCTCCAGATGAATAAGAGCAATAGATCCATCAATCTTCCGGTATCGGCCGAAGCCTCTGTTTTGCAAGAAGTGAAAGCACCGATTGTAATTAAAAGAGTAAATAGTGTACTCGTTACCCGATTTGTCCTGTCTTTTATCTTCGTCCCAATACTGTTCGTCTGTTTCCAAATCCTGAGCGGAAACGAACTGGCCGTTCTCATTGAATTTCCAGAGATGTTTCCCAATTTTGAATTCAGGAAGATCTTTTAAAATTGCTTTATGCGCTTCGGCGAACTTAGCCGGGTGGTTCAGGTTCCAGTACTCTTCGAGCTTATGATCGGTGGAAGATGTAATTTTATAAAGCTGAACATACCTGCCGGTAAGTTCTTTTGTATTCTTCAGCTCGTTGATATCGGATATCAGTTCTTCCGGATGTTCACCAAGGGTGTTCACCAGCAGATCATCGATGCCCTTATCACCGGCTTGATTTTTGTTTACATGTCCGAAATAGATTTCAACATAAAGCTGGCGGCTTTTCAATGACCGGCAATAGTCCTTGAAGTTGCGAACGGCATAAAAGAAATTGCGTGGACGTTTCTCCACCTGATCATTTACTTTTATGTTTTCGGATATATCGTTCCAGTCTGAGTCAAGCAGAAAACAAACCTCTTTCACATCGCAAGACTGAATAATCCGAATTAAATCTTCCGGAAGACGGCCCTCCTGACCAATATTTTGAATTCCGGAGATGGCAACCGATGGGATTCCATGCTTACAGGCCTTTTCCGCTTTTTTCTCACCTTCCTGGATAAATAGCATGTTGATAGGCTGTTTTTCCTTGAACATTTTGCGGATCACCTGCGGGATGTAAATGTGTGTTCCGGCGCCGTACATTGTTTTGTACTTTTGCGGCTTCCCGTCTTTGTCGGTGTGTTCGTCCGGGTATTGCCATCTCACGCGGCAATATTCTTTAAACTTGCCGGTAGGCTGTCTTTTCGCGTCTTTTACTTCGAACTTAACAGGGAAACCGTCAAGGTCGTAATATTCGATAACAGCATCATCTCCGGCCGTGTCTATTTCATTCCTGGAATTTATTGTTCCGGCTTTAAATGTGGAAGAAGTAATAACCGTTGCCTGCTGATCTTTCCGGAATATGGTAGCTGTAACATCTTCGTATGTAAGACCGGATGCGGCCAACATACGCGAACAAAAAGAATCTTCGGTTTCCTTACCGCCTCGTTTTGTCTTTGCTTTGGCAATAACCTTTTTTTGAATCTGCTTTTGTTCGGGTAGAATATGGCCAATATGTTTAGCCAGGTAAACAAGTGCATCCGGGAAGCTCATACCTTGAGCTTTCATAAGAAAGTCCTTCGGTGTTTTACCTGCAAGCTGGTTACACTTAAAGCATTTGAATACTTTCTTATTATCGTTTATCTCCAACCCGTTTCGGGCATGGCAACACGGACAATCTCCCACGTAGGAAACGCCCTTTTTACTGAGGGTAACAAATTCTGAGATAACCGGGATCAATAGCCCTTCCGATCTGTCAAGAATTGTTTCTTTATCTGCATCACTTATATACATGGTCAATAATTGGTATTAAGAGTAAACTTATGGGTTGTTTTTTCCTCAGGGGTTTGTGTCTCCTGTTTATTTTTCTTTCCCAAAATGATGATCCGTGTGGTTGTGGTGTTTATTGGCACCAATATGTATTTTTTCATTTTATATTTCTTTTAGAATTTTATATCACACGGTTGTTATGTGCCCAGGCTGCAACCTCCAGATTATTGTTAACCCCGATTTTGCGGTGGATGTTAGTAATGTGAGTGCGAACGGTCGGTTCGGCGATGCCCAGGTAATCGCAGATCTCTTTTATTTGCCGTCCTCGTGCAATCAGAATCACTACAATGTATTCCTTACGGGTAAGAGGTCCGAATTTAGGTACCGGAATGCGGCAGACAACATTGAACCCTTTACATTTGTCAAGCATAGAGCAGCGTGGTGCATCGTGTGTAAGTTTCCCATCTAAAAGATCTGCCCGGTAATCGAGATTTCCGTAACGGCAACCCACAAACATTTCTTCTTGCTCATCCGGATCGGTAAGACCGAAGTATTTTTCAAGCACCTGCATGGCGGTAATGTCGCCAATGAGTTCTGAAATAAATATTTCCCGTTGCTGTGGCTCAAGCAGCAGATAAGGTAATTTATAACCGTCTTTAAGGTAAAAAACACGGCCCTCGTCGTCTCTGAATATTTCTATTCCTTTTCCGGAAACTCCGGCAGGTAATATTTGTTCTTTATAAACTAAGTTATCTTTCTCTGTCATTGGTATTGTCTATTTGATTTTAACTGATATACAGTAATTTAGCATCGAATTAAGGAAAAGAAAACTTCTGTTTACCAATTGAATTGTTGGCTGCAAATATTTTCTAAAGCCTTTTGTTCCAACAAGCTAAAAGCCTTATACCTTACTTTATAATACCAGGAAGGGAGCGATAGCTTGGAGTCTAAAAGGAATTGATCACGGATCTTAATCTTAGCAGGCACATCGAGCGCATTGAAATAGGAGTAGAACTCCTGGCGAATCTTTTCTTCTGTTGATTTCATTTGATTATAAATATTATTATTAATTTTATAATGCAAACATAAGTAAACTTCTGATAAAACAGAAGAAAAGTTGTGTTAAAAAACGAATAAAAATTATGTTCAATGGCTAACTTCCAATTAATCAGAGAATTGCTTAACAAAAGAAAAATTCCGGTAAAGGACTTTTGTGAAAGGATTGAGATTTCTGACACAGCTTTTAGGCAGCTGATTGAAAGGAATTCTACAAAAACAGAAATTATTGAAAAGATAGCAAGGGAGCTTAATGTTGCGGTAGGATTTTTCTTTGGCGAAACTACTAACATTACTATGTGTGGACAAAATACGCAGGTTCACAATGGAAACGGGCACCAGATCATGTTGAGTGCCGAACAGAAGGAGATTGAAATGCTTAAACAAATTATCATTGAAAAAGACAAACAATTAGAGGACAAGGAGCGATTTATTCGGGTGTTGCTTGAACGAAACAAATAATCAGTAAAAATAGTGTAGAAAACAGGGAAATTTAAGGGGTAACTATTTGATTTTCAAAAAGTTGAACTTTTGCCTCCCTGGTCACCTGTAAGGCGATATCTCTCAAGAGGTATCGCCTTTTTACTTCCAGAAAAACAGAAAAAATTCAATTTCATCTGTCATCTATCACAAAATCCTCCAGAACCCTTTGCAAATGCCGGATTGGCAAAGAGACAGATCCGGAAATCCATCTGTCACCATCTCACACCTGCCACTACCGGCTAAACGCACCGTATCCCTTAACTAAGCGCTGATTTCAGTTTACAATGCACTTCCCTTTATATGGTCGGCGATTGGTCGGTTATCCATTACCTTTTTTACTACTATAAACAATCCCCAAAGTAGTATATAATTGATCCGTTTAATACCCTGTTTACGTAATTCTACAGCTGAAGTATTATCGTACTCCATCTGAGGAATTATTATACCTCATTTGAAGTATGATGATTCCCCAGCTGAAGTATGAGTAGTTTATTAGTAATCTTGATTCTGTTCCCAGTATATTTACCAGCTAAATATGCTTTCATCCACTTTATTCCTTCTATTTACGAACAACTTAATTAAACAACCTGTTATCTATTATAGATGAAACATTAAAAACATAAATTATGATACAAAAATTTCTTTTCCCGTCGAAGCCCGACGCTACAGATTACTCTTTTCTATTACTCGGATTCAGAATCCTGTTCGGTATATTAATGATGACACACGGCTTACAAAAGTGGGATAATTTCGACACGTTATCGGCCACATTTCCCGATCCTGTGGGAGTAGGCAGTACCATATCCCTTAGCCTGGCTATTTTTGCAGAAGTAATCTGTTCGGTAGCCTTTATACTGGGCGCACTTTATCGGCTGGCGCTAATCCCATTGATATTCACCATGGTAATTGCATTCTTTGTAATACATGGTGCAGATCCCTTTGGAGTGAAAGAACCCGCGTTCATTTACCTAATGGTATACGTAATGATGTATATCGCAGGACCAGGAAAGTTTGCCGTAGACCGCCTGTTGGTTAAAAAGAAACGTTCGAGGTAACATAACTAAAATAGTTGCATATCCATATTAATCTGGGTGCATATTGCCGGAATAATTAATTTTTTTCCGATCTTGCATCCCGATAACTTTATGTATTCACCACAACATAAACTGATATGGAATCTTTTGATAAATTTAAAATTGAACTTTCTCTTAAAGCCAGGAATGGCATCGATTTTACCTTGTCTGCAACTATTATATGGGGTTTAGTTGCTTATATATGGACATTACCCATAAGCTCGTACAATAAATCAGTATTGGTTTTTATGGTAAGTTCTTTGTTGCTTCCCACTGCTCTGGGGTTATCTAAAATATTGAAAACACAATGGAAAATAGAAGAAAATCCTTTGCAGCCTTTAGGGCTTTGGCTAAACTTCGCGCAATTGTTTTATTTCCCATTTCTTATATTCACGTTGGTTAAAATGCCCGATTATTTTATCATGACCTATGCCATCATCACCGGTGCGCATCTTTTTCCCTATGCCTGGTTATATAAAACAAAGTGGTATGCAATTTTTGCAGGAGTGATAGCTGTTGGAGCCTTGATTTTGGCATTAGCGTTACCAAACGAACAGATGTTTTTTGTCGCTTTATATACTAGTTTTTTACTGTTTGTTTTAACAGTCGGACTTTATTTCGATGTAAAGAGACGTAAAAGATAAAAATTACTTGCTTTTATACCTTCCCCAGAATTTATAATGGGTGAGGGACATTAATGTAATTATTTTGTTGCATAATTTATTTTTCAATGCAAATTGCTGTATCCGATAAAAGAAACAGATTAAAGCTAAAAAGATAAGATTAAACAGCACAAAATTAACTGCCCAATGCCGAATACCTACAGGCAATACTTCATGAAACAGATAGGTCGCTAGAACAGATGTAATAAATAGTACGATGATCCATAAAACGTGAGTTGTTTCAATGGCATTGGTTGGACAATTATTCATGCACCGCATACAGCTTTCACATTTGAATGTCCAAAACGGACGTTCATCCTTTTTTGTAATGGCCTTTACCGGGCATCGGTTAATACACAGGTCGCAGTTTATGCAATGATCTGACGCGTAATAAGATTTTGCGAAAAAGTATCTGCCAATATAATAGTAAGCTAAAGCTATTGGTGAGATCAGTATATCTTGTACAATATCCTTATTCGAAGCAAAATCGGTTTTTCCGGTATTCAGTCGCTCAAAATGTTTTATCACTCTGGAGTGGTTCTTTGCATAGATAAATTCAACTGAATTACATCTTAGTGCCGGATGAATCGAAATCCAGTTCGATGGCATATCGTAAGGTATTTGCCCTACAATTTGATATCCTTTTTTCTTTAAAATGGATGAAGTAAGCATAAAAGCAACACCTGTTAAGCCAGGTATTACATAATCGAAAAATTTTATCCCGGCTCTTGTATTCATTAAAACAACCCGATTCTTTCCGTCAGGGAAATTCCGAATAAAATTTAAGGTGATTTTAGGAAAGTTAAAGCCATGTATTGGAGAGATTATTCCAATGGTTGCTTTGGTATCAATTGTTAGTAAGGTTGAAATATCTATTGCTGCTATATCGTATATGTGACATATAATATTATTTTTTAATGCAAGCTCAGAAAGCCATAAAGCAATTCTTTTGGAATTTCCTGTTCCTGAAAAATAGAATACGATTAGTTTGTCAATGTGGTTCATGCCCTTCCTTATTGGTATATATGGTTATAGGTCACAAGTTTATTATAGACATTGAGCTAATGTACGATCCAGACATGCAATTTTATTTAGATTATTAATCTTTCTAATCTATGCGATAGTGTAAAGATAACAAACATTAGATATTAAAATGTATTAGTGTCCGGTTAAATATTTTTTGAAGCTCAAAGAAAGAGAAATCCTTTTCGGTAATTCACATTGAAGGTTTAGTTTTAAGGTTTCGAAACCAAAGAATAAAACATCATGGGCAAAAGTGCAAATTTTACTGAACAGCAATGATTCCAAATAGATTATAATTTTTTTCAAGCATACATGTATTTGCACAAATTCACATTTGTTTGGATATAAAGTATTGTTTTTATATTTAGTGGAAAACCAAATTTATGAATTATAGTACTCAATGTGTTTTTAATTTGTGCTCTTTTTGACATTTAACAATTATCTGTTAAAACGATAAGCAGCTGTAAAAGATAGATTTAACTAATTATTTTTAGTGATATATTGTACTCTTGATGACAATTGAAAATAATTATAATTTGTCACGAGTAAGTACAAGATATCCATAAAGGATCCTTTCATTTGTTAAATAATGCTTATGAAAAATGAGTTGCCTAAAATGTAATTCACTTTCTATTTAACAAACAATTAAATTTATGAAAAATTCATTTAGTGAAAGTAACACCTTTCTACGAAATTTTACGAAAGGAGTACTATTGATTCTGCTAGTCTTGTCCGGAGGCATCTCTGCACATGCGGCCGAGTCCGGAATTCCTCAACAAGCAAAGGTAATTTCCGGTGTTGTAAAAGATGCCAATGGCGAACTCTTAACCGGAGTTTCTGTCAGAATCGCAGGTACCGCCTCGGGTACGATTACCGATTTGAATGGAGTATATAAACTTCAGGCAAAAACGGGACAGTCTTTAGAGTTTTCTTACATCGGATTTGTTAGTCAAACGATTCCTGTTGGCGAATCAACCACTTTAAATGTTACCTTAAAAGAAGACAATAAGGTGTTGGATGAGGTAGTGGTTGTAGGTTACGGTTCGATGAAGCGTTCTGAAATTGCCACAGCAATTACAACGGTTAAAGCCGAAGAGTTTAATATCTCTGGTGCTGCTAACCGCGATGTGCGTTCGGTTTTGGAAGGTCGTGTAGCCGGTTTGGCTGTTACTCGTACGGGAGGTAGCTCTCCTACAGATGGAGTAGCCATTCAGTTAAGAGGAGTTGTTTCAATCAACGGAAGTAAATCACCATTGGTTATTATTGACGGAATTCCCGGAGGAAACCTGAACCTTTTGCGTGCAGACGACATCGAATCTATCGAAGTTCTGAAAGATGGTTCGGCCGCAGCAATTTATGGTTCCAGCGCCAATGCCGGGGTTATCATTATTTCCACCAAAAAAGGACAGGAAGGCCGGTCTATTGTTGAGTATTCTACTTATGCAAACAGGTATTATAAAGCTAATACCCCAGAGTTCTTTAATGCTGAAGAATACAAAAGCGCGCTGAGCTCTTTAGGTTTTGATACTGATACGTACGACCGTGGAGGAAATTCAAATATGTACGATGAGCTTATTAACAAAAACAATCTGTCGCACAGTCATTCTCTTTCTGTTTCAGGCGGAACAAAATCAACGTCGTACAGAGCATCTCTTTTTTACAACCAGCTGGAAGGAGTCGCAAAAGCCAATGAACGCGAACAGTGGGGTGGGCGCCTTTCTTTAACCACCAAAGGATTGAATGATATGTTGACTTTCCAAACCAATATTTCAACGAACTTTGATTCGATGGATAGATTGGGTAACGAAGGCTGGGAATCTGTGTTGAGAGCAAATCCTTCCAATCCTATTTATAAAGAAGACGGTTCATTTTACGAAGATTATGCATCTGATGAAAATAAACTTGCTCGATTATCCCAGCAAAAAAACATCAGAAATGAAAATACAACTGGATTAGATGCAAAAGCCATTCTTGAACCGATTAAGGATTTGAAAATTTCGTTGATGGGAAGTATGACCCGCAATACATATGATGATAATAAGTATTACAATAAGAATTCACGTACATCTTATGATAGCTACAACAACGGAGGATACGCCTATAAATCTCATTATGTAAATAATAAAGGTGCTATTGAACCTACAGTTGAATATTCAAAAACGTTGTTTGATAAGCAAAAGTTTGCTGTGATGGGCGGTTATAGCTGGCAACAGGAAATATGGGAATCATTTGAAGCATGGAATGTTGGGTTCCTCAATGACGCTACCGAAGAAAACGACCTTGGTGCTGGAAGCTATCTTACAACCGGTAAAGCAGGTATGGGTAGCGATAAGCAAGAATCAACATTGATAGCCTTTTTCGGCCGTTTTAATTATGTATTTGACAACAAGTATATATTCCAGGCATCTCTTCGTCATGAAGGTTCCAGCAAATTCGGACCTAACAACAAATGGGGTAATTTCCCTTCTGTTTCCTTGGCATGGAATGTTACACACGAGAAATTCATGCAGGCAGTTCCTACAATTTCCAGTTTAAAATTAAGATTAGGTTACGGAGAAACAGGAAACTCAGGTATTAGCCCTTACCAGTCTTTCTCTACATTAGGAACCGGAAACCCATACTTGACTGATGCAGGAACATGGCAACAAACGTACGGACCGAATAAAAACCCGAATCCGAATTTGAAATGGGAAACCAAGAAAGAGTGGAATTTAGGGATTGATTTCGGTGTGATGAAAAACCGTATTACCGGTGCGGTTGATGTTTACAAACGTCAGGCAGACGATTTGTTAATGACTGGTGTAACTGCTCCTATCCCTGCCAACATTCACTCTACTTATACTACCAATATCGGTAGTGTTTCCAGTAGTGGTATTGAATTAACATTAAATGCAGTTGCTGTGTCCACCAAAAGTTTGAAATGGGATATTATGCTAACTGCATCCAAATTATTTAGTAATAAATTGGATAAGTTCTCTGCAAATTCGGCCGACTATTATTCGACAGGCGATATAAGTGGTTATGGTGCTTTGGGTAATGCTGTTCGTTTGTATGAAGGAGATGACATAGGAAACTTTTACGGAAAACGTTTTGCAGGTTTTGATGAAAAAGGTGAATGGTTATTCTTTAATAAAAACGAAGAAAAGGTAAGCGCCAGCAAAATGACTGATGCTGATCAGACAGTTATTGGTAATGGTGTTCCGAAATGGAATATGGGTTTAACCAATACGGTTCGATATAAAGGTTTCGATCTTACAGTAGGATTTATCGGTAAGTTCCAGTTTGATGTACTTAATCGTCAGAAAATGGCTTATGGAAATATCAAGACATTGCGTTCAGGATATAACGTACTACGGTCAGCTCTTACCGACGGTATTGATGCTTCTTATCAATATTCTGATTATTATCTTGAAAAAGGCAATTATCTGAAACTGGATAATGTTACTTTAGGTTATACATTGCCTCGAAACATACTTCCGATTGTTTCTTCGGCACGTTTTTATGTGTCGGGGCGCGACCTGTTATTTATTACAAGCTATAGCGGTGAAACTCCCGAATTAGATGATACCGGTTTGGCTCCTAGCATGGCTCCGTATGCAAGAACTCCGTTAACAAGAAGTATCACAGTGGGTTGTAATATTCGTTTTTAATTATTTAGTTTTGAAAAACATGAAAGCAAATAAATATATTTTAGGCTCTCTTTTAGGGCTTGTCTCTCTGGTGGGGTGTACCGATTTAGATGAAAATATTTATCACAACCGCACCACTTCCAATTTCTATAATACAAAAGAAGAAATTGTTTCGGCAGTATTGCGTCCGTATACCCACAGTGGTGCAGTATTTACCTGTCAGTCCAGAGAGAATGCCTGGCGTTTAAATGAATTATCGGCCGACCAGTTGGCCTGGCCACAAAAAGGGATTCATGGATATGATGATGGTAAATGGATTCAATTGCATTATCATACATGGAATTACAGACACAATACAATCAAGGATTGCTGGAATCTTGTTTTTCAGGGTTTGGGATATTGTAACTCAGGTATCGAGAACATAGAAGCCAGAACAGCTTCATCAATGGGAATTACTGAAAGTGAAAAACTAACTTATCTGGCGGAATTGAAAGCGAACAGAGCATATTATTATTTCAATGCGCTGAATCTGTGGGGGAATGTTCCAATTGTAATGAATGTTGGGGTACCTCAATATCCGGCAAACAATACCAGACAGGAGGTTTTTAGTTTTGTTGAATCGGAACTTTTATCGGTAATAAATGATTTGCCATTGATGTCTAAGGCAAATTCGGGTCGACTTACAAAAGCTGCGGCATATGCAATATTGGCTGATTTATACCTGAATGCAGAAGTTTTTACCGGAACTCCTCGTTGGGATGACTGTATTACGTATTGTAATAAGTTGATGAACGGTGAAGGTGGTTCTCAAATGGGTGTTATGAAACTGGATGCAAATATCCTGGCTCCCTTTAGCAATACCAATACTGTTTCTTCGTATGAAAACATTTTTGTGATGTCGTATGATTATCAGAATACAACTACCCGTTGTAACTGGTCAAGTGATTTTTATCATTTCCGTCAAAAATTTATCAATGGTGGCGACCGTAACGGAAATAACGGGGTTGTTGTTATACCTTCTGCATACGAGGCTTTTGCCGACAATGATTTGAGAAAGAAGGAGTGGATGCTTATAGGTCCTCAACACAGATACGATATTCCAGATTCAATTCAGGAAGGTTCTGTTGAATACTCGGGCAAGCCATTGGTTTTTGTGAAGGAAATCCGCTTGAATAAGACCGGTGGTACAGAATCAAACATGAGAACCGGAGAAGAAAACAGCGGAGCTCGTTTTAATAAATACCGCGAAGGTGTGTATGGCAGTACAAACTTCTGTAGCAATGACTGGGTACTTTACCGTTTGACAGAAATTTATTATATGAAGGCCGAAGCGTTGATGCGCAAAAATGGAGGGGTAGCTAATCAGGAAGTTGTAAACCTTATTAATGAAACTCGTCAACGTGCTTATAAGACCGAAGACTGGAATGCTGTGAAGTATACAACTTCTACGCTTACAATGGATGAATTTTTGGCTGAAAAGGGAAGAGAGTTTATTTTTGAAGGAAAAAGACGCCCTGACCTGATCCGTTTTGGAAAATTCTCTACCGGATCTTGGTGGGATCATGAACCTACTACAAGCAAACACCTTACGGTTTATCCGATTCCGTATGCTCAAATTGCCGTTAATCCGAACCTGGTTCAGAATGAAGGATATGTAAACGAATAGTTCATTACGTTACTGTTTTACTATACAACGAACTATCATTGTGTTTTCACGATGATAGTTCGTTTCTGAGTTTAATAATTACCTGCTCAAAAAAAATATATGAAAATCTTTTTTACTGCCTTATTCTTATCGTTAAGTCTTTGCGCCGGTTCCGTATTCGCCAGCTGCAAGGAAGAGCAACCCGAAAAAAATTGGGAAACATATAATGTTGGAAAGATCCTGTTTGAGGATAAAGCGCCCGACTCCAAAGGATCGGATATTTATCATCACATTATTACTGATCCGGATGCATACATTAAAGCTCAGTCCCGGACTGTTTTAGAGACACTTTATTCTTCTGTAAAAGATAGTATTACGCCGGTTAACCAGATTCATTATACCCTGGAGGATATCGACGGTGTATCTGCTAAAGGTGGAGGAAATGGTAATGTCTCCATTTTTTACAGTGTACGACATATTGAAAAGTCTTTTGTAAATAATGATACGGCAAAAGTGTTTTTTGAAACCCGGGGCGTTTTGTTACACGAGCTGACTCATGCCTACCAATTGGAACCGCAGGGTATAGGTACATATGGTACAAATAAAGTTTTCTGGGCATTCATTGAAGGAATGGCCGATGCCGTTCGTGTAGCTAATGGAGGGTTTAAACAAGGCGCCCGACCCAAAGGTGGTAATTATATGGATGGGTATCGTACTACCGGTTATTTCTTTGTATGGATTCGTGATAATAAGGATCCGGAATTTCTTCGAAAATTCAATAAAAGTACATTGGATATAGTTCCATGGTCATTTAATGGTGCTATTAAGCATGTGTTGGGAGAACAATATGATATAGATGAGCTGTGGCGCGAATATCAAATTGCTGTAGGAGACATTCAACCTTAAATAAAAAAGCTAATGTTACAGAGTTGTAAAAGAGTTTTAATAGGTATAGGTAGCTGCATTTGCCTGTTTTCGGGTGTCGTTCAGGCGGAAAAGCTGATCGGCTATGTGAAACCATTAGTGGGAACCGATGGTTACGGGAATGTTTATCCCGGAGCGCAGGTTCCTTTCGGAGGAATACAGATTAGTCCGGATACCGATAGTAAATATTACGATGCCGCTTCCGGGTATAAATATAATCACCTTACGCTGCTGGGATTTAGCCTTTCTCATCTTAGCGGAACGGGCATTCCGGATCTGGGAGATTTTCTTTTTATTCCGGGTACGGGCGAGATGAAACTGGAGCCCGGTACGCACGAAAATCCGGAACAGGGATACCGATCACGTTATTCTCATCAAAAAGAATGGGTGTCGCCCAATTATTATGGGGTGGAACTTGCAGACTATGGTGTTAAAGCAGAGATGACTTCGGGCATACGTAGCGGGATTTTTCGGTTTACTTATCCGGAAAGTGATCAGGCATTTATCATGATTGATATGAATCATACGCTATGGCAATCCTGCGAATGGTCAAATTTACGCATGATAAACGATTCGACGATTACCGGATATAAATTAGTAAAAGGATGGGGGCCCGAACGTCATATTTATTTTGCAGCAGTTTTTTCCAAAAAATTGGATGGATTACGTATCATGCAGGATAAAAAGCCGGTCATCTATAATACGTCCCGGTTTAGAAGTAGCCGGGAAGCCTGGGGAAAGAATCTGATAGCCTGTGTCCCTTTCAAAGCAAAAGCTGGCGAAGAGGTGATTGTAAAGACAGCAATTTCATCTGTCAGCGCAATGGGTGCTTTGCAAAATCTTCAGGAATTGGCTGGGTTGGGTTTTGATGAACTGCGAACTAAAGGTGAAACCTTATGGGAAGAGGAGCTGGGTAAATATACGGTGGATGCCGACCAGAAACAGAAGGAGACATTCTATACTTCTGCGTATCATGCAGCATTACATCCGTTTATTTTTCAGGATTCGGATGGCCAATTTCGTGGATTAGACAAGAACATTGAAAAAGCAGACGGCTTTACTAATTATACTGTACTTTCATTGTGGGATACTTACCGGGCATTTCACCCCTGGCTTAATCTCGTTAATCAACAATTAAATGCGGATATTGCGAACTCCATGTTAGCTCACTATGATAAAAGCGTGGAAAGCATGCTGCCGATCTGGTCTTTCTACGGAAATGAGACCTGGTGTATGATTGGATATCATGCGGTGTCTGTTTTATCTGATATGATTGTTAAAGGTGTTAAAGGGTTTGATTATCAGCGGGCTTACGAAGCGATGAAAGCAACGGCGATGAATAACCATTATGACTGTCTGCCGGAGTATCGCGCAATGGGATACGTACCCTTCGATAAAGAAGCGGAATCTGTTTCGAAAACACTGGAGTATGCGTATGATGATTATTGTATTGCTCAAGCAGCTAAAGTTCTTGGGAAAGATGCTGATTATCGTTATTTTCTGAACCGCTCTCTTTCTTATCAGAATCTGATTGATCCGGAAACAAAGTATATGCGGGGAAAAGACAGTAAAGGCAAGTGGAGAACTCCTTTTTCGCCGATTGCATATCAAGGGCCCGGGTCGGTTCACGGATGGGGAGATATTACTGAAGGGTTTACCATGCAATATACCTGGACTGTACCCCATGATGTGCAGGGGTATATTAATGAGGCAGGTAAAGAGTGGTTTCGTAAAAAACTGGATGAATTGTTTTCCGTAGAGATGCCGGACGATATTCCCGGAGCTCACGATATTCAGGGGCGTATTGGTGGATACTGGCACGGAAATGAACCTTGCCACCATATTATTTATCTATATAATTACATAAAAGAACCTTGGAAGTGTCAGCAATGGATACGTACGGTTGCCGATAGGTTTTATGGAAATAGTCCCGGTTCGTTGAGTGGAAATGATGATTGCGGACAGATGTCGGCCTGGTACATGTTTAATTGTCTGGGATTTTATCCGGTTGCACCTTCCAGTAATATATATAATGTAGGTTCGCCTTGTGTAAAAGCCATGACTGTAAGAATGAGTAATGGAAAGAGCATTGAAATGACTACAGAGGACTGGTCTGCCGAAAATGTATATATAAAGACAATGTTTGTAAATGGAAAAAAGTATAATAAGTCTTATATAAGATACGAGGATATTCGGAATGGGGTAAAGCTTCATTTTGTAATGAGTAAGAAACCTGCGTACAAGCGTGCGGTTTCGGAGGATGCAGTACCCCCGTCTTTATCTTTGCCAGGGAAGACTATGCTTTATCAGATAGCTGATAATTAATATACTTTTTTCGTAAAAAGACCAGCTTATTTTTATTTTATCCAATCTAAATCTTTTTATTGCTAAAATTAGTATTAAAATCCATGGTGAGGGTGATGATCGTTCTTGATCTCACCCTCATTTCTTTTGAAACGGATCCTGTTTTGTCTGGTCCGTCTGCGTACGGAAATCCTTGGGAGTCATGCCGTATTTTCGGGAAAATTCTTTGTAAAAATAGGATCGGCTGGCAATACCTACTTCCATAATTACATCCTGAATGGAAAGTTCGGAAGTTTGCAATAATCCGGCCGCTTTCTCCATCCGGATATTTTTTATCAGATCACTTGGTGATGCGTTGGAAACTTCTTTGAATTTTCTGTACAGTTGTCTCGGACTCATAGCCATTTGGCTGGCAATAAAAGAGGAGCCCAGATCTTCCTGGTCAATATTATCATGAATAATCTGGATTATCTTTTTTAGGAAGTCGGCTTGTTCAGTTGTCGTACAGGTAACTAACTCCCTGAAATCTCCAAGTTCATCAATATAAATCTGCTTGGGGTGATATTTGCCGTAGATAGCTTTATGGACAGTTTCCCTGAGAAATAGAATGTCATAGGGGAATACTAGATACGAATCGGCCCAAAGTACCAGCTCTTGTTGGATAGCGGTGGCCGATTTCCAACTAAGTAAAGGAACAAATGCCGTTTTGATCAAATGGAGGTGATTGGTCTTAATGTATTCCAGAAATGTGTTTTCTGCGTTGGCATACATCTGCATATCCACAATAAAAAGGGCCGGAGAGGTTTTCTCAATAATATCAAAAGCCTGTTGGATACTTTTAACGGTAATTATTGAAAATTCTGAAGAAAGCAGCCCTGATAAAAGCCATACCATTTCATCTTTATCCTCGAGAATTAAGATCTCTTTCTTTTCGGTTTGCGTAGTGTAATCTACTGCGGGATCGAAAATCAGGGATAAACTTTGTTCTTCTTCGGAGTTTAGATAGTCTGAGCTGCACTCCCATTGCTTAAAGGCTGTGCAGACAAAACTTTGAAATACCCGTATTTGAAATGCCTTTTCGACTGAAAAGGTTGCTGTAATTTCCGAAAGCTCTTTCCCTTGTAAAACGTGTTGCAGGTTCTGTAATAAATTTTTCCGCTTAGTTTTTAAGATAAATACTAGTTTATTTTCTGTTTTTTCAAAACTCACCATTACATCATTTCCGTTATCAATACCCGACATCCAATAGCAGAAGTAGAGAATGCTTTTGAAGGCATTAATGTATACCGGAAAACTGAGGTTTTGCGGTATATCCGTTTTAATACATGAAGTATCAATCCCTCTTTCACTCACTAATGATAAAATATTGTTGGATGCTTCGAGTATATTTATTTTTCCGCTAATTGATAAGTTTGTTGGAACAGGAATTCGTATATCATTCTGATTAATGGCGTTGGAATCAAACAACATAGACATCATTGACTCCTGCATAATATCGATAGCTTGTTGACGCTCTTTTATGGACATTTCTTTGTTGGATCGCAACTGATCGCATACGTAATATATGGTTGTAAAGTGATTGATATTATCACGATTTTGCTTCTCGAATCCGGAATTCTGTTTATGGAGGACATTGTTTTGTTCTGCTGCCAGGAGCTTTTTTAGCATTTTCTCACGTTTGAGGTATCTGAGTAGCAATTTAACAATGTAGACAACAGCAATTAAAAAAAGTAATATATACAGGCTTTTTATCCATTTTGTTTGATACCATAGAGGTAATATATGAATCGGCAATTCATAATATTTATATTCTGTATTGAAAACATCTTTTTTGTAGCGGACTTTAAATATATAATTACCATCAGGGACTGAAGTGTATGAAGCTTCGTTAAGACTGCTGAATGGACTCCATGTCTTATCGTATCCGTCTAATTTGTAAGAATATTCGATATCGCTTCCTGTAATATAATCCGGAGCAATGAAATTTAATGAAAATGAAATTTCAGAGCCTTCAAATAATAATCCGGAATTAGTTTCATCGTAATGATTTTTTAAGTTTACAGACGTACGACCAATATTTAATTCCCGGATCAGAATATCCGGATAATGCTCCGTATTGTTTGTTGTGTTTTTATTCGTATAGATTAATCCGTCGATGCCACCGAAAAAAAGACTGTTAGCATAGGGGCATTTATAAGAAGCACCATCACTGTATTCTCCGATCTGAACTCCGCTGGAATAGTAGTAAGCATGAGAGAATCCATTTTTTTGATTATATTTTATTACTCCTTTATTCGTGCTTAACCAGAGAAACCCTTTCTCATCTTCCAGTATCCCATGGATCATGTCGTTTAATAATCCTTGTTCTCTTCCAACATATTGTGCTTTAATTTTATTTTCCAAGAAAGAAATGATTACCAAGCCCGAACTTGTTCCAGCATATAATTTGCCATTAGCGGAAAAATGTAATGAAATAATGTCGTCAACAGCTTTGTGTAATATTTCTTTCAGAGAAATTACTTTATATTCGTTGGTACGCATATCGAAACGTATGAGTCCCTTTTCCCGACTGCCCAGCCATAAAATGGAGTCGCCTTCGGGCACCATGGAATAAAACATCTTAATATCTTTCTGCTCATAAAAAAAGCGATATTGTTGTTGCTTTTTTATGCTGCAAGCAGTTTTCTTGTTTTGTAAAATGACTTTACGCAGACCGTAACCGGAAGTAGCCAGAAATAACGTACTGTCGTTTGCTTCATAAATAACATGAATCTCTCCAACAGGCAAAGTAGAATCATCACGTACTGAATGAAGTTGGTTATCGTCGTAAGAATAATACGATAATCCGGAATTTCCTGTTCCTACCCAAAAACCGTTTTTGTAACGACTCTGTTTAAGAGCATAGACTTGAAACTCATTATTCCATTTAATATATGAAGATGCTTTTTGAGTCCCAGCTAAAGAATAGATTGTCGTTTTATCTGCCGAGACTTTATTAAGGTAGTTCTGTATGCGTACAAGTCCGTCTCCCTTTGTTCCAAACCATAAATCTCCGTTTTTATCGGTCATGATACTTCTGACCTGTCTGCTGAGGTTTGGGGATAATTGGCTTAACATAATATTTGTAGCAATAGCATGTTTTTTAAAATAGGAAATTGCTCCTTTGCCGTCAGAACCTAACCAAAGGATATCCTGTTTCATATCTTTGTAGGTTGAAAATATACGGATGTTCCGGTCAATGATACTTTCTTCATATCTTTTCGATGCCTGTAAACGAAAAAGACCGTTTGTACGAAATGCAATCATAATATCATCATACACTGGAGTTATTCCCTTGATATCCCCATATTGTTGAATCATAGACGCTATATTCCGTATGTATAGTTTTGATTTTCTGGATATATCATACATGTACAGGTCTTGTTTAGCATCTATAAAACAGAGTACTCCATGTTCATAATAAATATTGTTAATGGGGTTATTATGAAATTGTGAATATAATATACTTAATTTCTTCTGAGTTTTCTCTTGTCCAAATTCGTTGAGGGAATAATGATAAACATTGCCCGTGCCCGATGGAAATACCCATAAGGCCCCGTCGTCGGTAACAAAGGCCCGGGATTCAAGATTGCTGATAGTGTAATCTGGGCGGCTTACTTCAATAAACTTTTTTTGTTTTACATTGTAAAATTTAATCCAATCTTTTCCAATTACCCAAGTATTCCCTTTCGTATTTGAATAAAGACAATAGTCTCCGGAAAATTCGTAGTTGGCTGTAACTTGTTTGCTGTAAGGACAAAACCGGTTGACTCCCAAATGTGTTGACACCCACAGGCAATTGTCGTCGGCTTGTTTAATGCTGTAGATGATATTACTGTTAAGTGTTTTATTCAGTGAGAAATCGGAGCGAAACACCTTCATGCTTTTTCCGTCGTAACAGTTGATCCCATCATAGGTTCCGAACCACATAAGGCCCTGATTGTCCTGATATATACACAGAACAGCACTATTAGACAGCCCTTGCTGATAATCTATCTTAGAGAAAACATAGGATGTCTGCTCATTATTTGCAAAGCCATTTAAGTAATGTATTAGTAGTGTTGTTAAGAGAATTATTCGTTTTATCATCCGAGAAATGTCATTGGCAATCAATTTAGGACAAAGATACTTGATTATTCTTCTTTTTTCGGTTCTCACCCTATGGATTTTATGTGATTGAGTATGTATTATGTTAATAGATGTATATAACAATTGAAAGGTACACCAGTGCTTATGCTCATTGTTTGAGAATATAATTCGGTTAGCTCATTATTTTGTAATGAAAGGAAGTAGTGCTCCAGAATCGCTTAAGGATTATTATAATCTATTAAAAAAGACAATTTCTACTGACTTATGGTGCGAATATCTGGAAAAAATGATAGCAGAACTACTTAAAAAAAGAAAATTGGACAACTTATGATAAGCTTGTTTTTCTCTATGTTTGGGAAGAAAATTGGGATCGTTATCTGATTCTGTTACAAAAAAATGTAACACTTTTTCGGATTGAAGCTGCCGAAAAACATTTAACATCTTTGTATCCGGACCAACTTATATCTCTTTATGATTTGGAAATCCGATCCTATATTGAGAAAAATGCAGGAAGGTCTTACTATACAGAAGCATGTCGTTACATCAAGAGAATGAGAGATTTAGGAGATAAAAAACGTTGATAAATTGATTGAGGAAATGAAAAACCAATATAAAAATAGAAGAGCATTACTTGAGGAACTAACTAAATTATAAGCAATAACGGATCAACGACAAAAGTTGGGTCAAAAAATAAAATGGTATATCTTTGTCTTCATAAATACGATCAAATGGACAAGGATATCAACCAATCATTATTAGAGTTAATATTACCAGAAGGAATACTTGAATATTTTGACATAGTAGGCTTTGATAAAGGTAATAGTGGAAAGTATGTTTATGACAAAACTCTGATCATTTATCTGGAAGAGAAAAACCAGATTCCGAAGGAATACAAACATTATAAATACAAGGCAAGTGGTTTTATGGAGCCACGTCTGATAAATGATTATCCTATACGGAATATGTTGGTTACTTTAAGTGTGAAAAGACGGCGATGGGATGTTGAAATAGAAGGCGAAGTTAAAAAGATAAGCAGGGATTGGAATGTAGTTGCAC
>Ga0074193_1000141_pt1 | contig 88960 bp, 62 predicted proteins | sample EPASupsiteHSE605_FD_64523 | JGI IMG/M metagenome (GOLD analysis project Ga0074193, IMG submission 64523) | Bioremediated contaminated groundwater from EPA Superfund site, New Mexico - Sample HSE6-05 | ecosystem: Environmental > Aquatic > Deep subsurface > Groundwater > Contaminated ... | reverse complement strand
CAATGAAAACAATTGAAGAATCACCTATGAGTACTATTGAAGAGACACTTGAAGAAACACCAATGAAAACAATTGAAGAATCACCTATGAGTTCAATTGAAGAGACATTTGAAGAAACACCAATGAAAACTATTCAAGAGACTTATGGAGAAACATCTATGAGTGCAATTGAAGAGACACTTGAAGAAACACCAATGAAAACAATTGAAGAAACACCTATGAATTCAATTGAAGAGACACTGGAAGAGACACCTATGAGTTCAATTGAAGAGACACCTATGGGTTATATTGAAGAGACACTTGAAGAAACACCAATGAAAACTATTGAAGAAACACCTATGAGTACTATTGAAGAGACACTTGAAGAAACACCAATGAAAACAATTGAAGAAACACCTATGAGTTCAATTGAAGAGACATTTGAAGAAACACCAATGAAAACTATTCAAGAGACTTATGGAGAAACATCTATGAGTGCAATTGAAGAGACAAATCTCAAAACAACAGATGAAACATTAATCAAAACATTGAAAGAGACACTTATGAATACTATTGAAGATACACTTGAAGAAACACCATTGAATTCAATTGAAGAGACAAGTATCAAAACAACAGATGAAACATTAATCAAAACATTTGAAGAGACACTTGTGAAAACTATTGAAGAGACAAATCTCAAAACAACAGATGAAACTCTCATGAATACTAATGATGAGAAACCTGAAGAAACACCCATGAGTACAACTGATGAAACTCAATTAATAACTCATTCACAAATGGATCAATTTAATATTTCAAGAAGCCAGTTTCCAGAAGAAGCTCAGGATTCCACCAGTATGGCTGTAGTTAATGTAATGGCATTAGTATCTATAATTATTGGAATCACTATTGGAATAGGTTTCCTAATAAATAGATATTTCAAGAATTCTGAGAATATAGATTCTGATTCCAATAGCAGATTTGAATCACCAAATGAGAGAATTGAGATATAAATTGATTGGAATTAAAAAAAATCATTAAGTTTTACATCAATTTACATCATTTATGTGATTAAATAAACAAAAACATTACACAGCGGTTTTGAATAATCTATTTGTAAGCTAGAAAAATCATGTTCTTTTCGAAGTTTTCCTTTTCTGTTGGACAAAATCCAGAGAGTAAGCATATAAAGAACGAGAAAAGTATCGAAATATGTGTCAATCCTTATATTGAAGGAATTAATCTTTGTATATGTGGTTCGAGAATTTTATCTGTGTTATATAGCAATATTATTCCCAAAGAGGAGTATAAAAAATTCTCCAAGTATTTTGAGATAGAGATAAACACGAATCAACCTGGGTTTCCACTTGATTGGTTTTTCCAATCTTCTTCAAAACGCTTTTGTGAAGAATTTGGGTCTGATTACTCTTTAGGAGCAATTTTATCTATACCAGACATATCAAAAGATGCATCATTTACTGATATCAAAGAAATACTTACTAATGGAAATCTCGAGAAGGGTCAACTATTTTTGTTTTGTTTTTCGTTATTGGCTTTAAAAGGTACTCAGCCAGGAGTATTTTATTATTTTTTGCCTCGAGTTCAACAAATATTAAGTAGATTTGAGTTCTCTGTTATTTATGAAAAAATGAGTTATCCATCATTTTGCATGTTTTCTAATCCTCCTATAGATTATTTAAGGAACTCATATTTTGATATCAATGATTTTAAAATGATTATGTTTGAGCTTTATGATTACAATGCTTTAGAGGCAATACAAGTTTCTATTTTTAATCAATTTCTGTTTCCAAAAGAGATACCTGATTTTCCAGCTTCAATATCTTTGATAAATGCTTCCTATGTTAAGCAATTACATTTCCTTGATATAACCTCATCGATTGTTAAAAAATGTATTATAGAAAAAAATCTAGACCCAATTCCTACTTATACAAGAGTTTTTCCAAGTTTTGTCCCTTATTTTCTGATAGCTTACCAATCTATTATTTATAAAGATTTTCGACAATATTCACGGTTGATTAATGCTAAATTGCCACCTTCAATATCAACAGAGTATCAGGAGAGATTTCAAAATGATCTTAAAATATTAGATTTTATTGATAAAACTATTGGACAAGGAAATAAGATTTCATTGCTCGAAGAACACTCGCTGCCTTATATTTTGAAAGATTGTATGACTCCGAATATGATTCAGGAAATCAAAAAGACAAAATTTTTTATATATAGTGAAAAAGATATCCATTTAGATTCCGATTTTTGTTTTTCATATTTTTTGCTTACAGATATGATTAATTTGATTAGTGAAAGCAAAAAAGAAAAAATTTTATCTTTAATAGACAATATAAAAATATGTTTTAGTTTGATCAAGTCCCCATCAATTCTGGAATCTGTAGTGATTGATTGTTTTTCCTTATTATTTCTGCAATCTGACAACAAATTTATTGCACTTCGAATTGCAGCTGATTCAATAGTAAGAATACTTCTTCAAATATCCCAAAGCAATTATATAAAGAATGCTTCAATGTGCTTACAGAATAAAACCCCAGATGTTTCCAACATTTCTGTTCTTATTGGGATGAACATGGTTAAAATGTTAAAAGCAATTTATGATAAACGATGGGATATTGCAGAGTCATTTTCTAATGCTTCAGCGAAATATCTTCATACATATTCTCTTTCAAAAGCTGTTCATTCATACTATATCAATGGGTCTCTTCAAAACGATATGGATCAGTATGAAGATATTTTCTATCTCGAAATGGGATTAGCAACCCATTTGAACAAAAATGCCCTGAATAAATCAATAGAGAGATTTCCTGAATTCTCTGATCTCCTTAAACAAAGACAAAATAAGGAATTAGATTTTATACTAAATCCTATTGATTCCGATGGCAAATGGTCTATAGTTCAAGTTGCAATCCAGGAGTTTTGTTTGAACCCTGTACATTTTGTTCAAACAGAAGCACAAATTGGGTTTTCTGTACTTCATGAAAAGTCCAAATCATCTTTTTCATTTTTTCAATATCTCTCTCTATATCATAGGTGTTTTAAGCAATCAAAGATTTATAATGGATCGTTGGAATTTAATTTTTCTGCGGCATTATCAGGCCCAATTAACAGAGGTAGTTTTGATGAAGCAATGACATTTGCCAATCTAGCCAAGATTGATATTTTTTCTTATGTTTTAAACCATTATGATCATTTTGAATTAACAAAACAATATGCACAGAATTATGTAGAGACATATCCATTAGAGTGTTATTGTATTTCCCAAAGTATCTTATCAGACAAGATACCTCAAGTTGTAAAGTATTATTTCGATGATCGTAACAAAGATATGTCCAATGCGGAGATAACTGTTAGTTATGTTATAAATGAAATTCTATTGAAGAACGATATTCCTGATAACATTGATGATTATATTTACAGGGTTGAACATAAGGCTTTTTTGGATGAAATTATTTCAAACATAGATAAAATCCCAGAGAATGTGGTTTATTATGTGTTAGATATAATTGGTTATACAACAGATTTAAACAAAAACGATAAAATATCTCTTCTAAGACTTAAAGGGGAGATACGTAAGTACATCAAATCATCAGATCCAATTGAAATTATTACTTGCCTCTTCGACAACCAGAAAATTGATCTTGCTGAACAATTCATAATTCTCTCAAAGCAAATAGTGTATTCATTTTCTCCATTATTCACTTATGCAAATAAGATAATTAATGATATCAGACTATTGAATTCATTTTTGAGTCTCTTTCCAGAACACTTTATTAGCTTCACTAGTTTTTTGCCTGTAATTAGCTCATATATGGTTAATATATGTCCTTCAGAGTATAGGGAAGCATTTCAATTGTTTATCACATTACCTTTCGAGATAAGGAATATTTCTCGTTTAGATGACAATCATTCTGTCTGTATTGCCTTTATTAATAACATCCATTTGATTAATGAGCTTTTACCTGAACACTCTCGTTTTTTTACAGACCAAGAAGTTTTTATGCTGTTAGAAGAATGTGATAGAAAAATGGCATTATCTGTGTTTTTCAAAACAATATCAAAGCTTCATATGTTCGGCAATTTTAGAAATGCAATTAGCCAGTTTTGCGGAAATGTTTTTCTAAGGGAGACGAAAATCTTAAAAGTTACATCATATCTCGAAGAGATCAAAACCATGAATACACTAAATCTTCTTCTTAAAAGTTCGAGAGATTTATGCATGGTTTCTAATGCCAAGGACCAAATTGAACTCTTTTATTGTTTCGTATTATATCACCCATTTTCTTTTTCCCAAATTCCTTATTCATTTAGTGGGGATTTTGCAAATATTATTAGTATTTGTTTTCTGAATGATATGGATAATATAGCTTTTAGATTCGCAGAAATGTTCCAAATTGATTTAACTCAGTATATATTGCATCGAGCTTATATACCAATGAGTCTTGGACTTTATTTTGAAGTTGGTCCAATTTTATCCGATTACGTTAATCGGTTCAAGAAAATAGATATATTGTCTTTTGAACCAAATGATCCGAGATATAATCAATGTTATGCTAGAAATCCGCCAAGAGCATATTCAAAATCAGATCATCTTGGGAAAAATTCCCCATTTTTATTGCAAGTTTTTAAAGAGTCGATGTTTAATCAAGATCAATTTAAAATGATTGTATTAAATTTGGATTTAGAAAAATTAAGGAATGGAGAACTGGCAAATCTCTATATTTACCAGTTTTGTCAAATGATTTTGAAATCAAAGAAGAAATCTAAAGAGTACTCAAATAATCTTTTGATCTCTAATTTTATTTCAAGGTTTACCAAAAAAAGTACTCGAATTTCATTACTTGTTTCTATCGGAGAGTTTTCTAATGCCTATAGTCAATTAATATCTTTGAATAATGAAGAGAAAAGGATCAAATTATTTGTTCATTCGTTAATAGGTACTTCAATTTGTTTTGATCAGTTTAACCAAGTTCAAAAAATGTTTATACAACATGACAAGTCCTTATCCACATCATTGATTCTTTGGGATGCATTAAATACTTTTGCAATCAAACACCAAATGCATCATCTATCTCATGAAGTTTTATTATTTACTGGCAGACTCGAAGAAGCCGGATTAACAGGCATTTCTTTGTATCAAGCATCAACGGCTCTTGATAAAAAGCTTTTTTACATTGCTAATTCAATGAATTCATTTGTTGATGCTCTTAAATACCGAAGCCAGCCCATTGAAAGATACCCCCCATTTAGACCTTCATCAAGTATTACCCAATATATTTTGGAAAAAAAGAAGTATTGTTCAACACAAGTTCAAATTCTGAATTTTTATTTATCAAGGAGCATTATTCCATCAGGATCTATAGATATTATAAACGATCCCCAAGCATCTTTTGATGTTGGTTCTGATTTGTTATATCATTTGGAAATGAGAGTCCTTCAAAAGTTGATAAAATTAACTAATATGTCTCGCAGAAAGATAATCCATCATCTTTTCAAGAGACTAAAGAATAAGCCCCGTAACGAAATAAATGCTTTTCTAGAGAAAGTACAGAAAGAACCAGCCCCATCATCAGCCCCAACCATGTTTATTTCATCACCACCAAAGAGCAAGCCAAAGACACCAAAGCTAGTACCATTTTATGAGGTGAATTTTGAACAAGATTTTTTATCTATTGCATTAATGCATATATCTCAATCTAATAACTGGCAATTGATTCCCAGTTTGATTTTCAAATTTGCATCAGATGATATGAAATCTTTGTTTTTCATAGAATATGATTCATTAACAGAGACCCTATTATGTACGGAGAATCCCTTTAACTTTTCTCAAGAATTCTCGGCTCTCCTCTCATACAGAGCTTCAACCATTGGAGAAAGGGGTATTATTGAGTCATTTGAGAAAACAATTCAGGCAGAGAAGAAGAACCTAGGAGAGATATGATTCGTAATTAATCGTAATTCTGGTCAATGTTGAAATTTTTTCGTCCTAGAGACCACCTTTTTCAATGGGCTGGCATTGTACAACAATCTACAATAAAAAAACTGTTCTCTCTTGACGAGTTTAGCCCACAGGATCTCAGTGGGCTAGTTGATTTCTGTTTTCCTACTGAAGATCCCATTTCCGGTCCGTTATCCTTTGTTTTTCGATATCGAATTGGGTCAAGCGATTGTTTTGTTAATTCATTTTGTTTGTTGGATCAAACTTCATTCCAACTTAAAGATTTGGATACTAATCAACAATGTTGTATTTGTTTATTATCTCCATTCTATCATTTTGATGTATATGATGATATTTTAAAGATTATAAGATCCCTTTTATTAATGAACATTGCATCAGCAGAGTCATTCCTTAAAGTTTTATATAATTCTCCTCAATCGATATCAAGTATTCCATCTTTGTCGAAATTGTTCACTTCTAACACACCTTATGATGTTATGTCATCCACAATATCTTCTTACTGTTTTTCATTTTTTGATCCTCAAATGATTGCTCAAATTGTATTAGCTGTTATATCAGATACTTCAATTATTGCTATATCATCAGATTTATCAATTGTTTCTCAGTTCTGTTATTCTCTTCTAGCTTTGATTTATCCTTTAAAATGGTACCTAATCTTTACTCCTATCCTTCCCCATAGGTTCACAGATAGTCTTATGTCTCCCACACCATTTATTGTTGGGATGCATAAAATAATGTCATCAGTAACTAGCAAACTTGATATCGAACAACATGTTTCCATTGATTTAGATCAGAAAAAGGTGATTTTTAATCTACCATCAGATTTCCAACAATGGCTTATTAAAGAGTCATCATCAGTCAAAATGAACACTCCCAATGAGTATCGTGGCCTTATCATAAAGAGTATCTGTTCAGCTCTATCAATTCCTCCATCTACTTCTCCAATAACAACTGCTCGAAGGATCATATCATCATTTCAATCATCATCTCATGAGGTCAATACATTCTTGTTTCAAGTGTTACACTCTCGAACATTGAAAACTTTCTTTGATGCATTAAATCAAAAGCCAATTTCCACAGAATTCCTTACAATGCTGTCTGTAGGACTTAATACCTCTGTTCCCTCTCCAGCCGTTCAAAATATTGATGAGTTTCCATTAAGAAAACACCAGGTTGCGAGATCTTCATCATACCAATTTTCCTCTCCAACAAAAAACGAGGAAATGCGGCCATCCATATCTGTGTCTCTTCTTAATGAAGAAGCAAAATAAAATGTTATTATAAGGGTGATTTAAAAAATTAGATGAAATCAAACTGGACCATTAGTGGGCTTTCAACAAAGGAGCCAACTATACACTCTGGTTTCTCTTCATAGCCATCATACTCTTCCGGGTTAGTATCTTCATGAAATGCTCCATCCAATGGAGAACATCTATCCGAATCTTTTGATACTATTGTGGCTGTTACGGGTGAGAATTCTGAAACCAATGTCGAAATCTTAGTTCGTAAAGCCGAAGGAATCTGATGAACTGCATTAGCCGGAGATGACACTTTTTGATCATTTCCTTGCTTCGTATTGGACCAGTTATCTGGAATAATTGCTATTGCTTTATTCTTAACAAAATACACATAAAACCGATGTTGACATTGCCGACACTGTATAGAAAACAAGGAATCTTGAATGGAAAAAACTTTAATTCTATCAAGTGTCTGAACAGTAATAGAACCATCACTTAACTCATAGTACTTATACGATGTATTAATAGGCAATTCATTAATGGGAACATACAATCCAGAAGAAGAGATCGGCTCCCCTAACTTCAAAACCATAGAAGAACAGAGGCATTTGTTTGGTTTGGTGTTCATATTCTGTAAATCTGAAATCGATTTAACCGATTTTTTCATTCAAATTATTCTAAAATCTTTTCATTAACAAATTTCAAAGAAAAGATTTTTAAAATCATAAGATAAAATGGTCATTTTTTCTGAGTGAATCTTTCGGTTTTGCTCAATGTTTTATATGGAGGTTAATGGGGTAAAATTAGTCTTTGTGTAGGTTATTTTTTGGCGCGTAAATTGAATTTATGATGTGAACCTAATTGATTCCTCGATTAAAATGCAACTTGGTAAATCGATGAATGGTGATTGTTACATTGATCATCTCTCGAAAATTTCTCGAAATGATGAGAATACGTTGTTTTATGTGTTGCAGAGCAAGAAAACAAGGATGATGGTCAAGAAAGGGAACCATAAATTAGTTGAATTGTATTTTTTAATTCTAACATCAGTTTAATACGTAACTTAGATATAATTATCGATATCGCATTTGCTAAACCAGGCTCTGATATGAGCAATAATGCAATTGACATCTTCAAATCGAACAATCGAGAAATTATTCGATCTCTCTCCTTTTCAGATCTTTTTTTACAAAAAATACAGGATATATTAAAAGAAAGTCAACCAAATCCAAGATTAATACCAGTTATTCCCACTCTTGTTGAATTGTGTATTTCCAATTTTCCAGAGTTGATCGATCGCTTTTCATTCATATTAGATTTATTATCCTTATCCAATCATCTATGCATATGCTATATGTTTGAGAAAATTGTTCAGAATTCCGAGATTTTGATACCATTCCAAATATGGTTGAAAAATGAAGGATTGGTTGAGCGTATATGTCTACTTTTAGCAAATGATAGTATTGAAGAATCCTTGTGTGTTAATCTTTTTCAGATACTAATTCAGTGTTCTGAAAATATTATTTTTGAGCCTGAGTTTTGTAGGCATTCTGTTCTTAATGCAATTCTCAAAACACCTAGCAACAATAGTCAGTGTTGCTTAAATTTGCAGTGGAAGCTTATTGGAATGGTATTTTCGGAAGATAATCAATCAATTTTAATTGAATCCCTCTCCAAAGAAATCCTCATGATTATCCAACCTTCTGGTTTATTCTATTATCAATACCAAGTCTATGCATTAGATGTTTTGAAAAAAATATATTTTGATTCTTCAACTCAAATAACTGAACAAAAATCGCTGTTTTCATTATTATTATTAGTGATTCAAACATATCCGAATCACTCAATAGCTCACGATGCCGTACTTGGTTTTTTTCTTGAGTTTTCCAGCAAAACATCTGATCATCAAGTTATCAAAGAAGATATCATTCCAAAAGTCTTATTTTTGATGGAAATTTCAGATAACTTAACCCAAAAAGCATTATTTCGCCAATTCATAAATAAGTTTTATCAAATAATACCAGTATAATGTGTGTCATGGCTATAACCGGATAACCGAATTGGGATGGACGTTTAATATTCCAAAACATCATGAAGACTAATCTGATCCAGAATAGAAATTTAGATACTATTGAACAAAAATCAACATTATATGATATGAGGAGCAGAAGGGAAGTTATTACATTCGATGGTGATCAGGATTATAGTGATAATGAATTGTATGAGGAGGAAGAGAATTATTATGAAGATGAAGAAATGCTTGAAACAGATATCCAGAACATGTCTAATCCATTTTTTGTAGCAAGGTATGCTGAAAAAATTTTTTTGAATGCCCAGAATGAAGAATTAAGTTCAATCATTCCCGTCGGCCAATTCGAAAAAATTCAAGACACCATTACCCCTAAGATGCGAGCAATACTTGTTAGATGGCTAATTGACTTCCATTCGACATATGGTTTATCAAGTGACACCCTTTTTAATTCGGTCATGTATTTAGACATTATTATGTCTAAAATTTCATTGACAAAGCTTAATCTTCAGTTATTTGGGTCTGTTTGTCTTTGGATATCAGCCAAAATGGATGAAGTTTGCATACCTTCAGTTCATGACTTTTTGGAACACTGCAATGTTCATTATTCTAAGGAGGAATTTCTTATAACCGAGCAAAATGTTTTCTCCCTCCTTAATTATAAGCTTCATTATCCTACAATTAAAACATTTGCGAGAAGACTCCTCGAATCAATTAATCCAGACCAAAACGTTACAGAAGTATCTGGATTCTTATGCGAGGCGGCGCTCCTTCACCATGAACTTGCGTGTTATAGACAGTCGGCTATAGCATTTGCCATTATTGCTGTTGCGAATGTGGCTCTTGGCCGAAAGTGCCCCATTACTACATTGAAGCTCTATTCCCACTTTCATGATCTGGATGAAATAAGGGAATGCATCCCTATTATTGTTCAATCAGCCGAATCTGTACTCAATATGAAAAGAGGATCAACATACAATAAGTATGCCGGCAATTCCGAAAACTCTGTCATACACACCATACAGTTCCCAGACACTATCATTGATGATATTGTTGGGAAGAATGTGTAAAATAATCGTCATATGTTTCTTCTGTTCCTTTTTTCGACACCCGAGCCAGTTGTACCAGAAATAGAGCTTCTAATAAGCTGCAATGGCCCTAATACTCGCAAAGGAAAGAATGGTTTGTGTGAATGTGTTGAAGGGTATAATATCGGAGATCCCTCATCAAAATTTGGATGTTTTAGGTGTGAAAAGCAGTGCCATATTAATGCATCTTGCTATTATCCAGGAAAATGCATATGTATTAATGGATTAGTTGGAGATGCAGTGAATAATTGTATCCCTCCAGTTCCAAGATTGCTATCAGTTAATCCTAATCCTTATGCACCAAAAACGCACAAATTAATTAATGTTTCATACGACACTCCTTCCAATTATTCTTCACTGACTGGATTCTGTCGATTTGGGAAGAGTATTGTTTCTGGAATTGTTTTGAATGATACAATATCGTGTGCAGTACCAGAAATAACTGGGAAAGCAATTCGTGTTTCTATATCTTTCAACTCAAAAGATTGGTCTTTGGATGATATTGTATTATCATTTCAGCGGCCAAAATCAATGGTTTTACCAGTGTCTCTCATTATACTTTCGGTAATAATTGTATTTATTGTCAGACACAAGGGGCTTAAACAAGCAAATGAGATTCGAATTGATGAAAGCACTCCATTTCATAAAAAAGGAATGTTTGGGGACGAAAACAAATTGTCAGACGGTCTTTATTCATAAAAGATCTTAACAACACTGCGGGAAATGAATAGAGAACCAGAATAGAAAGATGTAAGTATGTACATGTTACCAGACAAGAAACTAGCTGGGAGCATCATATCCCCACCAGCTGCTTCAACAATAGTTTCCCATGAATTCTCAGAGCCTGGCATAACAAATCCAAACGTGTAGTTCCACTGTTCAACTGGATTACCATGTACCATAATGGATTGTTCAATTCGGAAATTTTTAATTGCTTCAGTTGTAGAAAATACTATTTCTCTTCCAACGGCAGGGAATGTAAGCATTCTCTCTGGAAGATGTGCTTCCATTACTTGAGAAAAAACGTTGCTACCCCAATCCTGTGATTCCCAAGCCACTTCTCCGGTAGTCGAATTCTTCAGCTTAAGACCGAGTAATTTGAATCCATTAACGATTGCTTGAGCTTGCGGATCATTGGAAACTTCAATGTATTGAGACATTAACAAATGTCACTTTTAGTACGATTATTTCAGCTAAAAAGTGCAAAAATTGACGAGAAAGTTTAATCAATTTTCTTCAATACTATTGCAGTTCTTGTTGGTAAGTAAAAGAGCAATTTATGGTTCCTTCCATTGCAGGGTTCTGGGAATGATAAGTGGGCTATAGAGGTATCGATTCTATTGAAGCCTCCATATGATTCATCATCAGAGCATAAAACATATCCATATTTTCCAGGGGTGTTGACTCCGATTGGGTAGCTTTCGAAACTCTTGCTTCCATGGAAGTTAAAAACAAAGAGCAGGCCACCTCTTTCAAAGGATATGATTTTGTCTCCTTCATGTTTGAGAGACACGTATCCGGGATCGCCAGAAGACATGAACTTGGTATCATGCTCCAGTTTTGTCATCATGTTGTCAAATCTGAGAAGATATTTATACTTTAGGAGATGATCTTGTGGAAGATCAAATCTCCTTCTACAATGATGATAACTATTTCCATTTTGTTGGCGAGGGAAGTCAATCCATTCTGGATGACCAAATTCATTGCCCATGAAGTTAAGATATGATTCACCGCCAAGTCCAAATGTTACTAACCTAATCATTTTATGTAAAGCAATACCTCTATTTATGATATCAGTTTGAGGTGATAAAACCGACATATGTGTATACATTTCTTTATCCATTAACCAAAAAGCAATAGTCTTATCTCCAACCAAAGCCTGGTCGTGCGATTCACAATATGTAATAGTTTTTTCTTTATATGGCCTATTTGAGAGAGTGAATGCGATATTCCCCATGTTCCAGTCTTCATCTTTAAACTCTTTCAATAATTTAATCCACATATCAGGTGTAGCCATACCAAGACGATAATCAAAACCAATTCCTCCATCTTCAAGTTTCCTTGCAAGTCCAACCATACCAGAAACATCCTCAGCAATTGATATCGCATCGGGTTTACATGTATGAATCACATCGTTAGCAAGCATTAAATATGTGATAGCTTCTTCATCAACCAAATGATTAAAGTAATCATCAATAGATGTGAATGAAAAAAGGTTTCCATGATGAAGATACATTATAGATGTTACTCCATCAAATCTAAAACCATCAAAGTTATACTCTTCGAGATAAAACCTTAAATTAGATAATAAAAATCTCTGAACTTCAATATGATTATAGTTGAAAAGCCTTGAATCCCATAGAGGATGATTACCTTTGCCACCAGAATGGAAATATTGATGATCAGTGCCATCGAATTGGTTAATACCTTCATCAACATTCTTTGCTGCATGAGAGTGAACAAGATCAAGAAGCACAACGATGCCAAGAGAGTGTGCTTTATCAATCAAACTCTTGAGTTCATCAGGAGTACCATACTTTGAACTAACGGCAAAAAAGTTAGTTACTTGATACCCAAATGAAGCATAGTAAGGATGCTCCATAATTGCCATTACTTGAATAGCATTATAACCGTTTGCAACAACAATTGGCAAAATATCATTTTCGAACTCTTTGTATGTGTGAATTCTTGGTTCAATACCAGCCATACCAATATGAGTCTCATATATCAAAAGTGTAGAATTATCTTTGCGTGGAGGATTAGGATGCTTAAACACATATGGCTCTGGTGGATTCCAGAAAACACCATTATAACCAACATCTGTCTTGTTTTGAACAGCATACCTGATCCATGCTGGAATTCTCCAGACGGATCGACCATCTTTCAATACTAAACGGCATCTCAATTTAGATCCATGCGAAATGCGCGGTCCTTTTTCACCATCTGGCAAAAACAAAGAGAATGTGCCATACATATCCCTTTGGCACTTGCAGCTTGGATCATCCGATAACCAGCCATTAAAATCACCACTAAGGTAAATGGCATCCGCATTTGGAGCCCATTCCTTGTATAATATACCTCCTTCAACTTTATTCACACCATACTGCCTATAAGAACCAGCAAAATCCATAAGACTTCCCGAAATAGATACAATATTCCGTTTCGCCTGTTCGTACCGTGACAAACGGCTCTCTAGCTTCTGTTTAAATGGCTCAAGCCATGGATTGTCAATGATTAGCTGCATTGAAAAAATGCCCGGAGGTCCTTAAATTTGATAGAAGAATGGTCAATAACGATAGATGTCAGAACACTGTAAACCATTGTAACAGAAGATGATCGTTGTTCATTGATCTTAACACGGCTACTTTTAGAAAAAAACATTTCAATATAGAACTCCCATGTTTCTGAACATTATTTATAGATTTCGATTATGAAAAAATTGAGGGTCTAATGCTAGATATCTCATACAAAAAATATTCAACCTCTCAAATTTACTGATGATATCAGGTTCTCAAAAAATAATCAATTGACGGTTTTGATAAATTCAGAATTCAAAATTGAAATAAGAACATTTTTTGAAATCATTATTTTCATGAAAACAACTCCTCTTGGACTAGACCAGATACAGGAATACGGTGCCACATCCATTATGACATATTGTCCTAATCTATCAGATGAGGCTTCAGCGAAGCTCGAAAGGGCTCTTAAAAGGTACATTTTGGGTCAGGTAACATTTACTGATGCCCAAACCACTTTTGTGAACGAGGCAGGGAACACCAAACCACTTGAGATAATGCGGAATGTATTTGAGGCACTGAAAGCCCCTCCACTTCCATATGTTTTTGAGCATCCTAGACCCCATGATCAAAGAAAGCAAAGGCACTGGACCACAGAAGAAGACAACAGACTTGTAGCAGGCGTGTACCTATATGGAACAAACGATTGGAACAATGTTTCCAATTTTGTTGGAGCTGGAAGGGGCCGCCCTCAGTGTTTGCAGAGATGGACACGCACACTCAACCCACAAATCACAAAAAGCGTATGGAGCCCAGAAGAAGAACAGAGACTTTTATCAATAATCAATGAAATGGATAAAATTTCTTGGACAAAGGTTGCCAACCAAATGGGAAACAGATCCGATGTTCAATGCAGATATCACTATGGACAGCTCAAAAAGAGAGGTGTTTCTGCTGGAGATATCAGTCCACAAAGCAGCACCCCAAGATCACCAATTCCAGGGCAGTCTTTAATGGATTCTATGGTGTTGAGTTTTAACCCAATTCCTGTCCTTACTGTTGTTGATTACCCAATGAATGTTGACAGATTCCTTAGTTGCTTCAAAAAAGCCTAAAAATATTATTATTGCATATTTCTTATACGACTAATAAGAACGCGACGAAACTCAGTGACTTGACTCTGAGATACTGCCTTCATAGCCTCCTCAATATTACCATTGTTCTCACATATCACCTTAACATAAAACATGAGAAAAACACCACAATCATATGAATTTTCCTGCTGAACACACCATGGGGTATATAGTTTGGGCTTTTGAATCCCATAATTCCGAGCAATCCTCTTCATCAGTGATGAAGCAATCGAGATGTTACCACTTCCTAATGAATCAAGGTGGAAAAACCGACATTCTCTTGTTTGCCATATTAATAAACTCCAATGAGTTCCTCTTTCAGTTAATGATGTGCCATTAGTAATAGGTAAGAAAACTGTTTGAAATTCATTTAATTTCCAATCACCAAGAACCTGGGTAACTATACTAAAATCCATAAATCTGATGAATTGGACAGAACATGGAGGAACACATCTGATATTACTATTCTCGTGTTCCACTAATAATCCATGAATATGAACTATCGCATCATTTACCCATGAGCATCCAGCAAGAGTGTTAATATCATAATCATATATATCAACATTAGAATAAGTACAAACAAGGGTCATAAAATAGTTTTACAAATGATTTTTTTCCAGATCGAGAATTTTCTCTTCTATGGAGTCTTCTGGCGACAGAGAGAGAATTTTTCTCAATCTATTATCAGTGTTGATCAATTTTCTAAGACTGGTTGCTATGTTTGTGATTGTACTTTCAAAATTTGAATCATCAATCCTCTCATAGACTAATGGTGCAAAATGTGAACTAATAAGAGAATATATTGCTCTCTTGGTTTCTTTGAAAGCCATTTTTATCTCTTCAACTTTCTTGTTAAATTCTCTTTCAGTTGTTAATTTGAATGTTTTCAGGTTCTGTTCATATACAATTCTATCCCTGTCGATTTCTTCCTTAAGGTTGTTGTTCATTTTTTCTACCCTTTCAAGAGTTTTCCTTAATTTGTCAATATTTTCTTGAGAATCCAGTATGTTTGATTCATAAGATTTAATCAAATCAGTTTGTTTTCCCAATTTTTCATCTTTCTCTTCAATTTGAATTCCCAATAAATCTATTTGCCTTTCATATTGGGATATGGTGATATCCTTTTGATCATTTATTTTGTCAACTGTATTTTGGCAATTTTCTTCCATTTGCTTTTTTAATTCATTCAAATCATTTTCTTTTTTCAGTAATGATTTCCTAAGCACTTGGTTTTTCAAATTTGTCTCCTCATTCAGTTTTTTAATTTGATTTAAATCTTTCTCGAGTGTTTTGCTCTTTGATTTTTCTTCAATTAATTGATCAGATATCTCTTTGACTCTTGAATCTCGAGCCAAATCAAAATTCTCTCCCCTTATTAGATCATGATTCCGCTTCTCCTCAGTAAAATGCTCATTAGTGGCGCTTAAATTATCATTCTCTCTCTGAATATGATTAATAGTCTTTGTGCATTCTTCGTTTTCCGACTGTAAATAACTAATGTTTCGAATCAAACGCCGGTTTTCTTTCAAAATTCTCTTGAAACTCTTTTCAATTTCTTTTAGTTTTCCCTCTAGCATACTTACTCCTTGATTATTAGAATTGAAGTAATCATATAGAAAAGAAATCTGAGGGGTTATTTCATTAATCTCTGTTACCTGTATAGAAGCCATAATACTATTAATCAAATTTTCATACTTGGATATCAAATCATTAGATTCATAATTTTGACGAATTTTATCTTCGATTGATTTCCTAATTTGGTTTCTTTCTTTCTCATCATTAGCAATACAATTGTGATCAATGCTTATATCCGAAAAAATGGACTCAAAAAACTCAACATATATACAGTGAATCCTATTTGTGTTTTCAAGATCCTTTTGAATGCTATCATATTTCAATTTGTGTATTTTAATTGTAGATTCGAAATAATCTATAATAATTCCGATAACAGATCTGATTTGAGTACCTGCTGGAGAAGAACCAGTGTTTATTACCTTATTAATGTTTTCAATAACCTCTAGAGGAAGCTTTTGAATTGACAAAGAAACAGAATGACTTATTTCTGCACTTGATCCACTAAAAACTTTATTTTTAAAAGACCGTACTTCCTCTTCAAGTCGATTTTTGGTTTCTTCCATTTTAAAATACTGACTCTTATAATTACTCAGATCATATTCTTTTTGTTTTGATGATGTGGCAATTTCATTGAGAGATCTTTGAAGTTCTTGAATAGTATTTTCTTTTTTTTCATTATCTCTCATTAAATTATTTAATACTTCCTTTTGTTCATGATTCGCACTCGATAATTCCCTAATCCTAATCTCATATTTAACAATTTGATTTCGAGCATTTAGACATTGGCTTTCAAAATCTTTCATTTGAGTTTGAATAACGCCCTTCTCATAATTAATGGATTTCATTTGCTCAATAAGGGTTTCATTTTCAAGTTGTTGCCCCTTCATTTGGACTTCAATTTGGGATAGTTGTTGCTTCAAGTGATCAAACTCAAGTTTCATGCTTTTAATTTGGGATATTAGAGAATTCGCCTGCCTTTTTAAAGATGATTTTTCATTAATTTCGTTCTGAAGTTTCACAGTAAGACCTTCAATCTGAGAAGCATATTGGGCTCCAATTTCTAAAAACCTTGTCTCTTGATCATTTCGTTCATCCTTAAGTTGCGAAATCCTTACAAGACTATCATTATGCTGATTCTCAGCAATATTTTTGGCTTTTTCGCTTTCATTTGATAGGTTCAACATTTCATTTCTAAGAGAACTAATAACAGCTTGTGATTCTCCTAATTCTTGATTATGACATTCTTGTATATTGGTGATCTGGAAAGATAATTCTTTCTTAGTTTTTTTCAAATTATTCTTCATTTTTAAATATTTGGATTTCCAAAATTCTATTTCCGAAAGAGCCTCAGATATTGGTGATTCACCATTCAGATAATGCTGATTCCCAACAAAAAAATCAACCAATTCACTAACAGTGCTCATTGGTTTTTTAAAATACTGCGATGCTAAAACAGCTATGTTACTAATTTGATCTTCATATGAATTGTTAAGTTCTTCAAGTTTCTTATTTGATTTCTCTTGAAGATCTAGCTGACTCATTAGTTCCCTAATACTTCGTGCCATTTCTCCAATTTTTTGGTTATATTCATCCTCAATGTTAGTGAATTTCTTTTTAAAAGACTCTTTGTTTTCATTAATTTCTTTTTTAAGCTCTTGAATGACTTTTTGAGAAATTTTATCTTGATTCTTCAATAAATCGTTTTCATTTCCTATTTTAACAATCTCTTGAGATAAGTTGCTATTAATTTTGCTGATAGAACTGATTGTCTCGTTTATTCCCTCATATTTCGAGATTTCATCTTTCATTCTATCAACACAGCTGCGCAAATATGAGGTATCATCTTGAAAACCAATTGAATCACTGCCAGACTTAAAAAACTCAACATTATCTTTCATCATTTTAACGTCAAGTGATATTTTTTTATTCTTACCAATAAATGGAAAACAGGCTTATTGCAGTGTTTTGCTGAGATAGATCAAATTTATGGAGGGAAAATTGATAAACAACAGATTTGAAATCATTAAACCTATAGGAAGAGGAGGTTTTGGTCGAGTATTTCTGGCATATGATAGAATTTTAGAGAAAAAAGTTGCACTTAAGCGATTATTGATTCGATCAGTGGAAAATGGTGTAGATTACCATGCCATTAGCGAAATAAGACATCTTTACGAGCTGAAGAATAATAACATTGTGGAGTTTTATGGCGCTTTTACTTTTAATCGAGATTATTATTTATGTATGGAGTATATACCAGAAAATCTCCTTGATATTTTGAAAAAAGGCCGAATCGATGCTATAATCACTCGAAAAATCATGAGAGGAATTCTAATGGCTCTTGACTATCTTCATTCTAACAGTATTATGCATAGGGATCTGACTCCTCAGAACTTGCTTATAACAGAAAATGGTATCGTAAAACTCATAGATTTTGGACTTTGCACAGAATTCCCATCAGATTTTGGTGATATGATATGCCAAGCAGTAACTTTGTGGTACCGTCCTCCGGAGTTGCTATTGGGATCTAAAAGATACTGTTCTGAAGTTGATATATGGTCGATTGGCTGTGTTTTTGCAGAGTTATTATTAGGGAAGCCATTATTTGAAGGAAGCAATGATTTCGATATGTTAAGGTTAATATCTTCCTTGTTAGGAACGATTGAGTGGGATGGTTGCACTAGTATTCCCTCCTATATAAAGTTTAATGCTCCAAAAGGCTTTTGTGAAGATGGCTTTAAGAGTATGTTTACCAACAGTGTCGAGTTTGATTTGATATCAAAAATGATTGTATTAGATCCAAAGAAAAGGATCTCAGCAAAGGAAGCTCTTTTGCACCCATATTTCGCTGATTAAAACTAAATTTGATTTTGTTTATTGATCTTGTTTGCAAATGCAAAAATATAAAGACATTAAGCTTTCTTCCTTCAATGAAACCAAAGGTATTGTAACAGGATCAATATGTAGTAATTCTTCTGATTTCGATGAAGAAATATTGAACAATATGTATATTAATCTTAATTGTTCATTTAACAAGCATAATATACCCGAAATCACGAGCAATTTAAACGATTTGGTTTTATTATATGAAAAATATTCTTTTATTAATACAAAAGGATTGCTTCAATATCAAATTATTCCCATAATTGTTGAGTTTGTAGTATCCATTCATAATAGGATGATATTGGAGTTGTCACTTAAAGCTTTAACATATATTAGTCATAGTTATGACTCTAAAATCATTTCTCTTATATCATCACCAGAATTTCTGGATCAGATACATCGTTTCATTGAAATGAATGATGAAAGCATATCAATATGGGCAATTAATATTTTATTAAATATTTCTACCACAAGTTGTGACTATTCTAATTCTATAATGAGTTTGATAGGCATTGATTATATTGAATCATATTTAATAGATACTGGTTTTAATATATCTTGCAAAGCTTTAATGATACAGCTTGTTTTATGCTTTTGCTCATTCGTATTAGAATCAGAAAGCACAGAGAGGATTATTAGTATGATGAAAAATCTACTCTTATCTGAGCATATTGATTCTGGCCTAAAAGATGAATGCATAAAATGCATCACTTTGATGTATCAGAACAACAACCACATATTGAACACATTTTTATCTTTTGATTTATTTAATATATTTATAACATTAATTCCTATTCTCTCTAAAGAATCAGCAAAGGTTATGTTTGGGCTTTTATCTGAAGCTCAGTTTCAGGGGTTTATTTCGATTTCTCTACCAATGGAAACACTGATTTCTAATGCCTCGAACCCAGATCCGCATATTTTTCTTCCTGCGTTTTATTTTTTGTGGAATCTATTCAAAGATGAGAACGTTGGTGATTTATACTTAGAGGATTTTTGTTTGAAAGGTGGATTTGATGCTGTCACCAATGCAATGATCAATCTCACAGGAAATACCAATGAAGATGTTATCAAGGTATTCTGTGCCGTGGTTAGTATTGTTTCATCACAAGACCTATTAATGATATCTCATCATCAGATAATGAATGTTTTCTTCGATACATTTGATGACGAGTATCCGGTCTTCACCAAAATTATGATGATTGGCTGCCTTGGTAAGCTAATTGACCAAGAAATTATCTCTGGGGATAATAATCTTATAATCTCTATTTCAGAAAACGGTATATATAATACATTAAAGAACTGGACAAATGATGATAATGAAACTGTATCACATTGTTCATCACTGTTAATAGAGAGAATATCATCACCTATACTAAAACAATAGAACTATATCATTGTAATTAAACATTTTTTGGTTTTTTCTTCGTCATTCTCGCATGCTATATATACTTGAATTACAGTGGCTTCATCGACACCAAGCTTTGTAAGCCTTTTAATGGCCTCTTTATCACTTGATGATAATTGAGATGAGATCATTCTAATGCTGTCTGGAGTTCTTGTTGACATTATTTCATATTGATCAGAACTACTATCATTTTTATATTGACCCTTTTTCCTCTTAATCAATTTATCCTTATCAGTGGGGAGAAACCCCGAATATAAAACTTCTGTAGCCAACGAAATGTTACATTTAGCAATTTTCAAAGATTCTTCGCATATATCTCTGTTATATCCCAAATTTTCCAGAAAACTAATCTTCCTTTCCAGATCATCTTGGGTATCTTTTAAAGGTTCAGAATTTATAACGTCATACTTTGTAAAATCACTTAAAATACTTATGATTATATCGCGGGATTTTATCGAATAGTCACTTATAGTCTTATTATCATCCAATGAAACTGATTTAAAAATGAAATCAACGATTTCTCCTGGCTTTCCTATTTGATTGAGATATTTTGCTTTTATTTCGCTTATTTTCTCAGACACTACAATCGCCATTGAGCAGATTCCACCACTTGAATCTTGGATATCAATTCTTAGCAATTCCATAAAAAATATTGGTCATTCAGGATCGAACCTCTTACCAGGGTTTTATTGGAACGATGATTTACAGTAATTTTACTTTGAATGGCAGAAAAGACCCCTTCATATGGATTATTTGTAGGGTTGATTGATTACTCCTTTTGTTTCCCTAAACAAGATGTTCTCTGGACTTTGATTGGTACTGTTTTCTTTTTTGCAACAGTTATCTCCTATCTTCCTCAAACAGTTGAAATAATTAAAACCAGATCTAGCTATGGACTGAGTGCTTCATCATCATTTTCCCAAGCAATGTGCTTATTTTCGCTAACTTATAACGTTATTAGTTTGAAATCCACCGATTTTTCCGGTATGCTTCAGCATTTAAGTTTCAAAACATACGCAAGATTTCTTACATTTTTAAACTTGTTTTGCCAGTGGATTTTCTATTTCCCTTGCATCATTTTGATTACTATATTCCATGATAGAAAGGATCGAGAGAAACGCCCAAAGAGTGTAATTGATCAAGAATGGTTTGGAGGTAAGCTTTTCTTGATTGGAGCTATATTTTTCCCAATACTAATGTTTTCGCTATGGTCATTTTTTGGCTATCAATATGGTTTTGACTGTCTTCAAATCCAGTATCTTGGTAAAGCAGCTGGAATCATTGTATCTCTCCTTGAGTTTATGGTTTTTATCCCTCAACTTGCTACTACTATAAAGATTCGTGATGCTGGATCTTTATCAACTCTGATGCTTAAAATACAGGCACCAACAAACATAGCTAATGCACTATTTATGTGGATTGGTCAAGGCGACCATTGGTCAACTTGGGCTAGTTCAATGCTTGATGGAACAATGGAATTTATCCTGCTGTTTTTATGCACATACTACAAATGGCAAAAGTCCAAGAAACAAGTGGAGAAAACAGACTATTCTGCACTATCTGTTTCTTTACTCTCACCAGTACAGGCTCTGAATGTATGAGTAAAACGATTAATAAACTTTATGCTAGACCAGAGGTCAAAAAACAAATGGGTAGAAAACTTAAATATCATGAACAAAAGCTGCTTAAAAAGACAAATCTTTTCGAATGGAAACATGAGAATAATATAAGAACAGGTCATGTTGTATCTGTTTATGGTTTAGAAAACTCTGATGAATATCATCAGTATAACAGACTTGTTGGCAAGATTCAAAGATTTTCCAACTTTTTGAGACAGATGAATCCCGATGACCGAGTTAGAATAGATCTCACAAAGCAATTTGTTGATAAAGTTTACAAACTCGGGATTATCGAAACTCCCCAGCTCTCAGAGTGTGAGAATATTAAAGTAACCTCAATTTGCAAACGTAGATTGCCTGTTGTTCTCGTGAACTTAAAGTTCTGTGAAAGAATTCGTGAAGCCGATCAGCTTGTAAGGCAGGGTCATGTAAGGATTGGTCCTGATGTAATAACAAATCCATCAACCATTGTAAGCAAAGAAATGGAGGATTTCATCGGATGGACGAAGGGCTCTAAGATACAAGAGCATATTAAGAAATATGCCAATGAGCTAGATGATTTTGAAGAAATGGCAATATAAAGTGTCCATTATTTTTTTTTCGTTAACTATTCAATGGATAACGATCATTTATCTCGAAAATGGTTTAACACAATTTTTGATAATATCCCACATTATTTCTCAAAGATTTAACAAAAGATATATAAATTTCATTCAAAGATATTTAAAAACATCTTTACAGAATTGAGCTGAAACAGATTTTTTATTAAGAAAAAAATAAAAATAACCGAAAAGAAATAATATTGTATTATGGCGAAAGGTCATCCAGGAGACAAAACGATATTAGAAATCGGAATATCTCTTATTGAACAAAAACACCCTAATTTACCAAGCGATGTCAAGAATACGATTATTCAAACTATCTCAGACTATTTAAAACAAGTGATTGGATTTCCCCAAGCGAACGATATTTTCATTACGTTGTTAGGGCAAAATGAAGTTTTAGAGAGATTAAAGGAAATTTTAACAATGAGTGATGAACCAATTCCTTTTTGCGGTGAGGACGACGAATCAAATCCAGCTTCAGCTCGAAGAAAGATGAGAACATGGTCCTCATACGAAGATACTAGATTATTAGCAGGAATTTATAAATATGGAATTGATAACTGGGCTCCAATATCCAAGTTTATAGGAAATGGACGAACTAGAGCCCAATGTGCTCAAAGATGGGCCCGTGGGCTTAATCCTCGCATATGTAAGGATACTTGGGATCCCAATGAGGATATGTTACTAATACATTTGGTACAAAAATTTGGTGATAGAGCATGGACAAGGATTTCTTCATCATTGGGAAACAGATCTGACGTTCAGTGTAGATATCATTATCATCAACTTGCTAAAGATATGCCACATTTATTGCAAATGGGGGGTGCTCCAGCTCAGCAGTTTCCATTTGCATCTTTTGCTCAACCAATGCCATTGATGCCTATTAAGCCTTTTCAGGGGTCTCTGCCACCTCCGAGGTTTTCTCTTCCAGAAATACCCGTTACATTTGGTACACATAGCCCAACACCTCCAGTTCAACATGTTATGCCTCCTCCCAATATGGAGTATGTAGTCAATCGTCGTGGATCACAATTACCAACAATACCAACTATGATACAAGATCCAATAAGTATGAAAATTAATCAAATTGAGATTGAGCCACCCAAAATAGAACAGAAGCTTGGTTTAGATGATTTTTTGACTCGTTTTAAATAGTTTTTTTGTATCCAATATTATGAGTGTATTAGTACCAAAAAATGTGATTATTGAGTACGAAGATATTCGATATTCTGGAGATTTTCGTGCATTATTGATCAGTGATCTTCACATAGGTTTTTGTCAACCTGTTGAAGAGGGAAAATATTCCCTTTTTTTAAAAATCAAGGATTTAATCACAGATGAGAATGCGAATTATGTTTTTATTCTTGGCGATATCGTGCATTTCCGATTTTATAGGTTTGTAGATTCATGGATATCTTTTTATAATCTTCTTGATACAATTGGAACTCCAATCTGTATAATTCCAGGGAACCATGATAGATATATGCATGGAATGGTGAATTTCTTCTCTAGATATAGAAATGTTTCCATCATCAACAAAGAATTACTCCGCATTTTTGTTAATGACTCACCAATTCCGTTAATCCTTGGTCATGATCTTAAAAATGATAAAAAGGTTCATGGAGATGATTTGGTAAGGAGTTGGTTTTCCATGTTGCGTAGTCTTTTTTCCTTTATTCCTCAAGAATCTTTAATGATTGTTGGTCATACACATGAAACAGTAGTATCAGATGACCAATTAACTTACAGCATTTCTCCATTTTCGTATGATCTGGGCTATTACGAATATGGAATTGTGGAGTATACTGATGAAGGTGCATTTAGAATAAGGATAGATCAGATTAATGAATAAAAAAATATGTGTTGTTGAAGCTGATATCAATAGAAATCGGGACCCTGATGCAATTCGATTAATGTGTTTTTCAGACACACACGGAAGACACAATAATATTAAAAAAGAAAACATCCATCAGTGTGATATTGCGATATGTGCTGGTGATTTTTCTTTGTGGGGAAATCCGAGTGAAGTTAGATCATTTTTAACATTTATTAAGGGGTTACCAGCAAAACATAAGATTATTATTGCTGGAAATTTAGATTTGACTTTTGATAAAGAAAGATTGTCATTGTTTTCTCAAACTTTTGAAGAAAACGAATTCGGTGATGACACAAATAGTATTAAGGATGAATTTATTAATGACCAAAGTGTTAATTACCTTGAAAACTCCTCTATAGAGTTAGAAGGAATCAAGTTTTATGGCTCGCCATACACTCCAAATTTTGGAGATTTTGGTTTTCCAACTTATTCTAATACAGCCGAAGATGTATGGAGTAATATACCCCTGAATACAGATGTTCTTATCACACACGGGCCTCCTCACTTGATATTAGATCGAACAAACTCTGGGTTCAGAGCCGGATGTCCTTTTCTTAGGAAAAGAATTGAACAAGTAGTTCCTTCACTTGTTTTGTTTGGACACATCCATGAAGCTCATGGATGCGAAAAAATAGGTGACACTATATATTCTAATGTGTCTGTAGTAGATTTTAATAGATATGTAGTACACTCTCCCACATACTTCGATATTATAAAACGAGGGTGAATTTTATAAACAAAAAGCTAAGCTTCTTCTTTGTTAGCTATAGGGAATGGGACTTTAAGACCAGGAAGGTTGTCCATGGGAAGTGTTCGGACTTTATCAAGAACTTGCTCATAGATCTTTTGCTGATTTCCTTGAACAGGAAATACTTTTTTATATTTTGAGTTTTTGATTGCTTCTTCTTTGATACTTATTCTATGAGAATCAAGTTCAGATGTTGATTCAACGAATGTTTGCCATGTGTCATCTTCCCATCCCCAATTTCTGGATGATAGCACTCCTTGCTCATTTGGTAAAGGAACAGATATTTTTATTGCTTCAGCAACCATATTAACTTTCATTCTTCTCTCTGGTCCGCGGTGATATTCAAGTGATGGTCTATAATTAACTTCAATAACATATGGTTCTAAATTTTGATCCAACAATATATCGAATCCAAGAATCTGGAAACACCTAGAATATCCTATGCGTGGACATTCCCAATGTTCCCCTTTTTCAAGATATGAATATGCCGCAATAATTGTCAATACAACTACATTATCAATTTTTCGCCATAGCTCATCAATATTAACATCATATTCTCTTTTCAACCTTGGAAAAACATCAGATATTAACTTAGAAATGTTCTCAAAGTTCTCAGCTTCAATATTGGTCTTGTTATAAGTGACATTGGTGATCTGGGAATATGAACTTGATGAGCCATTTTTCTCCGAGCAAAAACGAGCTAATCCATCTCTGTAAACGTATATTTCCAGAGGAGATAAGGACGAAATTAACACATAAATCCTTAAATCGAATTTTGTATCATCCAATAAGAATGAAGGGATGTACTTTTGCGCAACTGCAAGTGAATCGTCAGGAGAAAACTCCATCCCAGGCTCAACAATGGTTATTCCTTGTCCTAATGATCCACTATCCGGTTTAATGATAAATTTCTCCCCTTTTTTGCTAATCCTTCTCAGTAATTGGGAATTCATAAATGGAAGAATGTAAGACTTCGGCAAAAAACTATATAAATCAGGATAATATTTTCCAATTTTTTGAATAATTCGGGTAAAAGGGGCTTTTCTACATAGTACGTTCATGCTTGGTATTCTATTGACAACTTGCCAGGGTTTTAACGCCTTAAAATAATCACTCCCCGTTATCGAATCATACCATACCAAAATGGAACTCGCAGAATCGGATTTATAAGGAATACCCTCTTGCTTAAGGGCATCGATTATCGTCTGGAATTTGATATGACGCAATGATGCTTTTATCATTGTCATGACCCAATGACACTTTTTCAATAGTTGTGATCCCATTAAATATTGAAAAAATTTATTCTTTTTATATGAAATTGCAAATTTTTGTTTCAAATATTCAAATAGATCTTCTCTAAGATCGGCCATCGTTTTATCAATTTCATTACATTCGTTTAGAAAACTATAATCATGAATAACCATTTTGATCGGTAGGGTAAACCATCCTCCTTTTATTCCATACTAACCCATATTTTTCGGCAGTTTTTTCAGATTTAGATTTGAATAGTTCAACAGTTTCTGAGTGCTTCAAGGCTTTTGATATCATTCTTGGAGTCATTTTGTTTGAATCTCTAAGTTTGTTATTTGCACCATTTTGCAGAAGAATTTTGATGATTTCGGTGTGGTTCTTTTTTGCAGCAAGGTGAAGGGGTGTTGACATATCATTATCTTTTGCATTGATATCGCATCCATTTTGTAAAAGAGTCTTTGTTACTTCTAGGTGTCCGTTTGCAGCTGCATAATGAAGGGCACTCCATGAAAACAGTTACAAAATACATCTGAGCCAGTAATATTAACTTGAGCACCTCTTTTAATCAGAGAACACACAATTTTATCTTGATTATTAATTGCAGCTAAAATAAGAGGGGTTTGCCCTTTTTTTGTTGGAGCATTGATATCTGCTCCATAATTAAGCAGATACAATACTATATCCAGTTTTCCTTCAAAGCAAGCCCAATGAAGGGGCTGCTCTCCTTGGTTATTCTCACCAGTAATTTTTGCTCCCCGGTCTACAAGGAATGAAACCGTTGCTATACTACAGTACCTTGACGCTAAATGAATTGGGGTCCAACCATTATAGGTGGTCGTTAATTTTGCACCATTCTGATATAGATATTGTACAATTTCTTGACTTGAAGATTGCAAAGCAAAATGAATAGCACTATATCCTTCATTATCAAGGTTATTTACATCAAATCCTTTGGCGATAAGCCATTTACATATAACAAGCCTACCGAACATTGCGGCATAGTGTAAACAATTCCTTCCATGTTTATCTAATAATGTGATGGAGTGGCCAGTTTTTTCGGTTTGTATTAATGCCTCAAGTTCACCAAAACATGCAGAAAAATGAACAAAAATTCTTCCATCAGAATCCTCCTTATTTAAAACTGAATTATCATTTAATAATGAAAAAACACATTTTCTTGCTCCAAAAAATAAGGCAACAGCAATCAATGGTGGATTATGCCTCAAAATCTCGGGTGAATCAAACCTTTCCAGAGATAATTTGATTTCACTATTCCCTGATAAACCAATAAAACATTCGAACGCATCCACATCATCATCGATAAGAGCCAAGATGATTTTTTTTGATAGTACCTCCATAATCGTTCTTACCAATGGTTTTTATCATAATCGTTGATTGTTGTTCCCAAAATATTCTTTGGAATCTATAAAATTAATATATATGTATCCCAAATTGAGTGATTTAGTGGGTAAAAAATTGGAATTCAATGACTTTCAGCTTGAAAGAACAATGAAACAGACTTCATTTATGTAATGAATTATTGTTTAAATGAGAATGAATACAAAGAAATCCAACAGGGTACCAAGTTGGGGAAGTTCAATGAGCCACAATTATTAAAGCATAAAAAGATCATCACATTCAACCATGTTGAGTAATCAAAAATGGCGAAGGGGATTTTAAAACTCTCTCTTCTGTCATGCTACGCCTGATCAATTGGATTAAAAACAAAACACTACCCACTGTCTCTTAAACCCACCAGAGGAATCCTGGCAGATAATATTCAATCAAATGACATTGTTTTCATTTTATTTGGTTGTCTTTGATGGCCATTTGGATAATCGCATTACTCAATAATCTTTTTATGATTTATTATGGAAAATTTAATGAGCCAAAACAAAAGATTTCAGGTATAAACACTTTGTCCAAGTTTTCCAAAAAGGCAATATTTACTCCGATTATGCCTCTAATATATGTGAATTTAGTGTGTGAAAGTGAAAGTATTGCTCAAGGAAGGTCATATTCCCAAGTAAATTTAAGCGTTTCCAATTGTTTCTTCTCTAGATCTTCTCTATACTCTGGGCATGGTGGTGTGATTTTTGTTGATGGTGGTTCTTACTCGATAAATGTCAATTACTCAATGTTCTATAACTGTGCTTGTTCTAATCATGGAGGAGCAATATATTTTAATTCAATCAATTCTTTTTTTAGTATGAATTGTGCTAATGGTTGCTCTTGTGGATCATCATACTATGGCCATTTCGGGTGGATTTATTCCACAAGTAATAACAGTGTGATTTATCTTTCAATTACGAATTGTTCATATCAATGTGTATCACATTCTTCAATAGAGCTCAAATATGGCTTCCAGATCTTTAACTTTGTGAATAGTTCGAAGAACTATGCTGCTCATGCTTCTAGTGTTGTTTTTTGGTATGCCAATGAAATTTCATGTAATTACTGCACTTTCTCCAGTAATATTGCGGGTGGTGGGATTTGCATTCAATTTTCATCAGTTGTTGGCACAATTTATTATATCAATTTCATTGATAATAATAGTCCCACAAATTATGGGGTCATTTTATCAATGACATCATCAGCTGTGCATTTCATTTATGGTGTATTTGCCCAAAATCATGATACTCTATTCGAAGCACATTCAACTTCAACTATCACTCTATCAAGCAGTTTTATCGGTCATTCAGGTGTTACCAATTCTGGGAAGGTTACTTATCAATCAAATAATTCATTCATAATTATACAAACATATCAAATTCAATTCTTCAATTCATATTATTGCATTGCTGATCTTCCATTGGCAACACCTCTGAGAACAAATGAACAAACACCTTTAGGTTCTCCACAAATGACGTTAGAAATGACAAAAATCAATACCCATGACCTTACTCCATATCGATCATTTGAAGAGCATACCCCTCATCAAAGTCTCTTTCCAGATCCAACACCTCCACAAACTCTATTTCCTGAGTACACTCCCCATCAGTCTCTATACCCAAATCCAACTCCATTTCAAACTCATTATCCAGAAAGAACTAATCATAGATCATTTCCTGTGGATTTCGTTGAAAGAACACCATTAATATCAATTGATCAATCAAACAATAATCTTAATGAAAACACATCAAATTCAGTGCTCATGTATTCAGCTGTTGGTTTGCTTATGATCATTGTAGTGATGATATCTTACATTATTGGAAGTCAAAGGAATCAAAAGAAACTAGAAATTTCATCATCATCATTAGAAATGAAACATCAAAGAGAAGAAACTGATGAAAAAAATGAGAGAAATCAAAAACAGAAACATCATGAAGTTATTGCTTCTAGTCCATACGTTTTCTGATGATAACCAAAGAAAAAATTTGAGATTTGGCAATCAGAAATGATTGAATGATAATTCCATTATTCAATGTATTAGGATGTAAAAATGGAAAATAGATAAAGGAAAACCTTATTTGTATAAAAATATCATTATTATCTCACTGTTTTTCTAATCATCATGCTTGGGATATGTATTCTTGATGATGGCATCATATATACTGTTTTTCAAATCTTGAATAATGGTCACTTTTATGAATTTACTCTTTCCACTTTTTAAATAGAATGAGATTTGAAGAAAGTAGAATTCAACTCATATCCCAAATTGGAAAAAGGCCTTTTGGGACTATTTATAAATGTAAAATTGATGGATCTGCTGATTGTTTCTTTGCAAAGAAGTACTTGGGCGAATTAAATGGGATTTCTTTAACCAAGTATATAAAGAGAGAAATAGAAATTATGAAAGCATTGGATCATCCCAATGTTGATCAACTAATCGGATATGTTCATTCTGCTAGCAATCTTCCTTCTATATTGACAAAAAATTATTTTGAGATGAACCTGGATAGTGTTTATCGGAATGGGACTATTTTATCTCCTACAGAAAAGATGGTGATTGCTTATGGAATTGCTAGTGGGATGAAGTATCTTCATGAACACAAAATAATACATAGGGATTTGAAGCCAATAAATATTATGTTGAATCAAATGAAGGAGCCAATTATCACAGAGTTTTCTTTCGCAAAAGTATTTGATCGCGAAAACAACCACTCAATTATATCAGGGACGCCCCTTTGGATGGCTCCAGAATTATTTGAAGAAAAGCCCTATTCATATCCTATCGATGTTTTTTCTTATGGGATGATTCTTTATCAGCTTCTTACTGATCAATTTCCATATGAAGGAAAGATTAGTACTGCTGATCTACTTAGAAAAATATCTCGAAAAGAAAGACCAAAGTTATCAAGCACTATACCCGAAAAGTTAGCATCCCTTACACAGTTATGCTGGGAAAATGATCCTGCCGCCAGACCATCTTTTTCGCAAATAGTTGAATTATTGTCCAATCCCGATGCTGCAATTTCAGGTACAAATATTTCCCATTATTCAAAATTTATTATGCGGATATCGAATAATATCGAATCATTGTTTATGAAAGGCAAAACTGCATTTGAAAATGGTGAAATCGAACAAGCAAAAGAAATATTCATTGAAGCAGCTGAGCTAGGATCCGGTATGTCATATTATTATCTCGGTCTTATTGATAAAGATAAAGCATTTGATTATATGATAAAAGCAGCATCAATGGATATTGTGGAAGCTATTCATCAATTAGGACTGATGTATATTGAATTAAATGAACCTGAAAAAGCTGTTCACCAATTTAACATTGCTTCAAAAAAGAATTATCCCCCTTCATTGTACAGCTTTGGAGCCTTAATTTTTAAAGGTATTGGTACAGAACCAGATCCACGAAATGGAATTAAAATGATTAATAAAGCAGCCAAAATGAATGATCCTTCTGCTCAGTACGCCATGGCTCAATATTATAAACAAGGGGAGTATTTAAAACAGGATTTGGAAAAATATCAAAGTCTTTTGAGAAATGCCGCTAATCAAGGTCATTTAAGAGCTCTAATTGAATGTGCAGAAAATAACCCTGATTCAGAGGACTCATTGAACGATTATATTTCTGCAGCAAATCAAGGATCTTTAGAAGCACAATATGAGGCTGGAATGCGATTGCTCAAGAAGAACAAATCAAGAGAGGCTGCTCATTATCTAAGACTTGCTGCAGAATCAGGACATATTGAAGCACAATTTCTATGTGGTAAACTTTTATTGCAAGGAAATGGTGTTAAACAGGATCACCAGAAGGCATCAGTTTTTTTCAAGCATGCCGCGGATTCTGGCCATCACGAGGCTCAACTATTTTGTGGAAAACTGTTAACTGAAGGGGTTTCTGTCGAACAAGATCTATTAAAGGCTTCATATTATCTCAAGATGTCTGCTGATAGTGGAAATGGAGAAGCTATGTATGAATTAGCTCAAATTCTTCCAGATGGAATTGCTGCAAACGATCTTCTTAGGTCATCTGCGGAAACAGGCAATGTCAATGCAATGTTTAATCTTGCGTATAACCTTGACAAAGGAATTGGAGAAGAAGCTAATATTGAAAAAGCTATTTATTATTACAAACTTGCCTCAGATAAACAGAATCCTGATGCAATGTGCAACCTTGGAAAAATTTATGAAACAGGAAGAGGAGTTCCGAAAGATATTGAAGCTGCTCAAAAATGCTACCGATCAGCAGCTATGCTTGGAAACACTTTTGGAATGTACAATTATGCAGTTATTCTATTAGAACAGTCAAGCTATATTGAAGCAGCAAAGTTCTTCAAAATGGCAGCAGACCGAGAAAATGTGGATGCCCAATACAACTATGCAGCCCTAATAGCTACAAAAGCCGTCGGAGATTTGAGAAACTTTGAATTGGCTTTCCAGTATGCCAAAATGGCGAGCAAATCACATCATGAAGCACAATGTTTATTGGGGCAACTCTATTTTTATGGAAAGGGTACCCAAAAAAACATAGACATCGCGAAGCAATGTTTCCAAGAGGCTGCTGATAAGGGCTCGGAAAAGGCGAAAAAACTATTGACTGAATTAGAATTCAACTAAATCTATTATGTCTCATTTATGCTTTCCATAACATGGTTTTTCCTTATACAGTTGATCATTCTATGCCCTGGATCACTAAAAGAACTTGGAATCTTAGCCAAAACATGGGCCATTATATATGTATCTCGAAATAAAATATACTCGAATGCTCTCCATGTTGTTAGCATGAGATTATAATTCGGAAACACAATAATATACTCATTTTCACCAGATTTTGATACTGATTCAATTTTAATATCTCCTGTAAGCGAAAATATAAAACCCTTGACTTCTTCAATACCTGTATTTAAAGGAAACTTAGCAACAAGTGAACATGGGTAAACAACATAGGGTAGAAATAAGTGCCCTTCACGAAACAAACTAGAATAATATCTATTTTTCTTTAAAAAATCGACAATATCCTCATAAGAGTGATGTTTTCTATTCAAATGAGAATTATTCACAATATCAATTATCGGAATACTTTTCTTCAAAATATATAATGAAACAAGGCTACGATTTCGACAAAACAAGTCAATATTAAACACTTTCTGAAAAAGGCTGGAGATATTTTCGTTCATTGTGTTTCTGACAGCCATCAATATCACGCGGGCTTTTACTTAAACTTAGTTTTTAAATAGGCAAAAACATTTCTCATTGCGCAATTATGCATTAATTCATTGGTTCGATTCATGCACTCTTCGAGTGACAATGGTGCATCAGATATAGGGGCAATAAGAGATGCCCCTTCTTTGAGGATATTCTTTTCAACTTCTGGACTCTCAATAGAACCAGCCAGAATGATAACTTGAGATTTCATCATTCTTTTAGTGAGAGCAAATGGCGCTTTCCCGCATAGTGTTTGCGAATCAAATCTGCCCTCAGAAGTTAAAACAATGTCAGCATCTTTCAAAGTGTCGAATTGAAGGATATCCAAAACAAGATCAGCCCCTTTTTTGAGTTTTGCTCCCATCGCGGTTGTAAAACCAATAGGAAAGCCTCCTGCTGCACCAGATCCTTTCATAATTGATGGATCCACCCCTAGTTGGTCCTTAAGTATTGTAGAAAACTGTTTCAAATTCATATCCATTTTGACCAATGCATCTTGACGAAGAATTTGATCATTGCGGATTTTCGGGGAGAGCTTCTGGGGACCAAATACAAAAGATGCACCATTTGGCCCCAAAAGGGGATTCTCAACATCGCATGCAAATGTTATCTCTATTTCTTTGGCTAATTCTTTCAATGAATCCATGTTGATTCTCTTAACCTTTCCAACTGCGGTATTGCCAAATGGATGAATAATATCATTATTTTCATTATAAAATTTGGCACCAAGTGCACTCAAAGCTCCGATTCCACCATCTACAGTTGCACTTCCGCCAATTGTCAGCAACATTTTTTTGAATCCATGTTTAAGAGCTTCATTGATTAGCTCACCCGTACCAAAAGTAGTGGTTTTAAACGGATTAAGATCGTTTGGATTAACTAATGCAATCCCAGATGCTTTTGCTAATTCAATAATTGCAGTTTGGCCTCTTGAGCCCCATTTTGCATTAATTTTATCACCTAGTGGCCCTGTAACTGTTGAATTGTAAAACTTTTCGGCAATAACATCGAGCGTATCATCTCCACCGTCAGCAATTGGTCTAACAATTATATCAGCTTTTATATTTTTTGCAAAAACATCATTAAAAAGCATTACAGCCTCACGAGCCCCCGATGCCATAGCGTTTGATGCCATTTGCGCAGACAATGAGCCTTTCATGGCATTAGCGGCAGAAACAATTTTTATAGACATAATGGTTTAATAGCGCATGTGGAGATGATCTTCTATATTGGAATCTGAAGAATCTTAGTTAATTTAGTGAGATGCAAATCAAAATCATCATTCTTTGCTCTTTTCCTAACATTAATATATACAGTGAAAGTTCCTTCAGCTCCATCATGTGGAAAGACTTTGAAACTATAAACAGCCCCATTCTTAAAGTTAAACACGAAATTGTTCTCTCCTTCGGATTTAACTACAGAAATTCCTTCCTTGAAATATGGCATCAGTATGTTAAAAATATCTTTTGGCTTTCTGGAAGTGATGATTTGATAGATATCAGCTTTAATAATATCTTTCTTTTCAAATCCTGCAGCTCTTCTTTCATTGATATAGCACATCAATGGTGATGAACTGGTTTTATTGAGCAATTCAACCTTTTTCTTAATTTGTTCCATGAATGGATGTGCAATAATATCAGAAATTGTGGCCCTAGAATTTGGATCTGGTCTAAAGATCATTCCAAGAAAATTCTTAAGCTCTGTTGAAAAAAATGGCTCAATAATATTCTGATGTAATACTTGGTCTTTGATAATATTATATTGCTCCTCATATGTGAGAGATGAACCTTTTGATGTGAATGGAAGCTTGGCTGTCAGTATTGTAACAATGAAGACACCAAAAGCCCAAATATCTGCTTTTTTAGGATCACAAAATGCTCTCTCAAACCTCTCTGGAGACTGATAGTTTGGGGTACCATACAGAGAAAACACAATATCATTTTCAATAGATCTTAATGATCTATCAAAATTCCCTAATTTACAACACTGTATATCATTAGAATCTAGCGTGAACACCATATTTTCCGGTCTGATATCATAATGGCAAATCCCATTAGTATGTAAATACTCAATTGCTTTAGCAAGCCTCCAAATCACTTCAACGGCAACATCGAATGGTAAGGGCTTGTGATTATAATTATTATCGTATAATAAATCATAGACAGAATACTCATAAGCTTCAATTAAAACAAATAGTTCTCCATCTCTTGCAAAACCACGAAAATTTTGTATATATTCATGAGATATAGAGCCCAGGTTTTCTATAATGTTCTGAATTGCATTTCTTTCGAAACCTTTCGTATATCCATTATTCTTTGGAGCCAAAAGGAACATTTTCTCTTTATTCATATTTGATACAATAATATAGCGTGAGTAGTCATAAAATTCATCATTTCCTTCAACTCTAAACTGAGAAAAATCCAATCCCAAATTTTCTTTCATAATTTTAAATCCTAAAATTGATCTTAAAGAGAAACAAAGCTTCTTCTGATTCCATTACGTTTTTTAAACGATGTTCAAAAAATGGATTCTGCAATTACATCAGGTTTTATTGATTCTGGGTATGTTTATCCATTGAAAGATGGACTTTGGACTATTGTAGGAATGGTAATATTCATTGGAACAGTGGCTTCTATAATTCCCCAAATACAAATATTGATATCTAAGAGATCCAATTTTGGTCTAGATCCATTAATGGTATTTATGAATTGTTTTTGTTGTATTCTCATTGTTATGAATGTTGTTTGTCTTCATAGTTATCAATTTATAGGCACATTTCAGTATGGATGGTACCACGCATTTCCAACCCTTATCACATTTTTTAATTTTTTCGCCTTATGGATTGGATACATGCCCGTCATTGTACAATCCGTTATTTTCTTTGATAGAGTTGTTAGGAAGAAGAGAGATGAGAGTCAGATTAAAAGCGAAAGAAAATTTGTTGTATGTTTAATCATATTGATATTCTTTATATTCATTGTATTTTTCTCGATATTCTTATTTTTAGGCATGAAAAAAGGGTTTTCAAGTGAATCCGTGTTTTCATATGGAAAAACGCTTGGAATTATATGTTCGGTTGTGAATTTTGGTCTGTTTTTACCACAAATTATTACAACAATCAAACTTGAAGATCATGGTTCCCTTTCTCTAATGTATTTATCAATACAGGGGCCTGGAGGTATGATTAACACTAGCTTTATGGTGTTTGGACAACATGAACATTGGACAACATGGTTACCTATATTTGCTACAGGATGCCAACAGATACTTCTTCTTTGCATATGCGTATACTACATCAGAAAGCACAAGAAGACTCTTATAAATGAAGAATCTCTGTTAGTTAAGGAAGATCAAGTTTATAAATAAATCCTACAGTATGATTTTTGTGTTTTTGGCAACATCATTTTCTCAAATTGTTGCTTTAGGTGTTGATTTCTCATCTGAAACCGATGTAGTTGTCCAAAATACGAATTTTATTTCATTAAGTGGAACAAATGGTGGTGGTTTGTATTATAATAATGGAGCTGGGAAAGTCTCCTTGATTTCATGCTTTTTTCATCTGTGTCAAGCTACAGGTTACGGTGGAGGGGCTTTTTTGGCTTCAGGAAATATCAATGTTGAGAGTACTTGTTTTTATAAATGCAAATCAACCAATCAAGGTGATGCTGCAAAGTTCTCTTCATCTAACCTGACCTCTTTCATGACCTCTCTAAGTTTGTGTCCGATCTCAATGACAGGTAGTTCAGCGAATTCCATTCTTTACTCTGGGGACAGTCTTACGATTAGCAATTTTAATTCCTCCTATAACAATCAGAACACATGGGGCAATTCTATTTGTACTGTTAGTTATGTCTCTTGTGACTTAAAGTATTTTACATTAATAGGGGGCAGCTCTTCTGATGGAGCTGCATTGAACATTCATGGTTCCGCAACCAAATACATATTTACCAAAGGAAATATTATGAGCATTGCTACAAAGACAACATATGGTTTATTATGGACAAATGGAGATTGCAGAAATCTTATTGTATATGATACATTATTCATGAAAATATCAGGAACTGCCCCATTAGTTAAATGCGACACATCTAAAGCATCATTAGCACAGTTAGTTCGGTGCCAAATTGAGTATCCAGCCTCACAACTCGGTGGTGCCCCAACTTCATCATGTATATTCGCCACAGTGGCAATGACCCTTAATTTAAAGCATCTAAACTCTTGGGAATGCAGGAATGATCAGTATTTCACATATTTTCTCAAGACACCAGCTATGGCCTATGTACAGGTTCTGTTTATGTTGTTTACACAGTAAATATCTAATGTCTTCAAGAAACAGATACCAGTCATCTGATGATGAAGCTGAGGCTTCGGAATTAGCAGAATCTGTTGTTAAAAAGGAACCTGTTGTTAAAATGAAGAAAAACAAAAAATTCAACAAAGTATTTTCAGCGAATACTCTTGTTATAGCCAAGAAAGGAATTAGTTTTCCATTGAGGAAATTCATGCATGAGATGCTTCGCTTCATGCCGAATGTGCAATTATCAAAAAAGTTTACAGCTTCACAGTATATTCAATTGAATACCATTGCAGAAGAGAATTCATGCGATTACATAATGATGTATGAGACTGTAAAAGAAAGGGATCCATATTTATGGGTTTCTCAATCACCAAATGGCCCAACCGTTTGTTTTCACCTTGAAACGATGCATTCCGTTGATGATTGCCATTTCAATGGTATTTGTACTCATCGATCATCTCCAATTCTGTTATTCGATCCTGAATTTGACAAAACTCCAGAAATGGCCATTTGCAAACATCTTCTTCGTAAAGCTCTTCAAGTACCATTTGGTACAAGGGGATTGAAAGATATTGTTGACACTGCTCTTTCATTCTTTTTGCTAGACGGAAGAATTTGGTTCCGTAGATATCAAATTGAATATGGAGAGAAAATGAACCTATGTGAGAGTGGTCCTCGTTTTTGTCTCAACCCTGCAGCTATTTTAAGTGGATCATTTTGTGGGAGAAAGGTTTGGAAAAATCCAAAATTTGTTGCTCCTCACAAAGCACGAAAAACTCCAATATTATCCAAACCACAACAGAGCAAATAACATATAGAATAAAAGAACATCATATAATTTATTTGAATTGGCTTCTCTTAAACGAAGATGATGACATCCAGGATGGCTTTGTAACAGGTGTTTTGGTCAAATCTGGTGATGATTTAGATATGGGCTTTTTATCATCAGATTTCTTAGCTGATGCACTATGTTGTAGAGACTGTTTCGGTTTCACTTTAGGAAAGCTAACAATGTTTTGACGAGGAGTCTCAGCAGTTTTTTGATTAATGGTTTCTGGAGGCGGAATCTTAATTATTGGAACAGCCTGGGGCACCCAGTCATATTGATAATCATACACGAATCCGGAGTTAATAAACAAACTTCTAAATAGTTCTCTATATACATGATACTGTGGTTCTTCATCAAAGGCGAGGCTTTTAACAGAATTTAAATAAATTAAAAACTCTGATGGAATTGTTTTGCACAAATCTTCAAGATTTGTGGCACTCTTAACTTCCAATATTCTTTCATATTTGGTTTTGTTTTCTTCGACTGCGAGCCCTTGCCAAGGTAGAGTGCCTAGCAAAAAATATATGTACATATATCCAAGTGCCTCCAAATCATCTCTTCTTGATTGCTCATGCCCTTTGAGCGCATTAATTGAAGCATATCGTGCTGTGCCAGTGAGAGACTTACCTTGAGAAAATTGATAGTGCTCATGTGTTTTGGGATCTCTAAATTTCTTAGAAAGTCCAAAGTCTATCATATATATATGTGATGACTGATTCCCCATACCTATCAGAAAATTGTCTGGTTTTATATCTCTATGTATAAAGCTTTTGCTATGAATATATTCTATTGCAGATATCGTTTGATCAGCTATCATTAGCACTGTTTTCAAACTAAACTTCCTTCCTGAATCGCCAAATAGATCTTCCAAATTTTTCCCCAATAAATCAATCACCATAATATTATAGTTTGATTCAGTTCCATACCAATGAAGCCTTGGTATAGAAACTCCACTTGCAAAAACTAAATAAAGCTTAGATTCGTAAAAAAGCTGAGGAGATCTCGTCTTGACTTGCTCGAGCTTAGCAGCTACTTCTTGTTTAGTTTGTGTATCCTCGGCTAAAAAAATTTCCCCAAAGCTTCCTGCACCAAGACGCTTCTTTAAAACATAATGACCATTGATCTTGATCTCCATTGTGTATCGTAAAACCTTTACAGACAAACTTATTGAAATTTTGTTAATTGAATTAAGAATCCAATTTTGAAAAGATTATATTTATAAAATTGAAAGCAATTGACTATTGAAGTTTTTCATCCAATTTTCAGCTTAGTTGATTTATGATTCATGCTCCATCTCGAATGTTTCAATCGAGGAGGGATATATAACTACAACAACTATACTGTTAATATATTTGTTGAATCCAGCATATATCCACCTTGGCTTTTCTTCTGTTTTAACATTAAAGATCATTCTTTTTGAATTTTTTTCAAAAGAGAAGAGACAAATGTGTCCTCCATTAAGAAAGCATATTATTTTATCTTCTAAAATATCCCAAAGCCCAGATATTACCTTTTTGACTCCAATAGATTCATTTTGGTATCGAAAAACACATGATCCAATTCCTTCGTGGTTAACTCGAACAAAAGAGTCTTTGTTGATAAGAATATCTGAGATTGTTCCATTGTAAATCTCTTCATAACTGCCATTGGACATCGATATAACTTGGGTCGAACCAACAACAATGTAGGAATTTGGATTTGGTATAATACGCTGCCCTGATATTGAAACAGAAAATATATGATCCAGTTTACCATCTGTAATATGAAAAATGCTGGCCTTTGATGGAGTAAGAATAGCGAATTCATTTGGGCTATACTGAGATCCACAAATGGATAAAATGGATAATTTCTCCTCAAAACAAAATGAATGCGTTAATAATAGCCTACCAGAGTCAATGATATGGAATTGATTGCTTTTATCGAGAATTAGAATATGAGTTTCCATATTATTCAGAGAATCCTGATTGAAAAACCGAGAAGAGTATTCGCAGTCAGTATAAATCCCACTAATACATTCTATTTTACACGTATGTTCATATACAAGATGATGAATACCAGTAAACTGTCGATTAAGACTAAATGGGGAAAATAACACCATTTCGTTACCCATACAAACTACAAGTGAGTTTTTTATTCTCGAAGCATACGAGATTTCATTAGGAAATGATACATGATTCGTTTTTAGCATTTTCTCTTTGGTTAAAAAAATCTTCTTAGCTAAGGTTTATTAAGCAAAAACACTGGTGGAAATAAAAATTATTTGACCTAAAATATGCTTATCAAAGGATTCTGGTCTTATATTATGAATAGTATTGAGGAAAGCCAGATAAAAACTAAGAATGATTTATTATTATTCGATTTGAGAAATGTATACCCACAAATTCGATATGCCAATTTGATTTTGGATTCATTATAATATAAAATAAGCTCATTGTTACTGAGATTTTCGATGTATCAACTACTTGTTCTGGAGGTTCGAGAAGAAAAATAACATCAGTTTTTGGATTAATATCTAATGAAAAAATAAGAATTAGGGCTATTAGTTAACTATTGGGAGCGATACGGGATACATTTAGGATATACATTAATTGTATTAGGGATTGTAAATTGATTGAGAATTGATTATCTTCCTCTTGTGAAAGATTGAATAATAGATCCTACATTCATTGATTTCATTAATGACCAAAAATTGTCAATAGACACCCATCCCAGTCATTGGATCAAAATCTCTCTAATTAAAAACACATTAGTATCAATTGGTAATTGATCTTATTGTATGCTGAGCATTGAAAGCAGGCTGAAAAGAACAATGAAAGAGGAAATATTGTTCATTTGATGCGATTTAACATAACTATCACCAATACCGCATTCATTTGTGTTAAGATGGTCGATTTTGTGTGTTATGCTGGAATTTGTAATAGAAGATATAGTAATATATGATGTTATGCAGTTAATATCAGATGAACAACTTTGAAGAAGTACCCATCCACTGGATATGGAGAATAAAATATGGTGATTTCGAATGAAATTGGTTTTAGAAAAAGTCAAATAACATGGCGAGGAATAACAGAGAAGGGTGCCCCCATATTTAACACCATTTTGCGTGTTATTAACAAAGTTTGTCATTGTTGTATGAATTTTGGAGTAAAAATAAAGTATTGCAGTACATGTCTGAGCATAAGTGTGAGCAAAGGTACAATAACCCATATTACCCTGACTAACATCGTTTATTCTGGCAATCGAAAACTCACCCACTTCATTGAAGCTGCTGTTCATATAGCTATGGTCAAACTGGCCGCCACAAAAATAAGTTGAATAATAAAGGGTATATCCATCTATATATAAACGATCTGGACAAGAACTGATTGACACCAAATTTGACTCTGAAATATAAGATCCACACGTTATGTAACTAAAACAATAATAATCTCGGGCCCAACATTTATACCCACAAACCTTAGAAAGACTAACAGAGCATGAATATGGAACATAAATTGCCCCAGCAGATCCATGGGTAGTGCATTTACTAAAAACGGATGATTCAACTACAATACTGCGATCAGATGACAAGAAACAAATAGCAGCCCCACTTGAGGCAGATGATAGCTCAAAAAAATAACAATTCTTCAGCACATAATCATCATTTTGATAATTATATGGACTACTAATACCAATTAATGATACATAACTTATCACAACAAAAAACATTATGAAAGAAGAATTGGGGTAAAAGTGCCCGAACGATCAATAAATCTGTCAATTTTAAATGTAAGATAGAATATACAAAAAGAGCAACTATTAGCATATATCATTCTGAGACATGAATTTGAAGAGAAGAAGAAATTGATGCTCATTGAGTAAGAACCACCATTAACAAATATTAAACCACCAAATCCTGAGAATGATAAAGATCTTGTGGAGAAACAGTTTGAAATACTTATTTGTTCATCATAGTAAGAGATCACACCCAAAACCAACATGGCTAATAATCTGATTATCATTCAGCCACAATAGAGGAACTATGGGGTAATTTTTGGGATTTTTTAAAAACTTGGCTACTTCTTTTAATAGTGATAAGTGTTGTTTTCTCTTATATTGTTTTTCAAAAAGGAAAAAGAATTAAAAAATAATTTGGCAATCTTATCTGCATTTTGGATAGTGAATATACTCTAAATAGGACGAATTTAATTTTAGATAAATAGTTTCATCAGTAGGTAGAATAATTTTACTAAAACTAAAGAACCACTAATATCCAAGTCTTTGAGCATGATAGGTGAGTATCTGGTGTACTCTATTCCTTGTTTATTCACATAATCAAAGCATTTGGTAATAATATTAGGATTACTATATGTGAACTTGATATTAATTCGTTTATAATAAACACAAGGATGGGTTCTTATTAAGGCTTTGCTTGATGGTTCTTCTTTCTTTTAACTGCCATCTGACACTTTCGCCTGGTACTCTTTTGCTACTGTAGAACGTGATGAACTCAGATTCGACACCCCTCACAATCAACCTTATTAAAAACTTCAATTGCCAAGGGACTTAAAAACACCCTCTCATTTTTTGCTATGTCTTGTCCATAGGATTAAAAACAAGATACTTCCCGCTATCTCTTTGGCTACCGGTGATACCCGTGAAAACATTACACAAACTGTACTTGAATTAACCTTTAGAAACGTTATTCAAAACGTTTTAATTCAAAAATGAAAATTTTTGAATGAAAAATGAGGATTAATTGTTATAGTTATCAATTTATTTTGAAAAAATGTTACTATCAAGTGTCTCTTCATCAGTAGCAAGACAATTATTCGAAAAAAACATTTTGTACATGATGATTATCATATATTTATACCAAATATTGGGGAAAAAACAGCATATATCTTCAATTAATAATCATAATGTTATTCTGGTGATTATGAAAAATTATGAATCACTTCAAGATACCTCTAGATATCATATTTTTGTGATATTCATTTCCAATATTCTTCTTTTGGATTTTTCTTTTACTGCTAGAAATTTCAACCAACTCCAATGTTTTGGGACTATTGTATTCCACATCAGTTGCTTTTTTGAATCTCTAAAAAAAATATATTATTTGAGTAATATATCCCAATTATTCTTGAAAAAAGAACTCAAAACGACTAAAAAACAAAGCAAAATTGCCAAACAAAAGGCATTTATTAACAAAATTATAACAATTTTTTTCTTTATTATTGGATTAATATTTATTTATATCTCATATTTTGAAAATCTAATAGAGATAAAACAACACTTATCAATATTAAAAGATTTGGCCAAGAATATGAAAAAACCCAAAATTTACCCGATTATGCCTCTATTGTGGCTGAATGATAATGATGTTATTTACAATGTAGGTTTGGGGTGTGAAAGTGAAAGAATTGATCAAGGAAGGTCTTACTATAATGAAAATATAAGTATTTCAAACTGTTTCTTCACAAGATCTTTATCATACTCCGGAATTGGTGGTGTAATATATGTTAATGGTGGTTCTTACTCAATGAACATCAATTACTCAATGTTCTATAACTGTGTTTGTTTTGGTAATGGAGGAGCAATATACTTTTTCTCTTCAAATTCATATCTCAGAATGATATGTGCTAATAGTTGCTCTTGTGGAGCTTATTATTTTGGTCATTTTGCTTATCTTATTGCCTCTCAGGTAAATCATATGGAGTATCTATCAGTATCAAATTGCTCTCATACTACTTCTGGATATCGTTCTATTCACTTATACACAGGTAATCAGAAAGCTGACGGCACAAACAGTTCAATGAACAATGCTTATTGGGGGTCTGGTATTTGTATCGATTATCCATCCTCATTCACAAGCTCACACTGCACTTTCTCAAACAATAAGGTATCTGATAGCATTTGCATGTACTTCTATTCAACTTCAGGAACAATATCAATGTCATATTCTAACATTGTTCATAATAATTGTCCAAATGCATATAATGGAGTTGTATTTGTCGAAGGAGCAGGATCAAGAAAGATGATGTATAGCATATTTCTGAATAATCAAAACACTCTATTCTGTGTATATGAAGGTTCTCTTGAAGTGTCTCATTCATTCATTTATCACTCTGCATCATTCTCCACTAGAACAGCAGTATCAACATCAAATAATAATTCATTCACAAATACAATCACATATCAATTACAATTTTTCGAATCATATTATTGTAATGTAGAGTTACCAGTTCCTGTTCCTTCGCAAATGAGTACTCCAACATTTGCACCAACAAAAACTTTTGAGAAATCTCCAATAAGATCATTAGAAGAAACAAAAAGAATAACAAATGTTGAGACATTGAGAATGACATATGAGAGTACAATTGATCAAACAATAAGAGAAACTATAATGAATACTCCTGAGGATACTCTAATGAACACTCTTGAGATTACTCTATTCAACACTCTTGAAGAAACTCCATTAAACACTCCTGAAGATACTCCATTAAACACTCCTGAAGAAACTCCATTAAACACTCTTGAAGATACTCTATTCAACACTCCTGAAGAAACTCCATCAAACACTCTTGAAGATACTCTATTCAACACTCTTGAAGATACTCCATTAAGCACTCCTGAAGATACATCATTAAACACTCCTGAAGATACTCTATTCAACACTCCTGAAGAAATTCCATTAAACACTCCTGAAGATACTCTATTCAACACTCCTGAAGAAACTCCATTAAACACTCTTGAACAATCACCAATCAATGCAATCAATCAAACAATAAGAGAAACAGCGAAAGAGACTATTCATAGATCTTATGATGAAAGTAGGTGTTCAAATCAAATGGCAAATAGGAGAGAGATCAGTGTAGTATTTGCTTTCTTATTTCAAGCAATAATCCTAATGATATCATGAGTAAATTGTTATTTTATAATGTTTTTGAATTATAGTTGAATGATAATGTAATTATTTGCAATGTTGGTTTGAGCTGTGACAGTGTAAGTGTAGATCAAGGAAGGTTTTATGAAAATTTAAATATAAATATTTCTTTATATATCTTCAATTGATTTTCATGTATTTCTGTGTTCTTTTTCTGAATCCTTGAAGCCAAAACTGGCAAAAAAGACCATTTTAAAGAAAAATCATTTATAGAATTCTATAAACAGCCCAAAAAAGTATCACAATACCCATAATAATGATTTTTCCTTGAAGAGCAGTTCGTTTTTCGTGGCTAGAGGAATTCTATAAATCAAATCTGTTACATAATATATTCAACTGTCCATGAAAAATTGGCTTAATCAAAAAATATCCATTTCTTAAAAGCCTCCCAAAATAACAATGTTCGTGAAACAAGTGATCGACATATTCCATTTTCCAATAACCAAATAATCACAAACTCATCAGAAAAATAGTCAATGTCTCAATGAGTGACATTCAATGACGATTGGTCAAAGAATCAAATACCGATCAATATTCTTACAAACCCAGTTTTTGATAACTGCTTATCGACTTCAAAGTGTCAAAAAGTAACTTTGAATATTTAACGATACCACAGAAAAATCTGACACACACGTTGTTGAACAATGTTTGTTCTTTTTGTTCTCTATGTTTCAATAAAATCCAAAATTCTCAACGATAAAGATGCTGAAAATCAAGATGATATAAATCAACCAGACGATAATAACCCCATTGACGATCCAATGAATGATAACGACAATGACGCCCCTAACAATAATCCGGAAAATAACCGTAATAAACCAGATCTAGATTATCCATTTGACACAAAAAAGGTAGATGAGAAGCCAAAAATCGGACTTGCTCTCCCACTTTTAGCTTTTGCTGTTATCTTATCTACTCTCCTGGGGCTTATATACTGTCTTCTCAGATCAAATAAGTCCAATCCATCAAAAACTATCCTTGATCAAGGAACAAACCCACTCCTCCAAATCCTAAGCAAATAGTACTGTTCGTAAATTTGGTGAGTGGGATTAAGTAAAATGTCCCATAAAGTTGTCACTTTTCGTAAACGATTTATTTTATCAATGAGCATTTCTCAGACACAGGGCGGGATGCTTGAGGCTGTTGATTTAACAAATACCGATGCTAGCTCTGTTCCGCAGTCTGTTCTTGTCAGTTACCCCAACGAAACATGTTTTGATCACTCGCTGTATAATAGTTTTGATTTATCTGCAACTTTGGATATGAGGCTAATTCGTAAATCTCAGGTTATATGTGGTGATGTCGATGAGGTTATTTCTAAATTTTATGCGAAAAGGTCGATAAGTCCAATTTTGCAGAAGTACTTACCTCCGTCTGCCACCAATGAAAAAGCGATATCTCAAATGGCGCTACCATATATTACTCCAATGATTGCAACAATTAACCGGGCTCGAGATGTTTGCAAAGAAGTTGGAATGCATCTTCACTCGATATTAACTCAATGTACAAGCAAACCAGGCTGTTATTCTGATTCTTTGTTTAATTCTTTTTGTATGGTTATCTTTCGTTTAACATGCTTGGATGAGGTTCTTAATATTAAGGATTCGATTTCATCGGATCTTAAGTGTTTAGCCTCATATTTGAATGAAGAAGATCTTAAAGATATTCAAAAAGATTTAGCGGAAGGTAGTAAGTGGCTTGATGAACCCTATCGTGTTTGGAATCAGCTTTTTACTGTTTTAAAACAAGCTTCACAAATTGATTTTAAGAAGCAAATATCATTGATCTGGACTTATTTGCAAATGAGGCTTCAGCAAAGATCTACCACAACACCCGATTTAAGATTTGCAATGGTATCAACAGTTGTATTCATTGTTTGTTTTAATGCATCACATGTTATGGTAGCTCAATATGATACTGATTTCCTAAAGGCTATTGTTGAAGGTACTCCATATATTCCCCTTATTCATGAGTTATCAATGAATGTACTAAATGTATTATCCCAGCATGAAGGTACAAAATCTTATTCATTTTCTCCAAAATCAGCCGATGCAGCTCATGAATTGAGGAAATTGAAGATTAAATTTACCAAAAGATCTCGTAAGATATCTAATCTGATTAGTTTTGACGTCCAAATCGAGGACAATTACAAATGGGTTATTGCAAGTGTTAGAAAAGCGTTGCGTCTTATTAACTATACAAAGGGCTTGCTTCGAAAGCAATACGTTGAAAAGCTTGCTAATCCCCCTCCTGGTCAGCTTGATATGAAGGGATATGAAAGGGCAATTCGTCATGGATACGATGGTACTAACAAAAGAGCCGTTCTTCAGCTGCTTTCTTTAATGAGAGAATTGCATGATTTGTTGAAACAGAATTCACCAAGAATTATTCAGCTTTTAACAGCATCTTTACATCATGCTTTCCAAGTTTTCGTAAAAAGGGATATTGCTCGGACATTTCTCAATATGAAAAGGAATAAACAAACTCTCGGAAAAATACTTGAAAATATGAGAAACATTTCTTGTGATTTCCTTCGATTTGAATCACCAAATCTTTCTGAGAAACAAGGTGTGAAACCAGAAGAGTATAAAATTACTTCTAGAACAGCTTCTCCTTCTCCTCAACTTATTGAACTAATTAGGATTCAAGCACAACACATCACAAATTCGGAGTGTGAATTTATGATACCTGGTCAGGGAGTGTTTTCACGTAGCAAAGCATACAGAGATGAGGATGAAAAGAATATCAAGCAGTTTATTGCAGACACTGTATCATGGGTGGATTTGATTGCATACGATCAGACTTTAACATTACTAACTGATCAAAGTGACTTCTATTTCAAAGAAGTTCAGTTAGATCAATGTAAAGTAGTTCAGTTCCCAGTACGTGCATCGCTTCCATTCACTCTTTGTGAATACGCTTTGGAAAATTATCAACAACCAGAAATCACTGAGCTAATATTTTATCCACTATCTATTTATGATGATGCAGCTTCTTCTGCAATCAGGAGACATAAATCCCAAATGATGTTTGAGGAGATTAGAGCAGAGGCAAGCGTATGTTTAGAAACTCTTTCCAATATTATTAGCGAATTTTGTTTTAATGCTTTCCGTACATTTGCCAGTTTAAGACAACTCCCAGAAAAACTAACTGATAGGTTAAGGAATGACCATTCTAAACATTGGCCAGTTTCATATGCCTATAGACTTCGTACTTTGCTACAACAGAATCACTACTATTTACTCACAAAACAAATCACATTGAATTCTTTGGTTGCACCAAGAGTTGATAAACAAGTTAATGAAGCTGTCCAGCAAATAACCAATCTATCTAAAGAGTTTGGTATCGCTTCTGCGCATGCTATTGCTCATGGTATTGAAGCTCTTAAAGATACTCACAAAATATTGCAAGATCAAGGATTATCATTAATGCCCTTCCCCGATATTGAGAAATCGGCTAGGTGGGACAATTTCCCTCTTACTTTTCAATCAAAGTTTTTCCAAGATTCCATATTCCACCTATTTACTGCAATAATACCAAAATATTCTTTGATGATAAATCCAAATCGTTTGTTCCCTCCCAAGAAAATTCAAATCAATTCTGATACTCTTGGAAAGAATGCTCTTGGAAAAATATTGAAAGATGCTCTTGATACTAGTGTGGCTTTTGTTTCTATGAGTCATTTCTCAGTTTTTGTTAGGCAATTGTCTGAGGGAACATATACTCTACTCGCAAACAATATGAGGGCCAATGTTGAAAGAATATTTGCATCACTTCTTGAAGATATGAGAATTGTTTCATCAAGAATGTCTAGGATTAAGGACTCTTCATATGGAACTCCGGCAAATACAGTATTTGAGAGATATGAATACTCGTATAAATATCTCACCCTTGATCCAGCAATATATAAAATGCTCAGATCTTTGAATTCTCTTGGAAATCAAATGATGGTTGCTGAAATGATGGATGAAGCATTTATTATGAAACAATTTACTCATACTCAATATATATCATTTTTGAGGAGTTTGAACGAAAATAATGAGACTCGAGATGAGATTGATAATATTTTTGACAAACAATTCCAAGAAGCAGTTCATTTTATTAAAAACAGACAGCCTACGCTATCTCAGAAAGCCAGAGGAATAATGATGAATATATGTCTTGATAGGTTGACAATGCTAATGAATGAGTATGTTTCTGATTTCAAGGAAATGACAATATCCGAATCCAATGGCCCAATTCTACCGCCGGTAACTAATATGATTGGATTCCCTGCCATATGGTCTGTTCTTGAATTTGTTTATTGTCAAATGGAGAGCAATAGAGTTGTTAAAACCAAAGGAGATTCTGAGCCCGAAGGTTTCCATAAGTATGGTAATGGTGTTTTTATTGGTTCGGCCATTTTAGGACTTGAAATCGAACAAATACCTCTAATGAGAATCCTATCAATTGGAAGGAAAATTGTTACAGCATCAGAAATTGATCAGTATAACTCAATCCCAGAAAGTGTTAATAAGTTTGTTAGCATATTCAAGTATGGTAACTCTGTCTATGAGTGGGCTCTTCAGTTCTTTAAGCAACATGTATCTCACTCAAAACAATCAACTAATTAAATCAGTATTCATTTTATTCTTTTTTAAGTTGAACGAATTCTGCATTACCTGATTGGGTATCATAAAGAACAACACCTCCTGATGTGTTGAAACTTGGCACCGAAATGATTTTAACATCATTATAGACACCTGTTTCAAAAATTTCTGCACATCCACAAACAAATACATTTGGCATTTCATCAATGATCAAAAGATCCCTTTCTTTCAATGGGAATGATGGTAGATGATCAGGAGATGATGGTGCTACATGTAAACATCGAAGAATAAACTCTTGAGATTGATAAAAAGACAGAGATGTTGTTTGAGAAATATCATTAGGTGATTCTCCAGCATCACATAAAACAGAAACTCCATTGATTTCAAAGAAAGATGGATTGGTTGAATTAGTAACTTTGGGATTATCGATTAATACTGTATGGTATGGTTGTTGAGGAAGGCTAATTGAACAAGGATCACTTGAACCGGGCATCAAAACAGTGAGCTTGGTATTGCAAATCTTTAAAAATGACTCCAATTTTGAGATAGGGAAAGGTTCTCTCTTTATTTTCTCATGAAATGCTACCATTTCATCGGAATCAACAACTTTATGAGGAACAAATATATTACCTAATAACACTAGAACATCAACATTCTTAAGGAAGTGAGATAAACTCATATGAAGAGATTGCATCTTAGGTTCATTGACGTACAGACATGAAACAAATGCGATTTTAACGGAATCACTCGAGTTGACTAAACTCTTCGGAGGAAAATACTCGGGAAAGAACGGGCCAGCAGTTACAGTGAACCTTTGAGAATCAAGAATTCCTCTGACACCAATAACAGCGCCAGTAGTAAATTTTTCGTTATACAGGCCTATAAGCTGAACTCTTCCTGTTCCATCCTCCAGAAATAGAGTGTCAGAATCGGAAACCTGAAATGTTTCGATATTTTGACTATCAGCCCCAATTTCTTTGTAATCTTGCAAAATATTTTGCCTAGAAGTAAAATTTTTATAAAGAACTCCAACAATAGAACACTCAATTCCTGTAACAATATTATTCAGATGGTCACAAATGGGCTTTGACAACTGCGGAATAATACTTTGCTTTAAAGATAATAATCGACATCTATATATATCATTATATTGCTGAAGTGCTCCTGTTTCGGTAATCAAGTACTTATTCTCGTGATATTTGAAGTTCATTTGCGTTCGTTTATTAATTACATGGGTAAAATTATCCCCATCTTTTTTACTTATTGAGAATTCTATTGTCACATTCCTTTTCAGTCCAGTTAAGAACAATTGAGTTTTTTTTCTATCTCTAAGATTACTTTATTACACATTACTATGTATATGTTTTGAACCAGATAGGCAATAGAGAGATGTGGACAATGTCTGTGTGCATCCGAAATCATTAAACCAATATTGGATTGTAGTTTTCTTTCGAAAAATTTCGGCTGACAAACCTGGATACATGAAAATATGTTTATTTGCATGTATGTCAATTCATGTTAATATTGTTCACACTACTTGATTAAATAGAGTGACAATGAAATATGTTTGTTATTCAAGGATAAGTTTATTTCAATCTTAGCAGCCTCCTTTCTTTTGGAGGAACTCGACAACATTCCATTTACCGCTTTTCCTTGCTAATTCTAAGGGTGTTTTACTATTTTGGCTTTTTGCATTTAAATCAGCTTTTTGTAAAACTAGAAACATAACAACACTTAGAAAACCATTTTCAGAAGCAAAATGAAGAGGGGTATAATTGAATGAAAAAATTAGATACTTTTCGTTTTCGAATTTATATCAACTCTTTTAGAAACAAGATATTCTACAACACTAAGATGGCCATTTTCAGCAGCATAATGAAGAGGAGTGAAATTGAAAAAAACAAACCAATATCTTTATTTTTCGAATTCAAATCAGCTTTTTGGTTTCCTAAATATTCCACAATATTAAAATTACCTTTCAAAGAAGCTAAATGAAGAGGAGTATCGTTGTTTATCAAATCAATACTTTGTAGTTTTTTGCATTTATATCAGCGTTTCGATTTATAAGATATTCAACTATACTTAAATGACCTTTTTGGGAAGCTAAATGGAGAGGAGTAAAGCAATTTAGGCTTTCTCAACATATTTCTCCTTTGCATTAATATCAACTTTATTATTTAATAGGTAATCAACAATACTTAAATGACCATATTGAGCAGCACAATGAAGGAGAGTCCATTTAATCCCATACTCTAAACCTCTAGATCTTGTGCAAAAATATTAGCTTTTTGATTAATCAGGTATTCAATAATATTAAGATGACCATAATATGAAGCACAATGAAGAGGAGTTCCAGATGGACATCCTCCTGCTTGAGCATTTATATCTGCTTTTCGATTAACCAGATATTCAACAACACTATGATGACCATTTGATGCAGCATAATGAAGAGCTGTCCAACCACTTTCACCTTTCGCATTAATATCAGCTTTATGATTATCCAGAATTTTAACAGTCATAAGATGACCATATTGAGCCGCACAATGAAGAGGAGTAGTATTAAAATAAAAACCACAGCATCATTATCTTGAGCATTTGTATCAGCTTCATGTTTAATTAAAAATTCAACAATACTATAATGACCTTTTTCAGCAGCAAAATGAAGAGGAGAAATATCACAAAGTAAACCTTAAAACTAATTGTTCTAGCATTAACATCAGCTTTTCGATTAACTAGATATTCAACAACATTGAGATGGCCATTCCAAGATGCTAAATGAAGGGGCGAAATATGATCAATAGAACCTCAACATTCTTTTTCAAAATTCTAATGTCAGATCCTTGATTAATTAGACATTCCACAACACGAATGTGGCCATTTCGAGCAGCCCAATGAAGAAAACTCTCATTATCAATCTCATCCAGATAACTAGCTCCATGATTAACAAGATATTCCACAACTAGAAGATGGCCATGATAAGCAGCTTCTTGAAGAGGAGTATTAATAATTATGATATCTAAATGTTATAAGAATTCGGATTAATGTCAGCTTTTTGATTGATTAGATAATCAATAACACTTAAATGACCATTAGAAGAAGCATAATGAAGAGGAGTATAATTAGATATTATAAATCATATTTTTTATCTTTTGAATTGATATTAGATCCGTTTTCTATCATGAACAATAATAAAGATAGGTGGAAAAACTCAGAAGCTTTACAAAAACTCTCATTAGTGATCAAATGTGGTTTTTGGCATAAATGGAAGAGATCAAAACAACCACTGCATACAGTCATTGATATAACATGATCATTTATCTCAAATCCTTTCATCAATAAATGCTTAAAACATTTGATCGAGCCAAAAAAGCCCGAAAATGATAAAAGATCAAGATACTCGGGTTTAAAACTCCACTCAAATGGACTCCATTTGGCCTCCTCATTTAAAAAGTCAATATTTATCACATCATCATAAACATCATACTTTAGAATATACTCAATACTTGAAGGCATAAATCCAAACTCAATCAGTTGATCCATTTCATTTTCATTCTCAAAAAATGATTTGCTAATACCATATGGTTTGTTTTTTCTTCCAATAAAATGCCCAAAATCATGAATCTCTTTTCTAAAATAATAGCAAAGGATGTATGCATTTTCATTTATCAAAAATGGTTCAATATCTTCAAATACAATTTCGCCTCGCTTATACAACTGATATATTAATGTAGGACACTCAAAGCATTTTTTACATAATCTATCCCTGAAATCAAGGAGCCTACAATACTCAATAGATAAGATCACTGCTTTTTCAAGCTTATGAGGACGAATTTTTGGTAACATTACTATTCGATCTACACAAAACTCAATATCATTAATAATAATCTCATCTCCTTCTCCAAAAAGAAAGCTCTCGAAAAGCAAACTTTCATCCATTCAATTTTTAAAAATTCCTTTTATTCTTCAAAACATGAAATGAATTAATATTATCTATTGTTTCTTCTATGTATAAAAAAAACACTGCCATCGAAGGCAAATTTGATCCACCGATTCTGTAAAAATTTCTTACAATTCATGTCATCACCTTTGTCATTCAGCGTTATAATTAACCCATTAACTCCACAAATCGACCATGATGTTCTTAATTGCGGAGATAGCTTTGATGTTAAACTAAAAATAACTGTTAGGGGAAATTCGACATTTTCTCATAAAGGTGTATTTTTTGAGTTTTCTACTGATTATGTACCAGAGAAGGGCAAAACTATATCGCTTACGAATCCTGTTCAGATGCAAATATGCGAATCAGGGACAATTTCGGGAATGGTTGAGATTCAACAACCTCAGTTGACTATTCCTTCAACAATCCAAACATATCATGGAGCCCTGTTTTCTATAAAACACATGCTGAAATTTGTAGTCAAAAAGTCATTTGGATCCATCGAGCATCAACATGAGGTTGTTGCTTATGTATATGGTCCATGCGTTTCCAAACTGCAGCCACTCTGTGTGAGAGTTGCAGTAGCAGACAACCTTAGATTTGATCTGGCTATTAACCGAAGGAAATTTGAACTCAGAGATGTGATTCTAGGTGGAGCTCACTTTCTCCTGGTAGCCATAAAAATTGTTAGATTTGAAGTTGCTCTTGTAGCCCAAGAAGTAACAGAAGTGTCAGGAAAAGCGCTCAAGAATTCTAACACTATCTTTTCGTGGGAGATCTCAGACGGGGCACCAGTTAAAGGTGAGATTATTCCATTTAGACTATATCTTGCCCCATTGAATTTGTCTCCCAGCGTGGCTGATTCATCAAAAGGATACTCAGTATCTCATTTCTTGGAGTTCAAAATACACTCTTCATCCGGCCAAAAATATTTCAAGTCTCTGGAGATTAAGCTGGGTAAGTGGACCTCAATGCCTTTTGAGTTCAGTGAGGAAAAATAATTGTTGTAGAGGGTAAATAAATTGGGTAAAATATTCTTAAGTTTATTCATTCCAAATCAGGTCAATGGATATTGCTGCTGAAGACGTGAACATTATTATTGCAAAACATTTGCAAGAGACAGGCTTTCAGCATACAGCTTACATTTTTCGTTATGAAGCTTTAGTCGAAGATGATGAAATAGATGTTCCAGCTCAGAGCTTGATAAATATAGTTAAAAAAGGAATGTTGTATATGCAATTAGAGAAAAAAATTAATATTTTGGCCAAAGATGAAGATGATCCAGAAGTAATTATTAATAATATTACCAGTTCTGCGAAAAATTCGGCCTCTACACCGATTAAAAATCCAAAAGGAAGGCCTCCCTCATCGGTGAATGCGCAGAATGTTTCAAGATCTGTGTCTGCTCCTCCCTTGTTTGCATCTCCAATAGTGCTCAAGAGACATACGAATGAAGTCTTTGCAGGCGCTTGGTCTCCTGATGGAAAGAAATTCGCTAGTGCCAGTGCTGATGCTACCTCAATTATTTGGGATATTGGCGAGAAAGGGTCATGCAATGCCTTTGTATTGGATCACTCAACCAAACAAGATAGTCGTGAGCAAGCTGTGATATCAATCTCATGGAATTCTTCAGGTACTTTACTGGCTACTGGATCAAATGATGGATCAGTTCGACTTTGGACAAGCCAGGGGGGATTCAAGCATTCATTTGTTCGCCATACCTCTGATGTGTTTGCTGTTCATTTTAGTCCTAATGATGAATATTTATTGAGCTGCTCGAATGATACCAGTGTTTATCTCTGGAATATTAAAACATGTGAATATAATGCATTTCAAAATCATACTGATTCGGCTTTGGATGTTGATTGGTATGATAACACCAGATTTGCTTCATGCTCAAGAGATAAAACAATATGTATTTGGAAAATTGATGACCACAAGCCCCTTCATGTATTAAAAGGACATGAGAAAGATGTTATTAAAGTACTTTGGGATCCATCGAAGAAGTATTTAGCATCTTGCTCAGATGATTCAAATATTATGATATGGTTTCCATTCGAGAAAACCCAACCATATACTCTTGAAGGGCATACTGAAACTGTCTATACAATTAAATGGGTACCAGGTAATAACAGTAGGAAACTATTAGTTTCAGGAGGTTTTGATAAAACAGTCAAAGTTTGGGATGTTCCACGCAGAATATGTATTCATACACTATCCCAAAATCAAAACATTTATACGATTGCATTTTCTCCATTAGGTCGGTACTTTTCGACGGGTGGAAATTGTTCTCCGATGAATATTTATACCACTTTTGAGGGGAACAAAGTAGCATCCTATGATACTCCGGGAATTTATGAAGCAATTTGGAATCCAAATGGCTCTTGTATAGCATTGTGCGGGAATGATAGAACCGTAGTTTTATACCCTACTTATCTTATACCAGAATATAATGACTCCATGATCAAAGAGAATAAAATGTTATAATAAAAAAAATTTACTCCGATACGGGGAGTCGAACCCCGATCCTGTGGATGAAAACCACATATCCTAACCGCTGAACGATATCGGACTCATGAATTCTTGATCAAATAACTTAATATAATGTATTATATCAATTAATTCCATATAAATTATCCCAAAAATTTGAACTCATTTTCAAAATTCAAATTTTTGGAAAAAATCATAACAGTATGATGCATCAACATGATATATTTCTTCCATAGGGGGTTAAGTTTCATAATAAACCAAAGAGGAAGGTAAACAACTATTTAATGAATATGATTCAACAAAGAGGAAACAAATTGTGTGTAAGACCAACTATCCCCATGAAGTCTACTGAATGATAGAATATACACATTACGAAAGCCATACAATTTGCAAACTTCAGCAGTGACTTGAACATCCCCTGATACAAGATTGAATAAAAGGGGACCCATTCTTGTGAAAGAAACGCCCTGAGACAGTAAAACATCTTCAAAAGATGTAGCTACAGTTTCTGGGTCCCTATGAGAGATTGTTTTCGAGAAAATAACTCCATGATGTACATTGGTGCCATCATCCACATGCTCTGTCATTGAAGCCGAGTTCAAAGATATTGATCTCGGCTGAACCCTTTTTTTTCGGGTGGTCTCGGGAATAGGTTGTGGCATTGGAACACTATCTTCATATATTGTTTCCAAAGAAGGCTTGTTGCTTGACATCCCCAGTTGCATTTGTACATCTCCTGCGGAAAACCCTCCTGATGATAGTGTAAGTCTGTTTTCATTTGATTGCTCCACTGGCTTTTGGACAGGGAATACATTTCCAGTTCCAAAAAGCCAAGGATGTGTTAAAATCCCTTCAATATTAATTCTTTTTATGGGATCAGGGTTCAGAATTCTTTTAAGAAGATCTTGACACTGAACAGAAATCCCTTTTGGCATCGGAAAATCCCCTGTAGTTATTTGTTCATACATTCTGTTAGAATCTTGATAATTCCAGGGAAGGGATCCGTCAACCAACGCATACATGATAACGCCAAGTGCCCATATATCAGCCGGAATACCAAAGTATGATGATGTTATAAGTGCCTCGGGAGCAATGTAAAACGATGAACCACATCTGTCAGTACAAGCAGCATCTGCAGTTGCTGAGCAAAGACCAAAATCAATGATTTTCAATGAATTTGACTCGGTGAGTAAGATGTTCTCTGGTTTAAGATCACGATGAATAATATTCATTGAATGAAAATATTGAACAGTGAGAGCGATTTGCTTAAAAAGCCTCTTTGCTAGTGGTTCTTCAACCCGTTTCCTTGCAATAATAAAATCAAATAGCTCACCGCCACCGCAATACTCAAGAACAATATAATACGCTTGCTCATCCTCCAAAAACTCTATCATTTTTGCAATCCCGGGGTGATCAAGGCGCTTCATTATCTCAACAGTATTCAATAACCCGCTAACACCATCCTTATCATTGAGAACACTCTTGGCTATTATTTTTACTGCAACCCTTTCATTCGTAAATATGTGATACCCTAATCTAACCTTGGAAAATGACCCGTCTCCAATCACTCGATAGAGACGATACTTACCAATAAGCATTTTTCTTGTCAAACCGATTATTCTGGTTTTTACTACAAACTATCAGGGCAGTCCAGGTACATTAACTGGCTGATGAGGTTGGCTCTATCTTCTTCTTTGTGTATATTCTGCTTTATTACTCTTTGCATTTTTTCTTTTCTCATGTTGTGAGGGTATGTGAAAGCAGATTGTCCACAAATTATTGCGATTTGTGCTGATATGGCTGTTTCTCTAACAAGGGATGGGAGAACCTTTTTAGAGACAATAACTGGGTATCGCAATGGACCAAACCAGCTAACTTCGTCTTTCCACTTTGTAACAACTCTAAATAGTCCAGTTTGCAATGGGTAAATAATAATATGAACCTGATTAAACTGAGAAACAATGGTATATCTATCATAATCTGAAGGATTCTCGCACCAAACAATAGTGACATGATCATTACCAACATGTCGCTTTTTGTATATTTTTTTCGTGTCCTTATCATCCGTAGTGATGAGTGGTGCGACATGAAACATCACTTCGTGCATAAGATCCGCAAAGTAGATTGATGTTTTCCCTGTGGCGAATTGTTTCATATCTAAACCACCATTATAACCAACATGTGTTACCAAATCAACAGCCCACCCCAATCCGTTTATGAACTCTTTGAAATGTGGTGAAGTTTCCTCAATTTGAACACCAAGGATTTGATCTTGCATTGGCTTTCCTTGGGCAACATATAATACTGCAATCTTAGCGTTTGTCCTCATTGAAATATCTTGTATTGAGGAAAATGCAAGAGATAGGGCATGTCCTGCATCAGATGATCGAATCTTTTTATCGTTTTTAATGTTAAAAACACCCAACGCTGTCATTGATGCAGATGTTGCATTGAGCATCGATGTTGGAGGTTTATGAATTGGTTTTGATATCAACTCAGCCGACGAAAGATACTCTTGGTGAATTTTGCTAATCTGAGATAATTCGCATGCAACAATCGATTCATGATCGCCAGTACTATTATTCAGAGCTATCTTATTGGAAAGTTTTGACATGTTTTCAACCAATTTATCAAATGGTTTTGAAAAAGTTGCTTGTTTTGGAATTGTAGAAATCAAGGGTATTTTTTCTTGTGTATATGACGTAAATGAAACATTTTGTCGGAAATTTGAATCGCTGTAAAGATGCTCACAACATGGACGAAAGTTCCAACAAAACTGACCTGTCAATATATGAGATTTTAGTGAAAACATTCCTTCACGAGAAGAATTATGTAGCAAGGCTTGGTTTTGACATAGAAAAACTGAAGGTTTTGATTCATTGATATCAGATAGATATAAACATGATGGAAAATGTATTGATGATGGGAAAGGGTAAGCCTTTATAAAGGACGAGATTGTTAGAAGTGCAAGGTCTATCTGTTGATATAATTCTTCTGGAAACTCAGTTGTGATATTCTTCTTAAGAAGAAAATCCGATAAAAAATGGCAAAACATCACAAATTTCTGTGAAACTACTATTAGATTGGAAGAATATATGACTAAAACAACAATAGATTGAATTATTTTGCATAACCATTCAGCTCCGTCCTTAGAATTCGTACCTAAAACAATGTCAATAATGCTTTCAACATAGATCTGATACTCTTTTGGAAACAGTTGTATGAACTTCTCAGAGTACATTGCACATGTTCTAACAATAACTAAAGCTTCCATTGATCGAAATCCAACAGCTTCTGATATAAATTTTAATATATTCACAATAATAATGATATCTGGTTTGTCAAGAACAAGCTCTTCGGCAATAATTGCTTGATAACAAGGAAGAACGCTTGTCCATTCAATTGTTTCGCTTCCAATTCTTCTCCTACCTTTAGCAGAATTATGATACTCAGAAAGTACTTCCATAATTCTTCCTTTAAAGTTCTTACCTTCTTTCTTAATAATTGATAAAGCATTACTACAAAACAACTGATCATTATTTTCAATAAAACTAACTATAGATGGTGTTGCTAATGATCCATAATCTCCAAAACTGAATAATGCGATGGATGTGATAAATGTTAAATGTGAAACTTCAACTTTCATAATCTTCTCCTCAACAACCGATAAAAGCAATGGGCCTAAAACAGTTGATCCGGGAAAACCTAGCTCAATTGATTTTACAGCTTGGACAAATGCCAAATGTCTCAAATCAGGAACATCGCTCACCATTGAAAGTAATAAAGAAGTATACCATTGAGTTAATATTTCTTTGCTTAGCGATGATTTCATTTCAAAATTATTGATCAATTTTTCTAATATAATCAAGGATTTCAGTTTTAGGGTATTATCATTCAATGAAATAACACCATAAAACAAATCTCCGGAAACAAGATCAAAGATTCCATTCTTTTTAGAATTAACACCAGGAGGTAGGTATCTTAATTCTTCTAAAACTGAGCAAAAAGAAAGAAATGGTGCAAAAAGGCGGCGTTGCTCTTCAATTTTTTGCTTTGTTTTGAAATGACGAAAGGTATCAATAAACCTTTTTGCTGTAGTTACTCTATCATCAGATTTAATGGAATTGATTACAAGGATGTTACATATCTGAACAATTTCATTCGATGCTTCAAACTCAATATGGCTTTTCGGGACTGGACACTCACCAGGTGATTCAATAATTAAATTGATATTTGATGCCACCCAATCACAGTTCTTTGAAGGTTTATGATTGGACTGCTTATACTCTTCACAACTACGTATAGCTTCTTGAGGATCCAATTCAACTAAACTTGGAAAAACATATATGGCAAGAAACTGGGCATATCTTATTGCTATAGAAGTAAATAAATCTTTGCTACAAACAATCGCTTCGATAACAGACCATAAATCATTTGATCCCATTTCGATAGCAAATGGGAAAAGATTCATTAAAAACACGGCCAATACTGTTTTGTGAACAGAGTGTTTCTTGAATAGATTTTGAATTTTCTCTAGAGCAGGTTGGTTTTGAAAATGGATAAAGAAAGAAGAAAATAATGCTCTGCAAAAATCATTAAATGTTCTTAAAACTGGTTTCAGCACAGCTTCGTTGTTTAATGGCACTGTTGACATCGCTTGAATAGCTATTTCAGGAAGTTCGTAATATATGTGCTCCGTTTCTTTGGTTTCAAGAATTGATGTAACCATCTTTTTGTTATCTAAAATTTTGGTAAGCATATTGATTACCATTGTGTTATTTTGGAAGTCTCCTCTAGCAACAGACTCTCTTAAAACTAATATAAACATTAAAACCATTGAAGGCATTTGGGCAAATACAGAAACATCATTATCCAATCGAAATACATCTCTGAAAAAATCATAAACAAAGTTTTGTAGGAAATCTGGAACTGGATCTCTGAATCCATACTTTTGGGTTGGGAATAGAACGGCCTCTGCTTGTTTCTTGAAGATAATTGCAAAAACATGTTCATAAAACATTCTACAACATTGATCGCTTCGATTTTTCCAATTATTCGCTAAAAACTTGAGAAACTGTGTTAATTGGCTCTCAGCACTCTTCACATTGCCTTCGTCCGGCTGTTGCTGGATAATGGGTTGAATTTTATAAAAAAGCTCCATAAATAGTGACTTTTCTTCATTTCTGGCAAATCTAACATATGGAATAATATACCCAAAAGCCACGTTCAAAATATTGACTTTCTCATCATTTAGAACTGTAAAAAGCCTGAATAAAATAGTTGTAGATTTCAGTCTATATGTTTCAGGGGATTCTGGATGAAGAAGAACCTGAAAAGTATGGTTAATCTCGGTCAAAACTCGTCTGGTATAATGTGAATCAGAACTACGAGTTACAAGAGCAGAAATTGCATCTGTCAACCCCATAAGATTTACTCTTTTCACTGAACGAAAAATACCCGCGTCCTGGGGAATAGCATATAAATCTAAATAACTGGAAACATTAATCCAAAAATCTTCATATTTTTCCAATAAAAACTTATCGAAGTCAAAAGATCTGTCTGATAAAATAGCTTTGATATGTTCTTCGCACTTATGTGGCGGCATTTTGCTCAAATGATTTAAAAACCGCCAAAAATTTTCACCAAAATGTGGTTGATTGTTAAAAAAACACATGATATTTACTTTCTCTTTGGGAGTCTCTTCTTTCCTGTTAGATAATCGAATGGGTTATTTCTCAAGTCATCAATTGAATTGGGTGTTACTGTGGGTTGCTTAAAAACCATTTTCTTTTTGATTGATCTGGACTCAACAGGTGGCTCCTTCTGTATATTGAGTAGCTTTTTCGCTTCTTCGTTTTCTGGATCAATTCTTAGAGCAGAAAACAAGTCATCAAGGCTCTCTTCGTATTGGCCTAAGGCAACTTTGACTTTAGACCTGACAATAAAAAAGTCAGCGAATTCATGATATGCCTTAATGGCATTGTCTAATTCAAACAATGCTGCTGTTAATTTTGAAGTTTTCAGGAGGTCCCTCGCAATAGAATAATGAGAAATTGCTATTCTTTGGGAGATTCCATCTCCTTGGGAACCTAATTCTTGTGCCTTATGATAGTATGATAGGGCACTTTCATTTTCACCAATTGAGCGGTAGCAATCTCCCTTGTTAATATAAAAATTTGGGTCATCGGGGCTTTCTCTCATTGCTGCATCAAACCAGGCAATTGCCTCCTGTGGGTGCCCATTTATGTATGTCCCAATTCCCATATCATTATATGTCAAAGCAAGCTGTCTTTGTGCTTCGACATTTGGCACTTGCTCTAAAATATCGATCAGTTCTCTTTCGGCTTCCGCTAAACTGCCAGCACTCCTCATAATCATGGCTTTATGGACCCTCATTGGTACGAGGTCAGGCCTTATTTCAAGAAGAGAGTTGATTTCGAGAAGAGCAGCTTCACGACGATCATTCATTAGGAGCTCATCAATAGAAGCTGTTTTTTTATCCACAAACACCTTGATTTCATCAAGAACTTTCAATGCTATTGGGTTATTTGGGTCTGTTGAGAGAGCATCATTGGCTTGCTTATAAGACTCTGCAAGTTTATCAAAATGCAATGACAAATTTGAAAGAAGAGCATCTATATACGGGTGGCTCATTGTCTTTTTTGCTTCCAAAAGACCAGAAACGGCATCCGGATACTGACCTAGAGCGATTGACGATAGAGCTGCAAACAGGCGGGAATTAATATTGTGTCTATCATACTGTGATGCCTTGTTAAAATGTTTCAAAGCATTTTGATATTGCTTTTTTTCTAACAATAATAATCCTTCACTGAAATTCAGCGAAGCACACCATGAGGAGGCTTTAGCATTCAAAGGATCTAACTCAATCACCCTTTGCATATCAAGTAAAGCAGAGTGCATATCACACATATTCGCATAAGCAATCGCTCGATAATAATATGCTTTCTTCTGACTTGGATCAAGAAACAAGAGACGAGATGCTTGCTGTGCTGCCTGAGTGAACCTTTCATGCTTTATAAGTCGTCTAATATTCGTTATTTCTTTCTCAAAATTCCCTGTTAAATAATTCTCGTTATCATCCATTAAACTTAAACGAAATAAAGAACATTTAGTTAATATCTTCATTAGATATACCGAAGTCTGGGTCTAAACTCAATGCTATAAGACTACGAATATCAGGGTGTAAATGGCTACAAGAATTAATAATCTCCATTCTTGATTTGTTCAAATTCAGTGACATATACATCCATCCAATTGAGTCTATTACAGTGTCTACGATCCTATTTGGAGTCAACCTTGATATGTTTGATAGAAGCCCACTAATGATTTGTTGAGCTATAATTTCATTTCCACTTAATCTATAAATACTAGGAAGGAAAACTTTGATGAATGCCATTAGCAAATGATAATCAGAGTGAATCTGTGATAAAGTGTTCATTATCACTTCTTGATAGATGGGAAGTGGAGCAAAAGAAAGAAAAACTCTGAGAGTATATTGTGGTATATTCCCTATTTGTGATTCAAACAATGAAGAAAAAAACAAACGAGATACCTGAGAAGACAAACCTGATACTAGATGTCCGATTAACTGGGCTGCTTTCTCTCGGTTTTCCCATACAACTTCATTATTAAGAACAAGTTTTTTCAGTTCAGCTACAATAGTATGGGGCGAATCAGGGGAAACCAATATTGAGCATACAGCAAATGCATATGCTTCTTCATAAGGGGATGAATACTCACGCATGAAAATGTCTGGATCTTGATCTAAAAGCATTTCATTTCTTGCCAATGATTTAATAGACTCTTTGTATCGATCAGATCCCTGAAAATAATAGAGATCAGAATACTGTATCCTTGATACAGTTTGATTGAGCATATATAAATCACTTTGAGAGAATAAATTAACATATTTTGGCAGAAAACGAATGAGCCAATGCAAAGCAAGGTTATCAGTTGGAATCATTTGAACAACAGTTGCAAATAAGATCTTACTCTCTTCGATAAATCCAAGCAAAAGTAATTTTTCAAGAAGTATTTGGGCAACAGGAAACATCATAATATTCACTGGAATAGCAAAATGGCCATAAGATGATGATAGCTCCATATTGCTTTTGATCATCTCAATAGAACATTCGACACATTTCCTCGCAAATAATTTGTTTTGAATTAATCCAGATGATGCAATAACTCGTAAAAGAAGATGTCCTTGGATTCCCAAAGATGAAATGTATCCAGATAGCTCTGAAGGATTATTGGATATAATCAAATTATTGGCCATAATTAGTATTTTTTGAGAAATTGTATTAAATGATTCAAAATTAGAACCAGAAAAATGGAACAAGAAGGGAATAGAAGCTTCATAAGCAATTGGCATTTTGAAAAGAATCTTTTCTTTAAGATTATTCATTGCCTGAACATCCTCGGCCCTGTTAACACGTGATGAATCGGATAAATGCTCAATATATTCCAATAAAACAATGAAATCATTACAATCAAGTAATAATTCTTTCGCTTTGTCCGATAAAATTGGATGATTAGCTCTTAAATATTTGATAATAATCAGACGGGCAATATTAGCAGTATTGTCGGAAATCGATAATGCTTTAATGAGGTATAATATGATATATGAACTTTTCAGAATATTATTAAAAAAATGAATTGCATATAATACGACAAATCGTAAAAACATTTCAGATTCTGCAATATTAGAAAAGTTAATATCAAAAAATTTTGATACGATTTGATCTCCATGTGTAGGTAATGAAAAAGACAAAACATTGGCAAAAAATTTGGAGAGAATTGGAGTAAAAGTATTAGACTTACAGCATTCCAAAAAAGTCCTTTGAAATGACATGATAGTGCAATTTAACACACCAGTACTCATAGAAGAAATGACATATGGAGAAATTTGACGCACACTAGCAAGATGAACTAATCCTTTCATTTTCTCATAAACAGAGAGTCCTCTGAGATGAAAGTTTATTATTACATCTGAATCTGTAGAAATTTCTCCAAAACTATTGTCTTGTGGAGGGAAATTGATGAAATAATTGAGAAGAAGCTTAGGGATAGATTGGATAACTTCATCCAAACTATGGTCAGATGTCATATCCATCATTGGAAAAACATTTCTAATTATCTCAATTTTTCGCTCATAATCAAACCTGTCTTCTAAAACATCCTGTGGGACCAAAAGATTAAATAAATAAAAAGAATTTGGTATATGGTTCAAAAGTCCTAATAGAAAAAACGGTGACAAAAAAGGCATTGACAATATATATTCACATAAATACTGGCCATCAATATCTCTTGATAATGTGAATGACTGAATATACGTAAATATTGTTGAGAAAGCAAAAAGTATCTGAGAATGACTGGAATTCCTCTGATGCGTTAGATCATGAAGGATCTCGATAATAGCTTCTGTAAGGATATTCTTCGAATTTCGGTGCTCTAAAACAAATCTAAACTCGCCTAATGGCACGTGATTAAGTAGCATTTTCTTCACTTGTATCCTACAGACTTCTTGATATTCCAAATCGCTTTCTAAATCAAGCGCTATACTTGGAAATTTATCATAAATAGCCTTATCATTAAATTTGATAAATGAACTTGGATTATATAGTTGAGAATCTTTGAAAAATGACCTAATAAAATACCTGATCAGTTTTATCCTTCGCAATATTGGTCTATATACTTCGGTAAGTGCCCATCCTGGATGTTTTAAACTCCAATTAATCTCGTTAACTCCTTTAAGAAGCAAAATTGGCGGAACTTTTTTTAATAGAATATGAATTAAGTAATATGCTGTTTGTTGTTTGTTTCTATAGACAGTATTATTGGTAAAATTGTTAAAATTTGTTGCTATCCAGAAGCTTAAATAAGCAAATCCAGGAATAATTTGATTAACGGATGATTGATTGATCAAAAGTTGAACTTTATCTATACTAATATCGCCTTCAGTTAAAAGTCTGTGGAAAACTATGACAAGAGTCTGCTTAGAATAACTATCAAATGACTTTGTCCGCATATGTTATATATCAATGAATTTCAATAAATACTTATCGTACGTAATTACAATTTTAAAGTAAAATGGTTTGGTTGGCCTTCAGAAAATTGTCTTACTCTTTCAAATTGTTGAAAAAATTAAATTAAATATGTAATAAATCATTCAAAAATCACTTTATATCTCAATTTTCTAGATAAAATTGTGCTTCATCCAAATTATCAGATGATATTTTTGATAGATCCAGGCGCTTCCCATAATTCTTAAAAATGAATTCCAATGATGATCTGACGGTAATTAGTACTGCTCTGGTCAATCCTTGCATGTCGCAAGCTAATGGATCATTCAATTTCCAATCACCAAAATCGTATTTAGCCCATACGATATGAACAGAATTCTTTGTGTGTCTAGAAATAGAAAGCATTTGATCAATTATTTGCTCTATAAGAACTTGAATAACTCCAAACTGATCTTCTTCGTGTGCTTTTGAGACTAAGGACGTAAATGCTTTAATAGCTTGAATAATTATAACGGAATCGGCAACAGCACGATAATGATTGCTTTGGTTAACCACAAGTTTATGTCTGTCATTAATTGCTGTTCGAATAATGTATCCTGCTTTTCTCAAATATGAGTTCTGTATCTGCTTCATTTTTCTTTGTTCTTCCATGAGAGCGGTGGGATTCATATCAGCTGGGCTGATGCTGCTCTGATTTTTAATTTCTCTTATATGATATCTGTTGTCACTATTTAAAGAGCCGTCCCATAATCTATGGAGGGGATACTTCTGGGCATCAAACTCATCATATAGGGTACTATGTGCTTCCGAATACTTACGAAACAATTGAATTAGTTGCTTACCAACACTATCCCAGCATATACCATTCGAATGGTAAAACATTTCTCGACGTGATTTGCTTCTATCAATTGATGCCTGATATAGATCAATATATGCCCAATACTGGGTAATACCTGTTTCCTGCATTCCTGTCGCCAGTCTTTTATTATCAGATGAATCAAAACAAATTGGCTCGCTTGCAATAATACTCCATATCTTAGCAAGAAAATCTGATAGTATATACAAAGTACCAATGTGTAATAAATACTTAATGGGAGCAAAAAACGAAGAAAATATGCAAACATATATAATTGGAACCAGAGGGAACTGATAAACAAGCTTGATGGCCGCAATTCTTATAATTTTCTTTGGAAAAACGAACACAGTAAATGTTAACGAGCTTGTAAGTATGTATGATTCTATTAATGCAACATAAATCGCTGACTTGAATGATAAAAATGAATATAAAACCACAAAAAGCCAGCAAGTATGAGTTATAAACCATATAACACGTTTAAACCAAAAAACTAACGAAAGAATAGTGTGTCTTGCCGGAATTACTGTCAAACATAAAAAATATGTATAAAAATCTGGAAAAATTAAAATAAACCCAACGCAGAGAATAAATCCGTTTTTCTTAAGCCCAGAAAAAGATGAGAACAAAATTACATATATGGAATAGCAAAAATATGCGGAAAAAGACCAAATGTATGACCCGAGATACTTCCAATTCCAAACATTTTTAATAAAAGCGGGAAAATTCATATTGTGTTTTCTGGTCTAACAATTGACTGATAAAAACGGTTAATTTACGGTTTAGAACGATAAAGAAACAGGTATAATTGGGGTTATTGGTGAGACTGTCTTCTTTTGTTGCTCGTTTGTCTCATCATCATCGATATAATCGATTTTGAATCTCAAAGAAAATGGTTTTAATCCCTTCTGTTGTAGTTCAACAACAGCCATTTCAGGGTTTTCTTTAAGAATGAATAAAGCAGATCTTGTCGAACACTCAACTGATGCTGGGATTCCTATTGTTTGGTTTTCGATAATGGAATTTTCATTATCAAGAAATGAAACTGCATTGATGTTGAGATCGCATTGTGACTTTGAAAGAGCAGTTAACTGTGCAATCTTTGAGGAGCTCTTATAAATGACCTTAAACTCAAGAAACTCTGATACATTATATGGTACTTCTTTTTTGATTGTTTTTCCGTTTGAAAAAGCTTCGATTTTGAATACACCAGATCTTTGAGCATGAACTGGGAGATATAGCTCATGTTCTCCGATCGGTACTCCGAAGTATTTAGAAACGTTTTTATTGTCATGGTCTGGTTTAAGCTCATCGCCTGTTTCTTTATTAAACAAACTTGCTGGTTGAACCATAATGCCGGCTACTTTTAACTCAATAGATGGCGCTATTCTATTAACAGAAAACTTTAATAAAGCATGCTGCCACCTTGAAGGCAATAAATACTCTGGAAACTCAATTGAAAAATCGAATAATGGTGGTGGCTCCTTCACAAAAATTATCTGATCTGTTCTCGGTAAATATATACTAACACAAACTTCTCCGGCTCTGATTTCCGCTTTAATAATTTGATAAGCTCCAGGTGACCTCAAAGATCCCTTAAGTTCAATGGTGGCTCCATTTTGTAATGTAATATGTTTTCTTTCAAGATTTTCATAAACCCCGATTTGAGACATCACTACTAATCTAAAACGAGAACAAAAAATACTACCTTCAAATGGACAATGGCAAATGAATGAAACAACAATTTTTTCATTCTGAACAATTTGAGTTTGATTTTCAGAAACAGTAAAATAGATCGGAATCATTCCATTTAGCGACACCTTTTCGATATTCTTTTTGGAAAAAAGAGCAGACAATGATTCTACGGCAATTTTCGAATCACAGGAGGAGCCAATTGCTTTAAGACAACAATGAAGCCTTTCAGCAACAGTAAGAGAATCGATTGTTTCCCTGTTCAGTTTCTGGAAAGCAAAAGGGAAATGTGAAAACATCGTTCCTTTGGCAATTATTTTCAATGTATCTGAGTTTAAATCCGACATGAAATCTGCTTTATGAATCAAAGTAGTTGATAATGATCTATACATAGCCATTCTACTATAATGGTTAATCAAAACATCATAAAGCCTGCAAACCTCTTGTTTACAAGATTGGGTCGATAAAAACACTTTGGATAAATAATTCTTATATCTTGATTGAAGATGAGTAGGTATTGGATTAGGATTAATAGAAAATAGTTCCTTTAAACATTTGATACTCCAACTAACAGAAGCTGCAAAAATTGTCTTCCTTTCATCCATATCAAGAGGCTTACAATTTTCATAGAATGCTTGCAATTCGAAAAGAGCATCCGCTAACCAAAGAAGTGGAAGTTTTGGCTCTTCAGGAAAAAAACTGGAAATCACAGGAAAACCATTCACCAAAAAATCCCAAGAAGCTAGTATAACAAAGCTCGAGCTTTCTAAGGTAATATAACACTCAATGGCTCTTCTAAATACAAAATAAAGGACTGCATACTGTGTAGGAGACTGATTTCGAATAATGTAATCGAAATCCATTGAATCTTTCTTAAGATCAAACTCAAACGCCAAATTATCGCCAGAAATATATTGACTAAACAATGAAGGATTGTTCTCGATAATCCCTTTGGAAATATTCAACACTTCAATGGTCATATGATTCAGTGTCAAATCGGTATAAATGTACGATAATTGAAAAGAGTACCTCAAAATATCAAGGCTAGGCGTAGATTTGATTCTCTCTTTCAGATAAGTAATTCTTTCCATCAATCCTAATGATAACTTATCATAAAGACTTGTCCAATTTGCCATTATATCCTTTTTCCGTGGCTCTCCACTCTTTTTGATCAGAATAGTTTGCAATGGACGATGCTCGTTAGATAAAAAGGTAAGATATGCTGATCCATCTCCAAATATTGACTTTGATTTTGTCTTTTGGGGATCATCAATAAAAATTGTCTGGCATGGAAGAAATCTTCGAGAATTTTCAAAACTCCATTGTCTTATTTTCTTTTGATCCTTTTCTAAATACTCCGCTTTATTTGCTGAATCGAAAATGTACAGAAGCAAGTGAGGAGCAAGCCTTAAATCGTCAAGGTTCTGCGGATTGCTTGTTAAGATAAATTTCGGCTTCACCCTAAGCTTTTTGTTGGTCTTCTCATCTAAAAATATTGATATTTCCTTTGGAGCAAGTGTTGTAAACAACATGCTTATGGTTTTCCACAGGGGCTCAGAGCAATTAACTACAATAATAGGCTCAAAAAACATCTTTCGTTAAATCCAATTAGTCTGTTAGCAAATCTTGGGCTAATTATTTGCCCTTTTGTTTACAAAAACCGTAAACTACCTTGAAAAATAATCGGTTTGGCCAGCCTTTTGAAATGGGTCATTCTGAAGGTCTAAGACACGGAACTCGATATGTTTTTGCAAGGAAATTCGGCAAGCACGGCGTTCCTGCCCCATCTCTTTCATTAAGGACATTCCGCATTGGTGATGTTGTCGAAGTTAAGGTTAATGGTGCTGTTCACCGTGGTTTACCACATCGCGTTTACCAAGGTGCTACTGGTATCGTTTGGAACGTTACACCACGTGCTGTTGGTCTTCTTATTAAGAGGAGAGTTAACAATCACATTGCTCCAAAGAGAATCTATGTTCGTACAGAGCACGTTTTCCCCAGCAACAGCAAATCTGAGTTCATCAACCGTGTAAAGGCTAACAACAAACTTCACGTTGAAGCCAAGGCCAAGGGTGTCAAAATCGCACAAATTCCAAAGCGCCTTCCAGCTCAACCCCGTGAAGCCCACATTGTCAAGCCAGTTCAAGTCCAAACAATCACAAATGCTCCATTCAGAGAGAATTGGTAAAATGCAAATTATGGATAGAATTTATAACATTTTTTTGGAAAAATCTTTTGGCATCATTATTCCTCCGCATTTTGTGAAATCAAAAGACATTTTGTGTTTTCATTGATTTCAGTATACGGAATATTGCCACAAAGCCGATTATACCTATTGAGAGACAATCTATCTCCTCAATGAACAGAAAACTAAAAATGATGGTTCACATTCTCAGTCATTGATCATCAATGACAATTGGAAATATTTCCTTCGGTTTTGAGTGTTATATGTACTTCCATATGAAAAAAGAAATTTCCAGATATATGCATTGACGGTGTATTTCCTTCAAAATATATAGATATATTATATGGTCAACAATAAATGGCGGGAAAATGTACTTGTGATTTGAAATTTTGTCATAAAAAAACAACATTTGTTATGAAGAAACACCAAAGAGTAGCATTTATGGGCTCAGTTGGAGTGGGGAAATCATGTATCATAACGAGAATGATAGAAGGTTGTTATTATAGTGATAGTAAATCCACAATAGGGGCCAATTATCAACCACTTAAGCATTTGAGAAACGGAGTTGAAATGGAGGTAGATATTTGGGATACAGCAGGAAACGAAAAATATAGAACTCTCCTTCCTCTTTATTATAGAGAAGCTAAAGTTATTGTAATCGTTTTCTCACTTATCGAACAAAGTTCTCTAGATGAATTGGAAAATTGGCACAAAATGTGCCTTAGTAATACTATGGAAGGTGTGAAATTTATTTTTGTAGGCAATAAATTGGATATCAAAGAAAACCGAATTGATGAAAATGAAATTGAAAGCAAAGTTGGTCCTCTTGGAGGAATATACATTGAGGTCAGTGCGAAAACAGGAGATAATATAGATCAATTGATAAATAGGATTTTTGATTTCATTGATTCAGATTCCGAAAACACCAATTTGAATTTGATAGAACACATTGATAACAAACCAAATAAAAAGAATTGGTGCTAGTAGTAAAAATTAAAAATTTACTCCTAATTCAAAAAGTATAATAAATGTAGCTTATATGATATTCATAGATTTAAGAAACATAAAATCAATCCAAAAATATAAAAAACTACTCCGATACGGGGAGTCGAACCCCGATCCTGTGGATGAAAACCACATATCCTAACCGCTGAACGATATCGGATTTACATTAATTAATCATAAATCATTTTATAAGGTAAAATATAATCTACCATTCAGAAATAATAATTTAAAAATTGTATAATGAATCAAATTTGTAAATCCGATATCGTTCAGCGGTTAGGATATGTGGTTTTCATCCACAGGATCGGGGTTCGACTCCCCGTATCGGAGTAGTTTTTTATATTTTTTGGAATGATTTTATGTTTCTTAAATCTATGAATATCATATAAGCTACATTTATTATACTTTTTCTTTTCTTTTTGTATTTGGAGATGTCCAGATTGATCTTGTATTCGTAATTTCCTTCATAATTTGAATTTTTTTATACAATGGATGGTGATCATTTCCTTCATTAAAACAATTTAAGCATTTTGTTGATGAAGAATTCGTTTGGTTTGATCTGTTTTCACTTGGAGACGCTAGTCTAAGTTTTGATTTTGTAATCAGGTACCTTCTTTTTGTTGGAAATGGATCATCAAAATGATTGTTGTTTTCTTTGAGGATGTTATTTTCAAAATGAAATTCATTTCCAGTATCAGTTTGGTTTTCAAACAACTTTATATGCATTTCATTCATTTGAATGATATTGTTAGATTTGGGAATGTTAATATATGTCATTATATTATCTGAAGCAATATTATTTTCATTAATTGAATCGTTCATGAGAATGTTTCTAAACTTTGGAGTTTCTTCATTTTTGAGATTGATTTCGTGTGTTTGTGGCAAAATTAATGATTCCATAAATGAAAAAGTCTCTTTTTGATCAATTTTCTTTGATGATATATGGTTTCTCAATCGTTTAGGGCCGCTGTGTGATGCAATAGGCGCTTTTGGGGTATTTGTGCATGATTCATTAATGCTAAATCCAGTTTCTCTAGATTTCTTCTTTCTCCGAGGTGATTTGGTAATATTCTCATTTGGTAAATGAATAGCAATGTCTTTGATTCCATTCATATCAGGTATAGGAGGAGATGAGTTGTCACCAGTTCCAGTGTGTATTGAATTATTTTCATCAACAAGTATTGATGAATTGGAAATGAGTTTATCATCAGAATCATGAAAATGGTTTTTAGGAATAGATTTCTCTGTTCGATTAATATGGATAGCCAGATCATTCTTCGGTTTTTCCTTTAATTCAAGTGAGTTTGGATTTTCATTTGATAATGGTTCAATAATACTTGGGAAATTAATCACGGATAATTTTTTAAATGATCCGAAATGCTTTAATTTGTTTGGCGTATTATTTATTAGGCCGGGAGATGGGTTTTTCGGGAATATAGAATAAACGGAATTGGTTGCCTTAATCCTTTTTTGCTTGTTTTGTATTGGAATAATGATTTTTGGTTTCTCATGACTCTCAGAAACAGATTTTAATATACTTTCCTCGTCTTTGCGAACAGGTAATGGTTCTGTGAAAAAATTAGATTTAAAAACCTGTGATCCCATTGAATGATACTTTTTGATTCCATTTTTCTTATTTGTTTCTTTCGTTTTGGTGCATATGATGGGCATCTTATTGTCTTCAATAATCGAACTATTGATATCATTCTTAATAAGAACCTTAGGTGAGATATATGATGCAAAGACAGTTTTTTTCTTGAATAATCCTTGTATCAATTCTTCAACAGGTGCAACAGTACTTTGAATCGTATTTTGAGCTGGTTTGGTAGGTTCAATTTGTTTAAAAGAATTCCTCTTTCTACGATTCATATATTCGATTCGAATATTTGTTAAACTAGCTTCATATTCTTCTAAAATAGCCAATTCACGTTGGATTCTTCGAGAAGTTTCTTCTGAATTAGTGAGAGAACCCTGTCTATTATTTTTATTATTCCTAGGTATGTCGTGTTCAACAGGAGATTCTTCAAAATTGATTTTGGATACAGATGAAATAGAAGATATCAAATCTGGCTTTGTTGATTTTGAAAATAGTTTTCCCCTTAATTCAAAATTTGATATTTTCATGATTTCTTGGCCAGAAGCAATAATCATGTCTAAGTCTGAGTTTAAAAAAGAACAATATTGGATATCAAATGGAAAGCTAATTAAAAGTAAACTCATATTATTCTTATCTCCAATAACAATATTGTTGTTTTTTAGTACCAAAACATGATACCCATATGATAATGAAATTGATTGAACAGGGGATGGTGTTTTCATCTGGTTAATGATACAAATTGAACTTTCAGAAATACAAAATATCGATATAAACCCAGTATCATCAAAAATTGCTAGGGTTCCATTATCATAATCAGATAGGCTGGGGTGATCAACTTGGTGATAACATATTACCCTCTGGTGCTTTAGATGAAATATCATAATATTAAATGAAGAAATTGTGATTAAATGATCATTTTTCTTATCCCAAAAGATATTTGTTATTGGATAATTATCAATATGAATACGAGATAATTGAGCCATAGTAATTGTATCATATAAAATGATATCTCCGAAAAAATTGCATGAGCAAAGGGTCCATCTACAATCTTCAAATGCTTTAACTAGAATTAGAATTGCAGATTTAAATGATAATGTATTTGATTTCCTAACACCATAATTATCTTTAATATATTGTGAAACACTATTATCGGAATGCAATGTGAAGATAACTGATTCTTGATAAAATCGATCATAACAAACTTGGATAATCGGCTCTTCTTTTTCTTCTTGTATAGATAATACCATATCCCCATCTATTTGTGAACATAAAATAAACCTTCCATGAGTTGATAAGACACCAATACGGATTGGATTCAATGGACTGAAATAACGGGTTATCATTTTAGTGGAGTAAATATTATTAATCCAAACAGACCAAAGTGTATTGATTTTATAAAATGAAACAAAGTTACCTAAAACTATTGATAGAATGGGAAATCCTTTCTGGAAAAGCTGAGATGTCTCAATAGGTTCATTAAACTTTAAAACAAGAGCCCCCTTTTCTGTTTTAATATTGGTTATCCTAATCTCTCCGTTATGATCAATTGTTAAAATGTTCTCTGAATTAATAAAATCAATATATGATATGATCCCTTTGGTTAGGGAGAGAGTCTTTATCAGGGTTCCACTCTTGTGCCATAGATTCACATTCCCTTTTGTGTCACATCCGATGAATTTCTTGAAAACGTTGATTGTATTACCCTGATTCATATCAGAATTATAGTTTTTTCGAGAAGAAAACAATACTGAGCCCGTAATCATTTTATTTAATGACAAAGTATTGCATGTTGTGATATGATTCCCAGAAAATGTATATAAACTATAACCATTAATTTCTGGAATAAAAATCCTTGTTTGTTTTTCGTCAAAAAACACTTTATCAAGTTTGAGAGAGATTTTTGATATAGGAATCTCATTAATAAATTGGAGTTTGACTTTACGATCAATTGCTGTAATTTCTAATGTTATTTTCCATATTTTAATATTTATTCCCACTGTAAATAAAAATCTATTTTTCTGGGATATATAAAGTTGGGAGATGATTGGCTGATTTGTCGAGATATCACATAAAAAAGGTTCATGAAAACTATTAATATCTAATGCAATAATATTTCCGACACCATGAGTAGCGCAAATAACGCAATGGAACTCGTTTGAGTATACTGCTGATGTTATTCTTTTAGAAACCGAGCCAATAATCGAATTATGATTAAATAGGTATGTTTTTAGCCTCGATGATGCAATAAATTCCTTTTCCGATATCGCATATACATTATTAACGAAACTTTTCTCTAATGTTGTTCGAAAATACTCTTCTACACCCCACTTAATCATTTAAAAATAAACGTATTTTAAAAAATAAAACTTTTGAAAGACCCACTTTGATAATCCAATCAAATCTATTGAAAGTGTAAAATTGGATTAAAAGTTGATTCCAAGAGGGCCAAGATTTCATTGTACTCTTCGAAAAAATGCATATTTTGAATAAAGAGCATGTTCTTTTTTACAAAGCTTTTAAAAATGCTTGAAATAGCAATTATATATTTCATTGGATGTTTGTATTATTTCATAAAGTTATTGAATTAACATGACAAAACGAATTAATTTCTTTCTTGTTCTCATACATTCTCAAACCATCCAGCATCCAAAATTCTAATCTTGTGGGATTAATTCCTTTCTTTATGCATCTTTCCAGAGTAAAAAGAAAATAATATACTCCATCAACTCCATCATATGATCCAAGAAGATCAGTTCTTGATAACCTCAATAGCATGATTTGATTTCTTGAATCAATTCTTTTCCTTATATATACATCTGCAAAAGCTCTTGCATATTCCCAAGGAGAGAAAATTTCATCATATCCAAACATTACCCAAAATTGATCATACTCTTTCCAAAAATCATTTTTTTCGGATCGAGAGATTTCGATTTGAATACTGAGCTCCATTAAATCACAAAAATTAAAACTGGGAATTAATTTAAATAGCCTTGGATTGTGCTGTTTTCGAAATGTCATTGATAGATTAAGATAATTCATGTTAAAGCAATCATTTTTGCTTGTTGAAAAGCGCTTAATTTCATAAAAAGTTAGAAGAAAGTCAATATGAAAAGGCTTTTTTGTCAATTCATTTTTAATTGTGTCATCAAAACCATATATCTTTAAAAAATTATCAATTTCTGGTCTTGACTTAATAAAACTAACAGCATTTAATATCTCTTTATGATCAGCTGAGAGGAAATCAACATAACAATCTGATACATAATTTACAATAAAATTGTCCCTACGGTCCTTGTCAACTAAAGAACAAGAATATATTTTGCTTAGTTTTTCTGTGATATAAGTAAACTCCTCTTGGCGAATTTCAGCTTCTGGAATTCCAAAATGATTAAGAACAATTCTAGGAATAATTCTTTCATCATAATCAAAAAATAAATCACTTGGAGTGTCATTGATTTCATGATAACCCATGAATCTCTTAAAGAACTTAAACATAAATGTCACTTTTCAAAGCCATTTTGTAAAGAATTGGCAATTCTTCATTAATGTTTGGAAACACTTGCCTCCTTCTTCCACAAGATTAGAACTGGTTAATATATTGTTTTAAGACATAGAAATGATGTTAAGTATCCACAAATATCCTTGTGGAATTCCCAAAAACAATAATGAGGGAAATGGGTGATTTCATAGATTTTCAATGTACAAGAATTTTTTCAAGCAAGAATTAACTGTGATTTTTTCCTGACAGCAAATTTGAAAGATGCTCCAATAAAAAAACATTCAAAGTAAAATACAACAAATTTGAAACAAATAGAAAATATGCTGAGCGTATTGTTACTACTAACTTTGAGTCAAGATTTGCCCAGTGGTGGGAGTATTCAAGAGAAAGACAATGTAATGTATCATGAATTCACAAGTAGCGGAAATTTCTCGGTTCCCTTTGGTTTTGTGCTCAATGTGGACATTGTTGTTATTGGAGGAGGTGGGGGAGGTGGTTCATTAATTGCTGGAGGTGGTGGTGGAGGGGGAGGTGTTGTGATTGTTAAAAATTACGAAGTTGAAGGAAGTACTCAGGTTATTATTGGAGAAGGAGGAATTGGCGGGACACCCTCAACTGTTTGTGGATCGAATGGAAATAATACATCATTTGGCACTATCATAGCTTTTGGAGGTGGTGGTGGAGGTGGTGTTAACACTGATGGAAATAGTGGGGCATCTGGTGGTGGCGGGGGAAGTCCTCAATCCTCTACGACAACTAGCGGAGGATATGGGATTGAAGGTCAAGGAAAGAATGGTGGTGGCGGAAGAGAATTCACTGCAAGTAGCCATAATTTTGGTCCAGGAGGAGGTGGAGGAGGATTTAGTAATGCCGGAGGCTCTGCTGTTGTCAATTCCAGAGGAGGACATGGTGGAACAGGTTATACTTTGGTCACACCATTTTCAACATTGCTATTTGCAGGAGGCGGGGGTGGTGGAATTCATCATGATTATCCTCCTGGAATTGGAGCATTTAGAGGAGGTAATGGTGGGAAAGGTGGAACAGGAACAAACCATGGCACTTCAGCTGTAGTAAATTCTGGAAGTGGAGGAGGAGGAGGAGGTGGTGGAATGGGTGGAACATATCCCACTGGATCTGGAGGATCTGGTGGATCTGGCTATGTATTGGTTTATACAATATTTCTAATATCAAAAAAATAGACGTGATGACAAATAATCACATCAATGGTCTCCAGCAACAAAAGTACAGTATATTATTCCTATTATCACAAATAATCCTCTAATTAAACCTTAAATTTCTCAGTTTGGGATTTGAAAGATTCCTCAATAATAATGGATGGTACTGAAACAATCAGCCGAAAATCTACCATCCAATTCTCATGGTATTTGTTAAATTGATTAGCAGGCTGTTTTATTGTTTTCTATTCCTCTTCATGTTTCAAACATATGATTATTCAAATTTAAAGGGTATATTTAGATTCTTCAATCACATAATCAGATTCTTTGATGTAAAGAGGTTAATTTTTCAGACTAATTTTATTTGAAATCATTGTACAGTCAATTTTTCTCAGAAATTGTTGATGTTAGATATGTTATGTATCATGTTAATCTCTTCATTGGCACAAGATCTGCCCACTGGTGGGAGTGTTCAAGAAATAGATAATTTGAGGTATCATGTATTTACGAGTAGTGGGAATTTCTCAGTTCCTTTAGGTTATAAAGTAAAAGTCGACGTTGTTGTCATTGGCGGTGGTGGAGGCGGTGGTTCTTACGTTGCCGGTGGCGGTGGTGGTGGAGGAGGAGTGGTGATTGTAAAAGATTATGATGTTTATGGTCACGTTACAGTTGATATTGGCGAAGGAGGAGCTGGAGCGACTCCATCAACAAGGGTAGGATCAAATGGGGGTCAATCTTCTTTTGGAGAAATCATTGCATATGGAGGAGGTGGAGGTGGTGGATGTAACTATAATGGTAATAAAGGAGCATCTGGTGGAGGAGGTGGCAGTCCCTATTCCTCTACAACAACAAGTGGAGGACTCGGTATTTCTGGCCAAGGAATGAATGGTGGTGGTGGAAAAGAGTACACTGCAAGTAGCTATAATTATGGTCCAGGAGGAGGTGGTGGTGGATTCGGTCAAGCAGGAGGCTCTGCTGTTGTCAACTCCAGAGGAGGACATGGTGGAACAGGTTATACTTTGGTCACACCATTTTCAACATTGCTATTTGCAGGAGGCGGGGGTGGGGGTGTCCATCATGATAAATACCCAACTCCCGGGAATGGTCAATTTCGAGGTGGAAAAGGAGGCCAAGGCGGAAAAGGTACATATCATGGTGGCGCTGCTGCTGTTAATTCTGGAAGCGGTGGAGGTGGTGGAGGCGGTGGGATGAATGGAGAGAAACCAACAGGTAATGGAGGAAAAGGTGGATCAGGTTATATACTTGTAAATTACTCCATATCGAACATTAAACCTATTCCAACACACTCAGGAAAAAATGTTCGCGGAATGATGATCACCTTTCTAATACTCTCAGCATTGCTGAACTAACTCTCTTTGGTTTCTGAAATGGCGGATCAAATAAAGGTGTCATTTTCTTTTATGAATTGTACATATTTGTTTTTATTCTTTAACAATGATATTTTAAGCTCCCCATTTGCTCTAAAATCGATAAAAATGATTGAATCGAGTTTCAGTCGTAGTTTTTCGTCGAAGTTTCTGGTTTTAAATAATGGTGTATTCCAAAAATGTTGTTTTAGCAGATTTTTATCATCAGCAATAACATTTGAAAATAATATAATGAATACTACTATTAATAATGTTCTTTTTGTTGAGAATTGCTTTTTTGAGAAAATGACAAACAGAGCAATAGTATGTTTAATTGAAGGGCAGTTTGTAGTTAAACGCTGCTATTTCTGGGACATTATTTCGGGTGGGAATGGCGGTGTGATTCTTCATCAGGGTGATAATATCGAAGTATCTAAATGCTGCTTTTTCAGGTGTTCTGGGGGTCTTTCACCGACATCCAGCACAGTTACAAATGGGGCAACGGTTTATTCTTCAACTGTTGATGCTATTGTAGATATGGTTTCTCAGTATAAGTGCTTCTACGACTCCACAAGGTCTTGTTTCTCAATGAGAATTGGAGCATCTTCATGTGTTTTTGAGTCAATCAATACATCATATTCAAAGTCACCATTCTATTCAAACCATCCAGAGTCCATAAACTGTGGTCCTTCTAAATACATGTATATGCAGTTTTCTTATTGTGATTGTTTTTCGAGTTTTCATCCCATATCTCAAACTTTTACAATTAGTTATACCAATTACATCGGAAACTCAGCAACATATCACATGGCTAATTACCAATCAATTATCACATTATCAAATTGCATTTATTCTAATAATCAATTTGCTAATTTCTATTTATATAATATTCCAACAATATCATTATGCTATTCAAATGTTATATATTTATCTGGTTTCAGTGCCCTTGGTTCAAAAACATTAAATATCCTCACATTTAATGTTGACCCTGATTGTTTAATGCCAGAAAAAACTTCATTTTTTGAAGACTATAAAAGGATCACCTTAAAATTTGTTACTTATGTAAGTCTCTTGTTGATCAATTGATTATGTGTTTTACATAATCTGTTATTAAACACTATTTTTATGGATTTTTACATAAATGTCTCTTTCAAAAAAGAGCAGATTTCCCTTCCCCGGAACATGTTTATTCACTCAAAACTCTTTGGGGGCAAAACCTTTATTGGTGAGAATATTGAATTATGTGAATTAGTATCTTATGATGATGCCATGGTACTGTCATCTTTTTTTGTGGATCCTTATAAACAGCCAAATGAAAAAGAAACTGATGTTGTGATAAGATTCTTACAAAAAATTGAAAGTCATCCTTTTTTTGTATATATTTTTTTGATTAAAGTGCTAATGTTACCAAAAGGGGATGTTATTCACCATCATGACAAGGATATCCATGTTAATTTTATGATCCTGAAGACAATATCTCGAAAATTCGAAGATTATATATTGAATTTCTCTAATATTCCATTCGAAGTACCTCAATCGATCAATCACATAAGATTGTTGAGGTTTATGGATTTGATTCATGGAGATATTCATCAATTTCCATCTGAAATTGATCCTGAATTTCTGAACATTGTTAGTTTTTTTGATTGTCCCGTGTTAAATGGACTCTTTAACTCTAATAAGAATATTCAAGCTTATGAATTGATTCGATCTCAGCATATTTTCGAAAGTAGTAGCTTTGTGAAATTGCCATTATCAATTCAATCCATCCTATTTTCTAGTTTTATGGATATTCCAAGTAAAGATATAATACTAAAGAGTATGCCACATTATTTATCATTCCACGGGATGAGCTCAATTAGTATTTTAGATTCATTTGGGCCTTCTCTCCGCGATTATGAATTGTTTCAAATTGTCGATCAAATATATGAGAAGTATTCAATTGGTATATTAGATTCAATTTCTTCCATGTTAGGCAATACACAAAAAGAAATCTCTAGAATTGAAATAGAAATTAAAAATCGTAGATTAGCAACAAAATATGGTAAGTATATCAATCATAAGCCCTTCTTCTTTGAAAAGGATCTGCATATAGCCTCATTCAAAGGGAAAATAGAAAGTGTTATATATCTAATAAATCATGGTGCTGATGTTGATTCTAGATATTGCGGTGATTACTATGAGGGAGCTAGAGTTAAAGGTTGTTCACCTTTATTCTTTGCAATCATGAATAATCAAATTGACATTGTTTTTTATCTTGTTAATAACAAAGCATCAATAAATGCTCTATCTGATCATATTAAGATAACATTGATTTAATTACTCCACTAATATTTGCATGTTATTATGGCAACTATGAGATTTCATACTTTCTGATTCAAAGAAATGCAATAATCAACACAAATCAAGGCATATTTCAGAATTTTTTTTCTGGAAACCCCTCCATGCTGCCTCTTATAATGGAAATATTAATGTTGTACGATTATTAGTCGAAAATGGCGCCAATATTGAAGCTCTTAATCACACAATAGAATCAATCTTAAAAGCTGGACACCACTTCATTATGCAACATACTACAACCACCTTAATGTGATCGAATTCCTAATAAAACAGGGTGCCAATATCAATCACAGGAACGACACCAATGAAACCCCCCTAAAAATATCCCAGACTAAAAAATTGCCTAGGATATCAGAAATCCTCATAAGAAATGGTGGCATTGAATAATTCAATGATTGGCAAAAATGTCCGGACACATTTTTTGAAAGAAAATCTTGAATTTACGGTTGATAGCACAAGTGAATCATAAGACACAAATGCTGGATTTTGATGAGAATTACCTTGTTGCAAGGAAATTAGCATGTTTCAAGCCATCATCTCTAACAGTTGAAGAGATAATTGGAGAAGAAGGAATAAAACATGATTTAATAAAGCCTCAACCGAGTGTTTTTATTAAAACACTTGATGAACAAAGTGAGAAAGAAATTACCAAAAATTCAAGGTTTTCGTTTCTTCTGAGTCATTCCAAGAGCGAGAGCTCATTGAATTTTTCGCCACCCAAAATGGAGTATTGTTTGCCAAACATTGTCACACTAAAGAGCATTGGCAAACCAAAACATCCTATCAAAGTGGTATCTTTATCAAGCAAAAAAAATGTTTAGTTATCAGAAAGTACCTTGTATATCTCAACAGAGAGCCTGTGAACAGGTAATCCAACAACATTGAAATAATCGCCTTCGATTTTTTCAATAAGGCTCATTGCCCCGGATTGAATGCCATATGCTCCGGCTTTATCCAACGGATCCTTGCTATTGGCATAGGATAGAATAGCTTCTTCAGGAAGCTTAGCAAAATAAACAACTGTTCTTTCAACAAATGACACAAACTTGTTAAGTTTTGGAAAAGCAATGTAAACACCAGTCATAACTTCATGACCTCTTCCACTTAGCATGCTTATCATTTCATAAGCTTTTTCGTTGGTTCCTGGTTTGCCCAATATCAAGCCATCAATCGTAACTATTGTATCAGCTGTGATAACAATATCAGCATCAGATACCCTTGAATATAATTCTTCGCATTTCTTCCTTGATTGAACTTGAACAAAATCACTCGGGTTAGGGTAATCTTCTGGTTTTATTGTAGATTCATCAAATTGGGAAGGAATGATTTCAAATTTCTTGAAAATCCCACCCAGCAATTCTTTCCTACGTGGGCTTTGTGATCCAAGAACCACCCGCTTGTTCTCAAGGTCTTTTTCGAACCTAACCAACATTTTTCTGAAATATACATCTTGTAAAATGTGCCGATAAGTCTTGTAAAGTTAATAAACAATGAACAAAAAACCCTTAACCAAGGAGCAAGAGGAAGATGAGAAACTTACTAAGACTCGTGATTCGATAGTTTTGTGCTTAAATCATATGATATCATTAGGCTATATTGATACTGCTGAGCGTTTATCTCAAGAATCTGGAATTTCGACTGATAGATTTGAAATTTGTGATAATGTATCTTTAATGTCGATTCTAATAGATTATGATAGTTATCAGGAACTTAAATACGGACAGAAACCAAAAATATGTATTGAGAAAAAGTCTGCTGAAAAGAAAAAGCTTCCACCTCTCAACCCAGGTGAGAGACCGTCTCGCATTGTTAAAAAAGGCAGTGTTGTTAAGCCACAGATTGGACAACCAGTTAACGTTCCGAAGCAACAAGATGAGATTGAGACAAGTATTCCAAAAGCAAAGAACTCTGAAAAAGAGAATTTACCTGCAGATGTTCGTCTTTTGAAACCAATTCCAATGCAAATGAGAGCAGATTTTGGTGATTTAACAGGGGTAATTGCAAGAGATATTTTTGTTGACAATCCAGGAGTGAAATGGTCTGATATTGTTGGCTTAGGAGATGCAAAAAGAATATTAAGGGAAGCGGTAGTAATGCCATTAAAATATCCGCAGTTGTTCGCCGGAAAGAAACTATTGACCCCTTGGAAGGGAGTGCTTCTTCATGGTCCGCCAGGAACTGGAAAGACTTTACTTGCTAAAGCCGTTGCTGGAGAAGGAACAACATTCTTCAATATATCTGCTTCAACTATTGTTTCGAAATGGAGAGGTGATTCTGAAAAACTAATTCGTGTTATGTTTGAACTTGCACGATATCATGCTCCTTCAACAATTTTTATCGATGAATTGGATGCCATTATGTCTAAAAGATCATCAGAAGATGAGCATGAAGCTTCTCGGAGAATGAAAACAGAAATGCTCACCCAAATGGATGGTCTTGTACAAAGTGAATCATTAGTATTTGTTTTAGCAGCTTCAAACTTCCCTTTTGATTTAGATCCGGCTTTACTCAGACGGCTTGAGAAGAGAATTTTGGTCCCTTTACCAGAAATGGAGTCCAGAGAGCAAATGTTTCGTACCTTTTTAACATCTGATATTGCGGATTCATCTATCCAATATAAAGCATTTGCTGAAAAAACTGAAGGTTATAGTGGCTCTGATATTAGGCTTGTGTGCAAAGAAGCAGCAATGGAACCTTTGAGACGCTTAATGACCTCTCTACAAGCAAGGTATGGCGAGAATTACCTTGATGAAGAGTTAAGCAACGAAATGAAACTTGATTTGATTTCTAATAATGATGTTGAGAACTCTCTTCGAAGAACTAGCCCAAGTTCAATGTATGAGATGTCAAAATATTTAGAATGGCAAAAAAGATTTGGTGTTACATAAAGTGTTTTTTAATAATTTCATTAGTTTTCTTCTTCTTCGGGGTTTAACATATTGTTGATTTGCTCTTGAATTGCATATTTCAATGCTTTAATACATTGATCAGATGAATACTCCCTGGAATGCTCGCATCCTTCAGATATTATTCCATACATACCGCTAGCAAATTCTTTAACATTATTAATGACTGTTTGCCTTATGTTGTCTTTCAGTGATTGAAGTTCTTGCTCCGAGTTATCAGAATTCATAGATTTAAGTGTATCATTATCAATTGTTAACTGAACAATTGCTTGGTTTATTTCTTTTATCTTATTCATTAAACTCTCTTCTTTATCACTTAGATGTCTAATTTCTTTGTTGGTTATCTCTATTCTTTGTTGATGTGTAGTAATCATGCTCTTTTCAATGGAATTGTCTTCTTGTGTGGCTTTAATCATCTCTATCTGTTTTATTAACAACTTAACCTCGTTTTCACCACTTTGGACAGAGGATACTAATGCTTTATACTCATTCATTTCATTTTGATATTTTTTCTCGATTTCACTAATTTGATTTCTGACATAGTCTTTTTCTTGCTTTTCGTTAATTAAATAATAATACTTTTCAATTTCATGAGTTAGATCTTCCAAAACTTTATCTTTAGCATTGCTTTCAACAATAATATTTTTCAATTTTTCAAGGATTCTATCATTAGAAACAGATATATATTCAGGAAGTTTTGCCCTGGGCTTTATTGAATCAACAATTGCAAATAATTTCTCAAATTGATTATTGATTTCATTCTCAAAGTCTTCGATGCTTTGACGTTCAATCGAATCCTTATTCTTTGAAACTAATTTAGGTGGAGAATTTTCCACCATACTACTCTGTTTCAACTCCTCCTTCTTTAAAATTGTTGGTTCGGTTTTGCTTTGAATAATAGCAGGTGTTGATTCAACAACAGGTTCTCTTGAAATCCCTGTTGATACATTAACTTCGCTTTTAAAAGTATAAATGGAAAACATTCCATCACCAGAATCAAAAACAACAATTCCTCCATTCATAAGATCTTTAAGAAGATCAATAAGTGTCATGTCTAAAGTTTCTATTCTCTCATTCTCAGACATTTTGTTTGGTTTTTCTATCTTTGTTTGTGTTAGATCATAAGAGATAACACCAATATTCGATTTTTTTATGTCTAATTCCCCTTCTCCAGGAAAAACCACAACAGGTCCGATTTTTGCTTTTGTTGAAAAAGCAATTATGGATGCTGTTAACGCTTCATAAACGTTTCGGAACATGAATAACCAAAGAACTTGGTTTGAATCTCGAGTGAAACAATATATTTCGTTCTTAATTTCCCAATACAAAGTTTCATTACATGCTAAAACAACAATTGGTTGTTTTTGTGGGTTCAAAACAAGACCTGTGATTTGCCCATTTTTCCTTACAAACACTAAAGGAAATTGACCGAAATTAGTGTACTGCCCAGACTGAGGATCGTGCTTCGATACAGATATCGGAAGAATTATCAATGTTGAATCAGGGAATACAACATCCTTACTCGACTTTTTGATTTCTTTCTTTATATTAGGAGAATTTGGACTTTCCGTTCTTCGGCCAAATAAAGATGTTCCGCTGTTTCTATCATCAGCAAATAAATCAGAACTCATTTTATTGTCACTTTTATCGTATATCAGATCCATATTATTGTAGGATTACTTATACCAAAATCAATAATGAGGAAAAAACTAAGACCACGAGATTAAATGTGCTTGAAAAAATTCTTTTTGTGGATTTGTCTGGAATCCTAACCCATAAAATAACTCTTGATACTTTTATTCCTGGTCCAGGGAACTGCGGTGAGTATTGTTTGGAAAAACAACCGATGGAATACCAAGCATGGATTTGTGATTGGGATGATCCTTCAATATATGTTTCGGGAACTTTAGATTTAACAAGTCCTCCCCAATAGATATTTGACCAAGAAATGCTAATTGGTATATAGCCACTGGCGTTTTTTCCTTCTTGCTCAATTTCATCCACAGGATTATTTGTTTGTTTCCACCTGTTATACCCTGTTAATTCAGGATACTCCAATAAAAATTCGTATTTTCCATTATCTAAATACTTACTATCGATTTGTTCCAGAATGCTATACTTATTTGTAGAATCAGATCGTTTAACTTCAATTTCGCTTATAAAGAACACCCCTCCAGTAGAATCATGATAAAAAACTTTCATCCATGATGCTTCAAAGGCCATTTTGGTGTCATAACATAAACAATGATATATAAAAAACAAAAACATTTTTTATTTTATGGATAAGGAATCGATTTTAAAGGAAAAAGGATTCTCCAGGATTCATAAACGAATCCAGTTCTATTTTTTTCACTGATAACATAAAAAGAAGCTAAATTTTTGCAAATTAGAGCTTAAATAAGAATATATTTTCCGAATTTAAAGTTTCTCTATCCTATTCGTAAATTTTTCAAACTATAATCAAGATTATTATATCCATAAAAAAAACTTCGTCATTTAGATTAAAATCCCACTCACCGTAATTTTAAACCCCAATTTAGATCTGTTTTCAGTTGGTATCTAGAAACCAGAAATTCTTAAAAAAAACAAATTATGGAAGAATATTGATTTATGATGAAGAAACTCTCACAATATGAATTATTCGAATGGAATTGCTCCAATTTTGTTGTTTTAAAAAACAAGTTTACATACATTGGTTTTTTATGATTTTACCCTGTCCGATAATGATCAATTATTGTCATGTTTGAATAGATTTCAAGTTGTGTTTAAGTCATTTCATTGATTTTCTTGTATCAGGAGTATTCCTAGTGATAGAAATGAACAGATTGTAACTAGAGAATGTGAATTATGTTCATAATTCTTGGTAATTTCGTTTTCATCTTTGATGGCAAGTGAAAGATGGAATTGCTTTTTATGATGGCGAAATCTAGTAAATGAATATTGGATTTTTTTATTTTCTAGTAGAGTTTATCGAATTCAAGGTTGTGGAATCGTTTTCCTTTTTATTCTTCATATTTTTCAAGTAACTAGTCCAATTATTAGACCAGAAATGAGAATTAAGTTCACAATTGTTAAATATAGGGAAAAGAGTGTTTTATTAGAGGAATTCGGGAATAATTAGTTATTTCCGAATAACTGATGTATTCCCGAATAAGTATTGAATTTCCGGATAAGTCGAATTTCCGGACGGTTTCTATTCGGAATAAAATGAATTTCCGGATGATTCTGAATTTCGGAATAAAATTCTAATGTTTATTTCCACAGAAAAATTCTTCATTTAATGGATGAAATTGTCAGGTTATCTGTTCAAAGAAGGGAAGAAATTGATCAGCAATTGATCAATGATGAAATACAGGAAGAAATTCCCAAAAAAGTAACTTTTTCGGTAGATGAATTTATTAATAACCATGGATCTAGAATATTGCCACATATAATTGGATTTGATTTGGATGAATTTAATACTTTATATAGATTTCTTAAGGATTGTCTCATTCAAATTGGGAGAGGAAGAAGAGGACTTGATTCCAAAGAAAAATTATTTATATTTTTTTCTTGGATATCGACAGGTATGTCATTTTCCAAACTATCTGCATTATTCAAAGTGTCATCTTCTACTCTTCATGAAAATATTAACTATGTCATTAAAAGGATCAAAGGAAAGTTAATATCAAAGTTTTTGCCAGCCTCTGGAGATGAGGCCAGAAAAATTGTACCATCAACCTTTTTTTCCAGTTTTCCTGAGGCAATTGGAGCTGTTGATACAACAATTCTCAAAATTAGTCGACCCTTTGATGCAATAAAACAAAAAAAGTACTTCTCAGGGAAACATAAAGTTCATTGTGTGAAATTTCAAATTATTGTGAATCCTGATGGGTGGTGTCTTCACTATTTTGGGCATTTTCCGGGGAAAAAACACGATATTAAGATATTTGAAGAATCTGAAATCAATAACTTTTTACAATTCCAAAAAGAAA
>Ga0074193_1000296_pt1 | contig 88981 bp, 88 predicted proteins | sample EPASupsiteHSE605_FD_64523 | JGI IMG/M metagenome (GOLD analysis project Ga0074193, IMG submission 64523) | Bioremediated contaminated groundwater from EPA Superfund site, New Mexico - Sample HSE6-05 | ecosystem: Environmental > Aquatic > Deep subsurface > Groundwater > Contaminated ... | reverse complement strand
CAGCTATATCAGAATCAGCCTCTAAAGCTGTTTGTAATGTGCTAGCACCTACAACGTTAGTTGCAACTGCACTACTATATGATACAGTTTTAACTTTATTTGCTCCACTTGCATCTATAAATGAAACTTCAACACTATTATCAGTAGAACCAGCAACAGTAACGGCTGCAACTGTCATTCCATAAGTTGCTTCAGATGCTGGGGTTGTTGCAGTAACTGCTGTTGTAGCTGTTCCACTACCAGTCATATTTGCTTTTAATATAGGATCACCTATAGAACCATCTAACAAGTTGATTTTATTAAAATGTGTTGATGAAGATATTCTGTCTATTTCTGATTTTAATGCTTCAACTTCTTTATTTAAGTTTGTTCTATCAACTGCATTTTGGTATGTACCATTTGCTGATTGAACTGCAATTTTTCTCATTTTCTGAAGAATTGAGTGAGTTTCATTCAATCCACCTTCAGCTGTTTGAACTAAAGATATACCGTCATTAGCATTTTGTTCAGCTTGTTCAAGTCCATTAATCTGGCCTCTCATTTTTTCTGATATAGCTAATCCTGCAGCATCATCACCTGCTCTGTTGATTCTGTAGCCTGATGATAATTTTTCTAAGTTTTTACCAGTATTTGTGTTGTTTGCACCTAATTGTCTCAAAGAGTTTAATGCGTTAATATTATGTTGTATTCTCATTTTATTACCTCCATGTAATTTTAGCGGGATCCATCCCTTTTTATTTTTGTGTTTTTATTTTATTTTTTACACGGCGCCTGTGTTAAAAAATATATTTACTTTCACAATACATATATCGTAAGTTTTAGAATTAAGTTTAGTCTTTTTTAAAAAATATTTTATTTTTTTCCAACCCTTCCAAATCCTTATTATTAAATTCTCATATTAATTAATCGAGATTTTTGCTGTGGCTGATTTAGCTTGTCTTTTACTTCCTTTAATTCAACATTAATATTTTTGCGTATTTCTTTGTCCATGCTTATTATTTCTTTAACAGATTCCCTTATATTAGTCTTTATTGTTTTTATATCATCTGTTTCTATGTAACTATCCTTGTTGAATTTTAAGTACTCATCAATTTCTACATCAATTAAATTTATGTCATCTATATCTTTTTGTCTTACTGCTATCATTGAACTTATTTTCTTATCATCTGTTTTAGCAGATAGCAACATTATTTCTCGTGTAAAGTTTTTCAAATTATCAACTGCATCAAGTTTCCTTTTAAGTAAATTAATCATTGAAACCCCCACTAATTTTTAGAAGCTCTTGAAATTTTATCTGCTTCCGCCCAAGTGTTTCTTAAATCCTTAATCATCGGAAGTATGTCATCAATATTTTTAGTATTTTTAGTAGCTGATGCTTTTATTATTTCTTTATTGAAAAACATATACATTTCTGATAATTCGCTTGATATTTCATATTTATCATCCAATGAAACAATAAGATAATTAAATATTTTCCTGCACTTCACCAAATTTATATTTGCTTGGTCAAAATCACTATTTTCCATTAATATTTTGCTATGATTTAATTTTTTGATTACTTCATCAAGTAAAAGTAAAAGAAGTTCGCCTTTTGTCATAGTGTTAATTGATGTTCTTTTATATTGTTCGTATGGATTTATCATTTTTCACCCCGTAATTATCTATTATGATCCCATCAAGCTTGTAAGTGCTGAGCTTTGAGAATTTAAACTGGCAATAGTAGTTTCAAGTGTTGTAAATTTGCTATAATATCTTTCTCTTTCATCCTGATATTTTTCTTTTAGTTCATCCAGTTTATCATCGTAATCATTAAGCGTTTCAGATATACTATTAGTATCCGATGTCATGCTGTCATCCAAGCCTGCTTCATCTATTAGTATGCCTGCTAGTCCTGCTGTACCAACATTATCTTTAAGAATGCTTTGCAATTGCACAGCTAAGCCTTGTATCGAATTCGAATCAGATGTTGTCCCCATAAATAATGCAGCTACTTGATCTGCATTTTGAGCTAATTGTGCTTTGAATGTTTCTTCATCAAATGTCAGTTGCCCACTAGTATCATAGCTTGATGAACTTATGCCTATATCTGATAATATAAGATTGCTGACAGAAGTTTTGCTTGACATTGCATCTCTTAAGGCATACAGCGCAGTGTTAACCTTGCTGTCTCCAAAAAGCATACCTTTTTTTGACTCAATTTCCCATTTTTCAATTTCAGCATCTTCCATATCTTCTTTTTGCTCAGCTGTCAGCGGTTGATAATCACTATCTGGCTTTTGCTTTGTTTTATTAGCCATTAAAACTATTACTTCATTGTAATCAGTTATGAACTGCTTAACCTTTTCCGCAACCTCATCTGCATTGCTTGTCACAGTAAATGTTACAGGAGTTGTAGTATTTGCAACACCAACAGCTTTTTCATTTAAATCAACGTTTATGCCATCAATGGAAAATGTTGCAGCACTACGAGTAATAGTTGCCGGGACACCATTTAAAGTATACGACATTTTTGTATCTGTACCACTTTTTATATTGTAGTCCGTCAAATTTTCAGTTTCATTTCTATAAGCAAATTCTGTTGGAGTAAATGCTAATGTAACATTATTATCAGCATCAACAGAAGCAGTTCCTATTATTCCCGCACCATCTGATATATCATATTTTCCAGAAACACTATTATATACGTAACTCTCTCCAGTTTTAAGCTTATCAGTAATTAAAGAGTCAATATTTGTATAATTTTTCCCAAAGAGAGAAGCAGCTAAGTTGCCTGATACATCCTTTATATCCACTCCACTATTTGAACCTGTTGCAGTAGATTTTACTGTAAAGGTATCTGTCGTTGATGAATAATATATATTTACTCCCGCATCGACATCGCTGTTAATTTTATTCATTATATCGCCTAATGTCGCAGTTTCTTCAAATTTAAATTCTTTTCCATTTATACTAATCGAATAACCAGTTTTAGTTGCTCCATCTATATTTATAGTCGCTGGTGTAAGTGCTGTAGAAAGCTTTGTTTCTTTTATTGCAATATTTTGATTGACTCTGTTGTATGTTGAAGGTTCAATTCCAGTAAAATATCTAAGTTCATTGCTTATACTACTTACACCAAAAAGATTAGTATCCCCTGATGCTGTAAATGAAAGCTTTTTACTAGCACCATCATAAGCAACGGTTACTTTTTTTGTTCCATCAGCATTTGTACCATAAGCTTTATCTAATTCTGTTTGTAAATAATCCTTTAGTTTTGTTTCATCAGTTATTGTACTATTTAATTTTATAGTCTTTGAAATTCCATTATAGTCAAAAGTCATATATGCATCTGAATCCGAAAATATCTTATCTTTTGTTGTTGTTAAGCTTTCGGTTACTACATCCTCAGTTGATACTGCTGTTTGACCTGTTTTTAAATTCAATACATCAATAAACTTTGAGCTTCCTGCTGCGAGTTTTGCTGTACCAGTTTCAAAAGCTAATTTTTTACCTGTTCCATCTAGTGTGTATTTTAATTTTGCATTACCTTCATTAATTAATTTGCCATCAGAATCTTTCATAGTCGCTAATTGTTTATTAAGCTGATCTGCAACTTCTTGAAGCGTATCTCCATCGCCATTTTTTCCAAAAGTTGTGTCTATTGTCAAACTGTATGTTTTATCATTATACTGAATGCTGAAAGTTTCTCCGGCAAGAGATGATGTTGCATCTGTTAATTCACTTGTACTAAATGTGTGTTCAGAAACTGTTTTAGTAGATGCAAAACTTGCAGCTGTTGCAACGCTAGTTATATCAGTTATAGAGAAATTTTTAATATTATCGGCATCACCTGACAAATTTACATATTTTGACGATGATTCAATAGTATTTGACTTAAAAAAACTTGAGCTTAATACATTTGATGTTGAACCTGATGAATACGAAAAATATTTTGAACTAAAGGTTAAAAGTTTTGAACTAACCTCTCTGTAATCAGACTGTTTATATTTTAGCTTTTGCTGAGCCTGATATGCTTTGTTTATTTTATTTTTAGTACCTAAAGACATCTTATCTACAAGTTCATCTACATTTTCAAGTCCTGATAATCCTGTATATCCTTTACTTGTTGATGAACCATATAGTTTTGTTGTTAATGTTGACATACTTTTCTCCTTTCTTGTTTGTATTTATTTGATTTATTTTTGTCAAGTGTTTGGGTGGGCATAAAACCGCCCCTACTTCATAAAGTCTACATTACTGCTTGTTTAGATACTTTATTAGTAGATTTGATATATTCTCTATTGCTGCTTGTACCATTACAGCTCCTATGTTGAATGCTACCATTGGCATTCCATAAACTATGCAGGATTCTTTATCTTGTCCTATCGTGTATGCTCCTGCTTTTTTCATATTTAATAATCCTTGTGCACCATCTTTGCCCATTCCCGTAAGTATAATTCCAACAGCATTTTTTCCAGCTGTTTCTGCTACTGAATTAAACAAAACATCTACTGAAGGGCAATGGCCGCTTACTTTTTCACCTGGTCTACAAGTTACAAAGTATCCTTTTTCATCTTTTAAAAGTTTCATGTGGCTGTCTCCAGGAGCTATTAGCACTGTGCCTGTTTCAACTCTGTCACCATTTTTTGCTTCTCTTACTTCCATATTGCATATTTTATTCAGCCTGTCAGCATACATTTTAGTAAATCCTGCCGGCATATGCTGTGTAACTAAAATTCCTGGAGTTTCTTTAGGCAATGTTTTTAGCACTTCAAGTGTAGCTTCTGTTCCGCCTGTTGATGCTCCTATTGCAATAATTTTCTTTGTTGAAAAAAGTTCTAACTTTTGAGTAGCTAAAACCGGTGTTTCTGTTTTTTTAATAATATTATTTGTTTTTAATTTAGCAATGGAAGCAATCTTTATTTTGGTTTTTAATTCTGTAAAAAATATAGCTAAATCATTTTTCAATGACATATCTGGTTTCTTTACAAAGTCTACAGCTCCTGATTGCAATGCGTCAAATACACTTATATTCATGGAACTAACAAGAACAACTTTCATTGGTTTTTCTGCCATAAGTTTTTTCAAGAAAACCAACCCATTCATTTTAGGTAATTCAACATCTAATGTCAATATGTCTGGCTTTAATTTTTCTATTTTATCCAATGCTTCAATTGGGTCTATTGCAGTACCTACAACTTCTATATTTTCATCATCACTTAGTTCTTTCCTTAATATACCTCTAAACAATAAGGAGTCATCTATTATTAATACCTTTATTTTTTCTATTTTCATTAAATCATTCCTTTTTGTATATTGCAGGGCAAATATATTTGTATTTTGACTGACCTCTTTGTATTGTTTCTGCATGACCTATCATTAGATGACCATTAGGTTGTATTGCTTCGTAAAATTTATTTACTAAATTTGTTTTTGTAATTGCATTAAAGTATATCATTACATTCCTACAAAATATTACATTATATTTATTTTTTGCAGTTATAGGCTCCATTAAATTAAAAGTTTTAAAAGTGATTTGGTTTTTAATTTCTGGTGTTACTTCAAATTTATTATCCGCACTTTTTTTAAAGTATCTTGTTTTATAGGACTGTGGCAGATTTTTTATACTTTCTTCTGTATATATAGCTTCTTTTGCTTTTTCCAACACATTTTCTGAAATATCAGTTGCAAGTATTTGCACTTTCCAGCCAATTTTTTTAAATTGGAAATAATCATCAATTATCATTGCTAACGTATATGGCTCTTCCCCAGAAGAGCAGCCTGCACTCCATATGTTTATAGTTTTTAATTTATTATTTTGTTCTTCATATGGTAGTATAACTTCTTTTAAATATTTAAAGTGATTTTCTTCTCTGTAAAAATATGTGTAGTTTGTTGTTAGTTTATTAATAAGTAATGATATTTCACTTTTATCATTTTTTTTAATACTGTTCATATATTCTGTAAAATTTTTCATACCTTTACGTTCAACCATATTTGACAATCTGCCTTCTATTAGCTGTCTTTTTTTAGATAAATCTATTCCGTAATTTTTATGCATGAAGTTTACAAATTCTAGGAATTCCGCATCTGTTAATTTTATCATATTACAAACTCTCTATTAGGCTGCCAATGTCCATTATGAGATTTATGCTTCCGTCCCCTAATATTGAGCAACCTGATACTCCTGATTCTTTTATTTTATATTTGTTTAATAGTGTTGGCAGAGGTTTTACAACTACTTGTTGTTCTCCTATTATCTGATCTACAAATAAACAAACTTTATTTTCACCAGCTTCTACTAGTATAAGTATACCATCTTCAATGTTCGTAACTTCAGTATCTATATTAAAGAAATTGTGAAGTCTCACAACAGGGTAACATTTATCTCTTAGAATGATCATTTCTTGTCCATCAGTATTGTGTATAATATCATCAATTTTGACTTTAAATGACTGTTGAATATTTTTTATAGGAATTATTAATTCTGAATCCCCAACCACTACCTGCATACCTGATACTATTGCAAGTGTTAGTGGTATTTTGAAAGTTACAGCTGTACCTTTATCTTGTTTGCTGTCTAATACAACAGTTCCACCAACTTTTTCAACATTAGATTTAACAACATCCATTCCAACTCCTCTGCCTGAATATTCAGTAACAGTTTCATTAGTTGAGAATCCTGGCAGCATTAAAAGCTGATATACCTCTTTTGCTGTGTATTCACTTTCTGGTTTTAATAGTAATCCCTTTGATTTAGCTTTTGCTAATATCTTTTCTTGATCAAATCCCTTTCCATCATCTTCAACTGCAATGTGTATTTCTCCTCCAGTATTTGAAGCTGAAAGTTCAATTGTACCTTTTGGATTCTTTCCTTTTCTTATTCTTTCTTCAGTAGATTCAATGCCATGGTCCATAGCATTTCTCACAAGATGCATAATTGGGTCTGATATCCCATCCACAATAGTTTTGTCAACTTCTGTATCATCACCGATTAAAATTAATTCAACATCTTTATTAAGTTCTTTTCCCATGTCCCTTACTATTCTTTTCATTTTTTGGAATATACCTGATACCGGTACCATTCTAAGTGACATTACAATATCTTGTAGTTCATCTGTAAGTTTTCTAAGTTGCCTTGTTGATTTTGTAAAACTCTCTAAATTCAATTTTTTAATTTCACTGTTTGAAGATACCATTGATTCTGCTATTACTATTTCACCAACTATGTCAACGAGGCTGTCTAGTTTTGAAAGATTCACAGTTATAAGGCTTTGTTTGTTGTGTTTGCCCATTACTTCTGTATTTTTAGTGTTTTCTACTTTTTTAACTTCATTTGATGCATCGCTAATTGCTTTTTCCTTTGATTCATCTTTCTTTTCATCTTTAAACTCTATAACTGTATAATTTTTTACATTTAAAGCTTCTTTTACTACACGAATTCCTGCATCTAAAGAATCTTTATCTGATAAATATACATAGAAACCATCTTTTATAATTTCAGCAGCTGCTTTGCTGTTATTTTCAACTTTATCAGGCTTATTAGTAAATTCTATACCTGTTTCTCTCAATTGATTCACTATAAAAAATGCTCTTAAATTTTCCATTCCGCAATCATCATCAAAAAATATCTTTATTGCATATTTTTTATCTTGATTATTTTCATTTGTTAAAGCAACTTCATCTAATACAACAGAATTATCATTTGTTGATGATTTTTCTCCTGATATTACTTGTAAAAATTCATGAATTTCAGCTTCAAACTGCTCTAGATTTTCTTCAAGAGGTTCCCCTTGCTCAATTTTAGATATTTCTCCCTTTATGAAATCGGTAAATTTAAATACTAAGGTTACAAGCTGTTCATTATAATGCTGCTTAATTCCATTTTCTCTTATATAATAAAATAAATCTTCTATTTTATGTGATATAGTCATTATGCTGTTAAATTGCATCATAGCAGATGAACCTTTTATAGTATGCATTATTCTAAATATTTCATCTATACAGTCCTTGTCGAATGCCTGTTCATTTTCTGCCTTGAGCAATATTTCATCTAATTGTTCTAATAAAGTATTTTCTTCAAAGAGGTACATGTCTAGCACAGAATCAAAATTATTATCCATCGTCAGTCTCCTTTGTTTCTTAAGTTATTCACATTGTATATCGACATTTTTTTCAATATATTAAGCTTTTTAAGTGAAATTTTTTATAAATAATAATTTTAATTGTCATTATGCTTATTTTTATTCCAAGTCAGCCGATATATATATAGATTATATTATTCTTTTATTTTAATCTATAATATTATATAATAGTAATAGAAATATTTACAGGAGATTTATTTATGTTAAATAACGATATTCGTATAAAAACTAATAACCCCATAAATGATAATGGCAACAACAAGATTAAGGTTAATAGTGAATCTTTGCCCTTTGATGTTATTGACGCAACGAAAGTTTTAAAACCTTCAAAGCAAGAAGGAAGCAATTCCAGCCAAAACGGATTAAGTTACAATTCCGATTCTGTTTTTGAAAAATTTATACAAGCTTTGCAAAGTTCTCCTGTAATGTCTGAAGGCGGAAAGAAATTACTTTTAAATAATCAATTTATTAACCACAACATCAAAAATGATCCCATTTTAAGTGCTTTGTTTGATAATTTCATTAAAAATATTGAAATGGATGAAAAAGAAGTTTTAAGTTTCTTGAAATTTCAACAAAATTCATATACAAAATTTCATGGAGAATTTTTCAACTCCTTAAGAAGTCTTTTAAATAAAAATTCTAATAATGATGATTTCAAAGTAATAGTTAGAAATTTTTTAAAAAGTTATGATTGTTTTGTTTCAGTAGATGAAACTTATAATTCTATCTCATCTACACTTAAAAATATTTACAACAACTTACCTCAAGTTTTAAAGGAGCCTTTTAATGATATTGTAGATAAAATGATTTTAGATAATTACACAAATAGTTCTGATTTGAATTTAGGTTTGTTGAGAAATGAAATTTTACCATTTGTTGGACGTTATATTGCTAAAATGAATGATTTTGGTCCTATAAGAGATTATGTATCTGTATTAGTTCATAATATCGTAAGATTGGAATCTAGTTCAAAAGAAAACTTTTCAACTGATTTAGATAATTTATTTGATTTTTTAAAATTTAATTTAAACATTGATAATGATGCGCTTCAAAATATAAAAATGTCTTTAATAAATAATTATGAAACTACTACAAACGTAAAAAATGAATCAATTGATTCCTTTTTTAAATTAATTGAATCTGGTATAAAAGAAAGCGAAAATAAAGTAAATAAAGGTGTTATGGAAGATATCACAGAATCATTGCTTTTTAGTCAAAATGTACAAATCCCATTAACGCATATGTTTCTTCCTTTAAATTATAATGGAATGTTTATGTTTTCTGAATTATGGGTCAGTAAAGATTACGAAAACAGTGATGATAAGAAAAGAAAAAACGAACCTAAAGAAGTTTACAAAGTTTTCATTACTTTTGATATACAAAATATTGGTTATTTTGAAACTATTTTAGTATTTAAGGATTCTAAACTTTCACTTGAAATAAACGTTCCAAGTTCATTTAAAAACTACTCTAAATTGATTAAAAGTGATATTAGCAAAATTTTAAATAAAAAAAGTATACAAGTTTCTGATATTTACATAAATGAATGTGTTAAAAGAAGAAGATTTAATGAAGTGTTCAACAATTTATCAGAAAGGAAAAATGGTGTAGATGTCATCGTATAACAACAATAAACGTGCAGTTGCACTAAAATATGATCTCAATAAAAACAATGCTCCTGTTGTAATTGCTTCTGGAGCTGGATACATAGCAAACAAAGTAGTTGAAATTGCAGAAGAAAACGGAGTACCTATATACAAGGATGATTCACTGTCAATTTTATTGTCACAGCTTGATATTGGTAGTGAAATACCCGAAGAACTATTTAGTTCAATTGTAGATATTTATATGTATTTTTTAAATTTCAAACCTAATGATGCTGGAGATAATGCGTAATGATTGTGAAAGGAATAATACAATGGATAATGTAATTTTTGCTTTAGATATAGGCACTCGCTCAGTTGTTGGTGTTGTTTCTGAAAATGTTAATAATTGTCTTAAAGTATCTAAAGTTGAAAGTGTATTTCACAGCCAAAGGGCTATGGTAGATGGACAAATTGAAGATATAGAAGAAGTATCAAGAGTTGTAGCAAATGTTAAGTCAAAGCTCGAAAACAGCTTAAACATTGTATTAGATAAAGTTTGTATAGCTGCTGCCGGAAGGTCTTTGAAAACAGAAAGAATAATATTAGAGCGAGATTCTGATATTAGAAGGCCGCTAACTACTGATTTTAAAAATGCAATTGAAGTTGAAGCTCTACAACTTGCTCAAGAAATTTTTTCAAAAAACTCTCAAAATGATGATTTATTTTATTGTGTGGGATATAGTGTATTAAGTTATGCTTTAGATGGTAAAAATATTTCTAATGTTATAGGCCATAGATGTAACAAGGTTTCTGTAGAAATTATTGCTGCATTTTTACCACATACAGTTATCGAAGGGCTTTATGCTTGTATGGACAACAACAAGTTAGAAGTAATTAATTTAACCCTAGAGCCTATTGCTGCAATGGATTTAATCATACCTTCTGAATTAAGACTTTTAAATTTAGTTTTAATAGATATAGGTGCTGGTACATCAGACATTGCAATTTCTAAAGATGGAAGTGTTGTAGGCTATGATATGGCAACAGTTGCAGGCGATGAAATAACAGAATGCATAATGAAAACCTACATAGTTGATTTCAATACTGCTGAATATATTAAAGCAAGTTTAAGTGAAGACAATGAAGATTTTGTAATAACAAACATATTGGGAATTTCTCAAAATGTTAAAAAAGAAGAAATTTTAGAAGCAATTAAACCATCTGTTTATGAATTATGTGTAGATGTGGCTTCAAAAATAACAAAATTAAACAAAGAATCTCCTGCTGCTGTTTTCTTAGCTGGAGGAGGTAGTAAAATTCCATTTATCAAAGAATTTTTATCTGAATTATTAAATATTCCACAAACAAGAATAGCAAGCTCTGAAAAAAACAGTATACGAAATGTTGATTTATCTTTGATTGATAGTTTTGGCCCTGAACTCATTACACCAATTGGTATTGCATATTCTGTAATATTAAATAAAAACTATGATTTTTTCAGTGTACATTTAAATGATAAAAAAATCAGATTATACAGCATTAGACAAATGAAAGTAATGGATGCCATTTTAATGTCTGGCTTTGATTCAAAAAAACTTATTGGTTTTTCCGGCAAAAGTTTAAGATTTACATTTAATGGCAAAGAAAAATTTTATTCAGGTGAATTTTCTACTCCAGCACAAATTTTTGTCAATTCACATATTGCAAATATTGAAACTATTATACACCCAGGCGACAACATAGAAGTTGTTCCGGCAATAAATGGTACATCCCCAGTTGTAAGAATATCAGATATTTCAGAAAGTACGGCTTCGGGTTTTGTTTATTTCAATGGCATTAAAGTAGATTTAGGAACAAAATATCTTGTTAACAATGTTGAAGTTAAAGATGATTATATTATTGGTAATTCTGATCTAATTGATATAATGGAAGTTAAAACAATTAAAGATTTGATAGAAATATATGAATTGGATGAAAGTATATATTCATACTATGTTAATGGCAACGAAGTTGATATTGATTTTAGCCTTTACAATGAGTGTGTAGTAACAGTATCTAAAAAAAGCGAAGTTTTTGAAACCAAAAAGTATGAAGAAAAAAAAACAAATGATGAAATTTCTGAAGTTAATGAAATTAATGAAATTCAAGAAGTTGTTTCTTTCATAGAAGTTTTAATTAATGATAAAAAGATTAAGCTTCCCAAAAGAAATGAGAATGAACCATATATTTTTGCAGATATGTTAAATTATACAGATATTGATCCATCTAATCCTAAGGGTAACATTGTATTGCTTCATAATGGAAAAAATGCTTCATATTTAAATTTAATAAATAACAATGATATTATAATAATAAAATGGGATTCTGATTTAATATAATTTTGAATTTATTTTTATTAAAGGAGCTTTTATGGATGAGAGAATTTTATTAGTTAAATTATCTGATTTAAATAACATTGAAATTGGAAAAGGAAGCCTTTTAAGCATTAGAAATAACTCTATAATAGTAAAAGGCAATAATTTGCCAATATTAAGCTCTGGCTTAAATATTTTCGTTAATATTTATGATGAGCGTGTAGGAATTTCTCCTTATTTATGTAAAGTAAGTGTTGCATCAAGAAGTCAGCTTACTGCTCAAATTATAAGAAAAGATCCTATTATTGAAAGAAGAACTGCTTTAAAAGTTCGTACTGATTTATCTTTTTATTTAAGCAAAATTCACAGAAATGATGAAGATATAACTGAAGAATTACCAAGTATAAAAATAAATATACTGAATTTAAGCATAGGCGGTATGTTAATTTCATCTAATGTTGAATTTTTACTAAATGATGTTATTATGTTTTATTTTAAATATATTAAAAGTAAACCAATTCTTTTAGAAGGCAAAGTAATACGGATAGATGAATTAAAAGATAAAGATGATGAGAATAGAATAACATATAACTATGGATGTCGTTTTTTAAGTTTGTCTAGCAATGATGAAGCTGTATTATGCCAGTATTTGTTTGATAGACAGCTCCAATTATACAGAAACAAGTAAGAGGTGAATTTTTTGATTAAGAAAGTGATTTTTATAATATTATCTTTAATTATGGTGTTTAGCTTTTTTTGTACAACCTATGGTGCAGAAGTAACCGTCACATCCATTTCTTTGAATGGCGGTAAAACAATGAATTTGTCTGTAGATGATTTTGCAACTTTAGATGTAACGCTAAAACCAAGCAACTCGAATTCTGACAATATTATTTTTACTTCATCCAAGCCTACTGTAGCAAGTGTTGATTACAAGGGCAATGTTACAGCAAAACGAGTTGGAAGCACAACTATTACTGCTGAATTGGATGGAAAAAAAGCAAGCATAACTGTAAAAGTTTCTGAAAAAAACAAGGTTTTAGATGTTGATTTTACAGTTAAAAGTACAGGTACAGGCTTCAGGGAAATTACAGCAACTCCTCACAGATATGATGACGATGATGAACTAATTGAAGATGAGGTTGATGATGAATATTATATATATCTTCCTTCTGGTTATTATATTGAAGGAAAAAGTGCTTCATACATTGCTGATAGAAATGGAGTGTATCCTTTTACAATATATTTTGGCAATATAAAAAGAACATTTTATTACACAGTGAAAGATATTGATATAACTGATTCTGAAGTTGATGAAAATGACAATGAAGATGACAGAGATGATATTAATTTTGATTATAAATTGATGTATGATTATGAAAAAAAACAAGTTTTGTTTAACATTGATCTTGATGAGGTAAGAACTGTTATAACTCCTGATAAGAAAACTACAGTTTCTAATAATGTAAATTATTATATAAATACATTGAAAAACAATACACCTTTTGGTTTTTCAATTGTTATAGATGACTTCGTTTATGATTACAAAGTTATTAAACAAGGTGAATTCTATCTCCTGATTTCTCTTTCACCTGTTGATTATGATAATTACAGCACATATGTAACTTATTTAGGCTATAATTTCACTACAAATGAAAATTTCAAAGCTGTTCCAGACAAAGGACTTCTTTATGATAATGGCAATTATGAAGTTTTAATTCAATCAACTTCTAACACAAAAGAAATATTTAATTTCAATATTTCAGATATTGATTTTAGAAGACCTTCTGTTAAAACTTCTTTTCTAGATGACTATACATTAGAATTAGAAATTGAAGATGATTTTACGCTTGATTATATGATAACATTTGATGGTAAGTATGTTCCTTTTAACCAAAATTCTAAAACAATTACATATAAACACAGTACAAAAATTGATTATGATGGTAAATATATTTTCACAGTAGTAGATAAAGCTGGAAACAGAACAATTTCAACTACTGATATTGAGTCTCGAAAAACACCGCGCAAACATTCCATAGATTATGATGTACACAATTATAAATACACTAAAGATTTGTTCACCGATATAGGAATATTATATGACAATGACGAAGATGATTTAAGTATATATGAAAACACACTTCCTTCATATATGAATGGAAGCAGCGCATCATTCTTTAAACCTGATTCGCCTGTATCACGTGCTGAAATCGTCACTTTGTTTTGTAGAATAACTGATCTCCCTTATGATACAAGTGCATTTTTAAAAACAAAATTTACGGACATAGAATATCATTGGGCCAGAGATTATATATCAATGGGAAGCACAAAAAAATATGTTACAGGGTATAAGGATAAAACATTTAAACCTGACAACAGTGTTACAAGAGCTGAATTTTGCAAAATGCTCACAAATATAAGCGCATTTAAATCTAAAGTCACTTTGTTACCTGCTACAAGCAATTATAATTTTGCAGATATAAATTCACATTGGGCTCAAAAAGAAATAATAAAAATAGTAAGCAGAGATATTGTTGAAGGGAAAAATAATTATTTTTATCCAGACAAACCTATTACAAGGGCAGAAGTAGTTCATGCTATTAATAAGCTTTATGGTTTGAATCCTACTGAAAGCGAATTAAAATATATGGATTCATTATATAGGAAGTACTACAGTTTCAAAGATATTACTGGTCACAAGTATTACAATGATATTATTATTTCATTGGTAGGTATGTATAAAGAAAAAATAAATTAAAAGGAGACTTTGAATATGGTAATTAATTATACTGAATTATGTGTCAAAAAATTTTTAGATAGCATATTACAAACTGATTCAAATTATTCAAATGTCTGCAAATGTGACCAATGTATTGATGATATAATGGCAAAGGCATTAAATAACATTAAGCCCTTTTATATTACATCAAAAACTGGGGAAGTTTATGCAGAGTACAGTTCTTTAGAATTACAAAACAATGCAGAAGTTATTAAAGAAGTCATATATGCAATTGATTTTGTTTCAAAAAACAAAAGGCATAACTAATTTTCTAAATTAGAGCAACAAAAAGGAAAATTTTGAATTTTCCTTTTTGTTTTATATAACCTTTATATTTTTAGCAAATGATTTTATTGTTAAATTTCCAGTATCGCTGTCAAAAATTATAGTTCTTCCATAATTTTCTCCAACATCTTGAGCTAAGAGCTTTATATTTAGCTTGTTTAATACTTCCTTTGTTGCAATAACATTTCTTTCCCCTATATTTCCAATGGTTGAATTGCCTTTTATCTCAAACATTCTAGCCCCACCTGCTATTTTAGCAATCATTCTAGATCTCATGCATCCCATTGACTCCATTTGTTTTACCATTTCTACTATGCCAGTATCCGCATATTTAAATATGTTTTCCTTATCAGTTGCATTTTTATTAATTGGAAGCATTACATGAGCCATCCCTGCTACTCGTTTTGCTTTATCTATTATGCATATACCTACACAGGAACCAAGGGCATATGAAATTAGCCCTTTTGGAGAAGAAGCAATTTTCATATCTGATATTCCTACATTAATTACATCACTCATATTTCAATTCCAAATCCTTTTAATAACTTGTTTAGGGATGACATGCTTGGCAATAGGAGCATGTTGCTGTAAACTGTTTCTTGTCCATAAAAATATTTTTCTTTTATAAATATAACTTTATCTGCAGCTTCTGCAAATTCAACAGCAACAGCATCTAATAATGCTCCTGCCATATCAATGTTTAAACTGGGAACAGTTATATCTATTGTCATATTTGTTAAAGATGCAATTGAATTGACATATGATGATACCATTATATTTCCTATTTCTGATAATGCCGATAATTCCATTTCAGATATTTCTTCAAAATTGCATAGTTCTGTACCCAATAATGAATTTAATATTAGGTGAACAAATTCCTTTTTCAACAAGAATAATATTACACCATCTATATCTCCATTAAAGCTCACTAAAATTCCTACCACGACATTTTCTGCTCCGCCTATTGATTCTATGGCGTCATCGTATTTAAGTATGCTTACTTCTGGTACATTCATATCAATTCGTTTAGAAAGCATTTGAGAAAGTGATGTAGCAGCATTACCTGCTCCAATATTACCAATTTCCCTTAACACATCTATATGAATTTCATTTAATTCATTATAATTCAACAACTTAACCTCCTAATGTAAATCTGACGCATTTAATGTTACTACAGCTATATCATTTCCATCATTATAAAGTTTACTATAGCTAATATCTTGTTTTATTCTATATTTCATCCAACCTATAGCAATCCTTGTATTTGTATACATTATACCTTTACAAATTATTTTATGATTTGCAATATTATCAGTTGGAATATTTTCTTCTAATTTCTTTTTCATTTCATTAATTTCATTATTTAATTTAACTCTCTTTAATATAAGACTATTACGCAGTACATTTTTATTTTCAAGGTTAGAATTTGAAATAATATCTATTCTTTCTTCTACATCTTTTAAATCTCTAATTTTATTATTTAATTCTTTTTCTACTTCTAATCTTTTGTTTCTTTGTTTTGTAAATGCAGCTTGTTCTAGTTGATAATTGCTTAAATCAATTGTTAAATTTGTTTCAGCATTAATTTTAGAGCCTATTGTCGTAGCATAAATCATATCGTTGGCTCTACTTGTCCCTCCTATAATCACAGCATTTTTTCCTCTTAGTATTATTGATTCTTTTGCTGTAACATAACTGTTTATTAGAGCTTCTGCATAAACGTTTTTTTCAGATATAATTATAGCATTTTCTATATATTTGCTTGTTATGTTTCCTTCCGCATGAATTTTTCCTTTTCCCATGCCATTCATGCCTTTATTTATTACTACTTCCCCACCAGCTTCAATATATGCTCCTTCAACCATTCCTTTTACTTTAATGTCATGTTTGGCTTTAACTGAAAAGCCCGCTTTAACATCACCATTTATTATTACACTTCCAGTGAAATCTATATTGCCAGTTTCATTATCTACATTATTTACTGTATAAACATCTTCTACGATTACTACTTCTCCTGATATTTTTACACAGCCTTCGACGCTTGCTTTCAACTGCAATCCATCTTCTGTTATATATGTATTTTTCCCATTGTTAAAACTTATAGCCTTACCAGTTTTATAAGGAATTTCAATTCCATATATATCAATGCCATTTACCCCTTCCTTTGCAGGTATTATGTGGCAAAGAACTTCATCCTTTTTTACATTTATAATATTATTTAAGTTTTGGAAATCTATTGTTCCATCTTCTTTTTCTATTAGTTTATTTTCTTTTGATATGTCAAAATCATATACTAGTTCTGCATCTTTCCCATTTATGGGTTCTACACCACACACAGCTGCAATTTCTTTTGCAAATTCTCTTTTACTGCAGTAATCTTTTATTTCATTTTCTTTTATGCCATATAAAATTCCTTGCTCTTTTATATAATTAATTATTTCTTCACAATTAATATCAACATCTTTATCAATTAATTCAATTCTAACATACACTTTTAGCCTGTTTGCTGATACTAGATGACTTATTTTGTATTTTAATAATTCTTCTATCTGATCATCTAAACTATCTATCTGATTATTTAATATATCTTCTTGATTGTTTATTTTCTGATTATATATTGTATTATTTTTCTCCTCCATAATGTCACCCTCGTCTAATATTTTTTATTAACCTCTTAAAGAGTTTATTGTTTGTTCAATTTCATCTGACGTTTGTATAACTTTTGAATTTAATTGAAATGCTCTTTGAATCTGGATCATTTTAACCATTTCTTCGGATATTTCTACTCCAGAAGATTCTAAATAGCCTTTCATAATCTTCGGATTTTCAGACAAGCTATACTCTGCATCTTCATTAGCTATTTCAAATAAATTATTACCTGTTCTTTTTAAATCTGAATTATTTGATAATACAAATACTCCAACACCTGTTTCTTCTGCTTCTTCCGCTTCATTTATTACATCATTTTTGTTTTCTATCAATATAGGCTCTTCATTTTCATCTAGAACATATCCCCCTTGATACATTAGATAATTTTCTCCATCAACATTGGTTTCTTCAAAGCTCCCGCCTCTTGTAAAGTAAATATTATCGTCAAATTGTACTGCAAAAAAACCATCACCTTGTATTGCATAGTCTGTTTCTTTTCCTGTATAGTATGGTGCACCTTGACTAAATATAGTGTCGACTTTATTTAATCTTGAACCGCTTCCAACTTGTGTTTCTGTTCCTTTAATATTTGTGTATAACAAATCTGAAAATTCAGCTTTTGATTTTTTATAACCATCTGTTTGTACATTAGCTATATTATTTGACATTACATCTAAATAATTTTGATTGCTGACAGCACCGTTAGTTGCTGTATAATATGCTTTAATCATGATGAGCTCCTTTTAATTTAATTTACCTATTTCGCTAACTGCTTTTTCTTGAATCAAATCATACATTTTTAATGCTTGAGAAGCTGTTTGAAGTGCCCTTTGAGATGACATTAAACCTGTCATTTCCTTTGTTACATCAACATTTGACCTCTCTATTGTTTTGTTTATTATTTTAGGTAATTCCACTAAATTAGGTTCTTCAACTGATTCGTACATTCCTTCTCCTGCTTTGTTTAAGTTATTGTAATCAGCAAAATCATAAAGTGCAATTTTATCAACAACTTCATCATCAACTATAATGCTTCCATCATCATTAAAATCAAATTTATCTGTGCCAACATATATATCTCCATATTCCCCTTGAACTCTGCCTGCATTTTCTAATGTTAAATAACCTTCTTCATCAATATTAAAACTTCCATTTCTAGTATAAACCGTATTACCATTTTCATTTATACTAAAAAAACCTGCACCCATTATAGCAAAATCAGTTGCACTTCCTGTTTCTTCCAAACTTCCTTGAGAATGTATTGTATTGTTTTCTTCCATAGTTCTAATCATTGTAACACTACTTAATGGTGTTGCTTCTTCATAAATACCATCTTGTTTAAATTTGTTAATGAATAAGTTTCCAAAAGTCGTTGTTACAGCTTGTTCTTTTTTGTATCCTGCTGTATTTAAGTTTGAAATATTATTGCTTGAAATGTCTATTTTTCTTTGTTGTGTCAACATTCCAGAAGTTAACGCATAAAATCCTCTTGACATATTTCACCTCATTATTTTTTATCTTGTATATAAGCCTTTACACTTTTACCCAACTTCTCCAAGGCCATTGAGTGTATTTGTGACGCCCTAGAGTTACTAATATCTAAAATTTTAGATATATCTTTCAATTTTAATTCTTCTTTATAATACAACGATATAATAAGTTTTTCCTTATCATTAAGTTTATTGATGCTTTCTTTTAACACATAATTTAATTCTTTTGTTTCATACAAATCTTCAGGCAACTCATATTCATATTTTATTTCTTTTTCTCTTAAATTTACTTCTCCAATTAATTCTTCAAAAGACAGTATGCTTGTACCTAATGAATTCCTTACAATTTGATTGTATTCTTCAATATTCATATGAAGATGTTCTGATATTTCTTTATCACTAGGTGTTCTTCCTAACTTTGCATTTAATTCTCTTTCAGCTTCGTGCAGAATTTTCGCATCATTTTTTACTTTTCTAGGAGTCCAGTCTTGTTTTCTAACATAATCAATTATAGCTCCCTTTATGCGAATGGTAGCATATGTTTCAAATTTTACATTTTTTGATAAATCAAATTTATCTATTACATCTATTAGCGCAATAATTCCTTCATTAACTACATCATCAACATCTCCATATTGCTGATATACCCCTCTTATTTTCAAGGCTATTATTTTAACTAAATAACTGTATCTTTCAATAATTTGATTTCTAATACGAATATCTTTAGTAGCAATGTATTGTTCCCACAATTTATCTTCGCTAATTTGTGTTTCTTTCATGCAAATCATATGTATCACTCTCTCATATTATTTAAATTGATATGTTCCCTACCGCCTGTATCTGCACAGCATTGTCGATTTCATTAAATGATAATACTACAGCTTTTGGATAAAATTGATCTACTAATTTTCTGAAATATCCCCTTACAAATGGAGATGTTAAGATTATTGGCACATTTATTTCATCTTTTAATTTTTTTATTTGTTCTAGTAGCTGTCCTACAATTTTTTGCATCGTTTCAGGATCAATAGATAAGTAAGAACCTCTGTCATTTTTATTAATTGTATTTATTATTAATTTTTCAACATCTGTACTTAATGTTATAACTTTTATTTGTCCACCTTCAGACCATTTTCTAGTTATGGTCCTCTTCAAAGACTGCCTTATATATTCTGTAAGCATTTCAGTATCTTTAACAGTTGAACCATAATCACTTATGGTTTCTACGATTGTTTCCATATCTTTTATTGGTATTCCTTCTCTTAATAGATTCCCCAGTATCTTTTGCATATTACCATATGACACCATAGCAGGAATTACTTCATCTACTAATGAATCATTTGTTTTCTTTAAATTATTTAAAAGCTGTAAAATATCTTGCCTTGACAATAATTCATGAGCATGTTGTTTTACTATTTCTGATAAGTGCGTTACTAAAACAGATAAAGGATCTATTACTGTATATCCATATATTTCAGCTAGTTCCTTCTTATCCTTTGAAATCCATTTGCTAGGGATTCCATATGCAGGTTCTATTGTATCTATACCATCAACTTCCCCAGTTATACTTCCTGGATCAAGTGCTAAAAAGTAATCAACTAGTATTTCTCCTCTACCTATTTCTTCACCTTTAAGCTTTATTAAATATTCATTTGGATTAAGATATCCATTGTCACGAAGTCTGACAGATGGAACAACCATTCCCATTTCAGATGCAAATTGCCTTCTGAACATTACTACTCTATCTATAAAACTTCCTCCACTAGATTCATCAACAAGTGGTATCAGACTGTAACCAACTTCCATTTCGATAGGATCTATTTGTATAAGTTCATATATATTATCTATGTTCCTAAAGTATTCTTCTTCGGATGCAGCAGGCTTTTCTTGTGGATTTTCATTTTTTACACTTTCTTGAATTTCTTGTACAGTATTTCCTTTTAGTAATTTAATACCAAGGAAAATTAATAATATAGCAAGTGCAAATACTTGAGTTTTTGGAAATCCAGGTATTAGCCCCATTAATGTTAGTACAATGCCTGAAATTATAAGTACTAATGGCTGAGAATTAAATTGTTTTGATAGTTCAACATTTAAGCTTGATTCAGAAGCTGCTCTTGTTACTATCATACTAGTAGCTGTAGATATTAAAAGTGCAGGAATCTGTGAAACCAAACCATCCCCAACAGTAGCTATAGAATAAGTTTGCAAAACTTCAGTAAATGTTGAACCTCCTTGTACCATGCCTATAACTACTCCACCAAGAAAATTTATGGCAGTAATTATTATAGACATTATTGAGTCACCTTTTACAAATTTAGTAGCTCCATCCATTGCTCCATAAAAATCGGCTCCTCTTTGTATATTGGACCTTCTCAGTCTTGCTTGTTCTTCTGTAATTAGCCCTGAGCTTAAATCTGCATCAATTGCCATTTGCTTACCAGGCATTGCATCTAATGTAAATCTTGCAGCAACTTCTGATATTCGTTCTGCTCCCTTTGTAATAACTAAAAATTGAACTAAAACTATTATTAAAAACACTATGAATCCAACAACTGCATTTCCTTGCAATACGAAATTTCCAAATGTAGCAATTACTTGTCCTGCTTCACCTCCATTTGTTAAAATAAGTCTTGTAGAAGAAACATTTAAGGATAATCTAAACAATGTTGTAATAAGTACTACTGAAGGAAAAACTGAAAATTCCAGCGCATCTTTTATATACATTGTTGTAAGAAGTATTATTAATGATAATGCTATATTAATAATAAACATTAAATCCAGAAAGAATGCTGGTAATGGAATTATTAGCATGAGTATTATTGCTATTATAAATAACGATATGGAATTATTTAGAAATCTTTTCATATTTATTGTTTTCCTTTTTCTTTTAGCTTATAAACCCATGCCAAAACTTCAGCTATAGGTTCATAATATTCTAATGGTATTTCCTTATTTATTTCTGCATTTTTGTACAATGCTCTGGCTAAAGGTTTATTTTCTACCATATTTATATTGTTTTCCATTGCTTTCTCAATTATTTTCATAGCTACATTATCTTGACCTTTTGCTAAAACAATAGGAGCTCTATCACTATTTATGTCATATTTTATAGCTATAGCAAAATGTGTAGGATTTCTAATTATTACATCTGCTTGTGGTACTTGCTGCATCATTCTAGTCATTGATATAGCTCTTGCTTTTTCTTTCATTTTACCTTTAAGCTGCGGATCTCCTTCTTGCTGCTTGTATTCTTCCTTAAGATCCTGCTTTGACATTTTGATATTTTTTTCGTATTCCCACCACTGATACAAGAAGTCAAATGCTGATATTGCAACAAATGCAATTATTATGCTATTGACTAAAGACATAATGGTTGTAATTATAAAACTTAATCCAGCATTTAAATCCATGGACATAAGTCTTGGAACTTCATATAATCTTTTTGAAATTGAGGAATATATAACAAATCCTAAAATTGTAATTTTTATAATATTTTTAATTAACTCCACTGCAGATCGAAGAGAAAACATCTTTTTAATTCCTGACAATGGGTTTAATTTTGAAAATTTAAATTTTATACTTTCCATAGAAACTAAAAACTTTGTTTGTGAACCAGTTATTATTATTGTGGCTGCAATTACTGCTATCATCAATACTCCAGCTGAACAAAATATAGCAAATGCAATATCTTTAAATGTTTGAACAATGAAGCTGTCACTAAATTCAATTGTTGTTTCCATTAGTGAAATATATTTGAATAATGAATGACTTGTATATTTATATATATATGGCATCCAAATTTTTAATATATAAAATGATATAGCAATAATACTTACTGTTACAACATCCTTACTTTGAAATACATTTCCTTTTTTTCTCTCGTCCTTCCTCTTTTTAGGGGAGGCCTTTTCGGTTTTTTCTCCAGCCATTTAATCCTACCTTTAGCTCATTAATAAACTTAAATTTTTTTCAATTGTTTCAAACATTATGGTTAAAACATTTTCTAAAAATGATGAAAAGGATGGTACTAAAATCATCATAAGAAACAAACCTACAAAAAGCTTAAGTTGAATATTTACAGAAAAAACCTGTATTTGAGGAATTGCTTTCATTAATATTCCAATTCCAGCTTCAGTTATTATTTCAACTGCCAGTATGGGTAAAGATAATTTCATTGATAAAATCAATATTTGAGAGAACATTTCAACCATGTTGTAAAACAGGTTTTGTGGTATTGAAAATGAGCCAATATTTATGAGTTTGCATGATGTAATAAATATTTGTATGAGTGATAAATGACCCCTTGCGCTAAAAAATAATAATATTATAAATGCATTTAATAAACTACCTGATATACCCATTGACACATTACTACTTGGGTCATAAATTTTAGACATTGACATACCAATTTGTAGATCTGTTATTTCTCCAGCAATGACTACTATGGAAAAAAATATGCTTATTATATATCCTATTAAGTATCCTATAAAAACTTCTTTCAATATAATTAGCCCATATTCCAAAACAGAAGAAATTACGATATTATCAGCAGGTGGTAAAATTCCATAAACTGTAATTGCTAGCATTAAACTTAATGATATTTTATATATTGATGGTAAATTTCCTCGTCCAAATATCTGATTAAAAAACACACACCCACTCATACGTGCTAATATCAATATAAAATATGTAAATTCTCCTTCGTATGCCATGGTTTTACCTCATTAATAAATTGTTGTCATAATATCAAATATATAATAAACATAATCTGTCATTACTTCTGTCATCCATGGAGCAAGAATTATTAAAATTATTGCTGTTACAAATAACTTTGGAACAAATGTGAGCGTTTGTTCATGTATTTGGGTAGCTGCTTGAAAAATAGCTATTACAAGGCCTATAACCATGCTTACTAACAATATTGGTGTTGCAATTTTTAATCCTGCCACCATTGCTGACTGCATAACATCCATAATAAGTGCTGAGCTCATATATTCCTCCTAAGTTAAAAATTAAATGTAGATATCAAAGTTTTAAATAGAAGTGACCACCCATCAACTATTACAAACAACAAAATTTTAAATGGGAGTGATATCATAACAGGTGGAAGCATCATCATACCCATTGACATTAGGATGCTAGATACTATCATATCAATTATTAAAAATGGAATAAATAACAAAAATCCTATAATAAATGCTCTCTTTAGTTCACTTGTAACAAATGATGGAATTATTATTGTCAAAGGTAATTTTTGCAAGTCCTTTATGTTTTTTATTTCTTCATCCCTAGACATATCCATGAACATTTTCAATTCACTATTACCTGTTTGTTTAAGCATAAATTCTTTTATAGGTTCAGAGGCTCTTGTAAAAAATTCTTGCTGTGTTATTTCTTCATTTTTATATGGTTGGTATGCATCGACATTTATTTCTTCAATAACTGGTTGCATTATAAACAATGTTAAAAATAGCGCAATACCAATCATTACTTGATTTGGTGGTGTTTGTTGCAAACCAAGAGCACTTTTTAAAAATGACAGAACTATTATTATTCTAGTGAAAGATGTCATCATTATTAATATGGATGGAAGAAGTGACATTACTGTCAGCAACATTATTATTTCTAATGTTTCAACAGAATTTCCATTAACATCCATATTAATAACTCCTCCATATGCGCTAGTTTCATGCATGAAAGTTAATAATACTATGGAGAGCAAAATTTTAATTATATTATTTTTTTTAGTGTTCATTGTTGCCTCTCTCATTTAAACTGCTTGTTTTTTAAAATTTTAGAAAATATTTTATTAAATTCTAAGTTCTCAGTGGAATTTTCTGTTACTTTTAATTCAAGTTCATCTAATTCTTTTATTATGTTAATGTTGTTGTCCGTAATGCTAAGTAAATAATATTTGTTTGAAATCTCAACAATCGCTAAAAACTTATTTTGTCCTAACACTATTTTATCAATTACATTCATGTATTTTGATTTCGATATATTAGTTGCTTTAACTGATAGCCATTTAGTTCCATAATAAGTTAAAAAAAGTACAAATATGATACCTAGTACTGACATAATTAATGAAAATATTTCTTTAATGATTACCAACTCCTATTAACCAATTATACCTTCAACTGTCTTTAATACTCTTTCTGCTTTAAATGGTTTAACTATAAAATCTTTTGCACCATTTCTTATTGCTTCTACAACCATTGACTCTTGTCCCATAGCTGAACACATAACTATTTTAGCATTTGGGTCATATTCTTTTATTTCTTTTAATGCTTCAAGACCATTTTTATTTGGCATTGTAATGTCCATAATTATTAAATCAGGTTTTTCTGCTTTATATGTTTGAACAGCAATTTCTCCATCAGCAGCTTCTATAATATCTTCATATCCATTCTTTTTAAGTGTATCCTTAAGCATCATTCTCATGAATGCAGCATCATCTACTATTAATATTTTACCTTTCATTTTTACCTCCAAGTATGTATCTGTTATAGTGTTATTCTCATTATTTCATCTTTCTTTACTATTTCTGCAATTCTTACTCCAAAGTTATCATTTACAACAACAACTTCTCCCTTAGCAATCATCTTACCATTAACAATAATATCTACTAGTGCTCCTGCTTGTTTGTCTAGTTCTACTATTGTACCTTGAGAAAACTCTAATATATCTTTTATTTGCTTTCTCGTTTTACCTATTTCCACACTAATTTCTAATGGAACAGACAAAATTAATTCTAAGTTTGAAAGTTGATCTGGTGTTAAATCTTCTTCGTAATCATCAAAGTTTTCATATTCCATGGGTCTTACATTTACTGGAATTTGCTCTTTTTTCTTCGTTTTAGATTTAATTTTATTAAAGTTTTCACTATGTTTTTTTACTGGTTTCTTTTCTTCAATATACTCTTCTTCTTCTTCCTCTTCATAATTATCTTCTTCGTATTGTTTTAACTGGTTTTCTTTTTCTGAATTTCCATTTACTTTATTGGAAAAATCAGTGTTTTTTTCTAAAGCTATTGTATCTTCTACTATATTGTCATTATCATCATTCTCTTCAACACTATAACCAGTTCCCTTTAAAAACATTGCTATTATTTCTCTTGAAAGTTCTAACGACATTACATTTACAAATTCACTTTGGACAATATCTTCTATAAATAAATTAAATCTTACTGCAACTATAATATCTTCATCATTGAAATATTTGCTTTTAAATTCTTGCTTGTTTTCAATTTCATATGCTACAGGAGTAGATATATTTACTGGCTTCCCAAGAAAATCTGCCAGAGCTGTTGCTGCTGAACCCATCATTTGATTCATCACTTCACATATTGCACTAGTACTTATTTCATCCATTTGAAATTCTTCATCTGGTATTGTTTGTCCCATTAATATTTCTATTATAGCCTTTGCATCTAACCTTTTTAAAATCATTAAATTAATACCATCTAAGCCTTCAACATACCTTATTTCAGTTCCAATTGCAGGTTCTAAACCTTCAAAATTGAATTGACCAGCATTAATTACACTTACTTTGGGTACAGTAATTTCAACCCGTTTTCCTAGCAAAGTGGATAATGATGTAGCGGAAGAGCCTAAGCTAATATTCATTACTTCCCCTATTACATCTTTTTCCATATCTGAAAAAATAATTTCATTTGTCATACATAGCTCCTCTTTTATTAATGAATAATTTTATTGATTTTTATTACACCTTTATTTTTCTTAGCACCCCATTTTCCTTCAAACCACTTTTCACCATCTACATTAATGTCTACATCTTGACTAATGCTTTTATCAAGCATTATAACATCATTGACTTGCATATTTAGAATATCACTTAAAGTTGCTTCTGTTTTACCTAGAACACCAGATACTATAAGTTTTGAAACCTTTATTGTATCCATAATTATTTCTTTTTGATTTTCATAATTAATATCTGAATTTTTTCTTTTATTATTTTTCGAAAAAAATGATGCCTTTTTAAATACTTCATCTAGTATATTTGATGGTATACAAATAGTTATTTTCCCATTTGCTTGATTTAATGTTGCATTAAGAACTATTATTAGTACCGTATCATTGTAATTTACAGATTGTATAAATCTAGAATTTGTTTCTATTTTATTGAACTCCGTTTTCAAATCTATTGTACCTTCCCAAGATAAACCCATTTGAGGTGCGATTTGCTTAAATAAGTTGCTCAATAAAGTTAATTCGATATCTGTATAATCTCTTACATAATTATTTTCTTCTCCACTTCCACCTAACAATCTATCTATCATAACAAATGATAATGATTTTGAAACTTCCATTAGAATTTGATTATCTGAAACAGTTCCATCGGGAAAATTAACATCTATAAGTCCCATTAAAACATAATCATCAAGTGCATTATTATATTCATGAAATATACTTTCTTCAATTTGTTCAACAGTTACATCACACATTAGTCTAAGCATGGATGTCAAATTAGAAGATATATTCCTGCAATAACTTTCGTAAATTCCATTTAACAATTTAATAGTCTCTTTTGTTACTTTTTTAGGACTTCGAAAATCATATTCTTTTATCTTTTTTTCTTTGCTTTGTGATTCCATTTCTTTTATATCCACTTCACCACTATTTAAATTGTTTAGTAGTTCATCTATTTGGCTTTGTGATAATATTTCTGCCATAACATTCCTCACTTCATATTTTCTACTATTTATCCAATTGCTTTATTATTTTGACAATCTACGGTTTTTTTAATATATTACTATCTATATTTGACTCTTCTGTACCATTTATTGTTTCTTTTATTATATTTGTATAGCTAACTGGATGACCTTTCCTGCTTATATATATTTCAACCCTTCTGTTCTTGGCTCTCCCTTCAGAAGTGCTGTTATCTGCTATTGGACTATATAATCCGTATCCTATTGCTAAATACTTAGCAGGATCTATTATATGTTTTGCTTCTAAATGTTGCAATACAGCATTTGCTCTCTCTGTAGATAAATTTCTATCAATTGTACTATTATCATTTTCTACTTCCGCAGTATGACCTGCAATAATTACTTCTTCAATATACTCATCGACTAAACCTAACCCTTCGGCTAGTACATCTAATATTTCTTTACCACTTGGTTTTAATTTATTGCTATAACCATTAAAAGTTATATTATCATAGAATCTAATAAAGACGTACTCTTCACTTTTACTTATTTCAACACTATCAGTTAGATTATTGTTGTTAACATAATCCATTATTAAAGTATACAATTTATCAATATCTTCAACATCTTCCTCTTCCACTATAGGAGTTTCTTCTGTTGAACCTTTATCTAACAAATCTTCACCTGGCGGTAAATCATCTTGAGTAACAATTGCATTTCCTTTTGAAAATGCTTCTACTATCATAGCGTATTTTTGAGCATCAATCGTAGACATTGAATATAACAAAATGAAAAATGTTAAAAGCAATGTAACTAAATCACTATATGTTTCAAGCCAGCTTGCTCCGCCAGAATCATCTGTTTTTCTTTTTCTTGCCAATTTCTACACCTACTTAATTAAAATTTATATACTATGCATTATTTGTTTGACTCTTTTTACTTTTAACTCCGCCTTTTGATAATCCTCTTTTTTTAGGCTTAGCTTCTCCATCGCCTTCGTTTACAGCTTGTCGCTCGAGATTAGTTATATATGAATTTAATTTATCCTTAATATATTTTGGATTTTCACCAGATTGAATCGAAAGGACACCTTCCATTATGAGATCTTTTACTATCATTTCTTCTTCATGTTTAGCTTTCAACCTATTTGAAATTGGTGCACATATCATATTTACAAGTACTGAACCATAAAATGTTGTTACAAGGGCTACTGACATTCCTTTTCCGATACCTTCAGCACCACTTGAAACATCCATGTTAGCAAGCATATTTATAAGTCCTATCAATGTACCTAACATACCAAATGCTGGTCCAAAAGATCCACACTTGTCATATACACTCCAAGCTGCAGCATGTCTTGCTTCTATGCAATTTATTTCATTTTCAATTTGAGTTCTTACCTTTGAAGGTTCAATAGCATCTACAATCAACATTACACAAAATTTCAAAAAATCATCTTGGATTTCTAAATTATTAATTTTTTCCTCAAGAACTAATAAGCCTTTAAGTCTTGCTTCTTTTGCTAATTCTACAATTATATCGATATATTGATTTAAATCTGACTTTTCACTTTTCATTAAAACTTTAAAATGCTTAGGGATATCTTTCAAATATTTCATTGGTACTGACATAATGGTTGCTGAAAATGCTCCTCCAAATGTAATAAATACACTTGGTATGTCTATAAAACTAGCGATAACTTGAGACATGCTTGTACCGCCACTTATCATTCCATACATTACCAAAACAAACCCTGCTACAAATGCTATAACAAATGTTAAATTCATTTCACACCTCTTCTTGTTTTATTCATCTTTAATACCTTTATAAATTTTTTGATTATATTTAATTATTTTATCTAAAATTTCATCCTTCGTATCTTTGATTAAATAATATCTACCTGTTGTTAATGTAACTTTTGTTTCTGGTATAAATTCAATTTTTTCAATTAAGCTTACATTAAGTATAAACATTTCATTATTTAAACCTTTTACTTCAATCATACACCCTCCCGAAGTTATTTAATAAAAGCATTAATCATAATCACAAACATAATTTTTAATCATGGTTAATATTTTTATCCTATGACTAAAATCTTGTAGGGTTTGCATTAATAAATGCATACCCTACAATGTTATAAATTATCGTTTAAGGTTTACCAGTTCTTCTAGCATTTGATCTACTACTGATATTATTTTAGTATTAGCTTGGAATCCTCTTTGAGTAATTATCATATCAGAAAATTCTTTTGCTAAATCTACATTTGACATTTCAAGACCATTTGTTCCAATTGCACCTGTACCTTGTGTTCCTGCAACTTCATAAGATATTTTTCCTGTATTGTTTCCTGCTGAGTAATATGAATTGCCTTCCAAAACTAAGGCGTTTTGGTTAGGCACATATGCAACTGCAATTTGTCCAATAGTTTTAATTGCTCCAGTAGCATCAGTCTTATCAACAGCTGTTATTGTACCATCATTATTTATTGTTATGTTTTTATAATTACTAAAATTATCAACAGTTATGGTTTCAACAGTTGTATTAGATGGCGTATCTCCCTCATTCCATCCACAAACTTGTGTTCCGCTTGAATCCACAAGGTTACCAATAGCATCAAACTCTAATGCTCCTAATCGTGTAAAAAATCTATCATTATTGGCATCCTCCACAACAAAATATCCTTCACCGTTGATATAGCAATCTGTTTCTTTATCTGTAGGTGAATATCCTGACATTGAGTGTATAGTATCTATTGAACCTACCTGTGCACCATAACCAACTTGAGAAGCATTTGTGCCTCCTCGGTTTGCATCACCTTCACTTGGAGATTTCATTGTTTGATAATAAACATCTCTAAAAGTCGCTCTTTGAGATTTAAATCCATATGTATTAACATTCGCTATATTATTACCTATTACATCCATCTTTGTCTGGTGACTTTTCAAACCTGATACACCAGAATATAATGCTTTCATCATAATTAATCATTTCTCCCTTTTTTTATTTAGCTGTATAAGTCCATCAAGAATTCCGGACTTTAACCTCCTTAAAAGGACCGGCTATTTTATTACAGCTCCATCGATATTTGTAAATATATTTTCTTTTAATTCATTGCTATTAACTGCCGTTATTACTTTATTATTCATTGTGCTTACTATGAAAGCCGCATTATCAATCATTACAAGAACATTTTTTAAACCTTTTTCTTTTGCTTGGTCTACTGCTTCATTCAGTTTATTTGTAACTTCTTCATCAATATCTATATTTCTTTCTTCTATTCTAGCATTTGCATGCTTTGAAAATGATATTTCATTACTTTTACATTTTTCAGTTAAAATATCTTTGAAGGTTGAATTCAGATCAAATTCTTTGTTTTTGACGACAGGATTTAAATTAATGTTATTGTTTATATTGCTTAGATTTCTTATAAAGTTTATATCTGTCATTCGTACCACCCTCCTATAAACTATTAAAAATTATTCAATAATTAAATTTTCTGTTTCAGCTTCTGATGAGCTGTTATTCGTTATTTCTTCTAAAATCTTACCTAATGTGTCATTAATACTATTTGTGTTATCATCTGCCTTAATTTCCATCACATTTGAAAGGTCATAAGTTATGCCATCTACATAAAGATTTGTTTCTCCATTATATATTGTTACTCTTTCCACAGTCCCTTCTTTTACAACTAGTTCACCTTTATTGTTATAATTTGCCATTACAACAGTTTTTCCAATAAGTGATGTTGCTTGAGATTGTTTAGAAATTTCTGTTAAATCAGTCATAGCCTGCAATGATGAAAACTGAGCTAGTTGAGAAACAAACTCTGTGTTTTCCATAGGGTTCATTGAATCTTGATTTGTCATTTGAGACACAAGTAGATTTAAAAAATCATCCATACCTAGTGATGACCCCTCTTTTTTTACCGTTAAACCAGCTGTATTAGTTGACGAGCTAACATTATAAGAATTTATTTCCACATTAACCTCCATATTACACTACTTTATTTAATTTCAAATTTCTTAAGTTAATCATTTCAGTTATTTTATTATCTTCATTTATATCCGTTAAATCATTGTTGAAAAATTGATTTTTATAACTTTGCTCTTTGTTATTTTGTTGTTGGTTGTAATTTAAATTGCTTTGATTATACTGATTCAAACTATTCTCTGTTACTATTATATTCACAGTACCATTACTAAAATTATTTTGTAAAACTTTTGTGAGTTCTTGAGCATTTGATAAAAGTATGTTCCCTGCTTTTTCATTTAAAGCCATTATTTCAACTGTAATTTTATCAGCATTAATAGACATCTTTATATTAACTTTACCTAAATTATCTGGAAATAATTCCATATTTACTTCTTGAGTTCCATCTTTGCTATTTGCCATCAAAATAACTTTATCTTCAACTTGATTTAATATTGTTGATTTTATTTCTGAAGATTCATCGCTTATTTCGATTATTTTGTTATTGTTAGAAAATATAACATCTTTATTTTCTACAATACTTTTGCTGAAATCTACATCTACATTTAATTTTGATTCATCTTTTACTTTTTCGTTTTGATTCATTACTTCTTGATTTTGAGAATTTAAATTTAAATTTGAATTTAATTTACTTGTAAAATCACCACTAACAATCTTTGATAACAATTGATTAGAACCATCATTTTCTTGATTGATTTTAGTCCCTTCTTTTGCTGCAAAAATATTTTTTGAAAAATTATTATTTACAAGTAACTTTTCCATTAAATTGTTTGTTGAAGCAGCAGATATTCCATTAAATTCTTTGCTATTATTGGAATTATTTTCTACATTTCTACTAGATATTAAATTTTCTATATTTGAAATTTGTTGAATACTTATACCTTGAATTGAGTTTTCAATAATTTCTTCAGTATTCATTTTTTGCATATCAGTGATTGGAATATTTTGTGTAATATTTAAAAGCATACCTATTAAATTATTATAATCAGTTTCTGATGATTTTGATTCTTTATCACTTTGAATATCTGTTTGCATTAAATCTATAACATTAGCATTGGAAATGTTTGAATCCACTATTGATATCTGTTCATTTGAATTTCCGTTTAAGAACATGTTGATAATATCATTATTATAAGTATTTGAATCCATTTCAGGTATTTCATTAGTATCAATCTTATTCTGCAGAACCATATTTAACAAATTCAAAAATGAATTTTGTTCATTGCTTGTCTTTGTATTTTGCTTACCACTAATCTGCAAATTATTACTTACCATGTTAACTAATAAATTATTCGCATCCATTTTATTCACCTCCCTTCAATTTAAAATATTTATGTTAAAACATATATTGTTTTATCATTCTTGTATTAGATACAAATTCTTCTATAAATATTTCTTCACTTTTTGCAACACTTTGATTGTATTTTTCATATTCTTTTTCTTTTAATTTTTCAATACTTGATATTTCAATATTCATATTAACAATTTCATGTCTTTTTGCTTCAATTTTTTTATTAAGAATTGTTTTGTCTTCTTCTTTTTTTTCAACATTTTTTAATATACTGTTCATATACATTTTATAATATGACATCAATCCAATTGTCATTGAAACCGATGACTTTTCATTAAATTCATTGTTTGTTTCATTATATTTAGCTAATAAATTTTGAATGTCTATGTCTATATTTTTTAATTGTTGATTCATATTATTTAATTCTATTTTTAAATTCTTTAAAATTTGCTCTTTAATTTCTAAGACTTTCTGTAAAGAAAAATCGAATTTTTTCATTAAATACTCTCCATCATTTTTAATGTTTCTTCAAATGTAAACTTTTCATTAACTCCTTGTTTAAGGAATTCATTTACTTGTTCAATTTTACTTACAGCCTCATCTAGTTGCAAATTAGTTCCTTTTTTATATGCACCTATTGAAATCAAATCATAATTTGCATAATATAACGACAATATATCTCTGATTTTTTTAGCACTGCTATTATGTTCTTTAGTAACTATGTCATTCATAAGTCTTGATATGCTGGCATTAATATCTATTGCTGGAAAATGGTTAGAATTTGCAAGTTTTCTAGTCAAAACAATATGTCCATCAACAATACCTCTAACTGTATCAGCAATAGGTTCATTAGTATCATCGCCTTCTACTAACACTGTATAAATTCCAGTAATTGAACCTTTGTTAAAGTTTCCACTTCTTTCTAAAAGCTTTGGTAACTCCGCATATATTGATGGAGTATATCCTCTAGCAACAGGTGGCTCCCCTGTCGCTAAGCCAATTTCTCTTTGTGCCATTGCAAATCTTGTGAGCGAGTCCATCATTAAAAGCACATCATTTCCTTTATCTCTAAAGTATTCAGCAATTGTAGTTGCAACAAGTGCACATTTTACTCTAAGCATAGCTGGCTGATCTGATGTTGCCACAACTAGAACGGACCTTTTCAATCCTTCTTCACCTAAATCTTTATCAATGAACTCTCTTACTTCCCTACCTCTTTCACCTACTAGGGCTATAACATTTATATCAGCCTTAACATTTTTTGCTACCATACCTAGCAATGTACTTTTCCCTACACCACTTCCAGCAAAAATACCCATACGTTGCCCTTTTCCTATAGTTAAAACTCCGTCAATTGCTTTCACTCCAAAGTCTAAAGTACTATCAATTCTAGGTCTAGACAAAGGATTTATATATTCATTATCAACATAACAGTAATCTGTTGTATTAAAATCTTCACCGTCATCAATAGGTTGTCCTTTTGCATCAACTACCCTGCCTATAAGAAAATCTCCAACGGGTATTTTTAATTTATTTCTTGTAGATTTAACTGTATTTTCGAGCCCTATTCCCTTAATATCTTCATATGGCATAAGTAACACCCTGCCATCATTAAATCCAACAACTTCTGCAGATACATTCTTACCAATTACATCAGTACTAATTGCACATACTTCTCCAATTCTATATTTGCTTCCAGTAGCTTCAATCATCATTCCAGATATTCTCTTTACTTTACCTATGTATGTACAAAAATCTTCATTTTCAAGGGCTTCTTGAATTTTATTAAATTTCATCAAATCTCCTACTTATTAAGCAAAATTTCCTTTAAATTATTTAACTGTGTATCTACACTTGCGTCAACAATACTATCTGGTGTTTCGATTATACAACTTCCTTCACTCAAATCCTTTTTAACTTCTATTTTAATATCTTTAGATATTTTTTGAAGTTCATTAATCAAAGATTTATCAGCTTCTAATGCTATAACATCATCTTTATTTGAAATATAAATTTTAACCCATTCGACATTTTTATAATCAGCTATAACATTTTCAATAATTTTAGAAACAGCATTATCTTTTAATTCGATTTTTTGTCTTAATATTTTTTCAGCAATATCTAATGATAATCTTGCAATTTCACTTTCATACTTAGTAATTATAATTTGTTTTTGGCTTTCTATTGCTGCTAACATATCATTTATTTCATTTAATTTATTTTTATTAGTTTTTTCAAGTTCTTCTTTAATATTTTGAAGTCCTGATTCATAGCCTTCATCATATCCTTTATTTTTACCAATTTCAAAACCAGCATTGTAACCTTCTTCATAGCCTCTTTTTTTACTATCTGCTATTTCAGATTGAGCATTTCTCTTAGCTGTATTTGTAATACGCAAAGCTTCATTTGTTGCATCTTTTATTATTGTTTCTCTTTGATTATAAATTTCATATAATTCTTCTTTAGATGTAGCAGTACTTATATTGCTTTTTTCTACTTTTTCTAATTGCTTTTTACTTTCATAAAATACATATTCAGCCTTAATAATATTAGACAATAATATCATCCTTTCCACTCTTAGCTATGTATAATTCTCCTTCTTCTTCTAAACGTCTTATTACAGAAACAATTCTTTGTTGTGATTCTTCAACATCCCGTAGCCTTACATTGTGTGTATATTCTAATTCTGATTTTATCGTTTCTGCCATCTTAGTTGACATGTTGTTGAAGAGTACATCTGACACTTCTTTATTTGAGCCCTTGATAGCAAATACCAAATCTTTGCTGTCAACTTCACGTAAAAATCTTTGAATACCCATTGAATCCAGCATGACGATATCTTCAAATACAAACATTCTCTTCCTAATTTCATCAGCTAATTTAACATCTTTTTTACTTAATTCATCAAATATATACTTTTCATTTCCTCTATCCATATTGTTCATAATATCCGCAATATAGTTAACTCCACCTATTTCTGTAAAGTCTACAGATATAATTGAATTGAATTTTTTCTCTAAAGCTTCTTCCACTTGTTTTATAATTTCCGGAGAGGTTCTGTCCATTTTAGCTATTCTCTCTACAACATCTATTCTCTTTTCTTTAGGTAACTCCGCAATTATAGCAGAAGCTTGATCTGCCCTAGCATAAGATAATATTAATGCAATAGTTTGTGGATGTTCATTTTGTATTATAGTCAAAAGATTTTTATAATCTGATTTTCTAATAAAATCAAATGCTTTTGTTCTTAATGTTTTAGTTACTCTTTCAAGAAGGCTTGTAGCTTGTTGTGCGCCAAAGGCCTTTTCCAAAACATTTTTAGCATATTCAAATCCACCTTCTGTTATTACCTTTTGAGTAAGACATAAATCGTAAAAATCTTTTAATGTTTCTTCCATAGATTCTGGATTTACATGTTGCAACCTTGAAATTTCATATGTAAGGTTTTCTATTTCATCTTCTTTTAAAAATTTATAGATTTTAGATGCATCTTCAGCCCCTAGAGAAATAATTATTGCAGCAGCTTTTTGTTTTCCTGTTAATTTAGTTTCTGCCATTTTATTCATCATCTCCCTTAATCCAAGTTCTTATTAATTGTGCTGCTATTTCCGGATTATTTTTAGTAAATTCTTTTAACTGTTTTTTAATTACTTGTTCTTTAGTTTCTTGCAATTTTATATCATCTTGAACGTCTTTCCATGAGAACTCTTTAGAATCTTTATCATCTGTTATAGCAGTTTCAATAGTTTCTCCTAATTTTTTCTTGCGCTTTTTCTTAATGATTATACTTATTATGAAAATTAATATTGCTAAAACACCTAATGCTATACCACCATAAATAAGTATTTTTCCTGTAATATTAGAAGTTGCTTCTAATGGATCTGTTACAGCTACTTGAGGAGCATCTGGATCATAGAACGCCATATTATGTAAAGCTACTTTTTCAGGTTCAATACCTGCTGAAAAAGCAACTAAATCTTTAACTTTATTTGTTTCTTCATCACTCATATTAGATTTATTAATTACTACAGCAACAGTTAAATCTTCTAAATTTCCAGGATTATGCTCTATTTGTTCCTTTAATTGGCTAACTAAATAATTTATAGCATTTGTATCTTTGAAATATATGTCATCCCCTTCAACTGTTACACCAGGATAAGTTGGTACCTCGGCATTAGACTCTGTACCTGTTACGCCTCCTACAGTTTTGCCAGGACCTTGTATTTCTCTTTCATTTTGTGTATCGCTAGGGGTTCCTAATTTAGTTTCTTCATCTGGTAAGTACTGTAACATTTCACTGATTTTTTTATCAAAATTTATTGAGCATTTAGCAGAAACCTGAACGTTTTCAGGACCATACATGGTAGATAAAAAATTTGCAACACTTTCTATAGTATCTTTTTCAAATTCTTTTTCTATTTCTAGCTTTAGTTTTATAGCATTTGTTTGAAGCATGTCTTCATTTATTGTTAAACTATTACCATCTGTATCTAATATTGCTACATTTTCTTCTTTTAAACCTTGTACACTTTTACATATAAGTTTAAGTATACCATTAGTCTGAGATGCAGTTAAAGCCCTACCATCTTTTAGATTTATCTTTACAGATGCAGACGCTTCTTCTCTGTCTGTTTCCCAAGCAAAGCTTTTCTCTTTTGGCACAGTTATTGTAACTATTGCTTCTTCAACACCATCTATAGTTTCTATAGAACCTTGCAAACGTTCTTGAAGTTGAAAAATTTCATATACTTTTTTCTCATAATCTGTAGTCATAAAGTCAATACTTTCTGTAAATAAATCATAATTAGAACCAGTACGAGGGTGTCCTGATTCAGCAAGTTTCATTCTTAAAGTATTTTCTTGTTCTTCTGGTATAAGAATTGTTCCGTCTTTTTCATATTTATAGTCAACTTCGCTTTCTTGAAGCTGCTGCATTACCTCAACTGTTTCTTCTTTATCTATATCGTTAAATAAAACAACATACTCCTTATTGTTTAATAGGAATGTTATTATTAGTGCAATTACAATTAAACTTGTTATTCCAACAATTATTAAACTCTTGGTTCTTTTGCTTAATTTTGCCCAAAATTCAGTTATATTTTTCCAAATCTTTATAATTTGTTCATTCATTTAAAAGCTCCTATAGTATATGAATATACATACCCTTTTCCTTAAAATTTTAATAATATATTCATATATTATACACTTAAACGCATAATTTCATTGTATGCATCTAATGCTTTATTTCTTAACTGCAAAAATAAATCTAATGACATCTCAGATTTTTGAGTATTAATCATTAGGTTATGTAAATCATCACTTTCTCCAATAGAAAGTTTATATATATCTTCATCTACTTTTTCTTCTGCACCGATGTAATTATTTAAAGCATCATTAAAAATGTTTTTAAATGAAAGTTCATTTTCTTTGTCACTTGTTTTATCACTAGTTTTATTTAGTTCATTTATCCCTTGCAATTGCTGAATTGGTTCTATATACATTTATATTACCTCCCTATTTCTAATGCTTTTACTGCCATTTGTTTTGTTGTATTTAAAGCTGTAATATTAGCTTGATATGCTCGATAAGCTTCCATCATATCTACTGTTTCTTTCAATGAATCCACATTTGGCATATTTACATAGCCATTTTCATCAGCATCTGGATGTTCAGGGTCATATACAAGCTTAAAATCGCTTTGATCTTCAACTATTTCTGATACCTCAACGCCACCCTCAACTTCATGATCTGTTAAATTCTTAACTAGCAAATTTTTAAAATCCCCTGTAGATGACAATACAACCATTTTTCTTCTATAAGGTCCCCCGGATTCTGTTCTAGTTGAATCAATATTAGCTATGTTTTCGGATATTACATCCATCCTAAACCTTTGAGCTGTAAGACCTGAACCACTTATGTTAAGCGATTGCAAAAAAGACATAATATTACCCCCCTTTATTTTTTACCCTCTGAAATAGCAGATTTTAATTTACTGAAATAAGAATTCATTTCTGTTATAGTATACATATATTGAAGCTGCGTTTTGGCAAGGTCTAAATTTTCTTTTTCTAAATCTACGTTATTGCCATCTAATCGGCTGGATAAATTATCATTTTCACCTATAATTATGTCGCTTTTTTCAATATCTTCATTTAATTTTGTTCTTTTGATATGTTTATTTAATGTGATATTCTCTATTTTTTCTTTTAGCTGACTTTCAAAATCAACAAACTTACTTTTATATTCAGGTGTTGAATAATTTGCAATATTATCCATTGTTACTTGTTGTTTAAGCCATAATCCATCTAAGCTTTTATTTAATAAATTAAGATTAATATTATTTGATAAATTCATCTTCCCTCCCAAATGCATAAAAATAACCATATAGACAAAGCTACAAGGTTATCATTCTCAAATTATTTACTTACTATTTATTTTATATTCACATGTACAAAAATAAAATACATACGTGTACAATATAATCACAATAAATTAATATTTTGGAAACTGGCAACCATAGATAGATATTCCTTAGGCCCTTTAGCTTTGTGTCACCACCTTTCAGTGGTTTTACCTTTTTCAATTTTTTTAGTTTAGCGCTTCGGTTTTTTTATTACCTTTTTTTCTTTCAAGATGCATTATATAACATAATTTATCATAATGCAAGTATTTTTGACAATTTTTTCAGTTTATGCGACAATGAATTGTTATGCTCCTATATGCATTTTATGCTTATATGTTTCCTTGATATTTCAAGTTGTTCAATCATCATATTTGCTACACATGAATTTTTATACTATGTAATTCAATTCAACTTTATATTAATTAGTTTTTTATTAAAAAATTATATAAAAAAAGCTCAAAAAAGAAAATGCACATTTATCGAAAAAGACTTTTATAAAAAAGACCACAGTCTTTTTTATATGTTTTTCACAAATGTGCATTTGACATTTTTACTTTTAATTATTAGAAATTTGATTTTTTAATTTAGATTTAATACTTAAAAAACTTTCCTTATTTGTTTTTTCTGATGCTGTTATATTGAATTCACATGTTTCAACTAATTCTTTTCTTGAAATTTTAATTTCTTTAGGTGCATTAATACATATTTTTACTTTGTCTGTTGATATTTCAGAAATTATAATCTCAATATCATCCCCTATTAATATGGATTCTGTTTCTTTTCTTTTTATAACTAACATCTAACATCCTCCTCATTATTGAACAATGGATATCTGAGTGGATATTCTAGATTTTCAAGTATAACTTGACTGGCTATTTTAAATTGAGGATTTATTGCAATAGGACTTTTCAAGTTAACTACTGAGTCCTGTATTTCTTCTTTTATTATAGCTATTACTAAAAACTTTAATTCCGTTTCATCAGCAACTTTTAATTCACTTAAATTTTCTCTATTAACGTTTGGATTATAACCATGTATTATTGAAAATGGATCTATTAATACAAATGATAAATCTTCTTTATCAACTGATTGAAGATACATAATATCATCTTCTGGGTTATCTTTCAATATTACATATTTTCTATAGTCTTCAAATCCATACATACCATATGAGAATTTTATTATATCGTCCTCTTTAACTGAAATGTTCCCAAAATCTCTTGTTTTTATATCCATGAAATCTCCTTGTATAATGGAACTATATTAATTCCATTAAATTAATTTTTATTTCTTGATTAGTTCCTATATAATCTTTTATAGACGCTGTGGATAAGTTATTCAGCCATCCTTTCTGCACTTGGTTCTAATGACCTTAATAATGTAAAAATAGGATTTGAATCAACAGGTCATTACAGCACTATATCACAAATTATCTGTATTCCAAAAGCTTTGAGGTTCACACCTTAAATCCATTGGCTACTAATCTTTTTCGTAAGGCTGGAACCCTTAGGAAAACTAAAACAGATAAAACTGATGCCAAAGTCATTGCGACTATGCTCTTTTCTGATAACTCAAAATCCTATTCAACAGTAGCTTTTGCAGGTATGGAACCTTCTACTTATAAGTTTGTAAAGTTTAATTTTTTCATAACTCCAATGGTTAAGCACGGTTCTACTTACCTTAGATGGGCTATTTAACAAGCAGCTCGTTTGGTGCCTATGCGCTATGCGACATGATTTTACTTGACTTAATATAGTTAATTTTATGCATAAGTATCTATGGGTTTGTAGTTCGGATCTGCGCTAGGTGGAACAAATATAGGCGTACCTACATAATTTATCTCTACTCTTGGATACTCTTTAATAATAAATTCTATACTTCCTGGTGTAAATTTTATTTGTGGTCTATTAATTTGCCAATCAAAATTCAATTTGTCCATTTCATACTTAATAGTTAATTCCTGTGGATCCCACCATATTTCAGGTCCTACTGATGGAGAGAATCCTAAATTAAAACTTACATCACTGTTAAATTTCTGTAATGCAATTTCAGCAGTTGGGTTCCTTGTAATCATTAAATCTAGCATTAAGTTCCCATCCTTTGCATAACTTGCAGTAGCTTCATAAGCTGCTTTTATACCTTCTTTTGCAAAATCTTCCACTGATCTTATAACACTCTTTATTCCAGCAGAATACCTTGCTTCTACAGTATCAATGTTCAATTTAATAGGTTTCATATGCATCTCAAGCCCACCCTCACTGCGTGTTACTTCTACAGATGCATTGTTATTAGTTATCTCATATTTTGCTTTATTAATTCTAAATTCCATTGATATTGGTATACTTCTTATTTCCAAAAGTGTTTCCATAATATAATCAACGCTCCTAAAATAAAATTAATTAATTAATTATTAACTCATAAAGTCTATAAAACTTTTTTGAAGAATCTTATTACCCATCGATAATGCTGCATTGTAAGCATACTGCTGCATTTTAAAGTCAGTTATTGCATCAACATTATCAACATTTTCAACTTCTAATATTTTTTTATTTATGTTATCCTGATCGCTTTCATTTCTTGTCTGAAGAAATTCAAGATAATTTGTTTTAGAACCTAAATCAGTAATATTTACCAGCACTTGCTTTTTTTGTGTTTCATAAGCACTTATACATGGTTTTATATTATCAATAGAAAAATTAGTACTTCTTAATTGAGTTTTAATTTCACCAATAAGTGAATATAAATTTTTTGGCATTCCGGTTTCAGTTCCGTCGGCTGTTCCATATCCCATAAATTTAATGCCTGCCATTGACATATCAAAAACAGTATCTTTATTTAACCCTGTTGAGTCAAACTTCATACCAAGTCCAAGATCAACATTCATAGTCTCAGTTTCTAACTCTTTTAGCTTTGCTAACCCATCAGCATTAGAAAGACCTAAACTATTGCTACCATCATTAACATTAATACCCTTATAAAACAATTCACCATTGTTCACTGTGAATGGAATTTCGTCTTTGCTCGTTCCTCCAAATACGTATCTATCTCCTATTTTCGCATTTAAAGAAGTTAATATTGAATCTTGAAGGTTGTCAAGCTGTTTTGCTATAATCTCTCTGTCGTCAGATGCCGTAGTTCCTGTTATGCCTTTTAAATATGAAGTGTATACTAACTCACAATTGCTGCTTATTTCAGTTAAATTTGTTTCAGCCATCGTAAGATAGGAGTCTGCATCACCTATATTCGTATCATATGTTTCAGTAGATTTATATTGTCTCCTAAGCTTATACGCCTTAATGGCACCTATTGGATCTTCTGAACCTTTGGAAAATTTTCTCCCTGTTGTTACCTTGTCATTAAGGTCATTCATTTCATTAGCTGATTTATTTAAATTTTTTGCATAGCTTCTTGTCATCATACTTGAAGTAATTCTCATAATAGTACCCCTTATCTCGCCATTTCATTTATTAAAGTATCAAGCATTTCATCTAATGTTGTCATAAGCCTTGCTGCGGCATTGTATGATTTGCTGTATGTCAACAGATTAATACCTTCTTCACTTTCATCCACTGAAGATAAACTGTCTCTTGATTTATTTATTTGATACTGTGTTTCTGCATATGTATCATACGAATTTTCTGCATCTTCTACCTTTAAATTAACATCAGTTGCTATGCTTGAAAAGAATTCCTGCAATGTACCTTTAAATAATTGCGTATCAGGAACACCACCAGTTGTAAAAGTTTCTTTGCTTTGGAACAAAGATATCATTTTAAGTATATTGTCTGTAGCACCAGAAGTATCTGTAACCGTTGTTGATTTAGTATTTGTTATGTATGATTCTGTCGAATTAGCCCAAGCATTTGAAATTTTTATATTGCCTGCTGTAATTCCTGTTGAAAGTTCTGGATCTGTCCCTCTTGCAGTAAATAATGGCTTATTTATAACACCACCAGCAGCAGTTGAATTTGCTTCATTCATCAATCCTGCAAATTTATTTGCCAATGTATCCAACATACTTTTATAATATTGTATACCCGAATCATCAGCAGTATTAGCTGAGTTAAATTTGCCTTTGCCGTTTAAAAATTCTAGATATCCAGCTATTTGACCTTTGTCAATAGATGTAGTTAAATCATCTCCTACACTAAACGTAGCATCAATTGACTTTGTCAACTTTATTGCAATATCTTTAGTAGCTGCAACATCCTCACAGCCTATTTCAGCATACTCATAACCATTAACAAGCTTCATATCGTTGCCTTTTAGTGTAATGGACAATTCATCTAAAGTTTTTCCTGATCCAATTGACACTTGAGTCATATTCACTTCAATATCAAGATAAGAAGAAAGTTCGTCAATGTATGCATTTCTTTGATCATTTAGCTCTAAAGCAGGATTCCCGCTGAGATTATCTTCTTTTATTTGCTTATTTATGTCAGCTATATTTTTCATCAGTTTGTTAACATCTACAACTGCACCTTCTTTGAGATAACTCTTCTGCTGATCGCTAACTGTTTGTACATCCTTTGAATAATCATTAAGCATCTGACATAACATCGAAGCTGAAGTCCTCACAACTCCTTCTACTACAGGGTCTGTAGGACTTGATGTCAGCGACTGAAGCTGATCAACTAAATCTGAAAATTGTGCATCAAGGCCATCCATACTTATTTCATCAAAAACAGCCTCTAAATCACCTAAAGCTTCACTCTTTACAGATTCGGTGCCAACTTTAGCAGATTCATTCCTATAGCGTAAATCGAGGAATGAATCTCTGTACTGGCTTATACCAATAGATTCAGCTCCCTGCCCAATGACTAGCCCATTAACGCCATATTTCAAATTGTTAGTTCTAAGCGAAACAGAACTTACATCTAATCTCTGTCTAGTATAAACCGCTGTATTAATATTTGCCATATTTTGTCCAGTGACATCAAGTAATTGCTGATTAACTCTTAAGGCACTGCTTGCTGTTCTAAAGCCTGCAAAGCTTGATCTTAACATATTATTTCCCCTATCAAATTTTTTTAGATACTAAATGACTATTGAGATTATTCTTTCTCTTTTCTCCATTAGTATATGTGTTATCTTTTTCACCTAGTTTACTCATTACAGTATCTATTCTGTGCAATCTAACATCAATGAGAGTTTTGCACTCTGAATTGATGTTTTTAAAATCTACTAATGATTTATTTAATCTGTCACATAATAATTTCAACCTAGAGCTTTCTTCTTCGTTGCTGATTTCAATTATTTCTTTGAGAGTCTTATCTTTCATGTTCAAACTGTCTGTAATTTTTTCTCTTCTTCGCTCTATTCCTTTAGCTTTCAAATAAAAGACTTGCTCTTTTGAAATAATTTCATCTAACTTCTCTATATCATCTTTAACGACTGCATCAAATTTTTCATATTCTACTTTTACAAAACTGCCATACAATTCTAAACTTTCTTCAAGAATTAAATATAAAGAATCCATTTGCCTCACAATAAAATCCCCTCTTTATTTATCTAAAAGTCTTTTGACTATTTCATCAACATCTATTTGATATGTGTTATCATTTATACTTTCTTTTATTCTTTCTATTTTCGCACCGCTTGTTTCTGCTTTTACTTCTTGAGTAATATTATTTTTAATTTTTTCATAATCTACTTTATCTTGAGCTTTTGTTTCTTTATTTTTATTTATTTCAATAACATCATAATTTTTATTTTTAATGGTTTCTTCTTCACGCTTAACCGGCTTTGTATTTCCATTATAATTTATATAATTATTAATATTTTGGATTTTCATATTACAATCGCCTCCATAATTTATTTTTAACCTATATTATTATAATCGTCATTTTCTTGAAAATATTTAACTATTTTTAAAAATTTTACTGTTTCAATTAAATTATAATAAGTTTATTCTCTAATATCTTGAAATTCCGTCATGTTCATTATTTTATCTTCATCCAATATTAACAGTACATCATCGTTTTTCTCACTTTTTGCAACACCACTTACATATTTATCTTTGCACATTTTTCTAATTTCATCTGTTTCTTCAAAAGGTACTATATTCTCAACTGATAAAACTTCATCTACAGTAATTCCTACATAAGAATTATTTTTTTCTAAAATAACTACCATTTCTCTATAATGCATTTTAAATATATCTTTTATTTCATCTAACAAATTCATCATAAAAGGCATGTTTTTTTCTTTAGTTTCTTCAACCACAAGTTTCAAACATTTTTCTCTATCGCAATTGTCACAATCTTTAGAACAGTTATTTGCATTTTCTACTGCTTGATGTATCTTTTTATGTGGTTCATCTAATTTTTTAAGATTAAAATTTACAGCTTCAATATCGGTAGAAAAATTATCATACCATTTTCCAAAAGCACATTCGTGTGGGTCAGTATTAAGTTTAAACTTTTCATTAAATTTTACTGAACGTTCAAATTCATTAACCCAATTTAAATGATCTTCTTTCCTATTATCAATCATATTCTTAAATTCTTCATATTCTTCTTTTACTGATTTGATTTTAAACAATAATCTTAAGTCTATCAATGGGATTACACTGCCTCTTAAATGTATTAGTCCCTTTATGTAATTAGGAACATTTGGAACATTTGTTATATCATCTGGCATTATAACTATTGATGTTATTAATTTACTATTAACTGTATATAAATTGTCTTTAAGTCTAAAAACAAGCCATGGAAAATCTATTTCCTCTTGTTGTTCCATTATATCATCATTATACATAGTTTTTCTCCCTTGTGATATAATTTATCTCATCATTATTGCGATTCGATAAATTATATCATATTTTTTTACTATAAACAATTAACTTAAATTAAACTGCTTTCCATCTCTTCAACTTCTTCTATAAATTTGCTTTCAATTTCGTTATCATTATCACTTCTACTGCCATTTAACAATTTAAATTTACTAACTAAACTTTTTAGCATATATGCTTGACCACTAAGTTCTTCACTTGCAGCAGCACTTTCTTCTGCAGTTGCTGAATTAGTTTGAACTACAGCTGATATTTGCTCAATACCTTGTGTTACCTGCATTATTGAAACAGCTTGTTCGTTTGATGCTTCTGTAATTTGATCAATTAATATTACTGAATGATTAATTCCATCTACCATTGTCATCATAGAATTTGCTGTCTTATCTGCTATTCTTGTTCCATTTTCCACAGCCTTAATTGAATTTTCAATTAAAACTGTTGTATTTTTTGCGGCTTCTGCACTTTTTGAAGCTAGGTTTCTCACTTCATCTGCAACTACGGCAAATCCCTTTCCAGCTGCACCAGCTCTTGCAGCTTCTACAGCAGCATTTAATGCAAGTATGTTTGTTTGAAAAGCTATATCATTTATATCTTTAATAATTTTAGCAATTTCAGCTGAGGACTGTTTTATATCTGACATTGCTTTAGTCATCATTCCCATTTGTTCGCTTCCAGATTTAACTTCTTTTACTAACTCATTAGTATTTTTGCTTACATTATTTGAATTGTTTGCATTTATTTTAACTTGTTCAGATATTTCATTAATAGATGCAGACAATTCTTCTATTGAGCTTGCTTGCTCTGTAGTTCCTTGTGAAAGTGCTTGAGCTCCCCCTGATACTTGTTCTGAACCACTTGCAACTTGTTCAGAAGCTTCATTAATTCGAGATAAAGTATCATTTAATGATGTTAATATTTGTTCTACAGATTGTTTAATAGGAGCAAATCCTCCAATATAATCTATATCTATTGAAGCAGTCATATCTCCATTTGCTATTTTACCTAAAACTTCATCAATTTTACCTATATAAAGTTTTAACGTGCTTACTGTATTAGAGATATCTTTTGCAGCAACTCCTAGTTCATCTTTTGATTCATAATTAATTATATAATTAAAATCACCTATACTCATTGCATTTGCAGCTGCAGAAATTTCTTTAATACCTTTAAGAATACTTCTTGTTACATATAAAGCCATTACAATTGAAGTTATAACACTTATAATAAGCAATACTATTAAGACAATTATAGATACCATTTTTGTTTTATCTGCTTGAACTACAAAATTTTGTGCATTTGTATTTAAATCACTGCTTATGCTATTTAATGTAGTTTCTATTGTTTCTAATTCGGGTATTAAGTTTAAAATCATTACTCTCATTACATCTGTAGATTTGCCTTGGTCTATTAATGTCAGAATTTGCTCACACGCTGGCTCTGCTGTTTCTATAGCACTTTCAATTTTAGCTATATATTCCGGATTTACTGCTTCTTTTTCCTTTATCTTTGTTATTGAATCTTTAAGTGCATCTAAACCTTCTGTTACTTCTGCAGAATACTCTACTACTAAAGTCCTATTATTAGTAGATACAGATTTATATATTCCCTTTTCTAAATTATTAAGTCCTAAAACCGCTTTCCAACTCAAAATTTCAACTTCATAGCATTCTTCATTAAAACGATCCATGTTGCTAGCTACTGTATTTATATTTATTATTGAAACACCAATAGAAACAACTAGCATTATTGTTATTAAACTAAAACAAACCAACAATCTTGTACCAATTTTTAAATTTTTCATTTTCTTCCTCCTGCAATTTTAGTAATAATCATTGTGTCCGGATAGAATTTATGCGAATAAATTAATAACTCCATCCCTGTTAATATTTACTAATATGTTATCGTCATATTTTATTAAAAATTTAGTGTTTTAAAAACTTTTTTTAAGAATTTATTTAATAAGAATACCACCCATCACGCGATCAAAGATTGCTGATGGGTCCCGGAAACCTTGTTGTATTAACAATAAAAAAAGAAGATATAAATTTAATGAAATATCTTCTTTTTTAAATGTGATTTTATAATTATAGTGCGAGTTCAGTTTTTAATTCATCTTCTACATTGTTACCATCACTTTTCAATTTGAATCTTCCTACTAAATTTTTAAGCATATTTGCTTGACCACTAAGTTCTTCACTTGCAGCAGCACTTTCTTCAGCAGTTGCTGAGTTAGTTTGAACCACTGATGATATTTGCTCTATACCTTGTGTCACTTGAATTATTGAAACTGCTTGTTCATTAGATGCCTCTGTTATTTGGTCAATTAATAATACAGAATGTTGTATTCCACTTACCATCTTTTCCATAGAACTTGCTGTTTTATCTGCAATCTTAGTTCCATTTTCAACTGCTTTAATTGAATTTTCAATTAATACTGTTGTATTCTTAGCAGCTTCTGAACTTTTTGAAGCAAGATTTCTAACTTCATCTGCTACTACAGCAAATCCTTTTCCTGCTGCACCTGCTCTTGCAGCTTCAACTGCTGCATTTAATGCAAGTATATTTGTTTGAAATGCAATATCATTTATAGCTTTAATTATTTTTGCTATTTCAGTTGACGATTGTCTTATGTCTACCATCGCTTTTGTCATCAATTCCATTTGTGCGCTGCCTGCTTTTACTTCTTCTTCTAAACTACTTGTAGTTTTACTTACATTATTTGAATTATTTGCATTTGTTTTAACTTGCTCAGATATTTCATTAATTGATGCTGACAGCTCTTCAATAGAACTTGCTTGTTCTGTTGCTCCTTGAGAAAGTGCTTGAGCTCCGCCTGATACTTGTTCAGAACCACTTGCAACTTGCTCTGAAGCTTCATTTATTTGAGATAAAGTATCATTAAGTGAATTCAATATTTTTTCAAGAGAATTTTTTATTGGCGCAAATCCACCTACGTAATCAATATCAACATTAACAGTCATATCACCTAAAGCCATTTTATTCAAAACTTCATTAATTTTACCTATATAAAGTTTTAATGTATTAACTGTATTTGTCATATCCTTTGCAGCAATTCCAAGTTCATCCTTTGAATCATAGCTGATTTTATAATTGAAATCGCCTATGCTCATCGCATTTGCTGCTTCAGATATTTCTTTAACAGGTTTAACAACGCTTCCTGTTACATATATTCCTAATCCTATTGAAACTATCACGCTTATGACTAAAATCACTACTAATATAATAATTGATAATAATTTAGTTTTTTCAGCATGTAAAACAAAATTTTGAGCATTTGTATTTAACTCATTGCTAATTTCATTTAAAGTACTGTGTATTGTTTCTATATAAGGTGTTAAACCTACTTGCATCGTTTGCAATGCTTGAGTATTTTTACTTTGACTTAACAATGCTATAAGTTCGTCTGTTATTGGTTTAGAATTCTTTAAAGCTTCATCAATTTTCGCAATATGTTCTGGTTTTACTGTATCTTTTCCCTTTATCTCTGTTATTGTAAGGTTTAAAGATTCAATTCCTGCTTCAATTTCTTCAATATATTGTGAAACTAAAGCTCTGTTAGGAGTTGTTGTTGATTTATAAATTCCACTTTCTACAGAGTCAAGTTCCAATATTGCTTTCCAGCTTAGACTTTCAACCTCATAGCATTCCTTATTAAAACGGTCCATATTATTTGCTACTACATTTAAATTAAATATTGAAATACCGATAGATATAATTAACATGAATATTATTAAACTAAAACAAAAAAGCAATCTTGTACCTATTTTTAAATTTTTCAATTTTCTTCCTCCTATAGTTTAAAGCTATTATTATAATTTGGGAACAAATAAGTATCACGTTACAATTTTTAAGTAAATAATTCAAATGTAAATAAATTTATTATTCTATATTAGTTATTAATTCAATTTCTTTTTCACTTAACATTTTTTGAGTATTTAATAATAAAACAACTTTACTTCCAATTTTACCAACACCTGTGATATAAGAATTTACATAATCAGTTCCCATTTTAGGAGGATCAGAAATATTGCTTTTATCTATTTTTGTAACTTCGTTGACAGCATCTACTATAAAACCTATGGAAACTCCATTTATGTTAGTTACAATAGTACATGTTCTTTCATTATATTCAATTTCTTCTTTGTGAAGCCTTAATCTTACATCAATTATTGGAATAATAGTTCCTCTCAAATTTATAATACCTTTTGCATAACTGGGAAAATCTGGAACAGTTGTAATTTCCTGAACACCAACAATTTGAACCACATCAGCAATTGGAATACCTAAAAGCTGATTATCTGTAAAAAATGTAAGATATTTATCCTTTAATGTATCTTCTTCCATGTTTAATTCTTCATTATTTAATTTATTTATTTTATCCTGCATGACTCCACCTCTTTATATATTTTATACGCATAATAATTATCGTCATATTTTATTAAAAATTTAGCATAACAATGAATTTTTATATTAAATTTTTAAAATAAATAAGAACTCCACCCATCAACGCAATCAAAGATTGCTGATGGGTCCCGGGAACCTTGTTGTATTCAAAATAAACAAAGCAGAATATCATAATAAATTATAGATTTTCTGCTTTGTTTTCAAATTTTTATTTGATTAATGTCTAGGGTTTTTTCTTACAGATAAAACTGCTTTTAATACTGCTGTTGTAACTTCTAACCCTTTATCTAGTTCATTTATTTTATTGTTTATTTCATCTTTTGAAGCAACAATATACATTGGTTTAAGATTATTTAGTGCTAATGCTATTATATCCTCTTTACAACGATCACATCTGCAACAATTCATCTTTTTAAGTGTTATATCCAATTTGTCTAGAACAAGTTTTTCCATAACATTATATAGTATTATTTCACTTTTTTCTCCAATTATAAAATTTAATTCTTTATTTCTAAATATTGAAGTTTCTTTTTCATTAGTAGTCTTATCTTTTTGTTCAACAGCCTCGACGTTAGAATCTTCATGTTCCATTATGCTCATATCTTGTTCTTTCTTTAAATTTGTAGGCATGATTTTTTTATACATTAATTCTTTGTCAAAGGTTTTTTTCATTTTAGCCATATTATATCCCTCTTTCAAGGAGTTCATCAACTAAATTAATATAATCTAATGTAGCTCCATTTTTAGGAGAATATTCATGAATATTTTGTTGATTTGTTTGAGCTTCCATTACTGCTACGCTAGATCTTATAGTTGTATTAAATAAACTAGTATGTAGCTCCTGGGCTATTAACTCAGCTGTTCCTTTTATCTCTCTGCTAAGAATTGTTCTTTTATTGTATTTAGTAAGTATAATTCCTTCAATTTTTAAGTTAGGATTACAATATGTTTTTACTTTTTCAATTGTTTCTGACAATTGAGTAATACCTTGCAGGCTAAAAATATCAGCTAGCATAGGTATAATTATATAATCTGATGCTGTAAAGGCATTGACAGTCAAAATACTAAGAGCTGGAGGAGTGTCTATAAATATGTAATCATATTTGTTTTTAATTGAACTCAATGCTTCTTTCAGCAAATATTCTCTTCCTGTTTGTGTAAATTCTAATTCAATTCCACTTAAAAGTATATTAGAAGCAATAATATCAAATGATGGTGTTTTTTGAATGGAGAACGATGTTTTAGCCTCACCTTTTAATACATCATAAATTGTAGGACAATCTTCTGTTTCAGCCCCTGCACTAAAACTTAAATTTGACTGAGGATCAAGGTCTACACATAAAACTTTAAACCCTTTCAGCTTAAGTCCCGCAGCAATAGCTCCAGTTGTAGTAGTTTTACCAACTCCGCCTTTTTGATTTGATACCGAAAATACTTTTGCCATTTCAACAAAGCTCCTTTGCGCTTTTCTGTAAAAATTCTTTAACCAAAATTGTAACACAAAACAAGTTTTATAACAATATATTTTACAAAAAAACAGCCCTAAATTTAGTGGCTGTTTTAAAGTACTTATTAAAAGTAAATAAAAGTATTATTCTTTGTAAAATGTTCCATGCAGTGGAAGAGAAGTTCTAAATAAACCATCTTTTTTAAAATATGCATTTTGAATGGCAGGAGCACAAGGTATGGCTGAAATTTCACCAATTCCTTTTGCACCAAATGCTAAGCCACCTTTATTCTTTTCTATTAATATAGTTTCTATAGATGGAGCTTGATCTGCTTTCAGAAGTCCTAGCGTTCTAAATTTCACTTGTGGAATTCCATCTTTAAGAGGAAAATCTTCTGTTAAAGCAAAACCCATGCTCATTATAACACCGCCTTCAATTTGCCCTGATGCTGCTATAGGATTTATAGCATGACCTATATCGTGAGCAGCTACTACTTTTTCAACTGTTCCATCATTATTTAATATTACAACTTGAGTTGCATATCCATAAGAAACATGACTAACGGGATTAGCTTTATCAGAACCAATTGGATCTGATTCAAAGCTGTATTCTCCTACAAACATAGCTCCTTCTAATTGCTCTAGTGTTTTTGTATTTAATGCTTTTTTAAGTTTCATTGAAGCACGTTTTGCTGCTTCCCCTGTAAAAACAGTTTGCCTTGAAGCTGTAGTTGTTCCAGAATCAGGCGAATATTTTGTGTTTGGAAGTTCTATAATTATTTTTTCTTTGCTAAGACCTGTCATTTCACATACAATTTGTAAAATTATAGTTTGCAGCCCTTGACCCATGTCGGCTGCGCTTGTTCTTATTACAACCATTCCTTCACTTATAATTATATTGCATCTTCCCTTGTCAGGCACTCCAACTCCAAGTCCGGCATTTTTCATTGCAGAAGCAATTCCTAAAAATTTATTTTTATCTTTTTCTGTATTTTCATAAATTTCCTTAACTGCTTCTAATGTTTCAATGAATGCAGTTCCTTCATCAGCTATTTGACCATTAGGCAAAACATTTCCTGGCCTTATTGCATTTATATATCTGATTTGCCAAGGAGATATTCCGGATTTTTGCGCTAAATCATTTAATGCAGACTCCATTGCAAAACATGATTGTGTAACACCAAACCCCCTAAAGGCACCTGCAGGAGGATTGTTGGTATAATAAGCTCTTCCTTCTATATCTATATTATGATAATTGTAGGGACCTGCTGCATGAGTGCATGCTCTTTGCAATACAGGACCTCCCAATGACGCATACGCTCCTGTATCAGAAATTATTCTTGATATCATTCCTAACAGTTTTCCCTTTTCATCGCACCCAACTTTCATATATATTTTCATGGCATGCCGTTTCGGATGAATATTTATGCTTTCTTGCCTTGAAAGCAAAACTTTAACAGGTTTATTAGTCAGATATGCAAGTAACCCCGCATGATGTTGAACGCTCATATCTTCCTTACCTCCGAACCCTCCTCCAACATATGCACTTTGAATTTTTACTTTTCCTTCTTCAACTCCTAATACTTCCGTAATTTCTCTATATTCATCATATATTCCTTGGCTGCTTGTTATAACTGTGAAACAATCGCCTTCCGGAAAGCCTATAGCACATTCAGGTTCAAGAAATGCATGTTCTGTAAATGGAGTTATATATGTATATTCAGAAATATATTTAGCTTCATTCAAAGCTTTTTCTGCATCACCTCGTTTGAGAAATTGAACAGACAGCAAATTTCCATCTTCATGAATTAAAGGTGCATCATCTATAGAAGCTTCATCTGGATTAGTTATTGGTTTTAACTTTTCATATTTTATATCAACTAATTTAACAGCTTCATGGAGTATTTCTTTTGTTTCTGCAACTATTAATGCAACAGCATCTCCAATATATCTTGTTTCTTCCCCAACAGCTACAAGTACTGGCCAATCTTTTTTCAAGTGGCCTATATATCTTTTACCTGGTATATCTTCAGCAGTGTAAACTCCTATTACTCCTCCAAGGTTCACTGCTTTTTCCTTATTGATGGATAATACTTTACATCTTGCAAATGGTAGTCTTACAGCTTTTCCATAAAACATACCTTCAAGTTTTATATCATTTACATATTTAGCTTTCCCAAGAGCTTTATCCACAGCATCTATTCTAAATGTATTTTTTCCCACACATGCAATTCCTTGATTTTCATGGACTTCTTCATCGTTGTTAAAAATTTTAGCAGAAAGCAAGATAGCTTCTTCGATTTTAGCATATCCTGTGCATCTGCATATGTTTCCTTTAATGCTTTTTTTAACATCCCCTCTAGTTGGATTGCTATTATGATCTATTAATGCTTTTGCACTTATTATCATACCAGGCGTACAAAATCCACATTGTACTGCACCGCATTTTGTAAAAGCGTAACTGTAAACATCTTTTTCTCTTGTAGTCAAGCCTTCAACAGTTATTATTTTTTTCCCAATCATTTCTGAAACTCTTAATACACATGATTTTGCAACATAGCCATCAACAATAATCGAACAAGCACCACATGAACCTTCACTGCATCCATCTTTTACTGATGTAAGATTTAAATCATCTCTTAAATAACTTATCAATCTTTTATCCTTTTCAACTTGATATACATTGTTATTTACATTTAATGAATACATAATAGCCCCTTTCTATTTTTTTATTCTATTTATATATAGCCCTGCTCCTCTCTTTCCAACAATTTTGTTGTCATGAACTAAAATATTTCCTCTTTGTATAACAGTTTCAACGACATAATTTACTTCGAATCCACCATAAGCTGTATAGTCAACAGCACTGTGTCTATTTGATAATTTGATTATTTCTTTTTCATTTTTTATAATTATTAAATCTGCATCCGATCCAATTTTTATTGTTCCTTTTTTAGGATACAAACCATAAATTATTGCAGGTTTAGTTGAAAGTTTATCTATTAGTTTGTTGATTGATATTTTTCTTTTAATTCCTTCTGTTAAGGTTAATTCAATTCTTTCTTCTACTCCTGCCACTCCTCCTGGAGAATTTCTAAAATCATTTATTCCATCTAATTTATCTTTTGTAAAAAACGGACAATGATCTGTAGCAATTACATCAACATCATCATTTTTTATTCCATTCCACAATGCATCAATATCTTCATTTTTGCGCAGTGGTGGTGACATTATATATTTTAACCCCTCGTAATTTTCTTTTTTATAAAGTTCTTCATTTAAAGTTAAATATTGAATGCAGGTTTCACAATAAATATTTTTAGCTCCTCTTTTTCTGCTTGAAATAATTTCATCTAAACCTTTTTTCGTAGAAACATGTACAAAATAAATGTGAGGAAAGCCTGCAATTTCACTAAGATATATCATTCTGTTTATTGCTTCTGCTTCAGTCAAGTCTGGCCTACTGAGAGCATGATATATTGGAGAAGTTTTGCCATTTTCAAAAAAATTTTGCCTTAAATATTTAATAGCTCCATTGTTTTCTGCATGAACTGCAATTACAGCACCTAATTCTTTTGCTCTCATAAGCACTCTTAATATATCATCGTCCTCAAGCATATTGTCATATGTCATATAAATTTTAAAGCTTGGTATTCCGCTTTCAATGATGTTTTTCATTTCTATAAGTATATTTTCATTTACATGCTGCAATACTGCATGAAAACTATAATCTATAAGCGATTTTCCTTTTGCTAATTCATGGTATTTATCGATTTGATGTTTAAGGCTGCATCCTTTTGGACCAAAAGCAATATGGTCAACAATTGTAGTCGTACCACCAAAAGCAGCAGAAGATGTTCCTGTGTAAAAATCATCTGCTGTATTGTAGTTTCCTGTTTTTAAATCCATGTGTGTGTGTACATCAACTCCACCTGGTAATATCAATTTGCCAAAAGCATCAATTACCTCATAATTTCTTTCATCAAAATTCATACCAATTTCTTTAATCATCCCATTTTCAATTAATATGTCAGCTTTATAGCTTTTATAACAATCGTTTATAGTACCATTTTTAATTATAAGGTCCAAAGTTACCTCCTATATCTTAATGATATATTGAACTTTACATAATCATTTAACTACATCATTTTCCATATTTGAGCTGCTCTTTCTCTTGATTTTGCCATTACATCTGAAACATCAATTCCAATTAATTCTTTATTTTTCATTACAAATTTTCCATTGATAATTGTATCATGGACCATTCTTCCTGGCATTCCAAACAAGACATGCCCAAACCAGTTATTGCCATCCATTGGTGTTAAAGGGTTGTAATCAATTGTTATAATATCAGCATATGCATTTTTTTTAAGCGCTCCTAAATCATGGTTAAAATATTTCATTAATATTTTAGGATTGTTTTCAAATTGCATTTTCTTAGTTTCCGTAAATCCTACAGTAGGGTCACATAAATAGTGGCTGTGCAAAATATTAGAAACTTTCATCGATTCAAACATATCATTTGTATAACCATCCGTTCCAAGTCCTACCCTTAAACCTTGTTTTAACATTGATATTACAGGAGGGCATCCAACACCATTGTTCATATTGGATTCAGGGTTATGAACTACACTTGTATCAGTTTCTTTTAAAATTTCTATTTCACTTTGATTTATATGTACGCAGTGGACTGCAATAGTATGTTCACCTAATATATTAAAATCATAAAGTCTTTCTAAAACTCTTTTCCCATATTTTTTCAAAGAATCATATTCATCTTCAATTCCTTCTGCTACATGTATGTGATATCCATCATACACACCTGCCATTTTTTCTTTAACTTTATAAAGAGTTTCATTAGATAAAGTAAATGAAGCATGAAGTCCAAACAAGGCTTTTATCATATCATCCTTATTTTCTTTTTGGCATTCTTTAATGAAGTTTATATTTTCATCAATTTCTCCTTGTAATATATCTTCGCCATCTCTGTCTGAAACTTCATAACATAAAGAAGTTCTAACCCCTAATTTTTTAGCCATTTCAGCTATAGTAAAAAGACTGCCTTCAACAGAATTAGGTCCTGAATGATGATCAATAAGCGTCGTCACACCATTTTGAATTGATTCTATATAAGTAGTCAATGCATTGAGTTTTACATCTGTCAAAGTAAGCTTCTTATCTAAATTCCACCATAAATTTTCAAGAATCTCTAAAAAGTTAGTAGTGTTCTTATTTATAGACATGCCTCTTGCATATGCACTATATATGTGGCTGTGTGCACATATCATGCCTGGCATTATTACTTTGCCATTAACATTAATTAATTCTTCGTTAGGATATAAATTTTTTAAATCTTCAAAATCGCTAACTTGCTCAATAATGTTATCTTTAATTAGCAATGCTCCATTTTCAATAAATGCGTTAGATAAATCATTAGTAATTAATTTACCATTGCCTATAATCATTTTCATTCACTCCTCATAAGCGTATAAGTTATTACCACACAATTAAATACGAATAGTCTTTTAATAATGTTTCCGCTATTTTTTCAATATTTTCCAAGTCATTTAATTTAACTTTTTTTAAATTTCTATCATATTTATACTCTTTATTATTTTCATCTCTTAATAAAAATGTATTGTCTTCAATCTTAAGAATACCTGCATTATTAGAATTTTCAAATTCTTCTAAATCAGCAAATAAAGTCGTTTTTTTTAAATATGGAAACCCGCCTTGTGGACAAAACGTATGGCAATTGCCACACTCATTGCATCGATTTTCAATGTGCACTATTTGATAAGGTGCAGTAAATCCTTCAGAATAAACTTTTATATTTGCACGATTTGGACACACATCTGCACAAATTCCACATTTATTTTTAAAGCAATCAAAAGTCTTTAACGTATCATCTAATAATTTTCTTTCAATATCATTTTTATAATTTAAATCTATCTTTGCACTTTCAGCTAAGTCTTTTAAAGCTTCCACATTTATCTTTTCAAAAGTTACATGTTCATTTTTTATTGAATCCAAAATATCTGTAATATTCATGTACCCTTTTGGTTTTAATAAAAGCGTAGATAATGTAATAGGAAAAATCCCCGTTTTAAGAATGCTTAATGCATTATTTTTGTCCAATCCACCAGATAAAGATATGTGTATATCTCCATTAAATGCTTCAGCAAACTTTGCTGCTACCCCTATAGTTATTGGATAAAGAGGCTTTCCTGACATATACATACTTTCACCTTTCATTACATGTCTATAATTATAAACAGGCAATGTGTTTGTCAACTTTACTCCTACTAATACATCATTTTCCTTTCCTAATTTAATAAGTTTAGATATTACATCTATAGCCACATCGAATTTTAAGTCATTATCAAAATCTTCTTTTCTAATCGTTATATCTTTGTACCCTAAATTATCTAAAATCTCTCTTACACTTTCATATCCTAACAATGTAGGATTGCATTTTATAAATAAATTTATTTTTTTATTTTCAATAAAATGAGTTCCTATTTTTAAAATTTCACTTGGTTTACAGCCATGCATTGTTGACAATGTTATTGTATTTGAAATGTTTGAAGAAATACTATTTATATCTCCAAGTTCGAATTTTTTAAATAGTTTTATATTTCTTTTTATTACATCAATACATTCTTTAAATATTTCAGTATTTTTTGCTTCTTTTAAATTATTTATAAAATTAGATATTTTTTTAGATGTTATACCTTCAAAATCATATCCAACACTAATATTAAAAACGAAATCTTTTATATTTGATAAACCTAATTCAATTGATATAACTTGCAACAAAATAGATGCTTTAACATACTCGCTGCATGCATCTTCAACTGTTAATTCTGTTGACCACTCTACATTGTATCCTACATTTTTCACATCAATGCATGGTTTTGAAATCATGTCTTGCATTGTTTTACCATCAATTACTTGAACAGTTTTAAGTTCAAAGACTCTTGAACCTGTCAAATAAGCAGCTAATATATTTTGTGCTAATTGAGTGTGTGGTCCAGCAGCTGGCCCTAATGGAAATCTCAAATATTCATTGTTGAAATTCACATTAAACGTATCATCAATATATCTATAGAAATCCTTTTCATCAATTTCAAATATTTTTCCTTTTGTATAATAATCTTCAATACATATTTCAAGAATTTTTTCAAAGGAAAGAGTTTTTATCATATGCAAACATCTCCTTTATTTTATCTTTTATCTTTTAAAATTTACTTTTCTAGATAGATTGTTGGGAGTGCAGCGTAGATAGCAGCACATTTCACAAGATCTGCCTTCCAAGTCTTTTCGTTTGGAGCATGAGCTTCTTCTTCTTTTCCAGGTCCTAGCCCAACAACAGGAATATTTTCTCTTCCCATAATCGTTACACCATTTGTTGAAAAAGTCCATTTATCAATTTTAGGTTCGCCATACATTTTTCTATATGACTCTGCTATAGCACAAGTTACAGCATGGTCTTCCGGCAATACCCATGTTGGAAAATAACAGTCTGTTGTATAAACACATCCCGTCCAAGATGGTCTGTCATATTTATACATGCTTACTTTAGCATCATGTTTTTTAACTGATGGCAATTCTTCTATTTCTTTTAAAGCTAATTGATAAGTTTCACCATCTGTTAACCTTCTGTCTATAGAAATTGAACATCCATCTGCAACAGCACATCTTGAAGGAGATGAATAAAAAATTTCCGATACTGTTAAAGTACCTTTACCAAGGAATGAATCATAATGCAATTTATCATTTAATTCTTTAACTTCTTCTAGTATTTCAGCCATTTTATAAATTGCATTGTCTCCTCTTTCTGGAGCTGAACCATGAGATGATATACCTTTTACATCTACACGTATTTCCATTCTTCCTCTTTGCCCTCTGTAAATATTGTTGTTTGTAGGTTCTGTTGAAACTACAAATTCCGGTCTGATTTTGTCTTCATTAATTATATATTGCCAGCAAAGGCCATCACAATCTTCTTCTTGTACCGTTCCTGCAACTAGAACTTTATATTTATCATTTAAAAGGCATAAGTCTTTCATAATTTTAGCTCCATATACGCTGCTTACAATACCGCCTAATTGATCTGAAGTTCCACGTCCTCCAATTGTTTCTTCATCTTCATATCCGTCATAAGGATCAAATGTCCAGTTTTTAATTTCTCCAATGCCAACAGTGTCAATATGAGCATCAAATCCAATAATCATTTCACCAGTTCCCATGTATCCAAGGATATTGCCCATTCCATCAATCCAAACTTCATCAAATCCTACCTTTTCCATTTCTTCTTTAATTCTATATATTTTTTCCTTTTCTTCTGTGCTTTCACCCTTAGCTTTTACAAGATCCCGTAAAAATTTAGTCATATCTACTTTATAGCCTTCTGCAGCTTCTTGTATTTTTTTATAATCTAAATTTGTACTCATTTGTATCTCCTCCATTTAAATTAACTAGTTAATCTTGCTTTGTTTTGATCTAATAATTTTTGAAGAATTTCTTCAGGGTTTTTTATTTTTTGCATAAATATCATTGCTGCAATTATATATGGTTTGTAACTTGCTTGTTTGTAAAGATGAATTCTATATCTGTCAAATACAGATGCATCAACTTCTCCTTTTTCACAGCTTACACCTGTTATATCAGCTGGCAAGCAGTGTAGGTATAGTGCTTTGCCATTCTTTGTAAGTTTCATCATTTCTTCTGTACAAGTCCAATCAGAATATTCTGCATTTTGTTTTAACAATCTTTGTTCTAATTCTGATATTTCTTTAAAATTTCCATTTCCATAAAGTTCAGTTCTTTCTTCCATTGCTGCAAAAGGAGCCCAGCTTTTTGGATATACAATATCTGCATCTTTAAATGCTTCTTTCATTGAATTTGTTTCATAGAATTTCCCTCCATATTGTTCAGCATTTTTAATTGCTACTTCTTCAACTGCTTTCATAACTTCATACCCTTCTGGATGGGCAAGAACAACTTCCATACCAAATCTAGTCATGAGAGCTATAACACCTTGTGGCACTGAAAGGGGCTTGCCATAAGAAGGTGAATATGCCCATGTCATAGCTACCTTTTTACCTTTAAGATTTTCAATTCCTCCAAACTGGTTAATTAAATGTAGAGTGTCAGCCATTGTTTGAGTTGGGTGGTCAATATCACATTGAAGGTTTATAACTGTAGGTCTTTGATTTAAAACACCATCTTTATATCCTTCTTCAACGTATTCTGCAACGTTTTTTTGATAAGTATGTCCTTTCCCAATGTACATATCATCACGAATACCAATAACATCTGCCATAAAAGAAATCATATTTGCAGTTTCTTTAATAGTTTCACCATGAGCTATTTGTGATTTACCTTCTTCTAAATCTTGTACTTCCAGTCCTAATAAATTACATGCAGAGGAAAATGAAAATCTTGTTCTTGTCGAATTATCTCTAAATAATGAAATTCCTAATCCAGAATCAAATATTTTAGGGCTTATGTTGTTTTCCCTTAAATATCTAATTGCATCTGCAACTGTAAAAATTGCTTCTAATTCTTCCTGTGTTTTATCCCATGTCAAGAAAAAATCGTTTTGATAAAGGTCTTCACAATTTAATCCTTTTAATTTTTCCATATAATCATTAAAATTCATAATCATTTGTCCTCCTAATTTTTATACAATTAAATTTTTTTACAAATTTGGATACAGCCCATTCCATACTACATTTCTGTAATGCTCAAAACATGTATCTCCTTCTGTGCTAAAGCAAAGTACAACAGATGATTCATCAAGTTTCAAGCTTTCTTTAATATTTTTTAATTCATCTCTTCTCATTAATTGTGATACAACACCAGCTGTTACTGCCCCGCTTTCACCAGATATTACTCTTTCATCGCCTTTGAGAGGATTTCCTAATAATCTCATGCCGTGGGCTGATGCATCATCAGGAACAGACAAGAAATTATCTGCATATGAATTAAGAACTTTCCAACCTATTGTACATGGCTCCCCACATGCAAGACCTGCCATTATGGTATCCATATCACCAGTTACAAAATGAAGTTTTCCATCATTAGCTTTTGCAGTTCTAAATAAGCAATCAGCTTTATTGGGTTCAACAATTGTTATTATTGGTTTACTATCAGCATACACCGATGAAAAAAATCCACATACAGCTGATGCCATAGAGCCAACACCTGCTTGCAGGAAAATGTGAGTTGGCTTCTTATTTTGTTCATTCATTTTCAAATATGCCTCATAAGCCATTGTTACATAACCTTGCATTATCCAAGTAGGCAAATCCTCATAGCCTTCCCATGCTGTATCTTGAATCATAACCCATCCATTTTTTTCAGCAAATTCATTTGCATATCTTACACATTCATCGTAATTCATTTCTTTTATTTCTGCTGTAGCCCCATGATCTCTTATTTTTTCTAATCTTTCCTTCGCGCTCCCTTTTGGCATATAAACAATTGCCTTTTGTTTTAATTGTTCAGCAGTCCAGGCTATTCCTCTTCCATGGTTGCCATCAGTTGCTGTAATAAAAGTTAAATTACCAATTTCTTTTTTAATTTCGTCAGATATTAAAGTTTTATATGGAAGATCATTTATGTCCTTGTTTAATTTATTTGCTATGTATTGCCCAACTGCAAAACTGCCTCCTAAAACTTTAAATGCGTTAAGACCAAATCTGTAGGATTCATCTTTCACAAAAAAATCGCTAATTCCTAAATATTTAGATAATTCTTTTAATTCAACTAAAGGAGTTTTTGTATATTGTTCAAAACTTGAATGAAATTTAAGTGTTTTCTTTGCAATTTCTTCATTTAAAAAATCCAAAGATACTTTTTCCCTTTTAGAGAGATCATTTAAAACTAAATTATAATTTAACATAACTTCTCCTTCTCAACTTTATTCTCATTATTATTCTGCAAACATTTTCCCGACTAATTTGCTAATCCTTTTTATAGTTAATAATAAACTAACTATAAATGAATATTTTTCCTTTATTTATAACCTTTTTATTGATTAATCGTTTTGAACCAATGTATATTTTTACTTTTCAACTTTTATTTATTTAAAATTTTGCTTATATTATATCATACTTTTTAAATAAAACAAATGGGATTCTTAAACTTATAATCATTTAGTGATTATTAATTTTAAAGAATCCCATTTTAAATTTTATGCTATTTAGCTATAAATATTTGGATCGGAGGAATTTTACATCATTCCGCCCATTCCACCCATTCCGCCGCCCATTGGAGGCATTGCGCTTTCTTCTTTTGGTTCATCAGCTACTGCTGCTTCTGTTGTTAACAACATTGAAGCTACACTTGCTGCATTTTGAAGAGCAGATCTTGTTACTTTAGTTGGGTCAACTATTCCAGCTTCTATCATATTTACATATTTTTCATTATAAGCATCAAATCCGATACCTTTTTCACTGTTTTTAATTTTTTCAACTATTACTGATCCTTCAAGTCCTGCATTTATTGCAATTTGTCTAACTGGTTCTTCTAATGCTTTTTGAATTATTTTAGCACCTGTTCTGGCATCTCCTGTTAAACTTTCTGCTACTTTTGCAACAACTCCTGCAGTAGCTAAAAGTGCTACTCCACCACCTGATACTAAGCCTTCTTCAACAGCTGCTCTTGTAGCATTTAATGCATCTTCAATTCTAAGTTTCTTTTCTTTCATTTCAGTTTCTGTAGCTGCTCCAACATTAATAACTGCTACTCCACCTGTTAATTTTGCTAATCTTTCCTGCAATTTTTCTTTATCAAATTCTGATGTTGATTCTTCGTATTGAGCTTTAATTTGTTTTACTCTATCTTTAATTGCTTGAGAATCTCCTGAGCCATTAACTATTATTGTATTTTCTTTATCTATTTTAACTGTGCCTGCATTACCAAGCATTTCTAAAGTTGCATCTTTCAATTCATATCCTAATTCTTCTGATATTACTTCTCCACCTGTTAATATAGCAATGTCTCTCAACATTTCTTTTCTTCTATCACCAAATCCAGGAGCTTTTACTGCAACACAGTTAAATGTTCCTCTCAATTTGTTAACAACTAATGTAGCTAAAGCTTCTCCATCTACATCTTCTGCTATAATAACAAGAGCTCTTCCGCTTTGAACTACTTGCTCAAGTACTGGAAGTATTTCTTGAATATTTGAAATCTTTTTATCTGTAATAAGTATGTATGGATTGTCTAATACAGCTTCCATTTTTTCTGTGTTAGTTACCATGTATGCTGATAAATATCCTCTGTCAAATTGCATACCTTCAACAACTGTAAGTTCAGTTCCCATAGTTTTAGATTCTTCTACAGTTATAACACCATCTTTACCTACTTTATCCATTGCTTCTGATATTAAACTACCTATAGTTTCATCGCCTGCTGATATAGAAGCTATTTGAGCTATTTCTTCTGAAGTTTCAACTTTTTTAGTTGCATTTTTTAACTCTTCAACTGCTGCTTCAACTGCTGCTTGTATTCCTCTTTTAAGAACCATTGGGTTAGCGCCGGCTGCAACATTTTTTAAACCTTCTCTAATTATTGCTTGAGCCAATAATGTTGCTGTAGTAGTACCATCACCTGCTACGTCATTTGTTTTTGTAGCAACTTCTTTAACTAATTGTGCTCCCATGTTTTCAAATGGGTCTGAAAGTTCTATTTCTCTTGCTATAGTAACACCGTCATTAGTAATAACAGGTGAACCAAATGATTTTTGTAATACAACGTTTCTTCCTTTAGGTCCTAACGTTACTTTTACTGTATCTGCTAATGCGTTAACACCCTTTTCCATTGCACGGCGTGCATCTTCATCAAATTTAATTATTTTTGCCATTTTCCTACCTCTTCTCTTTTATTTTTATTCAATAACTGCTAATACATCAGCTAATTTTATGATTATTAATTCTTCACCGTCTAATTTTACTTCTGTTCCAGCAAATTTAGAGAATATAACCTTGTCGCCAACTTTTATTTCATCTTTTTTCTTTTCATCCGATGTAATTCCTGCACCTACTGCTATAACTTCTGCCATTTGTGGTTTCTCTTTTGCAGAACCTGGTAAAACTATACCGCTTTTAGTTTTTTCTTCTGCTTCCACCATTTTAATTACTACTCTTTCTCCAAGTGGTTTAACTGCCATTTATATTTCCTCCTATTTTTATTTAATATTAACATTTTTTGTAACAATTTTCTTTGCTTTGTTAGCACTCGTCTTAATAGAGTGCTAACACTTAATGTTTATATGATACCCAATTGTCGCGTCGTTTTCAAGTGTGATTTTTGTTTATTTTAATCTATTTTGCTATAATATATACTTATTTAACTAAATTTCATGTATTTGCTTTTAATTCCTAATTTTTTCTTCGTTTTACTACCGTTTTCATTTTTATTGCAGAAATTATTAATCTATTTAACTATTTTTCAAAAAACAGTTGATGTTTTACATGGTTTGATATAGTATAATAGATATAACTATTAATATAACATATATAATTTTATATATTCTAGGAGGATTTAAAAATGGCTCTTGTTACGTCGAAAGAAATGTTTAGAAAAGCTTACGAAGGGAATTATGCAGTTGGTGCTTTTAATGTAAACAACATGGAAATTATCCAAGGTATTGTTGATGCAGCTAAACAAGAAAATGCACCTCTAATTTTGCAAGTATCTGCTGGCGCTAGAAAGTATGCAAACCCAATTTATTTAAGAAAGCTTGTTGAAGCAGCTATAGAAGATACAGGACTTGATATAGTTTTACACCTTGACCACGGTGATGATTTTGAAATATGCAAATCATGCATTGATGGTGGATTTTCATCAGTAATGATTGATGGTTCAAAATTACCTTTTGAAGAAAATATAGCTCTTACTAAAAGAGTTGTAGAGTACGCTCATGACAAAGGAGTAGTTGTAGAAGCTGAACTTGGAAAATTAGCAGGCGTCGAAGATGCTGTAAAAGTTAATACAAAAGATGCTACATACACAGATCCAGAAGAAGCAGCTGAATTTGTACACAGAACTGGTGTTGATTCTTTAGCAATAGCAATAGGAACAAGCCACGGAGCCTATAAGTTCAAAGGAGATCCTAGTCTTGATTTTGCAAGACTTGAAACAATAGGTAATTTGTTGCCAAACTTTCCTCTTGTTCTTCACGGTTCTTCATCTGTACCTAAAGAATTTGTTGATTTATGCAATAAATATGGTGGAAAAATACCTGGAGCAGCAGGGGTTCCTGAAGAAATGTTATTAAAAGCTTCTAAGATGGCAGTTTGTAAAATAAATATTGATACAGACCTAAGACTTGCTATGACAGCATGCATTAGACAATTATTAGTAGAAAATCCTTCAGAATTCGATCCAAGAAAATACCTTGGACCAGGCAGGGACGCTATTAAAAATATGGTTGCTCATAAAATGAAAGATGTTTTAGGATGCAGCAATAAAAGATAATAAATTGAATATTAAGAAATGAATAATTAAAAACAGGATTTGAGTCTAAATGATTCAAATCCTGTTTTTTATTTTTGTTCCATTTTAATTAATTTTGTGTTTCTTAAGTATAAAATAAAATCAGTAGAAATCATTATTAAATTAATTACATACAGATAAACAACTGCATCGTAATTAAAAAATATTTTATTTAATATTCCAAATATATAACCTACTATTAATATTACTAAAAAATATGGGCTTTTACCTGCTACTGATTTTGACTTATACGACTTATAAATAGAAAATGGCCATGCTGCCCCAAAGCAAAGGAGCATTAACATTTCAAAAATACTCATAACTTCCTCCTTGAATTTCTAATCTCATTAGTATATTAATATAAAAATCAGCTTTGGTCAATAAAATCATTATTTCATGTATGGTTTATTAATACAAGTCGAAACATAATTCTTATCTATTGTAATGACAGCATAAAACGATTCGTTTTCTTCTTTAATGGATTTTTCTATTTTATATACAAGTTCTTTTGTTTTAATTTCTAAATCCACTGGAACTACTACATCAAATATTAAATTAGTGTGCGTTGTTCCTTTAACAACTCGAAAATCATGCATTGAAAGCTTATTATCTATAGTCTTTAAAATACTATGTGTTAAATTCTTTAATTGGTTTATTTCTTTATCATCAGTTACTATAGGATCTAGATGTATCACTAAATTTATATCAAAATCTTCTGAAAAATCTCTTTCTATATTGTCAATCATATCATGACATACAAGTATGTCTTGTTTAGCATCAACCTCTGCATGTACTGTTGCAAAATATCTGCTTGGACCGTAATTATGTACTACTAAATCATGTATATTTAAAATTCCTTCATAACTCAATATTTTATTCTCAATTTCACTTATAAGTTCTGGATCAGGCAGTTCTCCTAAAATTGGATTCAATATATCCTTCAATATATTTACACCTGAATATATAATAAATAGTGCAACTAAAACGCCCATGTATCCATCAATTTGAAAACCTGTAAATTTAGATATTATAATAGAAACAAGTACTGCTGAAGTAGCAATAACATCATTTCTTGCATCCATGGATGTTGCTTTAATAGTTGACGAAGAAATTTTGTCACCAAGAATTCCATTAAATTTACTCAGCCAAATTTTAACTGTAATTGAAAAAATTAATACTAAAATCATAGAGCTTCCGTAATTTAAAGCTTCAGGATTTATTATTTTATTAAATGAAGATTTTATTAATTCTGTTCCTAATAATAAAATTGCAAATGCTACAATTAACCCAGCTATATATTCAAAACGGGCATGACCAAATGGATGGTCCTTATCAGCAGGCTTTCCTGCCAATTTAAACCCTATTAAAGTTATTACAGATGAACTTGCATCTGATAAGTTATTAACGCCATCAGCTGTTATTGAAATGCTGTTAAATAGGCTTCCTATGGATATTTTACTAACACTAAGAACAACATTTGCTATAATACCAACAATGCTGCCTAACTTACCATATGCTTCCCTAACAGTAGCATCCTTTACATCTTCATAATTCTTAATAAATTTCCTAATTATAAAATTAGTCATAACAATTCCCCTTCTCATATTATATAGCTAATACTTATCAAGCTCTAAATACATCAATTCTATTGCTTCCTTTAACTCATTATATTCTTCATACTTCTTATTATATTCAACTAAATCCCATTGGTTAGAATTAGTATTTAATATTGCTTCAAGTTCTACTAATTTATTTTCTGATTCATAAATGTTGCTTTCAAGCTTTTGTAAATCCCTTTTTTGTTTTTCTATTTTTTTTATTTCTTCTTTTTTCTTTAAATAATCCTCTTTGTTTTGAGTAATTACTTTTTCTTTCTTATCTTCAATTAATAAATTACTTTGTTCTAGTTCAACAATTCTTTGTTTTTCTTGCTTGTAACCTTCATAATTAAAGTTGTATATTTTAAAATTCTTATCTTCAATTTCGCCTACACATGTTGCTATTTTATCAACAAAATATCTATCATGTGATACAAAAAGTATAGTACCATCATAGTTTATGAGATTTTCTTCTAGAACTTCTCTAGATTCTATATCTAAATGATTTGTAGGTTCATCAAGTATGAGAGTATTTACTTTTTCATATATGAGCATACCTAATTTCAATCTTGATTTTTCTCCCCCAGACAATGTACTAATATGTTTATACACATCATCACCTGTAAACAAAATACTTGCCAGTTCTTTTCTTGCTTCACCAAGAGAAATTCCATAATTATATGAAAAATATTCAACTATAGAAATATCTTCTTTATCAAAACTAACTTCTTGAGGAAGGTAGCCAATTTTAACATTAGAACCTATTTCAACTTTTCCAAAATCGCTTGGTATTTCATTTATTATTATTTTTAAAAGTGTAGATTTACCTGCACCATTTTCTCCTAATATACATAAACTTTCCTTATAAAACAAAGTAAATTTTATATCATGAAACAATTGTTTTTTATCGTATGACTTATTTACATCCATTACTTTTATTACTTCTTTTCCTGTTCTTTCAACACCACTAATTTCAAAACTAGCCGATTTTCTATCTACAATAGGTTTATTAATCTTTTCTATTTTTTCAAGTCTTTTTTCTAACTCCTTAGCCCTTTTGTACATTTTATCGCTATCGCGCATTTCGCCCCATATTCTATATCTTTGAATCTGATCTTCCATTTTTTTAATTTTTTTTTGTTGACTCTCATATTCCTTCATGGCTTGTAAAAATCTAAGTTCTTTTTCAGCTACATATTTAGAATAACTTCCATTGTATATCTGAACACCATCTGATTCTAGCTCAATGATTTTATTAGATACTCTATCTAAAAAATACCTATCATGAGAAACCATTACTATGGTTCCCTCATAAGTTTTCAAATATTCTTCCAGCCATTCCACGCTTTTAATGTCAAGATGATTTGAAGGTTCATCTAAAAGCAGTAAATCCGGTTCTTCTAATAGTATTTTGCCAAGGATAACACGGGTTTTCTCACCACCACTTAAAGTATTAAATTCTCTTTTTTCCATTTCATCAGAAATATTAAGCCCATGCAATATTTTATTTAATTTTTCCTTAGTGTTGTATCCACCTGCTATTTGATAAGTATCATGCAAATTACTATATTTTTTTATAGCTAATTTAAGTTCTTCCCCTGCTAAGTTATCAAATGTCTTTTCAAGTTGTTCCATTTGGCTTTTTATCTCTTGAACATTTTTAAATGCCTCATTTAAAACATCTGATACTGTATTTTCATCTTCATAATTTGGTATTTGCTCTAAATAACCTAATACAAGACCTTTTCTTTTATTTATTTGCCCACTTTGGAAATTTTCATAACCTGCCAATATCTTCATAAGAGTTGTTTTTCCGGTTCCATTTCTTCCAACTAATCCAATTTTATCTTTTGTCTTAACATCAAAGGTTACATTTTCAAATATTTTTTCTACACCAAAAGACTTGGCTAAATTGCTTACACCTATTTCTATCATTATTATCCTCACTAAGATATTATAATTTTCTCTTATTTAAAAAAGCATATAAAAATTCCTGTGGAACATACTACCGTCCCACAGGATCATAATTCAACCTGCTGCCTAATTAGGCCCAGCCCCACGAACATTAATAGTTCATCGCCTGCTCAGTTTGTACTGTAGATATTGCGTATAAAAATACGTTTTTGCAGCGCAAATAGATTTTAATAATTATACTATAAATGATAATTTTTGTCAATAAATTAAAACCCAAAAAATCCCTACTGTAGCTTTCCAACTATGTAGGGATTTATGTTTACTAATAATAAGGGGATTTATTAGTATCTTTTTAATTATACTTATATATAAAGGTTTATACCTTTTGGATAAGTCTGCTTTTTTCTTCCTTGATTTTTTTCTATGATATCTTTTATATCTTTTTTAAGCAATTTATTTTCAGATTCAAGCATTTCAATTTTATCTCTAAGCTGTTCATATTTTTCTTCTAGTGAAAGTTCTTTATCTTTTATTCTACCAGAATTACCTTTTCTATTGTCTTGTAATCCTAATATTCCATTTTTTCTATATGATTCACGCCATCTTTTGCCTGATGATTCAACGCGTCTCATGCCAATGACATTTATATCAAATCCACATTCTTCAAAAATCTGCCTAGGAAGTTTGCCTTTATAATTTTCTGTTATAAAAATGCACTTGAATTCGTTAGTATATGTTATACCCTTATAACTAACATTCTTTACATATTTATTTTTAGATAACATCTCTATTTCTTCTTCAGTAAAAATCTTATTACTCATCATAGCCTCCATATTTTTGCTTTTCTAATGATAGTTATAAAAGCGCATTTCATTTTATTAAGTCAGATTTTATAAATTACTCTGTTACTTTATTTGTAGCTTTTGTTTCTTTATTTGTTGATTTAGTTTCTTTATTTGTTTCTTTCTCTTCTTTTTTTGTTTCCATATCTGTCGCTTTTTCTGCTTTTTCTTCTATTTTTTCCTCAGTTTTTATTTCCTTATCTGCTGCTTTTTCTTCCTTTGATTCTTTCTCTTCTAGATTTGTATCTTCTTTGTTTTCTTCTATTTCAGTTTCATTTTCTAAATCTTCATCATTTTCTAATTTTGTTTCATTATCTTTATTTTCTAATTTTTCTTCTTTTTTAGTTTCTTTTTCTTCTGCTTTTATTTCTTTTTTATTTTCATTAGTAGCTTTCATAATTTCTTTTACAGGTTTATTTAACCATTCTTCTACATTAATATCATCTGGATCTTCTGAGCTTTCTTGAAGTTTCTGAACTAAATTTAATTTACCAGGTGTTACGCCTAATTTTCTTGCTTCTTCAACACGTTCTTCACCAACGCCAACTGCAGCAACTTCTACTTCAGATTCAGAAGAATCTTCTTTGATTGTTTCTTCAACTTTAGATTTTAGTTTTTCTGCTAGTTCTTGAGATTTTTCATTATTTTTGCTTGATGCAGCAATCATAACTCCGCCTTCTTCGCCCTCAGCAAAAAATCCTGCATCTATTATTCCATTTAATACCTCTTGAACTGCTACTTCAATGTTCTTGTTCTTTAAATCATCTAAATCCATTTCCTTTAAAATTTCTTCTCCATCATCATTGACAGCCTTTACACTTAATACGCGGTCAAACATATTTACTGTGTATTCAACAGATGGATTTACATCTAAACTTACATATGAATATGGTGTTAGGTAAGCCCATGCTGGTGCTACAAATAACATAATTGATGCTGCTGCAGTTGCTGCTATTTTTACAAATCTTCTATTGTTTATCCATTGTTCTTTCATAATTATCTCCTGTCCTATTGCATAGTTGTCGTTCTTAATCTTCAATATACGACCATCTTTGGACAAAGCTGCTACATATTTATCTCTTATTTCTACTATAACTGCTTTCATTTTTCAAACTCCTCTCGAATGAACCGTATATAATCTGCTAGGTAGGGAAAATCTCCGGATATAATCTCCACTGCTGCTATTATATATTTTCGGTGACGCTCTAATATTTTTCGGGGTATCTTTACATTTTTTTCGATTATTTTTATTGGTAATAATTTCTTGACCTTCATGTTGCTTACTAATATTGGGTTATGTAACACGTATGCTGCTGCTTTTGCACATGCTTCCTTTGTTTTCTTTGCTTTAGGAGAACAATCTGTTAAATCAAAAAAAGAAAATCCATAAGAAGAAAAAAGCTCATTAGCAAGTTCTATTTCTAACTTTAATGCATTATCTATTGTATGCGATACCTTTTCTGCAACTTCTATCTTTATAGAAACTCCATCTTCATCATCATCCGAATCAGAATTAAATAAAGAAGGACTTACTGAAATTTCTGAAGAATATCTAGACTGGCTTCTAATAAAATCAATGAGTCTCCTACGTATAACTAATTCTGCAAAATTAAAAAAGCTACCCTTTTCCATAGAGTAGTTTTTAACTGCTTCTGTAAAAGCTCCTAACGCTACAGACCATTCATCATCACTTTTAGAAATATAGTTACGAGCTACCGAGGAAGCACATTTCAATATAAAATATTCATTTTGAGCAATAAATTTTTCCATTGTTTTCTCATCTGATTTTGATTCTTCTGCCATAATATCTATTTCCCTCAAGATGCTCACCTCTCTAATCATAAAAAATTCGTACTGCTATTATAACATCATAACTTTTTTATGACAACATTTAAAATAATAAACACTTTATAATAAACTTAATTTTTATTTTTTAAACAAGTACCATGTCTTACTTTCTAACTCATATTTCAATTCAAATATATCCTTGCCATAATGCAACGGGGGCGGTTTCTAGCGTTAGAAACCGTCCCCATTACATTTTTGCTACATGTTTTTATCGTGAATAATTTTCAATCCCTTTAATAAAAGTTGAGAATCATAAATATTTATTACAGAAGTTTCATCAGCCATCATTCTTCCTAAACCACCTGTTGCTACAACTTTCATATTTTCATTTTGCATTTCTTCTTTTATTTTTCTTACAATATATTCAACTTGCCCAATGTATCCATAAACAAGTCCAGCTTGCATGCTAGTGATAGTATTTTTAGCAAGTATTGAATCTGGTTTTTTTATTTCAATTTTAGGAAGCTGCGCTGTTCTCGTCCAAAGCGCATCAGCAGATATCTGTATACCTGGAGATGTTACGCCGTATTTAAACTCACCTTTTTCACTAAGTACGTCATAAGTAGTTGCAGTTCCGAAGTCTATTACAATTAAAGGTCCTCCATATTGCTCATATGCTGCAACAAGGTCTGCAATTCTATCAGAACCAACCTCACGAGGGTTATCTGTTATAATTGTAATCCCGGTTTTAATTCCAGGTCCAACTATTAATGAATCTATATTAAAATATTTTTTCATTGCGTTTTGAAATGAATGCATTACATTTGGAACAACTGATGAAACAATTGCGCTTTTAATCATTTTATAATCAATATTATTATAACTTAATAGATTCAATATAAAAATACCATATTCATCTGATGTTTTTTCACTTCTTGTAACCATTCTCCAACTGCCGATAATTTCATTTTTTTCATACACACCAACAACAATATTTGTATTGCCTATGTCAACAACTAAAACCATTTTATCCTCCTGTTCTCATTCAAATATTTTTCATTTAGTCTTTTCTTAATTCATCTATAGATTTAGTAGTAATTTGACTTCTATCTAAATTTAAAAGTTTTATTGCCTTTTCTAATTCTTCTTCAGAGGACATTTCTATTTCAAGATAAGGTTTAGAATATGTATCTTTATCCCACGTATCAATTTCATAAGTAATATTTTCATAAGAATATGACCTTCTATGTTTATAACCAGGTCTTTTTTTATTATATCCTAAAAGTTCAAGTATCTTTATAGTTTCTTCAAAGTTAGATATTTCTGTTTCAGTTTCCTCATTAACTCTTAACTTACCCCTACTTATACTTTTTTTAAAAGTTAATGTGTTTTTTGTATCTCCATTTAAAAGGTTCTTGGTTATCCTTATTCTTAAATACCCATTATATTGTTTTTTCAAAAAATCGGTTTCAGTATCAAATCTAATATTTGTTTGCTCTTCATCTTTTAAAAGAATAGCTCCTACATCTTTAAGCTTCTTTTCAATTTCATCTTTGTCAATATTAAGGACTTTTACTTCCCTTTCTTTCATCAATTCTGCCTCCACTATATTTTAACAAATTATACCACAATGCTTAACTTTTGCGAAGTAATTTTATTATTTTATACAATAATTTTTTATTTATTTGCTAATATAAGTAATACAAAACATTGATAGATTTAAAAACTCATGATATAATTTCTAGGATTAAAGCATACATGTAATATTGAGGTGAAAAAATTGGAAATCAATGTAGACAAATTATTAAGGACTATTAAGTTATCTGCACAAATTATACTTGAAAATGGCGGAGAAACTTATAGGGCTGAAGAAACCATCAATTTCATTTGTAAATCAGCTGGAGTTAAGGAAATAGATGCTATTGCAACTCCAACTGGTATTTATATAACTATATCAATTGACGGTGTGGAAAATAATACAGTAGTTAAAAGAATATCGAAAAGATCAATAAATCTTGCAAAACTTAACAGAGTAAACAATATATCAAGGCAGCTTACTGAAAAAAGTATAACACTTGATGATGCCATTGTTCAATTAGAAGAAACAAGAGATGGAACAGAAGATAATCATAAATTTTATTCATATTTTTATGGAGGTATTTCTGCAGCATTTTTCACTTTGGTTTTTGGTGGTGGGATTTTCGAATTTTTTATTTCATTAATTTCAGGTATTATGGTTACTATTACTACAAAAAAAATTGAAAATCTCCATTCTTATCAATTTTATTCAAGTATTTTAGCAGGTATTATAATAGCATCTTTTGCAATAATAAGCACACACTTTGCAAATTATGGCAACTATAACTATGTAATAGTAGGTGGTATAATGCCTCAATTACCAGGTCTTGCTATGACAAATGCCATACGAGATACCATAAGGGGTGATCTCATTTCAGGCATGGCTAGAGGTGCTGAAGCTCTCTTAGTTGCATCTTCTCTTGCAGCAGGTACTGGTGTAATTATATCAATAGCTTATGCTATAGGATTTTTACCCATTTAATAAGATTGAAAGAAGGTAAGTTATGTTAAAAGAATTAATTTTAGATATGATATATTGTTTTGCTGCAACATGGTTTTTTGCATTAATAATGAATTCTCCAAAAAAAGTTATTCCAATTTCATCACTAATTGCATCTATAGGATATATAGTTTATCTTATGTGTGTTAATGCAGACCAAGTGATGATTGGATTTTTCCTTGGAACATTAGTAATAGCTTTCTTTGGTGAAATTTGTGCTAGATTATTTAAAATGCCTGCTACTATATTTATATTTCCTGCTGTTGTTCCAATAGTGCCTGGTTTAGGTTTATATCAAACAATGTTTGCCTTTGTACAAGATGATATATTTGGTGCATTGGAAATAGGAGTAAATACAATTTTAAATATTGGAGCCATGTCAGTTGCAATGGTATTAATGAGTCTTGTTGCTGCAAAAATACCTATAAAATTTAAAAATTAATTAATTTTTAAATTTTACTTCCTGTTTAATGTTTTAAATTAACATATTTGGGTATATAATAATTATTGAAATATATAAATATCTTATGGAGGTAACATATGTGTGTTGAAAAAAGGTTTTTTATTTGCAGAACTTGTGGAAATTTAGTAGGAATGATTCACAGTTCAGGAGCTAAAATGGTATGCTGCGGTAAAGAAATGGAAGAATTAATTCCAAATACTGTAGATGCTGCTCAAGAAAAACACGTACCAGTAATAGAAGTTGAAGGTAATACAGTTACAGTTAAAGTAGGTAGTGTAACTCATCCAATGGTTGAAGAACATTTTATTCAATGGATATATCTTGTTACAAAACAAGGCGCTCAAAGAAAATGCTTAAAGCCAGGTCAAGAACCAGTTGCAGTATTTGCTCTTACTGAAGGTGATGAAGTAGTAGAAGCATATGAATATTGCAATCTTCATGGCCTTTGGAAAAAAGAAGCTTAATAAAAATATAGATTAGCAATTGATCAGCTGAAAAGCAATAGGTGAGCAATTGTAAAACGAAGGATTTGAGTTTTAGTCAAATCCTTCGTTTTTTCTATTGCTTATCCATCGTTTAATTCATCGCTATTCTATTGCTTAAACAATTGTTATTATGAAATTTTAGCTCCAGATGCTAAATCGTCTAATGTAGAAACTAAAGTTAATTTCTTTCCTTTTTGTGCAGCTAATATCATTCCGTAAGAATCAACACCTCTTAATTTAACAGGTTGTAAATTGTAAACCATAACAACTTTTTTACCTATTAAATCTTCAGGCTCATAATATTTTGCTATACCTGATACTACCTGTCTTGTTTCTTCTCCTAATTTAAGCTGAAGTATCAACAATTTATCTGCATCAGGATGTTTTTCTGCCTTTACTACTTCTGCAACTCTCAAATCAATTTTACCAAAATCATCAATAGTTATTAATTTGTCATCTTCTTTTTCTTCCACTTTTTTATCCTCTGGTTTTTTTTCTGTTTCTTGATTAATACCAAGATATTTATTTATTTCTTCCATCTTTTTAAGAGCATCAATTCTTGCAAATAAAATTTCAGGTGTTCCTACTTTATCGCCAGGTACAATGCCATTAAATTCTTGTAATGATTCCCAGCCAGTCTTTTTAGTATTTAATTGGCTGTATATTTTTTGTGCTGTTTCAGGTAAAAATGGTTCTAATAAAACGGCAGCTATTCTTATTGATTCAAGTAAATTATATAAAACTGTACCAAGTCTTTCCTTTTTACTTTCATCTTTGCCAAGTATCCATGGTTGAGTTTCATCAATATATTTATTGCTTCTGCGAAGAAGTGTAAATATTTCATCTATTGCATCTGCTACTCTTAAAGTTTCCATTCTTACTTCAACTTTCTTATGAGTATCAAGAGCTAGTTTTATTAATTCATCATCAATTGCTTCATGTTCAACTGGAGGTAATATTACTCCGTCAAAGTATTTATTAGTCATTGAAACTGTTCTATTTACTAAGTTTCCAAGTATATTTGCTAAATCAGAATTTATTCTTTCAATCATCAACTCATAAGTGAGTGTTCCGTCATTAGCAAAAGGCATTTCATGGAGCACGTAGTATCTTACAGCATCAACTCCAAAATAATTTACTAAATCATCAGCATAAATAACATTTCCTAATGATTTGCTCATTTTTCCATCTCCAACAAGTAGCCAAGGATGACCAAATACTTGTTTTGGCAACTCTTCACCTAGAGCCATCAATAATATTGGCCAATAAATAGTGTGGAAACGAAGTATGTCCTTACCAATTAAATGAACATCAGCTGGCCAGTATTTTTTGTACAAATCACCGTGATTTCCATCTGTGTCGTAGCCAAGAAATGTAATATAGTTGCTTAATGCATCAATCCATACATATACAACGTGGCCTTCATCAAATGTAACAGGAATTCCCCAGTTAAATGATGTTCTTGACACACATAAATCTTGAAGTCCTGGCTTAATAAAGTTATTAACCATTTCATTTTTACGAGATTCTGGTTGAATAAACTTAGGATTATCTTCGATATGCTTCATTAATCTATCTGCATACTTGCTCATTTTAAAGAAATAAGCTTCTTCTTTTGCTTTTTTTACTTCTCTTCCACAATCAGGACATTTTCCATCAACTAATTGAGATTCTGTAAAAAATGATTCATCAGGAGTGCAGTACCATCCTTCATATTGACCTTTATATATATCGCCTTGTTCGTATAACTTTTTAAATATTTTCTGTACTTGTTTTTCATGTTCCTTATCTGTAGTACGAACAAATTTATCGTAGCTTGTGTTCATTATATCCCAAATTCTTTTAATTTCGCCTGCTACTTCGTCAACAAATTGTTGAGGTGTTTTTCCAGCTTCTGCTGCTTTTATTTGTATCTTTTCTCCATGTTCATCTGTTCCTGTTTGAAAATATACATCATAACCATTTAATTTTTTAAATCTTGCAATGCTGTCTGCAAGAACTATTTCATAGGTATTTCCAATATGAGGTTTACCTGATGTATATGCAATTGCTGTTGTAATGTAATACTTGCCTTTATTCATAATCATCCTCCTAAAATTAGTAATTTGTTATTCGCTATCACTCAAACAAATGGGGTTAGGGCCTTACGCAGTCTCATTCACAAATTTATTTGCTCACTATCGTTCGCATAAATTTGGAATTCGTTGCGGTTGACCTACCGCCATTTTTCAGAAAAAACACTCTGAAAAATGGGGTTAGGGCATACAAAAAACCTCTTAGCTTTATAGCCAAGAGGCGAATTGTCGCGTTACCACTCTTTTTTGCACATATTTCGCAATATGTGCCTCAATAGGTTCATTATAAAACCCTGTATTTTTAACGGTTACAATCCGGTATACTCTAACTGTTGCTCGAGTATAAAGCTCCAAGTCCATCTTCATTTTAAAATAATCTCTGGTTTCCACCATCCCAGTTCTCTATATCATAATTTTAAAATTACTCTTCTTTTCACAGCTTTTATTCTATTATGCTATTATTGCTTTCAATAGTAAAACTATACATAAATATAACTAATTTGTCAATAATTTATTTAAATATAACTAATTTGTCAATAATTTATTTAAATATAAATTATTTAATAAAAAATTCCATTTGTATGTGTCCCCTCATCTGAAAATTTATTTTTTAAATCAGCTATTGATCTAATCTGTGGCACTTTGTGTTACTTTCATAATTATATGAAATACAGCATATACTTTACTACAATGTAAAAAAAGGGGGATATTTTATGTTTAATGACTTCATGTCCATGGAAACTTTGACCACATTTGCTGGCTTAACTGGTGCAGTAATGTTAATAGTACAGTTTACTAAATCCATAGTGAAAAACAAGCTTGGGGACTCATTTGTTAGACTTTACAGCTTTTTAATTGCACTGATTCTTACCTTCGTTTTTGCTAGGCAAGGCAATCAGGTACAAGACATAATTTTAACTATTATTAATTCAATTATGATAACTATGGCGAGCATGGGAGGCTATGAGATGATAACCGACCCAATGGCAAAAAAATAAAACTTAGCAAAAATTACGAAAAATCGAGTAGAAGGAAAATAATTAATATATTTTCCACTACTCGATTAATTTTATCTTACATGTGTAACTTTATTAAAATCATTGTAGCCCATAACTACTATCCACACATAAGCAAGAGTTTTTGGTATCATCAGTATTCCAACCCAGCTCATTGTATTTGCCCAAATTACCACTGGAATATAAAACCCAAAGGATAAAACAATTGCTAATGACATAAATTTGAAGCTTTTATCGTTATTCGTTTTAGTTTTATTATAAAATAACCATATGATAATAATTCCCATAATTGCAAAAGGAATGTTTCTGTAAATTCCCCAGGAAACTGGAGCATAATAATTGAGCCAGTCATTTTGAGGAAAGAAACAAAGTGCTATTCTAACTACTGCTAATAAATAGATAATTAAAGTTAACCTTTTGTTTTCAGTCACATTATAACGTGTTCTCCATATGTTATACAAAATTATATAGAATATTGTCATAGTAATGGATGTAATAAGTTTACCAATACCTAATGCAGCAGCATTAGCTTCAAGCCCTGTGGTAAGTAAAGCATAAGCTCTTGGTACTAAATGAAAGGCATCGCCTAACCCTAATATAACAGCCATTATACCAAATAGTTTGTACTGCTTGTTGTCACCAGATTTTTTTATCATAATAACTCCGAGAGTTATTACTGTAGAAAGATATAAAATATCAAATATAGTTTCCATAATTGCTTGCATAAATCACCTCATAATTTTATTTGTGAACATTGTTCATTTTAATTTATTTTTAAATCATACTTATTCAGTATGATTTTTAATCGGATATTATTTTCTTTAATATAGCTATAAAAAATTCAAAATCTCCTTCATCTTTTTTAAACATTAAAATCATATTGTCAAATATAAATTCTGCTGTTTTTTCCTTAGTAATACAATCATCCCATACCTTGCCCATAATATTCTCATCACTATCCATAAGTGATATTATAACTGCATGTATCTTAGCAAAATACTCATTTTCTTTTTTTCTGCCAAGCTTCTTTTCTTGCTCGTTAAGAAGAGATAATTGTCCAAGCCAGTTCTCCTTGAAATTATGAAAATAAACATTCAAATTATTATAAATATCTTGAATTTTTTCATAGAAACTTTTACCGTCTAAAGCTTTAAAATCAATCTTCTCTAGGGCTTCTAACCAAAAGTCCTCTATAACAGCAACAAGCAAATCATTCTTTTTAGGGTAATAGTTGTATATTGTTCCTATAGATACATTGCATTTTTTTGCTACTAAACGTATATTTATTTTAGTAATGCCTTGCTCAAATGCTATTTCCTTTGCACAACACAAAATGCTTTCTTTTAAATTATAATTAAGTATTCCCATAATAATTTTCACCTCTGAACATTGTTCATTATATGCTCTTTAATTCTACTTGTCAACACAAATTATAAATTTATTTGGAATTCTATATCTAATTTAACTCATTTAAATATTTACTTACTGTAGTCTTATATCTAATCCCTGCATATGAAAAACTTACAGTTGCAAATAGAAGTGATAGTCCAAGAGTTATATAAAAGGTTCCCATATATAGAGTAGGAATTATATTTGCTCTTCTTAATGTAATACCACCTGTAATCATGAAGGCCATAATTCCAAATCCCTTTAAATCAAAGAACGAAAATATGCATGGTTTTTCAACCTCCATATTTACTATTCTTTTTGTATGCTTAATAAACATCTTATAAAAAACATATTTAAAGAAGAAATAGCAACCAAATAAACCTATTGCAAAGTTAAGCCAATATGATGATGTATTACTAATAATATCGCTAACACCTATTTTCAAAATTCTAGAAGATGCAAATCCCCAAACAGCTGCTGCTGAAAAGAAAAGTACTCTTTTAGGTACTCCTGGCTTTATCTTCTTTAATATTTTCTTTAATGTATCATTCATGTTCATATTTACCTTCCCGTCTTTAATTCTTATATTAATCCATGGTATGAATAAAGCTATCATTGGATTATGACTAAAGACCTATTCCATTCTGCTCACATAAAATCCTAAAATAAATTAAAATATTTTGAACTGAACATCGTTCATATTGCAACAAAAAAATATAACTTCATTAATAATATCAATTTTACACTGTGTGAACAATGTTCATATTATACAAAATTATATAATTTTTGTCAATAAGATTTTTTGTTTTTTCAGAATACTCTGTTCTTCGACTATTTCCCTGGAAATACTTTTAAATACTTCTACATAATATCGCGAAATTTCGTTGTGATTTTCTATATTTGCCCTATTTTTTTTGTCAACTGATTCAAATTAATTTAATATATTGAATTTTAAAAAAGCAGGATTGAAATCCTACTTTTATTAATCTAAAATATAAATGCTATACATTTAACTATCGCTACTACAATCCCAATAATAATTGCCGGAATTAACAGTATTGTCGCTAATCCTATACCTAAAGGTATTAACATTAAAAATAAAACCAAACCAACTAAAGCTCCAAGAATTGTAAACAATATTTTAAAGAATACAACTCCTGCTGTCAAAGCAGCAGCTATAAAAACGAAAAATACTACAATTCCTATTAAAAATTCCATTTCAACACTCCTATTTATAAATTATTTTCTGCTAAATTTAAATTATATTTACATATTATACTTAAAAAATTTAAATGTGCTTAAGGGAATATTAAAAATGGATTAAAAAATCGATGTAATTTTATTATTTTCAATTATATAATCCTTAACCTTTTTTGCAACAGGAGACATAAAACGATCCTTATGCCACATCATGCATAATTTGCGCCTCGAATCCCAATTTTCAATATGAATAGCTTTAACTTCGTATGTGCTAAGTCCAAACATTTTAGGCATAATAGCAACACCAAGATTGGCAGCAACAATACCTGCAATCATTGTATCGGTTGAAACTTCTGATATAATTTTAGGTTTATTACTTAATGTTGATAGAATACTGTCCACATAAACCCTAGTTCCACATTGATATTCATAAGTAATTAGTTCCTGATCAGCAAGTTCACTCAGATCAACTGATTCCCTTGAAGCCCATGGATGTTTATTTGAAACAACAATTGCCATTTCTTCTTCGCAGACAGAATAAAATTCCAACTCAGGATCATCAATTTCAGAACCAAAACCCAGGTCAAATCTTCCATCTTTTATTCCATCCACGATTTTTTGTGTAGTGTTCTGATCATATTTAAATGTAATCTTAAGGTTTTGTGAATCTTCATAAAACTGCCGTACTATATATGGTATAAAATGTGTGCTTAACGAACTAACAAACGACAGAATGACAGTGCCAGAATCTGGATTTATCATTTCTTTTATTGCATTTTTCCCTAATTCTATTTTATCCAAAGATTCTTTTACATAGTCTAAAAATACGTTTCCATATTTGGTAAGCTTAATATTTCTTCCTTGTTTAAAAAACAGTGGAGCTCCTAATTCTTCTTCAAGCTCTGATATCGAATGACTTAGAGTTGGCTGTGAAATCATTAATACTTTAGACGCCTTGGTATACTGTTCATATTCGGCTATTGTTTTAAAATAATATAATTGTTGCAAGTTCAAATCAGTCACCTCAATTTTTTATAATACAAAATATAGTAATCAAAAAAATTATACATTAATTACTACATTTTGTACATATAAATTCAAGTATGAAAAACTAAAAGGTTACTCTTCTTCCTTCTTCTGATGACAAGTAAGCCGCATAAATAACTTTTATAGTCTTATAAGCCAAATCAAAATCTGAAGATGGTTTTTTATCATAAGCTATTGTTTCCATGAAATCTTGTAATTCACCCATGTAACCTCTTATTATTTCATCTGAAACGAATGCTTTGTTCCAACCTAATTTAGCTGGTAACATTTCAGAAATAACTACATCATCCATTCCATCTTCATCTAAAAAGTAAGTGTTTAATATATCTGTTGGCGTAATATTGCACATCAATGCATTGTCATTGCAGTATATTTCTATATAATTTTTAGTTCCACCCAAAACAGTATCCGTAGAAATTACCAAAGCTTTAGTTCCATCAGAGAAAGTAATAGTTACTGTCGCAAAGTCTTCAACATCATTTGGTTGTGCGCTAATGTGTCTGTGTTCATATTCTGTTAGACAACTTGTGGCTACACCAGTATCAGCCATTACGCTTACTACAGTTATCTCCTCACCTCTTGCAATTGCTTCTTGTTGCTTTAACCATAAAACTCCTGAAAGAGGGTGACAACCAGCTCTTACAAGTGTACCTCCACCTGTTCCACTCCACTCACCTGCCACTGGAGAACTTGAACCTTTTAAACTTTCTTCACCTTTCAAGAACAATATTTTACTTTTTCTTGCTGCAATGATTTCTGCAGCTTTTCTTATTGGTGTTGAATAAACATAGTTTTCTGCATATAAGAATTTCTTATCACTTGCATCAACAACCTTTTTAAGCTCATCCATTGATTTTAAAACTTCAGCATACATTTTAGATTTTGGAACGTTTTTACCTATTGGTGTTATATCACCTGTTTGTCCAAAGTAACCTGTTAAAGGTTTTTCACATATTACATGTTTTCCTGCAGCCAATGTTTTTTCTATCATACTGGGGTGCAATAATGGTGGAGTAACTATATCTACTACATCTATTTCAGGGTCTGCTAATAATTCTTCGAAATTAGTAATTGCTTGTTCAAAACCATATCTATTCTTTACTTGCACAGCTTTTGCTAAATCAATATCAACTATTGTTTTAAGCCTTACAGGAACTCCACTTACTTTTTCATATCCATTTCCATGCAAATAAGCTGCATATCCACTTCCAACTACACCAACGCATACTGGTTTTACTTTTTTCATATAAAAATCCTCCATAGCATTTTAAATAAATATTTTTAGTTACAAATGAATTCAACATTTGATAACTAGATTATATCCTAAGAAAATTCAAAGAACAAATGCTGAATATTTATATAATATATGAATTTTTTCTATATCAGATTTTCACACCAACATTTTCTCTAGTAAAAGCCTTCATTGCAACGTACAATCCACTGACACACATATATTAAATTTACCTTTTATTTTCATTGAAAAGTGATATAATATATATTATATTTATTTAAAGGGGTAAACAATGATTGATTTACACATACATTCTATATTTTCTGATGGTACAGATTCAATAGACGATATAATAAATATTGTTAAAGAAAAGAAAATTTCTGCCTTTTCATTAACTGACCACGATACAACATATGGTGTTTTAGATATTATTAATAAAGCTGAAAAAGAAAACATAAAAGTTATCCCTGGTATAGAAATCTCATCTGTTTCAAATGGTCACATGATACACATACTTGGATATAATATAGATATTGATAATTCAGAGTTGCAAGAACTTTCAAGCATAATTGGTAAATATTACACTAAGTGCTTTAGCGAACAATATAATTGGCTGCAAAAAAATCATATAATAGATTATGATTTAGATAAAATACTTAAATATACAGATTTCAAGCAAGCAGTTGCACCTTCAGACATTTTAAAAGCTATGATAGCCGATGGTGCTCCTTATACACTTAAAGATTGGCCTGAATTTTACAATACAAAAATAAAACAGCATCCAACTCATTTCATAGAGAAATTTCCTATTCACCCTTCTGAATCAGTTGAAGTAATAAAGAAAGCTGGAGGTATACCAACATTTGCTCATCCTGCCAGAATAGGTAATGATGATTTAAAAGAAATGGAATCACTTCTCCACAGTGGTCTTGGCGGGTTAGAAGTTTATTATCCATATCATGATAAAGAATTAATAAAACGATATGAAGACTTTGCAGCTAAACATAATTTAATAAAAACAGGTGGAACTGACTGGCACGGCGAAGAACTTACTACATGGAATGTAGAAATAGGAGATTATGGAGTTTTAGAACTTAAATTATAATAAGAACCCCACCCATCAACAATCAAAGATTGCTGATGGGTCCCGGGAACCTTGTTGTATTCACAGTTTTTTTGTTATTTTAAATTCTTAGCATACATCATAAAAGGTTCATACAAAATTAAAAACAAGATTTGGGTTCGCTGCTACTTCATAAAGTTTTCTATATCATTTATTGTTTTTATTATATCTTTAGAAAGATTTATATTTCCATTTTTAGTTACCCATACATCATCTTCTATTCTAATGCCAATACCTTCTTCTTTTATATACAATCCTGGTTCAACAGTATAAACATTATTTTCTTGCATTGTTTTATCTCTTCTTCTCAAGTCATGTACATCAAGTCCAAGAGGGTGACCTATTCCATGATAATAATATTTTTCAACTTCAGAATCATCTTTTATTAATTTTAAAGCTTTTAATCCTTTGGCAAAGTGAGCTTTAACTGCATCATTCACTGCTGTTTCAGATGCACCAACATGCATTGCATCAATAGTTACGTCCTGAGCTTCTAAAACTATATTGTAAATATCTTTTTGCCTTTGAGTAAATTTACCATTTGCAGGATAAGTTCTTGTTATGTCAGATGCATAATTGTTAGATAAAGCACCAAGGTCAAGAAGAATTAAGTTGCCATCTTCTATTTTATTCAATAAATCTATGTAATGAAGTATAACTGCATTTTTTCCTGATGCTCCAATTGTTTTAAAGCTTGTTTTAGAACCTCGAAGCATCAATTGATATTCAAAATCAGCTCTAACTTGATATTCAAACTTTCCAGGTTTTAAATTTTTCATAACAAATTCCAAAGCATCTTTTGTATAACTTATGGCAGTTTTTATTTCTTCTACTTCTTCTTCTTGCTTTGAACTTCTTAAATTAGTTACTATGTCTAGAGAATTTAAAATATTTATTGTTGGAAATTGATTCCTTATAGTGTGAGCAAGTTTCCTGTAATCATCATAAGGTTCATCAATATCTGTTATATATGATACTATATAAACATTGTCTGGTCTGTCTGATGAACATAATCTTTTAGCAAATTGGACTTGAAATTCATCTATATTTTGTATTAAGTTAACTCCAGAAATTTCTATTGCTTCTTCTTTTTTAAGTAAAATTCCAAACCATTTTTCAAACATTTCATTAACAGGTGGAATGAATAATTGTTCAGTCGTTTTACCTGCTATTTTATTTATTATAAGAACCATGTTTTCTTTATCTATTCCAGTTAAGTAAAAAAAGTTTCTATCTACAGAAAATTCATATTCCTGATCACCGCTTTGCCTTGGTGCTTTTCCTGAAAAAAATACTGCTGTAGAATTATCCACCATTTGAGTTGTAAAATTTGCTCTGTTATTTACAAAAAAATTTCTATCCATACTAATCCTCCAAGTTATAATATTTTAAAATGCGCAGTTTCATGCAACAAATTTGTCTGCTCACTTTCGTTCACACAAAATTTAGCATTCATTGCGGTTGACCTTCTGGTTAAGTCATACCCAACTTTTAGATCTTTCTATTGCTTTTTTCCAACCATTATAAAGTTTATTCCTTTTTTCATCATCCATTTCAGGTTTAAACTTTCTATTCATGCTCCAATTTTGAGCTATTTCGCCTTTTGATTTCCAAAAACCAACTGCAAGTCCGGCTAAATATGCAGCGCCAAGTGCAGTTGTTTCAGTAACATCTGGCCTCTCAACATTAACATTTAATATATCAGATTGAAATTGCATTAAAAAATTATTAGCTGTTGCTCCTCCATCTACCTTGAGAGCTGTTAAATTAATTCCTGAATCCTCCATCATGGCATCAATAACATCTTTTGTTTGATAAGCTATTGATTCAAGTGTTGCTCTAATAATGTGATTCCTATTTGCACCACGTGTAAGTCCTAGTATCGCACCTCTAGCATACATATCCCAATAAGGTGCTCCTAGCCCTGTAAAAGCTGGAACTACATAAACTCCATTTGTATCTTCTACTTTGCTTGCGAAATATTCCGAATCTGCAGCATCATTTATAATTTTGAGTTCATCTCTTAGCCACTGAATAGAAGCTCCTGCAACAAATATTGAACCTTCTAGAGCATATTCAATTTTGTTGTCAACTCCCCATGCAATTGTGGTCAAAAGTCCATTATTTGATTTTACAATTTTTTCACCGGTGTTCATTAACATGAAACAACCTGTTCCATATGTATTTTTTACCATCCCTTCTTGGAAACACAACTGACCAAAAAGAGCTGCTTGTTGATCTCCTGCTATTCCTGCTATAGGGATTTCTTTTCCAAACAAATTTATATCTGTATTTGCATAAACATCTGATGATTGAACAACCTTAGGTAAAACTGACATTGGAACGTCTAATTCTTTTAATATTTTTTCATCCCACTTTAGTTCTTTAATATTAAAAAGCATAGTTCTAGAAGCATTGGTGTAATCTGTAATATGTACTTTACCATTAGTCAAATTCCATATTAACCATGAATCAATAGTACCAAATAATATGTCGCCTTGTTCTGCTTTTTCCCTAACACCGCTAACATTATCTAAGAGCCACTTAATTTTTGTAGCTGAAAAATAAGCATCAATTATTAATCCTGTATTTTCTTTAATATATTCAGAAAGTCCTTTGGATTTTAAATCATCACAAATATTGGCAGTACGTCTGCACTGCCAGACAATAGCATTATGAACAGGTTCGCCTGTATTTTTATCCCAGAGCACAGTAGTTTCTCTTTGATTTGTAATTCCAATACCTGCTATATCTTCTGGATTAGCACCTATATTTTTCATCGCCTCTTTTGCTGATGCTAATTGAGTTTCCCAAATTTCAATAGGATCATGCTCTATCCATCCTGGATGAGGGTAAATTTGTTTAAATTCTTTTTGAGATGAACTTATTATAGCTCCGTTGCTGTCAAAAATTATAGCTCTAGAACTTGTGGTACCTTGATCCAGTGCAAGAATATATTTTTTGCTCATGTTTCCACCCCGATAATTATAAAATCATAATACATATTTAGTATTATTATATAATAATTGAGTAAAATAATCAATGTTATAAACTATATTGCTAACATTTATTACCTTTTAAATGGATTGACTTAAATTCAGTTTTATAATACAATGAATTTGATATTTTTTTAACAATAAAAATTAAATTAATTTTATAGGGGCATTTATGACAAATAAATCATTGAAAAAATCTATAACTTATACTGAAGCAATGGCAATTGTTGTAGGAATGATAATTGGTTCAGGTATCTTTCTTAAACCAGGTATAGTATTACAAAGTGCAGGTTCTCCATTTATGAGTATTTTAGCTTGGGGAGCAGGCGGAATAATTACTTTGGCTTCTGCCCTTACAATTGCAGAAATAGCATCACCCATTACCCAAACCGGACGGTCGTATGCTTAGTTAGGCAGACTATATGCAGCT
>Ga0074193_1000294_pt1 | contig 89439 bp, 93 predicted proteins | sample EPASupsiteHSE605_FD_64523 | JGI IMG/M metagenome (GOLD analysis project Ga0074193, IMG submission 64523) | Bioremediated contaminated groundwater from EPA Superfund site, New Mexico - Sample HSE6-05 | ecosystem: Environmental > Aquatic > Deep subsurface > Groundwater > Contaminated ... | reverse complement strand
TTCGTAGTAGTCAAACCTACCAAGCCAATGGTCATCGAGAAGATCAAGGACATACCACACATGGGCCGGTTCGCTATCCGTGATATGGGCCAGACTGTGGCTGCTGGTATGTGCATCGACCTGGTGCCAGCAAAATAGATTTGGGATAAATTTAATTGAAGGTAGACCGGGATCTTCCCGGTTTATGTTACCTTCTCTTGTTTTTAATGGAGGAATAGACTAATGAACAAAGCTAGAATCAAACTCACCGGCACCGACCCCGAGAAATTGGCCTATGTATGTGACCAGCTCAAAAGAATCGCTGAAAGAACCGGTGTAGATCTCTCCGGACCAATACCATTACCCACCAAAAAACTAGTAGTACCCACCCGGAAATCACCGGATGGAGAGGGAAAAGCAACCTGGGAAAAATGGGAACTCCGGATACACAAAAGACTGGTGGGAATCGAAGCCGATGAAAGGGCCATGAGACAGGTAATGAAAGTCAACGTGCCTGACAACGTGAGCATCGAAATCGAACTCCGCAGTTAAGTTAATATAACTTAAAACCAGTAAACAAGTAAGATATATTCACAGCTGAAAACAACAGCTTAAAAAAATTACCCCACATTTTATTATATATTATCTTTTTTCAGGGATACACCAATCCCAAACCTTTTAATAGGTTGAAAACAAATAGGCATAAGTAAATTCCTTTGCCGGGATAGCCTAGCCAGGTAAGGCGCGGGACTTGAGATCCCGTGGAGCATGGCTCCTCCAGGGTTCAAATCCCTGTCCCGGCGTAATATTATTTTTATCTATTAAACTCCAATGACCACTTTTTTAAATTTTACCATTTCATACCCGTATGATTTTTATAGTATAAAATAATAGAATGAACTGAAGTATATTCACAGTAATTCAAATTGGGGTAGTTAATGATACACAAACCAAGAAATTCTATTTTATTTGTAATTATTATATCTGGTTTAATGTTTATTTTGTATTTCGCATTGTCTATTCTGGATCAATCAAGGATAACTAATTCTATAATTATACCATATGGACTGGGGATTGTAATTACTTTATGTGATGAAATAGGGTACTTTAATCGAAAAACTATTTCAATGACATTCATTTTAGCATGGGTCTTGATTTTGTATTTTGATTTCACTTCAACTACTGATAAAGTACTTTTGTATGGAATCAATGGATTATTGGTTATCTTGTTCATTGCGGTGGTTTTATGGATGTTCCGAACTTGGAATAGGATTGAAAAAGCAGTAGAACCTTATAATAAAGCTTTAGAAATTAATCCGGATGATACAACAGCATTGAACAATAAAGGAGTAGAACTAGCTCATCTGAAAAGATATAATTGGGCTAGAGATTATTTTGATAGAGTTTTAGAATTAAAACCTCAAGATGCCGCAGCATTACACAACAAAGGGGTTGTTCTCAGAAAACTCCGGAAAACCATGAAAGTTACTGAAAACGCTAATGAGTATCATGATCTGGCATTAAAAGTAGATCCAGGTTTTGAAAATGCTAAACTGTCTGGAAAGATGATTTTGGAAACCTAATAAAAAAGAAAGAATCGAATACCCGGCGATTAATGGCGGCTTGAGATCTGAGGTACATGCCCCCGGATCAAAATCGCCAAGGGGTTAACTGAAGAAGAGATTGGGATTGTAGAGGGGAGTTTGAATAATTGAATTAATAGGGGTTCACGATTAGTTCACGATTAATGAAATGTAGGAATATGAAATGAAAAATAATATTGCATTATGCATGCTAATTTTAGTAATTATAGCCTTTTCTGGATGTACAGATAAAAATCCAAATCCTGGGAATTCTATATATGATTTAAACATTGAATCAACACCTAATAATCCAGTGGTTGATAAATATATCATGCTTACAAATGTAGATCATGTAATTATCGAATATACGGATATAACTCCTATAAAGGGCATATCCTGTGATTTCCAGTTTGCAACATATAATGTACAGACTCAAACTGGACAGCCTTCAACTAATTATGAATCAAACATCATAGATGTTAAAACAATCTCAACTAATTCAGCCCCAATTTCTGGATCTGTCACTTTAAATGCAAAAGGTGCAAAAAGCATAGGAATTAGGGATAATAATGGGAAAGGGAAGGTTAAAGTAATTATGAATGAAACTAGATCATTTGACATTGTTAGCTTTTTAATGAATGCTCTATAATTGTTTTAAGAAAAACTTAATAGATCATGGCCCTGTATTTAGTTCATACTAGTATGATTTTTATAGTATAAAATAATAGAATGAACTGGGGTATCTTCACAGTAAACTAGGGATTATAGCAGCTCTTACTTTACTGTTATTTTTGATATACTGATTGGATAAGGATAAAATCGCAATTTAAACAGGTATAAATTGAATCAAGTAAATTATCTTATATTGGTTACCATTCAACATTAAAATGATAAGTGCAAATAATGAAAAGGCGAAATTAGGAGAACTTTAATATGTCAAAAATGACTTCAAATACCGATTTTTTGAATAAGTACTCAGGGGTTTTTATAGGCCTTTATAACAGGAATAAGGCGGTTTTAACTCTTTCAGTAGTTATATTTTTTGGATTCTTATTTTTAGGTATTTTAATTGGTTATTTCTCTTCAGATTTTATTGGAAATCTCCTGAAAACTCTAGTCAAAACACTTCATGAAAGTAATATCGAAATAACTACACTTTCATTATTCCTGCACAATTTTCAAGCGGCACTTATAGCATACTTTGGTGGAATAATTGGAATAATTCCATTAGGGGCTTTATCTGCTAATGGATTCATTTATGGGGCCTTTTTGGGATATTTAATACATGGTAATATTGTAACCAGTTCTGGAGTTTTAACACCGGGATATTTTATTATTTACACTTTGCCCCATGGCATATTTGAAATTCCAGGATTTATTATAGCTGGTGCGGCAGGGTTCCGTCTTACAAGCATGGTTATAGGGATAATAAAAAGCATGATGAGAAAAACACCTATAAGTGATCATTACTGGAAATTTAAGGATTCTCTAGCATTGCTTGCAGTAGCCATAGTTCTAATCTTTATTGCAGCGATTATTGAAGCTAATATTACCATATCTCTGGGGAATTACATTACCAATCTAAATTTAACGGTTTCAGGCGTATAATTCAAGAAAAAAGGTAAAAACAAACAATATAAATTTGGGGCTAGTCCAATCCTCTATATTCATAATATACCACGCTTTTGGATGTTCATTAATAACCACCTAGTGTTTTCTAAATAAATACCATAATAGAACTAGAATGCTGGCAAAGCAGATGCCAAAGAAAAGCATAAATAGATAGTTCCCGTTTGATGGTCCTAGGTATTGCAATCCTAATAAAATGATGAACATTGCAATGCCACTGCCAAACAAGATGAGAAAAAGAACTAAAAATGCAAACAGGATTTTCAAGGGTGATTCTGATTTTGAATCCTTTATTTCCCTGTAGTATGTATTATATTCTTTTTCAGATCTATGATCATCGTAAAAATCCAGTTTACCTCCGCACTGGCAGGTTTCAAAGTCATCCGGTGATTCTTCAGCTTCTAGTTCGTAATAACCTCCACAGGATTTACATTTTAAATATTTCATTTCTATCATGCCTTGATCCATTAATTGGATAATTATAGTTTACCAAATCCGCAGAAACCAGGTAAACCTGGATTATGGTAGCATTGCATTAGCTAGGGGGTTGAAATTTTAAGTATGAAGTAATTAATTGTTTAAATCCCACCTAAAAACATCATGATCGCCGAAATAGCGGTACTTTCAACGGCAAATCCACTGGCTCCGGAGAAATAGGCCCTGTAAATTAATAGTGCAGCAATGGCAATGGGTATTACCGATATAACTACAACACCAATGATTATAACAATTATTAAGCCCAAGTTGGAAGATTTTTTCTTGGACACCTCCTCCTCTGGGGGAACACGTGCTGGTCTATGGTTCAATTCATCCCTTGAAAGATGGTACTCTATTTCTCCCCCACAATGGCAAGTATCATAGTCATCAGGTGACTCTCCTTCTTGAAGCTCGTAAACACCACCACAATCTTTGCATTTCAAGTAACCCATATTATCTACTCCCATTTCATTAATCAGATCTTAAAGAGATTAATGTATTACATTGTTTCAAATCATTTTTTTCTAAACAAAAACCATAAAAGTCCTAAAATCGTTGTAATGCAAATTGCCAAGAAAATTATGAATAAATAAGTTCCCCCAGGGTGTCCCATCGCACCCATGACTCCTATTAGACTCATCACTACCCTGCCACCACTTGGAACACGGCATAGGCAACCACCAGGAAAATTACAAGTTTAACTAATAGGCTGTTATTTTTTGGTTCCACGTTGGGATATATGGGTGGATATCCCCTTTTATGCCCATGGTTATCATAAAATTCCAGCTTGCCCCCGCACTGGCAGCTTTCAAACTCACCCGGCAATTCTCCAAGCAGTAGATCGTAACGTCCCCCACAGGATTTACATTTCAAGTAACCCATTTAGTACTCCTTAGACAATTTATATTAATGGATTATTCTTTTTATTAATAAATCTTATTATAAAAACAAAAATGACTCATGGTGGAATGTTCTAGGGATAGAATCCCACTCTCATTATTGGGGAGTAAAAATAAAAAGTAGATCTGGTGAGAAGCCGAAAACTATAATGAGGGGGATATAAAAAACATGACTGAAAAAGGGGGATCATTCAGCAAGTTAAGATGGGCTTTAATAATTATCTTTTTAATTCTGCTGTTCTTATGGGGGCCTACACTCAAATACCAGGCCTCAACACCATGGATCCCATGGTTTGCACCATGGTCTGGGGTTATACTGGCCCTGGTTAACATCGGGAACAATCCGGAATAAAGGTTAAGTATGTGAAAAGAAAAATTAGGGATTCCTCATTACTACCGATAATATTTCATACCTTGATTTAATAAATAATACATATTCTTAAAGGGGGAATGAAGCATGATTGAAGTACACGGAGCTGAGGATTCAGAGGGAAATAGTCCATTATACATGTCATTTGATGGTAAAATTTTGGAACTAATCTTTCGAAGTGGAATGCACACTGAATTGGCAAGATATCCCATAAATTGGTTGAAAAATATGGAAATAGAAGATAATGGTGATAAGGGACGGACTTTAAAATATACCATGAAATTTCAAGCACCAGTTGGGTTTTTCACCTTTGTAATTGGCGGTGAAAATCTTGGTGAACTGGTAGATGCAGTTAATTCCGCAGTAAATCAATTTTAAAGAAATTCATTAACATTCTATTAATTAATACCGAGTAAACTCTGGCAGCTCATGATTCAGGGGCTAGAATTAATTGGGGAAGAACCTATTTTAATCTTTTTTAATCACCGTACTGGCAACTTTAGTTTTCCTACCTCCTTTGTACTGGAAATCACACATCTCACCACCTTCAGCAAGGGTTTGTGTCCTTTCCAGTCCCAGATTCCCACATTCACTCATGATCATATCCATAGCACACAGGTAAGGGGTGAATTCATCGGCATCATGTTCACGGAAGAATTTCTGTATTCCACATTCAGTGAAATAGGTGCCAAAATCGAATTCTTCATTGCCCTCAATGAATTCATAAACCCAATCCTCAGGATATCTCTTTTTAAGAGACTCCTCTGCAGCTCTTTTCACGTAAAAAATATACTTAGGATTGGTCATAGGGGGAATTAAATCCCTATTATTCGTTAAATATTCTTCTTCTGCCTGGTAGGCCAGCCTCCCAATTTCTTCAAGTGATCGGTGGTGACGTTTGAGGACTTTATAAAGTGCCAGACTCTGGGCCGCAGAAACAAGATCCGAGGTTAAAGAATTACCCTCACCTCCAATATATGGTAGTTCTTCAAAAATAGACTCATATTCTCCCTTAATTTCTCCCATAACTATGTTCTTGAATTCTGCATCGTATTCCCCTTCTATTAAAATACCAACTATATTGCAGAATTCATTAAATTGGGTGAAAAAGTCTGATTTCTTAGATTCATAGTAGTCCATTTGCCCAACCATTAAAATTGCCTCCAATCAACCCTACGTTTGTTTAAATTTGTCAAACGATTTTTATTACATTCCCTCTTTTATTATTCTATCCCTTTCAGTATACCTTAAAATAAATTGGTTCATGAGTTGAATGGGAGTAATTACCAATCATAATAGATGGATTATTCCCAAAGGAATGGTTATAGATTAATCACTGATTTTAAAGGACAAGTTACTTATATTTATGATTATCTCTTTTCAGGATCATTTTATCTTTAAACCCGTTCACATTCGGTTTTAAGATTCTCCAGGGCGGAGTAAAGAGATTTTTCCAGCATTTCCTCTAACTGGTCATGCATGGCAGGACTCATCAGACCATCCCATGATTCCTCAGTTTGAACAATGGTTTTATCATCCACCACTCGGATACCCCAGACATGAATGGCATTAATACCCATTATCTTACCAGTCCAGGCAAGGGTACGGGGCGGGTCCACATCCTGAATCAAAGATGTGATTTTAGCAGGTCCTGCTTTCCACAGGAATTGTGTACCGGGTTTAAACTCACCCTGAAGTCGGGCACTCTTGACGTCAGGATTCCACTGGGGCCAGGCCTCAATATTGGCAATAATATTCCACACAGTCTCGGGGGCTGCGTTAATTTCAATTTCAGCCTTAACCAGTACCGGAGCTTCCTCATTGACACTAACCATTTTTCATCACCACGTTAATATATTTGAATTCTGAAATATTAAAAAACTATGTTAATCAGAAATTTCTGATGAAAATTATTAATTTTTAGGGTGAAAACCTATCAATGCCTCATTAACTATTTATTTTTCTATCTCCGGCACTCATATTATTAATAAATCCAAAGGAGGCATAAACTGTTACTTATAAATCCCAGGACTGGTATAAAATATAGAAAGGGGGGTTTCACCTGACTGAACAAGATAGAAAAACTTTCAACTGGTTTAGATGGTCTCTAATAATAGTTTTCTTAATTGTAAATATTCTTCTGATTTTCACTTATAAAGATCCTAACTTACTGGCCATTGATTCTTTCCTGGTGACCGCCCTCCTATTTATTCTCGCAGTGTTCCATGGAGCAGAACGCTATGGGAAAAAGAATATACTGATCTTTTTCCTAATCACCTGGCTGGTTAGCTTCTCTTTTGAAAACCTGAGCATAGCCACAGGTTTTCCATTCGGGTTTTATCACTATTCTCCTTCATTAGGATTGTTAACTGTCCCCTTAATAATTATATTCGCCTATTTTGCCATAGGATACCTATCATGGGTGCTGTCACACGTGTTAACCGGACAATATCACAAAAAACTAGAGGGAAAACAGATCTTCATAGTACCATTCATTGCCGCATTCATCATGGTAATGTGGGATTTAAGTGTTGACCCCATTTCATCCACTTTACAGGGCCTTTGGGTATGGACCTATCCTGGAGCTTACTTTGGGGTTCCCATTTCCAACTTCTTTGGCTGGTTCCTGGTGGTTTACCTTTTCTTCCAAATATTCGCATTGTACCTTTCCAAATACGATTCTGTGAATGGTAAGATAGCTTCTAAACTTTCCAGTAAACCTTACTGGGCTGAAACAGTGGCAGTTTATGGTATCACTGGTCTGGGCACCATACTATCCATTTTTTACCAGTACAATGACATCACAGTGTCCATGGCCCTTATAACGGTTTTCACCATGATATTTGTGGCCATACTGGCCCTGGTTAACATTTTGAATAATCAAAAACTAGATTGAAAAAAGAGGTGATCTTATGATGATGGTGTCCCTAGTAACCAGGAGGTTAAAGGAGGGAAAAACCTATGAAGACTTCCGTAAAGCATGGTACCATACCATTGGATTCGGAATAACTTCAGATGCACCACCAGAACCTCCCCTGGGACGTCTTTACACGGTGATAAATGCCTTTGATCCCCGGGAGATAATAGTGATTGGTTTTGGCCCGGAAATATCAGAAGAATCCCTGAAATCGGTATTTGCAATCGATGTTAAGGACCGGCTGGCAAACCCCTGGATGATGTTATTGAACCAGAAATAGGTCGTTCTTTCGGGGTTTTAATTTGAAGATGATTTCTCACCAGTGGGAGAACTGGAATATCAACAACCATCCCATGGCCGGGGTAAAAACTGATTTTAAAGAACTGGATGGATTACTGGGTCTGGTTAAAACCGGGATAGAACAGGCTTCCCGTAAACGTGACAATGCTCCAGAACAGGGAGTAAAGGAATATTTCCTTTATAAAATATTATTGATAAACTAAATATGCAGGTTAAACTTGCAATTTGGAAAATTAATTATCTAGTTGGTGTCAAATCAGGATCTCAGGGATCTACGCCTGGTCTAGTTCAACCTCAACATCTATTTTTGATTCTAGATTATCTATGTTAACTCCTAATGTGGTAAAAACATCCCAAACTTCGTATAATGCGATTTGTATTAAATCTACTTCTAATTTTTCATTATTTTTTGAGATTATATGTTTTAATAAGCTTCTATCAACATAGTCTGCAAATATTTTTATGCTCCCTTCCAGTTCCTTATCATCTAAAAACACCAGCACATTAACCCATTCAATCTTAGGGTGGGAAAGAGCAGATCTTTTAATGTTTTCCATTAATGTTTCTTCTATTTTTTCAATATCCTCCTCATTTATGGGATTATCGAAACTTTCTAAAATGTAATCAATCTCATCCTCATGAACATCTTTAATATTGTACTTTTCCAGTATTTCAGTTCTATCAGCAGTTTCTAGTTCTTCATTCTCCTCATAAGTGTTTTGAATATGATTATGCATTTCATCAGGACGGTCTAACAAGTAATTCTCATTGTCTACTTCTTGATCAAACCCATCTTCCTCGAAAAGTTCATCAATCTCCTTATTTTCCAGTAAACCCTCATTTTCAGGTAATTCTTTTATTACAACTACTTCTTCATGAGGATATTCATTTTCCGGGTTGATGGTGGGTTGTGTGATGTTTTGTTTTTGTCTTTGTTTGTATTTTTGTCTGAGTTGTTCTTTTTCTTGTTGTTCTTGTTTTTGTGCTTGTTCTATGATGGCTTGTTTTTCTGGGTTGATGGTGGGCTGTGTGGTGTTTTGTTTTTGTCTTTGTTTGTATTTTTGTCTGAGTTGTTCTTTTTCTTGTTGTTCTTGTTTTTGTGCTTGTTCTATGAGGGCTTGTTTTTCCTGGTCGATTGTGTTGGTGTCTTCTTGGTTTTGGAGCTCTTTAATTCTTTCTCGGTATTTTTTCCTGATTCGTTCTACTTCTTTCTTTTCCTCCTCCATAGCCTCTTTGAGTAGAACCTCTACTTGTACAGTACCCATCTTAACTTCCCTCTTTATTACTATTTGAGTTTTTTAGATGATTTGAAGAGATTTAAACAAGAAAATCTAAATTTATCACTGGTGTAATGATTATTAATATACATTATTAATCTTGTTGAAACGCTCTATAAATCTTTGGATTTCTATTTTATTCCTTGACTTTTATTTTTTAGCAATAATAATGTCTCATGACAATATTGTGCTCCTATAAGATTTTAAGTGTGGTGAAAGTTTTGAAATTAGTAAAAGAAAGTAGATGGGATTATTAAATATATTAAAGTGATATGGGGCGGGGGATGTTTAGATTTGAAACAATAGGGTTAAATCAAGCCTAAATTGGATAAATTTGACCAATTCGCAGTGTTTTTCATAAAATTCTTATGGGGGGGCCTGATAATCTCCAGCCATGTTGATTCAGGTCACACCCATATCATGATGTGGTCTACATCTTGGGGGGGGGGCGGTATGGTAGATATAGGGGGACCGGTTGTCAACATGGCCAGATCAGGCACTGATCTTGGAGTTCACCTCCCTTTACTTGATTAGATTATAATAACTCAAGGATAGGATAAATGATTTTTCCAAATTAACACCCAGATCACACCCGAATTTCACCAGAACTCTCCCTAAACCTGGAAAATTTATTTAATTATCTTTCTATAAATTACTTGTACATTAAAAATAGGGGAAGTTAGGGTTTTATGGGGATAAAAAAGAATTTTGGCCGGTACTGGATTGCTGACCATGTCGTCTAGACTTGGTGGTCTACATTAAAATTGGTTTTGATTATAAAAAAACTAAAAATTAGGGTGGAAGGAAATTCTATCTGAAGCAAGTAAATTCAGGGGAAAGGGTACTCAGAAACCTCCACTGTCTCTTCATGTAATCTATTTCTCCTTCCAAATTACCTTTATACCTATCTAAAATATTAACTGGATTAATATGCTTATCATGATCATATTCGGCTTTAATAGCCTCCGCTGCAGCATAACCGCTGGCCAGTGCGCTGGATATTCCCTCACCCATTGGATTTAAAAGATGGGCAGCATCACCTGCTAAAAGCACCCTGCCCTTTCCCAGATTCACCCTAAAATCAGGGGTGATATGGGGCATTAAACCCACCTCTGCCTTTTCTTCTGACAGTATACTGGCATTATGGTATGTTTCTAGATATGAAACGAATTTTGAATGGTAATGTTTCATAAGGGAAGCATCTTTAACTCCCACGCCCATGATCAGGTACTCATCCTTCACATTGAACCAGGCATCGTACTGTGAAAGTTTAGGATCCAGAAAAGCATGGAAAAACCCACTATCCAGGTCAATACTACCTTTACAAAAAGTCTGGTAAGTGATTATACAATCTGGGGGTGTTTTTAGAAGATCACTTCTGTTCCTGCTGGATGCACCATCACTGGCAATCACAAGTCTGGTTTTCTCCTGGAAAAATTCCATTTTATTTAAACCATTCTCTTTTTCAGCAGACCTCCTGGCGAAATTAACCGTTAGCTGGTCTTTTTTCTCTTCACAACTTAGAGCTGAAGTCAGTGTTTTGAGGGTGCAACCTGCATCTTCTGCCTTAAGACACATCCACCGGTCGAACTCATTTCTCCATATATTGTAACCTTCACTTTCAAACCGGTACTCCTTTCCATCTTCGCTGTTTAATATAATACCCTGATTAATGCGAGGGCTGGAGAAGACATCTTCAGGTATCTTCCCCAATTCAGTTTCAACCATCTGGATTGATTTGGGTATGAGGATGCCTGAACATGATTTTTCCCGGGGTAAACTCATTTTTTCAGCTAATAAAACTTCAAAACCGTATTCGGCCAACTTTTTAGCAGCAATACAACCAGCTGGTCCTGCTCCGATAACTATGACGTCGTACAAATTGAATTTCTCCTTTCTTAATTTTTAGGAGGCTTATGTTAATATATTCTGGTATTTTATTTACTATTTGAGAATTTCATCCCTTAAATCCTCTTTACTGTGGGGAGTTAATAATTTTCAGCTAACGGGAGGATATTTTTATAGATGAATAAAAAAAATGTCCACTGGTAAGTGTTATCTTCCATTTACCTGATTTGAATCTTAAATGGAAAGATCCATAAAATAATTTCAAGAATAATCACCTCTACCCCTATTTTATCCACTGAACCACAAAGATATATATCCCTATCTACAACTTAATAATGTTGAATCTAATTTTACCATTTTCGAGTCTTGTCCAGCTTATGGTAACTCTGATACTCAAAACAGCTACCCATAATCGGAGTTAATCAGTTAAAATAAATTATTGGGGTTTTTTTAAGATTTAAACCTCCTAGTCGAATGTTTTTTAGATTTTTACGGAGAAAAATATGAATTCAGAAATTGAAAAATCAAAAGGTGTGGATCAGCGTATCTCCATGGTCACAGGAGAACCTAAAAAGGCAATCAGAGTGCTGGCTATCCCCATGATCATTTCCATGTTCCTGATCATGGCTTACAACCTGGCAGACAGTATATGGGTAGCTGGCCTAGGGCCCAACGCTCTGGCCGCATTAGGTTTCATTAACCCCTTATTTATGATAGTTATAGGTTTAGGTAATGGTCTGGGTGCAGGGGCAACGTCACTTATCGCCCGATGCATAGGAGCCGGTAGTAAAGAAGGTGCAGATAACGCGGCAATGCATTCTCTAATTTTAACCCTGGTAGTATCAGCAGTTTTCACGATTATATTGCTATTATTCCTGCCGAACATTCTCCTGATGATGGGTGCGGGGGTTACCGTTAACCTGGCCACAGAGTACGGTCAGATCGTATTCGGAGGTTTAATCCTCTTCATATTCTCCAATGTAGCTTCAGGAATACTACGGGCAGAGGGGGATGTTAACCGTCCCATGTACGCCATTGCCGCCACTGCCATCCTTAACATATTCCTGGATCCCATATTCATATATTACCTGGGATGGGGAGTTAGTGGGGCAGCATGGGCCACCATAATTTCCAGCAGCATCGCCTGCGGATTACTGGTCTACTGGTTACTGCTAAAAAGGGATACTTATGTCTCTTTCTCAAGAAAAGATTTCAAAGCAAGTTGGAACGTGGTTAAAAACATTTTAATGGTAGCCTTTCCAGCTAGTGTTGAATCACTGGTCATGTCTATCCTGGGCGTGATCCTGAATCTTATATTGGTTATAACTGGCGGAGCAGAGGCCGTGGCAGTCTACACTGCTGGCTGGAGGGTGGTGATGATGGCCATGATACCACCAATTGGGATTGGAACCGCAGCCATCACTGTGGGTGGAGCTGCATATGGTGCCCGGAACTATGAAAACCTATCTACTGCCTTGAGCTATTCAGCCAAGTTAGGAGTGGGAATAGCAGTGGTAACTGGTTTATTATCCTATATATTCGCAGGAAACATAGCCACTATATTCACCTACTCCCCGGAAAGCGCTTTCATGGCCCCATCAATAGCTGCCTTCCTGCAGGTGATGTTCCTATTCTATATCACCGTTCCCCTGGGAATCACTGCCAGTTCAATCTTCCAGGCAATGGGAAAAGGCTTCACCTCTTTGATACTCACCATAGTGAGGGAAGTGGCTTTTGTTGCTTTCTTTGCCTACCTATTCGCCTTCACACTGGGTTTCGGATCCTCTGGTGTTTGGTGGGGGATAGTAGTTGGTGGGGGTTTGGGATGTGCAGTAGCCTACGTATGGGCCACCATATACATCAGACGCCTTAAAAAGAATTATTAAATTCTTTTTTTATTTTTTTAGCATACCTCATTTTAAATTAAATATAAAAAAAAGACTAACCACAAATACCAAATATCCAATAATCCTTTTCTTCTCTGTTTTAACAGAATTAAACTAACCTATTTTAACCCTAGAAATGCCATACACGCTCTATGGGTGATAAAAGTGGGTAGGGTCTTATAAACAATTAAAGTAGTATCCATAATGATTTATGTCATGCCCGTAATATTACTATTAAATATTGTTCCCGTTAACTTATCTAGACTTCAATACAATTTTCACCAAAACCTTTTTTAATATTCTTTTAAGGTTTTAAACCACTTTCATAAGTTAACAGAATAGAAAAAGAGAATAATTCTAATCAATTGTAAAAGGAGGTGAAAACATGGGCAGAAACTATATAATCCTCACTATTTTATTATTTTTGGGCTTTTTGATATCCATGCAAGCCGTATCTGCAGCGGAGATAATTATTGGGCCCACCGATAGTATCCAGACTGCAATTGACACTGCTAATCCTCAGGATACAATCATTCTCAACACCGGAACCTACAACGAAAGTAATATCAATATAAGTAAAGAATTAACCCTGAAAAGTGCTACCGACAACCCGGATGGTGTAATCATCGATGCTCAACAGAATAGCAGAGTAATTGAAGTACTATCTGGAGTCAACAATGTAAAACTACAGGGTTTAACCATTACCAATGGATACTTTGACGGAACATGGAACGGAAACGGAGCGGGTATTTCCAACAGGGGCGGAACACTAAGTCAACCTACCCAGATAAACAACTGTAAATTCACCAACAACAACGCCACTGGTGAGGGTGGAGCTATCTACAATAGGGGTGTTTTGACCATCACTAACTGTACATTCACCAACAACACCGCAGACGGAAATGGTGGGGGAATATCCAACCGAGGTAATTTGACAATTACAGGTAGTGTCATTCAGCAGAACACCGTTCCCTCCATGGGTGGGGGAATATATAACCTGGATACCATGACCATTACCAGTTGTACCATCCAACAAAACCAGGCTAGTGGTGGTGGGGGAATACTCAATGATGGAGAGTTAACCATTACTGGTAGCACCATCCAACAAAATCAAGGTGGTAATGGTGGGGGAATTAACAACTTTGATACTTTAACCATTACTGGTAGTGTCATTCAGCAGAACACCGCCCCTTATGGTGGGGGAATAGCCAACTGGAACACTCTAAATATTGTGGGGAGTATCATCCAGGAAAATAGTGCAGAATTTTTTGGAGGAGGACTACATAACCTTCAAGGCACGGCAACCATCACCGATACTACCTTCCAGCTGAACAACGCAGGTAGTGGTGGTGGAATATGCAACTGGGATACCTTAACCATTACCAGTAGCACCATCAAGCAAAACAACGCCACCAGTGGTGGGGGAATATTCAATGATCATCTGCAAGATGTTTATGGAGTGGTGGCTGCGAATTTTAACCGAATCGTTGCCAACACACCCAATGCCATACAGAGTGATAGTGGTACTGTAAATGCGGAGTACAACTGGTGGGGTTCAAACAACCCAGATTTCCCAGCTCTAATCACCGGAGATGTGGATTACAGTTCATGGTTGGTCATGACTTACAGTGCCAATCCAACAGTTACTCCTCAGGGTGGACTATCTACCCTTACTGCAGATTTCAGATATGATTTTAATGGGGTATTTCACGATCCTGCAGCCGGACACTTACCTGATGAAACACCAGTGACCTTCACTACTAATCTGGGTAATGTGGGTAGTAAATCAATAGTTACCGGAACCATCAATGGAATAGCAACTGCAATACTGCATGGTAACGAAGCAGCGGGTGAGGCTTTGACCTCAGCCAGCCTTGACAACCAAACTTTAACTGCCACTGTAACCATTACACCAACTGTCACAGCAGCCAGCTCAAGTACAAAAACCATCGGAATGCAAAGCACTGGAATACCATTTGCAGGAATAGGCCTAGCCATCCTATTATTAACTGCCGGGTTAATCCTACCCAAAAGAAAACAATAAAGGGAGTTAAAAACTCTCTCTTCTCTATTTTTTTTTATTTCTTACATCAAGACTTTAATATTTACCAATACACCCTTAATTACCAATACACCCTTAATAAAACCCATTTCAGGGGTTTATTATGGTTATTTCAGGGGTTTATTTGGGTTAATATTTCAGGGATCATTCTGGCTAATTTAACAGGATTGGAACAAATTACTCCTTTATTCTTAAAATAGTATTCTGGTAGTGTTGTTATTGGTAGGGGGATCATTTTTTTAAGGGAAGATTAACAATAAGAGAAGGTGAGTGATTAAATGAAAATATTGAAAACACTTTCCCGGGTTTATGTAGAAGATTTAGATGAAAATCTGGAGTTTTATGAAAAACTCATGGGAATGAAGGTGGAGATGAGGATTCCAATGCCGGATGTGGGTTTGGAATTAGCACAGATTGATGACATCCTGATTATAGCTGGTTTAGAACAGGCCTTGCAACCATTTAAACGGACTCAGGCCACATTCCTGGTGGATTCTGTGGAGGAATATGAAGCATTCCTGGTAAATAATGGATCAGAAATTGTCAGAGGTCCTCAGAAAGTCCCCACAGGGGTTAACATGACCGTAAAACACCTGGATGGATCTATTTTCGAATACGTCCAGCATAGCTTGGATTAGGATATTTTGAATAGAATTTGTCGATTATTAACTCTTAACCTTTCCATTTTATCTTTCTGGTCTTTCCCTTCTAATCTCCATACAATTTTCCGGATGGGCAACAGGCTCGAAACCCACTTTCCCATAAACACCATGGGCATCTTCGGTAACCAGCATCCAGATATAAACGTCCCCAAGTTCCTTATGGGAAAGAATGTAATTCAACATTTCCTGGCCAATCCCTTTCTTCCGATGGTCCTCATGGATATAAACATCTAGAATAAACGCCAATCTTGTTTTATCAGAAACAACCCGGGCGTAACCAATTTGAATTCCATCCCGGAATGCACCCACAACCAGGGAAGAATTATATGCTCCCTTTTTAACCTCATCAATTTTAATTCCCGGACTCCAATCAGCCTTGCTCAGCATATCAGTTACTTTTTCAAAATCCATTTCTTCTATTCTATCTTTAAAAACGATTCTGTCCATGAACATTCATTCCTAGGTGTTTTTCAGGGTTGTGTTTTAAGGAGTGTTATCAGTGTATAGGCTTGAAAATGGATCCCAACTGGGGTCTTCCTTCCAGTCATACTCAATTTCAATACTCTGCCTCTTGGCCACATCGTATCCCAACTGGTCAGCAACAAATCCCAGGGCCATGTCCATACCGGCACTGACACCGGAACTGGTATAAATATTTCCATCCCGAACCCAACGAGCCTCACGGACCCAGTTAACCTCTGAAAAATACTCAGTCCACGCAAATACTCTTTTATTAGTGGTTGCCCTCTTACCATCCAACAAACCTGTTTTAGCCAGGAGTATGGATCCTGTGCAGATGGTTAGGATGTATTCAGCATTGATCGACAGGGTTTTAAGATGTTCCAGGAAGACCCCATCATTAACCAGTTCCAGGGTGCCAATTCCCCCGGGGATCATTAAGATATAATTCTCCAAATTCATCTGGGATAATAGTTTGGTTTGTACCGGCACATCCTGGCTGCTTTTAATGATTCCCCCTCCAATGGAATATAAATTCAGGTGAAACTCTTCCTTTAACCTGCCCAGGATTTCAACCGGGCCAAAAACATCCAGGGTTTCAAATCCATTAAAGAGGATGGTTACTACTTGTCGCATGTTAATCCATTCATTCAGTTAATTATCCATCTATTCAGGTTAATTATATTATTATCCTCTTTCAGGCACGTGATCTGCGGGAGAAACGATCACTCAGTGATATGAATGCATCAAAGAGTGGCACCAGGATGGTTTTACCAATCTTCACCCGGTACTCGAACCCAAATCCACCTAACTCCTTGGAAACACCCTCTAAAAGTAAGGGTATTTCCAGTTTCTGGGGACAGGCACGCACACATTTGCCGCAACCATTACAAAGTCCTGCGTGGGATTCGTTACCACTGAAAACGCCCCCCAGTCGTGTTAAGTAGGTGAAAGATGTGCCACTGGTTTTGAACATGTACTTGTGGTTGTAGATCTCAAAACAAGTCGGTATATCCACCCCCACCGGGCAGGGCATGCAGTAACCACAGGAAGTGCAATTGATCTTCATAAGATCCCGGTAAACATCTTTAACTTCATCATAGAGTTTTAACTCATCAGTAGTGAGCGTGCCCGGCAAGGCATCTTCAGCCACCTGTAAATTCTCTTTCACCTCTTGTAACTCACCCATCCCTGACACCACGCAGGTGACTTCGGGATGATCTAAAACCCATCTCAGAGCCCAGTCTGCAGGGCTTCTTTCAACTGGGGCTTTATCCCATATTTTCTGGGCTTCTTCCGGCACATCGGCCAGGATACCTCCTTTTAAGGGTTCCATAATCATCACCGTTATGCCCTGGGAGTGGGCGTACTTTAATCCTTCAGTTCCGGCCTGGGTTTTCTCATCCAGGTAGTTGTACTGGATGAGGCAGGCATCCCATGGGTAAGCATCCACAATACCCTGGAAGGCATCGCCGTTATCGTGGAATGAGAATCCGATGTTCTTGATAATGCCATTTGACTTTTTTTCTTCTAAAAATTCCAGGACTCCCATCTCTTTAAGACGCTGGAAACTTCCCTTCCCCAGGCTGTGAATAAGATAATAGTCAATGTAATTGGTTTGAAGTTTTTCAAGCTGTGTTTCTAGGTATTTTTCCATATCCTCATATTTTTTAATGGACCAGGAGGGCATCTTGGTGCAGAGTAAGACCTTCTCCCGGTATCCATCTTTAAGGATTTCCCCCAGGAATGATTCACTACCCCCTCCGTGGTAGGGGAATGCAGTGTCAATGAAGTTCACACCGTGATCTATAGCATAATATACCTGTTCTTTAGCTTTTTGTTTGTCAATCATCCCGTTTTTGGCGGGCAGGCGCATGGCTCCGAAGCCCAGTGCCGAGATTTCCTCACCATTTTTTTCATTTTTCCTGTACTGCATGTTAATACCTCTAGATTGACCTGTCAGTCGAATAATTTTTACTAAAAAAATACAAATTATTTGGATATTCCGTCCCAGAACAGTTCAAAAGAAAGTTCAATATTCTCCTGGTTCATTCTTCCCGGGTTTTTCTCGAAATGGGTTATGGTATTGAGTACATTACCCCAGAAATAGTCCATTAAGAGTTCATCATACACCTGTTTAATTTCTCCTTCTCTAAATCCCTTTTTATAAACTTCCAGGAGGTCTACGAATTTTTCCTCAATTCTACCTTTGGTGAAGGAGGTTATATAAGGGGAACAGTGAAAAGTCATTATGAAATTAAATTTATAGGGGTCTTCAATCCCAAAATTCACAAAGTTAAGCCACAGGGACTTAACATTTTCTTTAAATGATTTATCCTCATCATAGTCTCCTTCAGCTGCTTTTAGGATGCTTTCTTTAGAGTAGATGTAGAGACGGTCGATGAGATCTTCCTTGGTCTTAAAATAGTGGAAAAGTGTACCGGTGGCCACTCCTGCAGTTTTTGCAATCTCGGCAGTGGAAGTACCGTGAAATCCCTTTTCTACAAATAGTGGAAGGGATGTATCCAGTATTTTCTGTTCTTTTTCCTTCAATTTCGGCGCATCCTGAAAGTTACTTAATCTATTTAATAGACTGATTAGTCGGTTTAGTATTTAAAGTTTCTCATACCAATAATTCTGTAGGTGTTGGGCCTGCAAAAAAAATAATGTTGTAAATGTTATTATTGAAATATTTTTTAGGGATTAATAATGTGGAAAAATTGAAATGATCCGGGGTAGAATTGAAATGATCATAGAGTGGTGATAATCATTAAAACTATTAATGGTGAAGTTTAGAGAAATAGCTACATTCTAAACTTTACAGGTGCCCTAATGATTTCACATATTAAAAAGATGTCCTCATCCACTATATTTCCTCTCTTATTACTTCTAACCATCTTATCCCTGGGAGTGTTAACCCCCATTATCACCATGGTAATTTTCGGAGCTATTTTAGCATACTACGTTCGATTCATTGCCCGAAATATCAAACCATACGTTAAATATGATACTTTAGCAGTGTTTCTGGGAATGATCCTCCTGGCCATCCCCATAGCTCTACTCCTGTACTTCACCATAATCCAGCTTTTAAGTATTTCCGGAGCCCTTTTCGGGTCCCTGCAAGCCACTGCCCATAACTCCACCATGAACCTGAACTCCATTAACGATGCAGTTCAGAACCTGGGACTATCACCCTCGGTTTCCGGGAACATAGCCGATGCCATAAAATCAGGTATATTACAGCTTTTATCAGCCATAACCAATTCAATAATCGCTATGGTCAGTTCCATCCCGGCGTTAGCGGCTCAAATCCTCATATTGATCTTTTCAATCTTTTATTTCGCCAGGGATGGGGATAAAATAGTGCAATACATCAAGGATGTCATTCCAGATAAGGATAAAAGCTTCTACCGGGAAGTCATAAAAGGTGCCGATGATGTTCTAAAAAGCATCATCGTAGGTAACGTCATCCCTGCCGCCATACTGGGCCTCCTCTCTGGAGTAGTCTATTACTTCCTGGGTTACCCCTACGTAATCCTCCTGGCCATCGTCAGTGGAATAGCCATGTTCATACCCATAATCGGCCCCTGGATCGTCTACGGGATCATTGGACTTTTCAGCATCCTAACTGGAAACACAGTACAAGGGGTGCTGGTGATCTTCTTCGGCTGGATAATCGAAACCACCACCGACTTCTACATCCGCCCCCGAATATCAGTCCAGTACTCCGAAGTACATCCCCTGGTCTTCCTACTGGGATTCATCTACGGGGCAGTGACCATGGGCATTCCCGGTTTATTCATCGGGCCACTGATCCTGGGAATAACCTATGCCGCATATAAGGTGTACCGCCAGGAAAGGGTGAAGTCTAAGGCACAAGATAATAACGATTAACAACACAAGCAAACACATATAATCATCATCCTGAGATTTAAAGGTAATTTTAATAAAATCCTTCAAAAACAACTTATAAAACGGGATACTCATGGAATCTGATGAAATTAACCGGCTGAGAGAAGTCCTGAAAAATAGAAATTGCACTGTGGAAAAGCATTCCAGTGTTATGGAGATAACCTTCTTTAAAAGTGAGGATGCAGACTGGTTTGAAAAAGTATTTGAAGACTACCAGCAGGAATCTGCAGTGAGCTGCTTAATGTCAATGCGCCCCCCTGGTGAGAATGCCCGGCATAAATTCGTGTTCAATGTTAAAGACCTGGAAAAATTCATAGAGTTACTGGAACAGTCATAGAATCTTTACTGGAACAGTTATAGAATCTTTACTGGAACAGTTATAGAATCGTGTTTTTAAAATTTTACAGTTAATTGGTTAAATTCAGGAATAAAAAAATAGAAAAAAGTATTTGGGTTAATCAAGGAACCCTTAGATTATCTCTCCATTTATGGAAATAGTGTAATCCTTGATTATTATGTTTTTCTGAGCTTTTTCAAGAGCCCTTTTAACAATTACTTCAATACCAGAGCAGCAGGGTACTTCCATATGCACGATGGTAATGGATTTGATATCCTGGCTGGTGAAGATCTCACTTAACTTATCCACGTATTCATCGATGGTATGGTCCAGTTTGGGGCAGAGGATGATCAGGATCTTATCCTTCAAGAACCTCTGATGGAAATTGGCATAGGCAAAGGGCACACAGTCCGCGGCAATGAGAAGATCCGCATTTTTAAGGTAAGGGGCATTGGGGTTTAAAAGCTGGAGTTGCACTGGCCAGTTACCCAGCTCGGCACTGAGAATCTGGGGAGAAGTACTACTTTCTGCTTTTTGTTCAGGAACCTGCATTGCAGAACCAGGGCAGCCACAGGCCAGGGGAGCATCCTCCTCATAATCAGGTACTTCAATGTCCTTTTCCTTTAAAAAGCTGATGGCTTCTTCCAAGTATTTTGTCTGACCATGCTCATGCAGATGCTTCAGGTGGGCTTTGGTAACGTTGGGTCCGGCTTTTACAATATTTTCCATAACCCGGGATTCATCGTAGGGTTCAGCTTCCCTTTTTTCAATTTCTATAGCTCCCTCTGGGCAGTCTCCTATACAGGCACCCAGTCCATCACAGAACAGGTCACTGATGAGGTGGGCCTTCCCATCGATTACCTGCAGTGCACCCTCGGGGCAGCCAGTGACACATATTCCACAACCATTACACTTTTCCTCATTGATCCGGATAACATCTCTTTTCATAATAAAACCCTCTCTTATTCATATTGTTATTTTTAATCAAAAACATCCCTAATGGAAATCTTTGATCCATTGCCAGGTCATCTAGTTGGGGTCATTGAAATTTTCTTATTCTCATGGTTGAATTCTCATAGTTGAATTCTTATAATAAATTGAATTTACTCCAAGATGCTTCAGTTATGTTAAGTTAATATATGTGTTATGAAGTTGAAATAACATTCCCTCTGGGGAATATTGATCATTTGGGCTATATGGAATACTCTATTTGGGTGACTCTCGGGCCATTAATACAATTTTTATTAAATTTATTCCTTGTTGAGATTTTCCTTTACTCTAAAAATAACGATCTTTTCCACCAGATCGAGGGGTAATGGTTTATCAATGGGGAACTGCACCGATCCTTTCCCACCCTTATACATTGAAAGTTCCTCTTTAAACGCTTCAATCCCGGAAGGTGCCGGATAAAATCCAATATGTTTCTCATACGCTGCAAAATGTACTAGATTACCGTTGAGCTTGAAAGTGGGCATACCATAACTAATAGCCTCCTCAGCTTCCGGTGCTGCTTCCCGGATAACCTTCCTGATTTTTTCTAAAATATCCTGAACATTTTCCGGGAATGTAGCGATGTACTCATCTATGGTTTGGAATTGTTTTCTTGATGTGGACAAAATGATTTCCCCCTCTTAATTATTTTTTTATTAGGTTTTAGAAACTTTTTTTGTTATTTTTTTTAGTCTGAATGGAATGGTATCCAATAGGGAAGATGTTAGTATGTCAATATTTTTACATAATATACTCATAATTTATTATATAGTTCAAATTATAATATCTGTAAATATAGGGGGGAGAGTATTGGAGACAGATTTACAAAATGAAATTTCAAAACTTTCAACTAAAATTTCTGAAAAATTAGATAAAGTAAATTCAGAGGAAGCTACGAAAACAGCATTTGTGCTTCCTTTTATTCGGCTGGTATTGGGTTATGACCATACAGATCCTGAAGAAGTTGTTCCAGAGTTCACAGCTGATTTAGGTATCAAGAAAGGGGAAAAAGTCGATTATGCAATTATAATTGATGATAACCTGTTATATTGATTGAATGTAAACCTGCACACAGTAACCTTGACAAAGAACACGCATCTCAACTTTACAGATATTTTTCGGTGACTGAAGCGAAATTTGGAATTTTAACTAATGGAATTGTTTTTAAATTTTTCACAGACATTGACGAACCTAATAAAATGGATAAAAAACCATTTTTCGAGATTGATTTAAGGCATATTAAAGATTCTGACATAGCAGAGCTCAATCAGTTTACAAAATCAAGTTTTGATATGGATAACATTTTAGAATCTGCAAGTGAGCTTAAATATAAGGGTGAAATTAAAAAAATAATGGCAGAGCAGCTTAAAGAGCCATCGCCAGAATTTGTAAGATTTTTTGCCAAACAAGTATATTCCGGGCGATTAACTAAAAATACCGAGGCAGCATTCACTGAACTTACCAAAGCTGCGATTAAACAATTTATAAATGAAAGGGTTGAAGAAAGACTTAAGACGGCTTTAGCTTCTGAGGGTAGTGATGAAGAAACTGAGGAAAAAATTGAACTAAAACCCAAAAAAGATGAAATTGTTACCACTGAAGAAGAATGGGAAGGGTATTATATAGTGAAATCAATTCTCAGTAAAATAGTCGACCCTGAAAGAGTCACAATTCGAGACCGCAAAAGTTACTGTGGGGTTTTACTTGACAACAATCAATACAAATTACTTTGCAGGATGCACTTCAATGGTAAGCAAAAATACATTGGACTTTTCGATAAAAAAGAAAAAAGACAAAGTGGGGCTAAAATTGAAGATAAGATACCCATAGATAATCTAAACGAGATTTATCAGCATGCCGAAAGACTAAGAAACACAGCTAAAATATATATTGAATAAAATTTTTCTTTCTTTTGGCACTAATTTCTTTTTTAACTAAAATGGGATGGACTTCGTAATATGCCGATATAACGAAGTAAATAATAATAGCATAATTCAATAGGCTTATTAGTATTAATGTTAAGACATTTATTATGGATGAGGTAAGTTCCAGATTGGTTGTAGCATTAGTATTCTTGTTGTGGGTTGTTATAGGCTTAAGCGGATATTTTAATGTTGCTAACACTAGCAATAATTCTAGCACCCAATATTCTGTTTCTGATTCACATTTCAAAATTTATGATTGGTGGAATTTCATCAACAGTACTAATGATTCTCTTATTTTTAATAATCAGTTCCCTACAAACTTTGAATCTAAAACAATTACTCTTTGTGTAACACAATATGCTAATAAATCCATGTTTGAATCTGAATTGCAAAGTTCTGATAGTTCATTAGACAAAATTGCTGTTAAAAATGAGAACATTACTATAGAAAGAATCAATGTTAGATTTATCAATTTTACGAATACTAACGGCACTAAAACATTCCAAAATTATTATTTCCAAAAAAACAGCAAATATTTTTCTATAAATGTTAAATATAAGACTTACCCCATAAACGAATTATATGATAATGCGGTAAAAATTACAGTAGAATTGATAATTTCCACAATTAACTAATAATAATACTTCGTAGTTTAAGGAGATGAGTATATTCTATAAAAAGACTTTATGAAGACAAATTTCTTGGTAAAAAATGTCAATAACATAAGAGTTATATACCATTTAATCATTAAATATGTGCGTTGTTATACTTTGAACAACAATTAATTTTTTATTTGCTCTTAATTTTTAAATTTAAGATCAAATAACCACCCTTGGCGAAAATACTGTACTATTACGAAGTACGATATTTTACATATTACACCTTCATTTTAGAAATAAAAAAGCAATGTCAAAACCATTAATAAAGGATAACATTTTCAGTTTCGTGTTTATTTGCCATTTTTTCTCGAAAATGATTGTTTTGTTTTTGCCAATAAGCTTTTTGAGCAAGTCAAATCAAAATATTTATGGTAGACAACAACATATTCACCTAAAGGCTGGATAATATTATTATGAGATTAATCTGCGCCATATGAATAATTTTAATTGAAGAAAAATAGATTGCAGTGTTAAAATGAAGGAAAAACTAAACATAATAATTGAGGGTATTATTTTAGTTCTCATTACTTCCGATATTATTCTACTTACTTCACTATTTTTCATTGATGTGAGTCCACAGGTTTACACTTTAATAGTTTATTTTGATTTATTTGTAGTCTTGATTTTAATACCTGAATTTATTTATCGCTTATGGAAATCTCCAGATAAGAATAAATTTCTTCGAGAGAATTGGACAGATATGCTGGGAATGATTCCAGAAATTTTAGTTGGGCCAATCAGCATTTTCTTCAGATACTTCCGACTCATAAGAATAATACGAATTATAGCCCTTTTCAAAAAAGAAATTAAAAATTTCCTTGAATTTTTGCATAAAACAAAAATCGATTATGGAATACTAATCCTATTTATTATATTAATAACTTGTGCCACATTATTTTTCTATTTTGAATTTGGGCTCAATGATGATGTAAATAGTTTTGATGACGCATTCTGGTATTTGTTAGTTACAATAACGACAGTTGGTTATGGCGATATATATCCAACAACTTTACAAGGACGTTTAGTTGGATTTTTTATAATGATTGCAGGAATAGGTTTTGTAAGTTTTTTTACTGCAGCAATCACCTCAAGATTCGTTAAAAGTACCGAAAAAAGCGAATTTAAAACCGTTGATAAAAAACTTGATAAAATTCAATCAGAATTAAATAATAAATCCATTAGCCCTATGGATGAAATTAAAAAAGCTAAAGATTTATTGGATGAAGGTGCTATTTCACAAAACCAATTTGAAGAAATAAAAAATAAATATCTAAAACAAATTTAAAATGGAATTATTTGAGTACCAAACCCATAATATTTAGAGAAAACAATGAATAACAATAACAATTAAGATCTGGATTTTTAGGAGGAATGAAGGTAAAAAGCGATTACCATATATTCAGGGAGATATTCGAGAAATCCCCTGTGGGGATGCTCCTCTTTGATAGGGAAGGTGAAATGGTGGATGTCAACCAGTCTGCACTGGAGATAATGGGAATCACCACCCAGGATAACCAGCCAGAGATCAACCTATTCCAAAATCCAATTATTCCCTGTAAAAAGGAAGGATTAGTGGAGAATGGTGTTATTAACTTCCAGAATCAATTAAATTTCCCAAAAATCCGTGATTTTTATAATATAACTCCTCCCGACCATGTAACCAATGAAAGTATTAGGGGTATTGAAACTACAGGTATTGAAGGAACCATCTCAGTCATTAGCTCTGGTTATCTGGTTCAGATTCAACAGTCCAGGTCTAAAGATGAATCTGACGAACTTTTAATAAGTGAAGAGAAGTACAAAAACTTTTTTGAGGATGATCTCACCGGGGATTTCATTGCCACACCACTGGGTGATATAATTGAATGTAATCCTGCCTTTGCGGAGATATACAATTTCCCTAACCGTGAACAGGCACTTAAATCAAATATTTCCACTTTCAACCCTGAGGACTGGGAAACTCTAACCAAACGCCTTAAACGTGAGTGCAAAATACAGGGACATCAAACCACCCACCAAAGACCGGATGGGGAAAAAATCCACGTAGTCAGTAATTTAGTGGGTATCTGCAATGATTCGGATGAACTGGTCCAGGTTAAGGGTTATGTTTTTGATGATACTGAACGTAAGGAAGCTGAGGAGGCTTTGAAGCGTAGTGAAGAGAAGTATCATCGTTTGTTTGATGAGGATTTAACTGGGGACTTCATAGCCACCCCCGATGGGATAATTTTGGAGTGTAACCCTGCCTTTGCGGATATATACGGTTTTGATAAAGTAGAAGAGGTAATAGGTTCTGATATTTCCCAGTTCAATCCATCAGACTGGGATAAACTAATCACCCGTCTTAACTGTGAGGTAAAGATCCAGGATTACCAGAGCTGGCAGGAGATCTCAGATGATAGACAAATCCATGTTGTCGCCAACCTGGTGGGTATATTCAGTGACTCCGGAAAACTAATCCAGGTTAAGGGTTATGTTTTTGATGATACTGAACGTAAGGAAGCTGAGGAGGCTTTGAAGCGTAGTGAAGAGAAGTATCATCGTTTGTTTGATGAGGATTTAACTGGGGACTTCATAGCCAATATTGATGGGGAGATACTGGAGTGTAACCCTGCTTTTGCCGAGATTTATGGATGGGATACTGTTGAAAAGGCACTAAAATGGAATATATCCGAGTCCAACCCATTTGACTGGCCTTACATGGTCACCCGACTTAGAAGCGAGGGAAAGATCAGGGGGTTTCAAAGCTGGCAGCGCAGACAGGATTTCATGCGTATCCACGTTGTCGCCAACCTGGTAGGTATTTTCAATGATTCCGGTGAACTCATCCAGGTCAAAGGATATGTATTCGATGACACTGAACGTAAACAGGCTGAAGAGAAACTAGAAAGTGGCCAACGTCGAATAACCATGATCCTAGACAGTATCCGGGATGGATTTATCGCTCTGGATAACTTCTGGAATTTTATTTATGTAAATCCCTGTGCTGCAGAATATTTGGATATTGATGCTGATGATCTGGTGGGTCAGAATCTATGGGAAAGATTTCCCGAACTTAGGGGAACTATCCATGAGACACACTTTAGAAGAGCAATGAATGAACAGGAAATACAGTACTTTGAAGCCCAGGGAATACTTAGAACTGAAAAATATTTAGATATCAGTGTTTACCCATCAACAGAAGGAATATCCATTTATTGGAGAAATAAAAGAAAATAAGAACTTATACATGATAAAAGTTCATTAAATACTATAGATTTTTTTATTGAATCTTCACGACTGGATCCAGATTCTTTTGGTTAAATTCGTTCACTGGAATTCCTTAAAGGTAATCTTGAATAAAGTTCCATTTTCCTGTTCCAGATCAACTGTGCCCCCTAATTGAGCTGCTAACTTGTTCACGAACCACATACTGAGTGTGCTGGTATTTTGGGGGTCAGGATTTTCTGGAAAAACTCTAGCATTATCGTAGATGGTCATTAAAAAAAATTCACCTTCATCGGTAATTTCAACTGCTATTTTGTTCTTTTTTTCTTCAGGATTCTCATAGGCATCCTCTTCAGACACTCCACTTAGGATGCTGCGTTTAATGGAATCGGTTACCAGTTCGTTCACTATGAGTCCGCAGGGGATAGCGGTATTGATACTCAGCTGGATCTCCTTAACATCCACATCAACGTGGACCGGCTTTTCATCAAGGTATTGCCCTTCCAAGTCGGATATAAGACTTCTTATGAAATCTCCAAAATCAATATTCAAAAGATCACTGTACTGGTAGAGTTTCTCATGGATGGTGGGCATTGATTTGGTGTGTTCCTGAACTTCTCTAAGTAGCTCCAGTGATTTTTCATCTTCCAAGTAGTAGGATTGAAAATTAATCATGGATTGTATTATTTGTAGATCATTTTGTATTCTCTGTTGAACTTCCCTAAGTAATATTTCCCTTTCTCCCCTGATCTTCATGAAATCTTCCTGCAAATGTATTTGTTTGGTAACATCTTCAAAGGTCTCTACCGCTCCAATTACATCGCCTTTAAGATTTTTAATGGCATCTACAGTAAAATGTAGCCATTTACCATTTTCACCCATTTTAGGGAAGAAAGATATCGCTTCACATGAATTACCTAAAGTTTTGGATTCATATTCCCCCTGGTATCTCAAAACGAACTTGGATCGATTGTTGGTTGTGGAATACCATTTGGGAATTTCTTCCAAATGTCCATCTACTATAAAATCAGCCATACATGGTCTTTGGGTATCGTAAAAAACTTTCCATTGTTCACTTGTTCCCAGAACCTTCTCAGCTTTTATTTTGCTTAACTCTTCCAGTGCCCGGTTCCAGTAGATAATCTCATGATCCCTATTGATGGCAAATTTTGGGACTGGAGAAACACGCATTATTTCCTTTAAATCAATACCACTTTTGTCTAATAATTCTTCTAACTTTTTTCGCTTTGCTTCTTCACTACTTAATTCAGAATTATCTGAACTCTTGGATGACAATAAAATCTTTTTGAACATATTCCCAAACCCCCGTTTTTAACCCTATTATTAAAAAAATAAACAAATAGGGTAGATTTTTAGATCATACCCTCTTATTTATCCCAGTGCTGGTTTTGCAAGTGGACTCAGTAGAATGAAAATGGTTACTATAATTCCAATCACTACTAATGGAACCCCTGCTTTAAGTATCTCTTTAATTTTCACGTATCCTGTTCCATAGGCCATGGCAACTGTTGGGTCAGCCATGGGGAGCATGAATGACAGTGAACAAGCTATAGCTACCGGTACGGCGTAGGTTCCCACTGGTTGTCCCTGGGCTGCGGCCAGTGTAACTGATAATGGGACTAATATTGCAGAAAGTGCTATGTTAGACATTACCTGGGTTATACAAACCGCAATTATCATTAGGACTACTGTTATGAGAATAGTTGATGGATTACTTCCGAGTAAGGCAACAATATCGTTTATAAGCCAATTAGCAGCTCCAGTTTGGAGTAATGCAGCTCCTAGGCTTAATGCCCCTCCGAAGAAGACAATTAATCCCCAGTCAACACCATTCTGTGCATCTCTCCAGTCAATAACTTTGAATATGAAGAAAAGCACAGCACCGATTAAAGCAATAGAATAACTGTTTAAACCGGTTATACTGGTGGTAACCCATAATCCAATGGTGAATAATAGTATGACTAATGATTTTTTTTCCACGATCGTCATGGGGCCTAATGATTCCATCTTATCTGATATGGTTTTTGTACCTCCTACTATTCCCTCAACTTCTGGTTTGAACAATCTTCCCAGAAGTTTCCAGATGATAATTAACATTATAATTGCCAGTGGGAATCCGAAGATCATCCAGTTGGCAAAGGGGATGTTGGTGTAGGCCGCTGCCATCAGGTTGGGAGCAGTACCGATTTCAGTACCGAATCCCCCGGCAAGTGAACCGTAGGATGCACCAAGTACCATGGCCTTTGCAAAGTTACTTTTACCCTTTTCAGGGTCATCAACTCCCATTAGGGGAATAATTTCCTTTATAATGGGTAGTAACATTGCAAATGCCACCACGTTTTCAATCCAGGCCGATAATAGTCCAGTGGAGAATACTGCCACGAAAATACTTCTATCGGGGCTGGTACCAAACTTGTTTAGCATGGCATATGTTAAACGTGTAGCTAATCCGCTTTTACGGATTGCTTCAGCAATAATAAAACCACCAATCATTAAAAAGATGATGGGGTTTGCAAAACCAATTACAGCATTATCAAAACTTTCAACACCAATTATGGGCTGTATAAAGAGTATTATTAAAGAAGTAACTGCTAAATGCACGGCTTCAGTAGCCCACATTATAACGGCGAATACAAGTAAAGCAATTGCTGCATGACCAGGATAGCTTAAACCATTCATAGGAATTAGCATTACAACTATAAAAGCAATAATTGCCAATGGCATTCCTAAAACTTTCAAGTTTATATTCGTTTTTAAGCCTCCCTTTATTTTACAGGTTACCTAGAAACAAAACATCTTATATACTTATTTTATAATGTTTAATCATTATACTAATATTTTTTTCCATGGGTAATAAGTTCAAGACGATGATCGATATTTGATCAGAATAAAATTCAATTGTATAGGTATTCAAGAAATTCTAATAATTTAAAAAATCTCAAGTAGTTCCATATGAACATGTTAAATATCATATTCTCTATAATGAATAAGTGAATACAAAAATAGTGGAGTTATATAAAATGAACTGGAATTTGTGGACAGCTGTTCTGTCAATATTAGTAGTAGCAATTGGCTTGTATGAAATTTTAGGGTTAGGGCAATACACTTGGACTAATTATCTAAGCACCTTCCTGTTTGCAGTGGTATTTGCAATAAGTCTTAATAATATGGTAAATCGTGAATAAAATACTTTTTAAAAATAAACATGCTTTTTTTAAAATAATTCATAATTAAACTCTATTCAGAATATTAATTTTAAAAAATAAAAAAAATGAAAGGTGATATTATCTCCCTTTCACAGTTTTACACGGTTTTGTTACAGTTTGTACCGTCACAGTTTCCAGTGCCTGCGTTACTGTTTCCCTGGCCGTATTGGTGGCTCTGGTCACAGTTAGCTGATCCTGATGCACTGTTTTTCTGACCGTACTGGTATTTGTGCTGGTCTCCATCACAACTTCCACAGTTTTCACCAGCAGAGTCACAGGATCCTTGACTACCCTGATACTTGTGTTGATTTTGATTGCCGGTGCCGTTCTGTGCCTGGCTTTGGTCGGTAGTGGTGGTGTTGTCAGTTTCATTCAATGCAAAGGCAGGAACTAAACTAATCATCATCACCAGTGCACAAATTAATGCTGCTTTTTTTGGAATATTCACCTATTTTCACCTCCATTGGTGTTGTACACTAGAATACTACATGATGGGATAAATGATTATTCCAAGTTTACACCCAGATCACACCCACTTTACACCATGAAACTTACCAGAATCAGATATTAAACTCCTATATTGATTATATTTTAAAAATAAATATCTGGGCATGATTATGGAAAGATTTGGGTGTAATCTTGGAATAATTACTTTTATATAGTTGATCTATTTAGTAGTGTACTGTGAATTCAGGCCTTAAAATATATTTATAACACTCAAAACATCTAAAATACTTTCAAATTTTCTTATAATATTGTATTTATTTTAAGGCCTCTTAAAAAGCATTGAAAATAGATTAAAGGTCTCTAGAGGTCGTTGAAAATAGAATTAAATTATTAATACAGTTAAAAAATAAATTTAGGGGGATGAAATATGGTTTACGACATGATTTTACCAGCCCTCCCCTTCATCGGGGGCTATCTATTCACTTACAGTTTATACCGGATGGATTTAATTAAAAAAGCATTTCACGTTAACATATGGAACTTTATAATTGGAGCAGCATTTCTGATATCTGGAGGAGTCGGTTTCATACTGCTACTGTTCATGGAATTTGGGGTGAAATTACCCATCAACCCACAGTTACTTTACTGGCATGTTGAACTGGGCGTAACCCTGGCTCTGGTAACTATATTCCACTTCCACACTTACTGGAAGTCCTCCAAGACCATGTTTTTCCCTGCAAAAAGGAGGGTGAAAGCATGATGGGAGGATTAACTCACAAATTATCCAGGGATAATTTAAAATCTGCTTTAGGGAAGGAAAACATAAAATCCAAACTAGAAAAGATTCCTTTAAAGGAAAAACTCCTGTTAGCAGCTTCCACAATTCCCTTCATTGCCGCCAGTACCGTATCCACATCCTGTGCCACCACCTGTCCCTATGGAATGGTAAATGATCCATTCCCGGGTCAGTGCTCTCGTTACATGGATGTGGGTGGGGATGGGATCTGTGATTTTTCACAGGCAACACCAGTCACCACCACCGAAGCAGCAACCACCACCTCAACTGATGACACCACCTCAACTACCGTTGAAAGTGGCCATGGAAATGGGGCTAATACCGAAGGATCAGTACCAGATCAACCTGATACCAATGCCACCGTAGTACAGGACTCTCCAGGCACGGACTCTGGAAACCTTGGTGGGGATGGGGATAATTACCTGGTCATGCCCATAAGTATGCTGCTTATCGGTGGCTACCTGATCACCCATTTCCTGTTTAAAAAAGGGATACTTAAAAGGAATAAACATCGCCGGATATGGAATCTGCTCCTCACTACCGGATACCTGGGAAGCGGAGGTACCGGTGTTATCCTGGCGGTTTTAATAAATATGGGTATAAGAACTGCTCTTAACCCTTCCTTAACCTTCTGGCATGTGGAATTATCCATACTGATGGTTATGGGAACCTTAATACACCTCCACATTTACCGGAAACCATTCAGGAACATGTTCAGAGTACTCTTCGGATTCAAATCAAATTCACGGAGAAGGAATCCCAGCCGGGTAGAAGGAACTTCTAAATAATGTTCCCATTCATTTATTTTTTTTTACATGGAGATTTTTTTTAAATAAATGGAATGCGCCCCCAACTTTTCAATCCTGGGACACAATTTTACTCTTGGACTAACTTTTCATATCTTTTAGAAATACTTTTTTATCAGGATATTCCATAGTAAGGTTACATTATTCAAGATATTTCATAGTAAGGTTACATTATTCAAGATATTTCATAGTAAGGTTACATTGTTCATGATTCATAGTAAGAAGGTTCATCTATCAGTAGAAATCTATCAATAGAAAAAGTTACAAATTGCATAGGGGTATGTTTTAATGGCATTCAATCCACTATACTCTTTCTTTAACACCCTGAAATTAATTCTACAGAGGAAAATATATTTCCCTAAGGACCGGTTGGGTAGCACAATCTCCATGGGGGATGGGCAGGAATTTACCATATTTCGAGAAGTAAAAATCAGCGGAAAATCTACTGTAGAAAACTGGGATTACCAACCAGCTGTATTCAGGGTTAGATTTTTACTTTCAGGAATGAAGGTAGAAGATAATAAAAGATTTTCGTGGATACCAGTACCATTTTTTGTGGGGCTCCCGGGATTCCAGGCAAAGATATGGTCTATAAACTACCAAAATAACTATTTTCAGGGAATTTACCAGTGGGACAGTCTGGAACATGCCCAGCAGTATTCAAAGTCATTTGCCTACCGATTCATGAGTAACCGATCCATTGAAGGTTCTGTTTCTTTTGAAATACTACCCAACACCAGTTTGAAAGGGTATATAGCTTCATTATAAATTTATTGGGGTTTTAAGTTTATATTTAAACTAATACTACTCAATACCAGTTTGAAAGGGTATATGGTTTCATTATAGATTTATTGGGGTTTTAAGTTAATATTTAAGCTATATACTATGTTTAATATGATTATTTTAATGCTGAAACCAATTCGGGTAATGGACTTGCATCATTTTCATTTTTCTACCCTAAATATCTTCAATTTTCACCTGGTTTTTGAAATAATTTAGTTGTGAAAGATAAAAAACGGGTTCAAAACTCCTAAATTCCATATATGAATTATTATAAATAACAAAAAATCCCATAATCTTACATAAATCTGATTTTTATCAAATTCAAGTGGTGGGGAGTAGGATCATGGAAATTAATTCAGAAAGAGTTGAGGGAGTACTGGTAATAACACCAGAAGGTAGATTGGATGCTTACGGTGCATTAGAGCTTAATGGGGTTTTGGAAACACTCATCACCCCTGAGGATGCGGTGATTATTTTTAACATGGCTGGTGTCAGTTACCTGAGCAGTGGCGGTATTAGAAGTCTCCTTGGAGCCGAGAGAACCCTAAAAGAAAAAGATGGAGGTATTTGTCTTTGCAACCTGAATCCATATCCCTTGGATGTCCTGAAAATGGCGGGTTTTGATCAGATCTTTTCCCTGCAGCCCACTCTGGGTGATGCTCTAGAATTACAGACTCCCCCTCCATCAGAACCGGTGATAATGGCTGATCTTCCCGGCTATGATGATGAACATGTGTCTTTAACTCCCCTAAAATCATCAAGCAGTGATTCGAAATTGAGCATAGTGGGTGATATTTCCAAGGTACTGAATTCCCAGTTAGGGGAGGATGATATATATTCACGGAAATTCTCTGATACTGAATACTCCATAGGCCTGGGAGGGCTGGGTGAGAAGATGAGGGATTTCCTGGAGATCTTAGGTGAAATGATAACCATTGGCGGGACCATGGTCTGGCTCCCTACTGATGGACATGACACTCCCGATTTCCTGATCCCGGCAAAAGACACTGGCATGGTCACTATTCACACCGGATTTAACGTAGCCCTCGAAGGAAAGTTCCATGACATCCTATTTGCAGAATCTAAAAGTAATAAAGGATTCACCATGGATGAACTGTACTCATCCATCTTCAAGATGGCCCGTGAAATGAAACCCTCATTTAAAGGCATCATCAGCCTGGCAATCCAGGCAGATATTGGAGAATTTTACAGATCAGGAATAAAAATATCCCCAATAAAGAAATTCACCCCTAAAAATCATGAAATGATCACGAATCCGGATAATATAGAGTCCTGGATAAATATTAGCACCAATCCAATGTTTCAGGGTGAAACCATGGTTAGTTTCGGGGTTGGAGTTGATCTTGGAAGTGACCTATCTTGCTTTGATGAAGATGTACTGGGGGCCCTATTTTACATGCACCCGGCTAACATTGGAAATAAGGAAATGTTACTCCATAACCATGCAGTGGTCTTCAAACACGTTCCCCTCGAAAAAAACAATGACCTCGACAGCCAGATCAGAACCATAGTCCGGGAAGGTGAATTTCTGGATATGAGTCACCTCCTGGATAATTCCCGGCTGAGAAGTGCCTTAATTGGTGTCTCCTACATATCCGACATTGTATTTGAAAAAAGCCAGGAAATAACATTTCATGGTGAATGTGAAACATGGAATGATACTTTTAAAGAGATAACTGGGAAAATGTTCCCTGATTCTGCGGAAATTCTCCTCACTCCCATAACTGGGGGATATAGTGGCTCAGAAGTGTTCAAGGTGGATGCATGGGACCGTTCCGGTAGAAAGGAAATGCCATTTGTAATGAAACTAGGGCCCTGGTTCGAGTTAGGTGATGAACTTAGGGGATACGAAGACCATGTGAAACGTTACATACAAAATAACGCCACTCAGATCATTAACCACTACAAAACTGGAGAATACGGTGGACTTTTATATAACTTTGTGGGTATAAATGGGGCAGAGGGCACCATAAACACCCTGGAAGACTACTACCATTCCCATGACACTGGAGAAGTGTTAAATGCACTGGATAAACTGTTCAGAAATGTTCTCAGAAGCTGGTATGGTCAACCTAAATTAAAGCAGTTCTTCCTGTATGAAGAGTACGATTTTTTCTTCCAGTATGAAAATATCAAAAGTTTCACATCCCACAGATTTGGAGTATCCTCCAATGAAAAATACGTAGAACTTCCCCATAATCTGGGGAAATCCATAAATCCACTTTACTTTGTGGAGAAAGTCATGGATGAACGCCGATCACTGGCAGTTAGTGCCTATGAAACCTCTACCCACGGAGATTTGAATCTGAGAAACGTGCTTCTGGATGATGATCTAAACCTGTGGCTCATTGACTTTGCCTCCACCAAATATTCCCATATCCTCCGGGATGTGGCCAAACTGGAAACCGCCTTTAAACTGGAATGTGTGGAGATAGATTCAGAAGAGAAATTGAAGTATATTCTGGAATTGGAAGAAGAGTTCATCAATGCTGAAAATCTAAGTGAAATTCCGGAAATTCCTTCAAAATCCACTGATAATCAGTTTGATTTTGATAATTCTGATGTTATAAAGGCTTTTCAGTGCACCCGCCGGGTGAGGGAGTATGGTAACGTGATCACCCTCCTGGATGAAGACATATCCCAGTACCTGCTGGGTTTACTTTCCTACACTTTATCAGCGGTTTCATTCATTAGCCTCAATGATTATGAGAAGGAATATGCCTGGATATCAGCATCTTTAATCTGTCAGAGGTTGATTTAAACCATTCATTTTTTTTAAATAATCAAACAATTAAGATCTTTAAAATCCCTACCATTGGTTAAATACCTCAATCACTTTAAAAGATGTTCACAGGAGTTTAAATGAAAAAATGGCAAACTAGTAATGGATCTGTAATCTACCAGATTGGGCAGGGAAGGGGAAATTCTTATCTGGTTTTTGATGGTGACAATTCAGTTTTAGTTGATACTGGTCTTAAAGGATCAAGAAATGATCTCAAGAGGAAATTGGATGATCTGCTGGGTGGAAGGGACTTATCCTGGGTGGTTTTAACCCACACTCATTACGATCATGTTGAAAACGCGGCATGGATAAAAGAACACTACAATGCCAAGATAATCCTACACCAGGCTGAAGCTGACTATTTGAAACAGGGTTCTTCACCCTTACCTAAAGGTACTAACCTCCTGGCTGGCCTGTTGGAAAATGTAGGGAGAAAAATAACCAGTCTCAGTGAGTATGATCCAGTAAATCCAGACATCCTGGTTGATGATGGGTACCAGTTAACTCCCTGGTCTTACCTGATGCACACCCCTGGCCATACCGAAGGCTCCATAAGCCTTATTGTGGATGGTGAAGTTGCCCTGGTGGGGGATGCCATGTTTGGTGTTTTCTGGTGGTCAATATTCCCTCCGTTTGCAGATAACGTGCCCCTCCTGAAGAAAAGTTGGAGTGAACTTGCAAAAACAGGATGTAAAACATATCTGCCAGGTCATGGTACTGAAAACACCCGAGAACTACTTATCAAACAGTGTAAAAAATATAGGGTGTTTTAGGGGGGAAATCCCACGAAATATCTTTTGCTCCTATTTGGATTACCCTGACTTTGCCATTTGATTAAATTTTCCAGGGGATTTTTTTTCCATTAATTTCCATAAAATTGACAGTTAAGTTTATAAGGAAATTCACCACCTATCTATATATTGATATATTTGGATATATGAAACTAACGATGTTGGTGGACAATTTGAAAGAAAAAGAAATCAAAGATTTTGTAAAGGAAAGATACTCAAAGATTGCCACTAAGGAAGATTCATCCTGTTCATGCTGTTCCAGTACAGATATGGCTGGTATAATCGGGCAGGCCAAAGCAGTGGGTTATTCTGAGGATGAAATAAAAAGTATTCCTGCAGATGCCATATTTGGCCTGGGATGTGGTAATCCAACAGCATTAGCAGAGATAAAAAAAGGAGAAACCGTCCTTGACCTGGGATCCGGTGGGGGGATAGATGTATTCCTGGCTGCCAACAAGGTGGGTGACCAGGGAAAGGTTATCGGGGTGGACATGACCGAGGCAATGGTGGAAACTGCCACTGAAAATGCTAAAGCAGGCGGTTATCAGAATGTGGAGTTTAAACTGGGTGAAATAGAGAACCTGCCCATTGAAGATGGATCCATTGATGTTATAATCAGTAACTGTGTTATAAACCTCACACCAAACAAATCAGTAGCCTTTAATGAGGTTTTCAGGGTTTTAAAAGACGGTGGTCGGATATTAATATCAGATATAGTTACCGAGGGTGAACTTCCTGAAGAAATCCGTAAAAGCTTCCAAGCTTGGTCTGAATGCACTGCAGGGGCTATGGAAAAGGAAGAATATCTAGAAACCATAAGAAAAGCCGGATTTAAAGATGTTAAAATCATAGAAGAGCACTTTTTCACAGAAAAAGACTTAGATGAACGTTTAATTGGGAGAATAACCAGTGTACAAGTAAGAGCATTAAAAGGAGAAACAATGAGTAAGGATACTAAAACTGCAAATTGTGGAGAAAGTTTTGAAAAATCCTCTAAAAAAGATCTGGGATGTTGTGGGGAGGGTGTTGAAGAGTCTCCTAAGGAAGATCTGGGATGTTGTGAGGGGACTGAAGTTGAAAAATCTGAAAAAGGCTTAGAAGAAAGTAGTGAATGTGGATGTGGATGTGGTGGGGAATTCCCGGATCAATCCCTGATAAAAAATCCAGATAAACCTAAAAATATGGCAAGTCCCGATTTTTTTGAGTCATTCGAAAAATTTGCCCAAGCAATGGGCATCGTAAGTATTGGATATACCCAATTAACCCCGGAATTAATCAACACCGAAGAACCTGCTTATCCCAATGCCATTGTACTAACTCTGGAAATGGGTAAAGATATTATAAATACTCCTCCTGGCCCGGAGGCCCAAAAACTAAATGATGCGACCTATGCAAAACTGGGTAACATAACCTACGCACTCTCAGACTTTATCAGAGGCAATGGTTTCGCCACTCAGGTAGCCCATCCCTACGGAAGTATGGTGGGATTCTCCCAACTTGGTGAAAAAGCAGGCTTAGGATGGATCGGGCAAAGTGGTCTTCTAATAAGTCCTGAACTGGGTCCCCGGCAGAAAATATCGGCCATATTCACCAGTATAGAAAATTTACCCCTGAAAACTGATGAAAACCATTCCTGGATATCTGATTACTGTGAAAAATGTGGTAAATGCATTAAAGCCTGCCCTGAAAAGGCACTGATTGCAAGTGAAACATGCTGCGGTGGAAAAACAATCGAATTCATACAAAAACGTTGTATCGGTTGCAGTCAGGGATGTACCTACTGTATAGAAGACTGCCCATTTGATGAAAAGGGATACCAACATGTTAAAGACAAATTCGATAAAATGAATGCAAAATTAGCTGGAAAAAAATCAAGATCATGTTGTTAGACCCTAGAAGCGATAACTGAACATTACTATACGAGTTAACGAAAGTGCGGAAGGAGATAATATGAGTGAGAAGAAGGTAGCCTTAGCAGCCTGCAGTGGAATGAGTCCCTATGGCTTAGTTACCCGTGTAACATCAGCAGACACAGTTGCAGAAACTGATAACACCATATCCATCTGTATGGGTGCCACATCTGCTGATAGGGAAGGATTTAGGAATTTAATTAAAAAATATCCCATCATAGCCATCAGTGGATGTGACGGGGACTGTACTCTTAAAATATTGGAACAAAAAGGAGTTAAACCTGCTAAAAACATTAATGTCATGGAAGAACTCAACAAAGCTGGTTTAAGGCCCACGGACGTGTGTAGGTTGGATGAAAACGGGGAGCGCTGCGTTAAACACATGAAAGAAAAAATAAAAAAAGAACTAAAAGAGTTTGAATAAAATTAAACTCTTTATTCCTCTAAAGTAGTAATAAAAGTAACCTAAAATAGGTGGAATAGTGATGTCAATTAAAAAAATCCAGGATATTCTCTCCTTCAATGAAATACAAAGGGAAAATCTTCTGGACATGCTAAAAATTGAAGCCAGGCTTATTACCCTCCAGGACCTTATGCAGGCCAGTTACTTCCTTATTGGTGATGCTCAGTACATCCAGGGAAGTTACCGTAAGGAATATATTAAAGCATACACCATGGCATTTATTAACCGTATTAAAGAGGTAAAAGAATGCCAACAATCTAATAATGAACCTTTAGATGTTCAAGAAGTTCATGATGCTGTGTCATTGCTTTTAGAGCAGGAAAAAGAGGTTGGGGGTGAAGATGGATTCGACCCAGCTTTTTTTCAGATTTATAAGATTATTTCCATCTACACCACTTTCATACTGGAGGAACCAGTGCATCCAGTGGGTACACCCTTCCCTGGAGGTTTAACCGTAAAATACGACGGTGAAAACTACCTTTGCCCTGTAAAGGAAAGGCAAAAAGATAACCCTGGGGCGGTTTGCGGGTTCTGTGTCGCGGAACAGGATCCGGAAACCATCTAAAAAATTTAATTTTTAAGAGAACATTTGAACGATTCAAATTAAAAAAAGACTATTCCAACAAAAAACTATTCCATCATAAGACTATTCTCTCATAAGATTATTCCAGAGTAAAAGTAAATAAACATTTACTTCCTTAAAAAAGAGAAATTAGGTGATTCCAGGCTTGTCTTTTATGATTCATTCATTTTTACATTCATGTTGCCAGATTCAATGGCCTCTTCAAAGGCATCTCGATGAAGTCCCGATGCCATTTCTTTTTTACATTCTTCATCTGTGAAAAGCCTCATTTTTGATGCTCTACAGGGATAATGTTGTAGTTTAAGTCCGGCTTCCGTTGGGAGATTTTCTAGATCTAATTTTTTACCCATATAATTTTCTTTAATGAAATCAGCTACAAAAGTGGTGGATCCGCAGGGAGAGGATCTTAAAACCACTATGTCCTTTAGATTTTCTCCATCCAATTTTAGAACTACTTTAGGCTTCCCTATATCTGATACGAACTTATCATAAATTGGGTTACCATTTTCTTCAAGTTCACACATTATATAAGGGCATATAACATTATTATATGATTCTAACTGGTTTTTAAAACCATCACCCCTCCAGGCCGCTACAATTATCCAGTCAACTTTATCCACGAATCGTTCCACAAGTTCCAAAGTAAGATCCGGGTGGGTTGTGTAGGTTATTAGTATATTCGAACCTTCAATAAGTTTAACATCTTCTCCAGGTATTTCAATATCATCCATAAACATGGAAGTAGGTTGTTCCAGTTCAACGAAAACTGTGTTGAATTCTTTTTTTATGGTATCGTAGGCCCGGTCACCGTAGGGACCGTCAGTTACTATTACAACTTTTAACATTCACTTCACCTCAAATGTTTCTTTGATCCAATCCTTAATCTCATCCCTAATTCTCCTAAAAGCACAAGTCTTCTCAGAGTCAGTTCCATCAACTGCCACCGGGTCTTCAAAAGATTCATGGATATAACTATTCCCTCCAGGGAAAAAGGGACATGTTTCTCCTTCCCCTCCACAAACTGTTACCACATAATCAAATTCCATACCCTCAAATTCCTGGAGGCTTTTTGATCGTTGATGGGATATATCCACACCCAACTCTGCCAAAACTTTCACTGCATAGGGGTTCACGTCGGTCGGATTATTCCCTGCACTACGTACTTCATAATATTCTCCGTGTAGTGATTTCAGAAGACCCTCAGCCATTTGTGACCGTGCCGAGTTATGGTTGCAGATGAATAGAACGGTACTTTTATTTTGCACTGTCATGGGTATCTACCCCTAAATAAGATATCCATATATTTAAATATATCATTTAATAAAGAATGCTTTATGAAATCATGCCAAATTGGTGATGGAGAAAGACCAAATCAACAGCAGCTGGAAAGGCTGGAAGAGATTACCTCCCAAATTCCTACTGATGATGTATTATATGAAAATGCAGATGCAATAAAGGCTATTGCTGATCCAACTCGACTTAAAATACTTCATTTACTGAAACATGGCGAATTATGTGTTTGTGAAATAATCATGGCCATGGAAAAACCACAACCAACAGTATCTCACCATTTAAACATCCTGAAAAAGGCGGGATTTTTAAAATGGCGTAAGGAAGGAGTTTGGGTACATTACAGCATGTCCAATCCAAAAATTACTGACATGCTGGATGAATTACTCGAAAACAGATAAAAAGGGAGTAATCTCATGAAAGATGATGTTCCCGGCCAGATCACCAACCAAATATGTGATACACCTAAACTGGGGTTTCTGGATCGATTTTTAACACTGTGGATTTTCTTAGCCATGGTGCTGGGTGTTGCTCTGGGAGTATTCTTACCCTCCTTTAAGGGTCTGGTAAACTATTTCCAGGTGGGAACCACCAGTATACCCATAGCTATTGGCCTAATACTAATGATGTATCCCCCTCTGGCCAGGGTTCGCTATGAAGAGTTGCCCGATGTCTTCCGGGACTGGAAAGTATTGGGTCTTGCCATGTTCCAGAACTGGGTAGTGGCACCTCTACTGATGTTTGCACTGGCAGTCATATTTTTATCAGGCTATCCTGAATACATGGTAGGACTGATCCTTATTGGAATAGCCCCATGTATAGCTATGGTATTGGTCTGGAATCAGCTGGCCCAGGGTAACAGTGAATACGCAGCCAGTTTAGTGGCTTTTAACAGCATATTCCAGGTTTTATTCTACAGTGTCTATGCCTGGTTCTTCATCACCATCGTACCACCCTTTCTGGGAATACAGGGTGCTGCGGTTGATGTGAGTATTCTGGAAATAGCACAAAGTGTTTTCATCTACCTGGGGATACCCTTCATTGCCGGATTTTTCACCAGGTTCTTCCTAATCAGAATCAAGGGAAAAGAATGGTATCAGGAGAAATTCATTCCAAAAATAAGCCCCATAACTCTAATAGCTCTTTTATTCACCATTATAGTCATGTTCAGCTTAAAAGGAGATTACATAGTACAAATCCCATTTGATGTGGTTATCATAGCCATCCCATTACTGGTGTACTTTGTGGTGATGTTTTTTATCACTTTTTTCCTGGGATACAAGCTGGGGGCAGATTACACCAGAACCACAGCCATATCATTCACTGCAGCAAGCAACAACTTTGAACTGGCCATAGCCGTGGCCATAGCCGTATTTGGAATTGGATCTGGAGTGGCATTTGCCACAGTAATCGGCCCACTAATAGAGGTTCCTATCCTAATAAGTCTGGTTAATGTTGCCCTAATTTTCCAGAAACGTTATTTTAAGGAATCTTAACTTATTAGAGAAATATGTTCAAGAAAAATAATTTTTTATTAACCTAAAAATGCCGGAATAGTCAGGAGAAACATCAACTAAATCTATACTTCATGGGGATAAAAATGCAAATTGGCTTCATATTAACTAAAAGTCCTTCTGAGCAGGGATTTCAAACATTTATGGATTTTGCACAATTACACGTAGGTAATGATAATATCTCCCTTTACTTGGTAGGTAATGGAGTTTATAGTGCAAGTAAAAATTGCCAAAATCCTGATCTTGAGAGTATTTTTAAAAATTCAAAGGTCTATGTGTATGATAACGATATTAAAGCCCGGGGAATTGAAGGACAAATAAAAGATGGAATAAATGTGTTTGAACAGTATGATTATCTGGTCAGGGATGTTATGGAAAATTTTGATCAGGTGGTAAGCTTTTAAACACCTCAGGGCTTTAAACAATTCAGTGCCTTTTTAACATTTTAGGGCCCTTTTAAACACTTTACGCTTTAAACAATTAGATTCTGAAGATGGTGGAACTAATGGACATTCCAAAGGAAAATTCACAGAATAACAAAACAATGGTCATCGTGTTATTGGATGGTCCTTATATTTCACAATACGTAAATATTGGATGTGAAATGGCCGAAGCTGCTCTAAATCTAGGTTATGGTGTTAAAATATTTCTATACATGGATGGGGTGCATAACCTTCAAAAAGATCAAAATCCCCGTGATTTCCACAATATTTCCTATTTATTCCAGGGTTTGATAAAAAAGGGCTGTGAAATTAAAGCCTGCATTAGATGTGCTGTTTCCAGAGGATACCAGGACCAGTCCCAGTTTTTAGATGGTGTGGAAATAACCAGTGTCTATGATCTTGCAGAGTGGATGCTGGGAGATAGTAAAATCATAACCCTGGGAGGATAACATGAATTCCGCACTCATTATCATAGATAAAGCTCCATATGGGTATGAAAATGCACTGAGCGGGATTTATATTGCCATAGCCAGCTTGGATAAAGGAATCCAGGCTGATATACTACTAATGGGTGATGGGGTCTATGCTGCACTTAAAGACCAATCCTCAGAAAAAACTATTGGATACCCTTCGGTGGGTGAATTATCATATTCTATTTTCCCTGAAGGTAATTTATTCGTACATTTAGATTCTCTAAACCAACGGGGAATCGAATATGATGATTTGGTCGAAATAGCAGAACTAATTGATGATAAAACCCTTTACAATCTTTCAAAGTCAAAAAATCATATAATGAAAATTTAAGAGGCAAATAGAATGGAAATGAAAGAACTAAAATTTGATATTTTCCAAGAAGGGCCCCTGGTTAAAAGTGTTTCCATAACCAAGATAATGCCCTGCATGGCTGAAGAAGGAAGAGTTAAACTGGCAATGCAACTTGATTCAACACTGGATCAGGTAATGCCCACATTTGCAAGTAAATTTCCTCCAGGAAATGTGAATTACATCCCCCACAAAAAAATCCTAACCCTAAACACTCACCAAAGGGTGATATCATTTTTCCCATCAGGAAGGATCATGATGATGAACACCAGGGACCCGGAAGAGGGAATTGAAATAATTACCGAGTTCATGGAAAAAATAAACCAATGCTACCTGGAATGTGAGAGTGGAAATGGTGGAGAAGATCTAACGGAAAAACTATCAAAGATAGGGCCACTGGATCTTTACAATTGCCTGCCCCAGACCAACTGCGAAGAGTGCGGAACTGCCACCTGCATGGCATTTTCCATGAAACTTCTCTCGGGAGACAGCACCCTAGACCAGTGCAAACCACTCCGAAAGGGGGAAAACAGTGAAAAATTGAATTCTTTACAGGAACTCCTGGGAGATCAACTAATGAAAAGCCTGGGATGGTCCGGGAACTATTGATAAAATATTAAATTTTTTTGAAGATTGTTAAGTTTATCTAACTCCTGAGTTTATCTCCTTCCAAATTACAGTAGTCTAAAAAGAGAGTCAAAGGCATGCTAAACAAAGTCAAAAATTTGATTATTCCTGGTCAAACCACTAAAAATAAGCTTTTAACCGTACTTCGTGAAGATGCCCGAAGGCTGAATCTTTTGGATATGTTACGATGCAGTCTTCATATCCAACAGGCAGCCGAATGCATACATACCAGTTACAAGAATGAATACATAAAAGCCGAAACCGCGTTCATGATTCGTATTAGGGAGGTTAAAGATGATAACCTCAGTTACACTGGTCAAGTGGATGTGGAAGAACTGAGAACTGCCATTGACATCCTTTCTGAACAGGAAAAAATGGGAGAAAACATTGAAGAAGCAGACCCCGCTTTTTTCAGGATATACTCCATCATATCCCTATACACTACTTTCATTAGGGACGAACCCATCCATCAAGTGGGAACCCTTTTCCCTGGGGGGTTCACGGTTAAAAAAGAGGGGGATAAATATACTTGCCCGGTTAAAGATAACAACGATAATAATCCCTTAGCAGTGTGCCCTTTTTGTATTGCCGAGCAGGATGAAGAAGTTTAGTATCTTAACTAAAATCTCCCCAGTTTATTTTTTGAAAAGATTATTCTTAAACCATTCCACAGAATCTTCCAGTGACTCTTTAATCGGCCGAGGATTGTAACCTAAATCCTCCCGGGCTTTTAAATTACTTATATCACAGTTACTTACCAGGACCTCCGCGGAATAACTGGTGAAAAGTGGCTTTTTGGCCGGGTTACGGTAATATAATGGAGCTAGTTTACCGGCAGCAATAGCCACCCAATGGGGGAATTTTAGCCAGGGACGCTTCACCCCGGTGATTTCTTCCAGCTCGTCCATTAATTCCTGCACTGTAATCTTTTCCCCGGACAAGATGTAACTTTCACCTACCTTTCCCCTATTACAGGCTAAAATAAGCCCTTCTGCCACGTCTCTCACATCCACAAAGTCATAAGCCCCGTCAATGTATGCCCTTAAATCCCCATTCATATAATTCAGGATTAATTGACCCATCTGGGATACATTGTAGTCGCAGGGACCTATTATTCCACTGGGACAGACTATCACCCCATCCAGACCTTTTTTCACACCTTTAAGGATTTCCAGTGATGCTTGGGCTTTGGTGCGATCATACCCTCCTCTCGAGTATTCTGGTCGGTAATGGCATTTTTCATCAATCTGAGTCCCATGTGGGGGTTCCATTAGGGCGTGAACTGAGCTGGTGTAAATTAAACGATTAACATCATTTTCAAGGCAGGCTTCCACCACATTCCGGGTTCCCTCTACGTTCACGCGGTAGAGAAGTTCATCCTGACCAGGCATAATGGAGATAATCCCCGCCAGATGGAATGCTACGTCTATATCATCAAATGCGGATAAAATGGAATCATAATCAGTTATATCTCCAGACACATTCTCAAAATCCATTCCAGAGATAGCTCTGGTGTCATCTCCTGGAAGGGTTAAAACTCTAACATCCAAACCACGATTAATCAGTTTCTTCACCAGAACATTTCCAAGGTGTCCAGTGGCGCCAGTAACCAGAATCATGCCCAACCAACCCCTTAATTTAAATTCATTTATTAATCTGCAAAACAATCTTAATGAATTTATTTAATTAGCAGTGGAGGTGCGGCTAATCTTGGGGGTAGAGTCAAATGCAATTTACTGGGGAAGATTATTAGTTAATTTATAAAAATAAACTTTTAAACAGAATTAATCTAAAATATGCAATGATTTATTTATTAAATTAGACTGGGATTTAAGAGGTTATTTGGTGAATCTTTTCATTACTTCACGGGCTGACTTGGTTTTTACCAGTATAGAAACCTTCATACCCTTTTTTAGGACTATGTCTGGTTTGGGAATGGTTATATCTCCATTTTCATAAACTGCCACGATTATAAAGTCTTCGGTAGGACTAATATCCCCCACTCTCTTGCCTACTACCTTTTCATTTTCCAGGTTAAAATCAAGAAGTTCTGCATCACCCTTCCCCATCACTACCAGGTCCGCTATTTTAGGGCGAATAATCAGTTTTTCCAGGTAACTGGCCGCTGTGATTTCCGGGCTGATAACCGAGTCAATACCGACTTTTCGGAATGCCTCGGCATGGCTGGGTTCACTTACCCTGGCAATGATTTTAGGAAGTTCAAACTCCCTCACCAGGATACATGCCAGGAGGTTGGCCTCATCATTCCCTGTTGCGGCCACAAAGACATCTGCACTAGCCACGTTAGCCTCTTCCAGGGTTTTGGTGTCAGTACCATTTCCACAGATCACCAGTGCGTCCAGTTCTGCTGCGGCATTGGTGCACAAATTTCCATCATTTTCAATCAGAGTAACATCATGACCATCAGCAATTAAGAAAGAAGCCAGGTTCAGTCCGACTCTCCCACCACCCATTACAACCACGTACATCTTGAAACACCTTTTAAGTAGCAATCAACATAATAATGACTATATTATTCTTAATAATCACCCTAAAAATTTCTGTATTTTTTAAAATGATTGTGTACCATATGAGAATTAGTTACCATCTATAAATAATTATACAGTTATGGAGTAAGTTCTCTTGAATCCCTTAACCAAAGTGTTGGACAGGACTTAAAGATAGACCCTACATCCCATATAAGTTTTCCGACAAACAGTAAAACCTTTTTTTTAAGATTTTTCATAATATGGGAACACTACTTGCTTAACTGAGATTATTGGGTAATTAACTGAATAATCCAGAGTTTATCTTAAATTTAAATGGGGCAAATTAAATTTTTAAATAATAGGGTGATTTTTTTTTAAATAGGGTTCTTATTTTTGATTGGATAAACTATTTTTCCTAGTTTAAGTCCCTAAAAAAATAGATTTTATTAGAAAATAAGTAAGGAAATATATAAGTAAAATAAAAAAGTTGGAGTTGTTTTAAACTGCCCCGTGGGGTTGGTGTTGTTTTTTCAACACTATGGTGCTGTCTGCCGAGTTTTTAAGGGCGATACTGAAACCAGGTTCGGCTCCAATCACCAGGGTTTCTTTTCCATTTTCTTTGGCAATGTTGACAAGTGGTAAAAAGTCAGTGTTCCGGGTCATCAGTGCCACGACGTCGACGTTGGGGTTGTGAATGGCTTCAAATGCTTCAACTGCCATTTGAACATCTATGTCTCCAGCTACAATAATGGGGGATAAACCCTGGTTAACAATGGCTTCGATAAGTTTATCTGAGGCGTACTGGTTTAGGAAAACCTTTCCCACCTTTATTTTCCCATAATCTGCTAGTATTTCTTGTACTACATCCAGGTCGAAGTCAAATTCCTTTCGTAGCATGTTAGGTCCATCAATTAATAAAGCAACACTTTTAACATGGGATTCTCCCATTCGGGGAATATATTCTTTAAATTTTTCGAGGTTACGCATTTTTCCTCCTGGTTCCATTTCAAGATAAACACGAGCCAGGTGTTTTAATATAATTTATAACGTTATTAATAATTTATTATAGTTCTTATCATTATTCTTAAATGTTTGTTTTCTAAGCTTTTTAAAGCATCATGACTTTTAATTCATATTTTTTTAGTCATACCGATTCTTGATGTGGTCCTTTTAATTCTTTTGGAATTAATTAAGAACTAGTCTATTTTATTTAATCCCAATAATAAATAGCTATGCCCAAATTACACCCAAATATCTGGTAAATCAAGAGAAGTTTAAGCAGCCCTAAATATCTCTATTTATCTTTGGGAATACTTAGTGGGGTAATTATTTGTAAATCTGGATTTTAGTATAAAAAAGATTAAAAAAAGATTTATTGAAATATTTATTTCATTTTAATAACTGGGAACTGTACTTCAGTTAAAAGTTCACTTTCAGGAACTTCTTCAGGGTTGTTGAGGTACACTTCAGTCACTGGCCCCACAATATCGTAACCATTTTCAACTGCATAATCAACCACTGCATGTATGACTGGTCCTACTTCTGTATATGGTCCTTTATGCATAGCAGCCAGGACAGTGTGTTCAGGGATTTCTTTAATGCCGATCTTCCCTTCCGCTACTGCATCTCCCTTGAATGAAAAACCAATCTCGTATCGCAAGTCTTCCTCAGCAACATCTTCCGGGCTGTTGTAGTAGGTCCCATAAACCCTACCCGTCATTTCAAGGTTTTTTTCCGTAACCCATTGACCTACTTCCTGTATGTATTCGGGAATCCGATTATAACTTCCACTGTATGGAATATAGGCCACTTTGGCTTCTTCAATCCTTTTTTCTATTACTTCCATGGTTCCACCCTATCTTCAACTTTGTTTTCCATTTGTTAATATTTTATTGATATTTTTCGCTGACCAACTTTTTCCCGAAACCTTTATATATGAACTCCGCCTACTATTCATAACTTTTATAAAATACTGAAAGTTATAAAAATAATAAAAGTTTTTCAGGTGTAAGAATGAATGAAGTACTAAAAACAATAAAAAACAGAAGAAGCGTCCGTAAATATCGGGATGAACAAATCAAGGATGAAGAACTGGAAAAAATTTTAGAGTCTGCCATATATGCCCCTAATGGTAGTAATAGTCAGTCCTGGCATTTTACCGTTATACAGAATAAAGATTTGATAAAACAAATCAATGATGGTGCCAAGGAAGTGATGAAAGGGATGGACATCCCCTGGATTGCCAATATGGGGAAATCAGAGGAATTTAACATATTCCACCATGCACCTACAGTAATAGTTGTTTCCGCTAAAAAGGAGGCCCTTACTCCAGTAGAAGATTGTTCCGCAGCAACACAGAACATGCTACTGGCAGCAGAGAGCGTGGATATCGGATCCTGCTGGATAGGATTTACCAAATTCTACTTCCTTAACCAGGAAAACATGAAAAAATTCAACATACCTGAGGGTAATGAAGTTCAATCTGGAGTAGCACTTGGCTATAAGGTTAATGAAAACCCAAAAGCCCCGACAAGAAACAGAAACGTGTTCAATTACTTCAGATGATTAAAAACCTAAAATAACTGGAAATGATAGTTATGGTGAAAATTGAAGATTCCCCTAAAGAAGAATTTAAAAAAGCAGTATATAACAGCTTTAGAGCATTAGGAATTGATGATTTCCCTTCAAAATTGATGTCAGTACTTCAAAGTGAGCCCAAAGAGATATCGCTAGGTGAACTATCCCAGATGACTGGTTACAGTCTTTCCGCCTTGAGCACCACTCTTAAGGCCATGGAAGAAAACAACATGGTGAAAAGGTTTAAAAAACCAAAATCACGGAAAGTCTACGTATACATGGATAAAGACCTGGTCACGCTCTACACTGAGCTCCAGAAAAAACGTTATAACCAGTCATTGCTTCCTTTTTTTCAAATACTGCCTAGAATAATTCAGAAATACAAGGATAATGAAGAGTTTAAAAGCGAAATTGAGATGTTGGAAGACTTTGGGGAACAGTTAAAATTTTTGGATGAACAAAGCCGTAAATTTATCGGGGAACTAGAAAAATGGAGAGATATCAGGGGAAAATAATTAAAAAGAGGTTATAAAATGAATGAAAATTTGGATAAAGGGCTAAAGGGGAGTTCTGATTGTACTCCGTTAAGTTCCCTGTACTGTAATTTGAAGTTAAGGATAACTGGTGATCTTAAAAGTAAAGAATTGGAAAATCTTTATAACTGTAATTTATGCAATCAATGTCATCTTGCAGGGGTAAACCAAGGTGCAAGGGAGATGAGTGTGAAAAAAGACATCATAGCCGGGCATGTTGCTGAAATTAAAGAAAACATTAGTAAATCCGGGAATTCATACGGAATTCAACCGGACAAAAGGGATCACTGGGCTTCAAATACAGAAACTCTTCTCTTTAAAGGATGTACGCCCACTTATAAAGCTCCAGAGATTCTCATGGCTGCAGAAAATCTTCTGAAAGCTGAAAAAATAGAATACAGTAAATGGAATGATGAAACCTGCTGTGGTAACATACTGTTCAATATGGGTGATGTAAATGCCGGTGAAGAAGTAGTAAGAAGAAATATCGATAAATTTAAACAAAAAGGAGTTAAAAGAATCATAACCTTGTGCCCGGGATGTTATAATGCATTTAACAAATATTACCGTGGTAATAATGGATTCAACCCGGATATAATCTTGCTTGCTGATTTAATCGGTGAAATCACCATTGAAGGTGATGGATTAACCATCCAGGATCCCTGCCACGCACGGGAAAAGGGGCGAGTGGTGAGAAGTATCCTACCTAATTCTGGGAATAAATCCAACAGTCCCTGTTGTGGTGCTGGGGCAGGGGTATTAGCTCATAACCCGGAAATGGCAACCAGTAAAGCCCTTAAAGCTTTTGAAGATAATAAAATTACGGTGACGTATTGTCCCTTCTGTTATCTTAATCTGTCCCGGGTAAAACCCGAAAAAGTAAAGGACCTCTACATGTTAATAGATGAAAACAGAAGTTTAAATCCTGAAATCACCCCCTATTAATGAAATTAGTGAGAATTTTCAGTATTTGGAATTAATTAGAAGTTCTATTTGAATAATTCATAAAATAGCTGCTTTACTTACTAGATAAGTTAGTCAGAAAAATATGGGGTTAAAGGGGTTATTATTCGGGTTTATGGGGTATGTGAGTCATATCATTCATATAAAACCCCATAATTATATCTTAAATGAAAAAAACTATATTTTTATGACAAGTTATTCTGATTCAATAAATAATTGGGTGACCACCAGTCGTATTGAAACACTGGTAGATGGTATATTTGCCATTGCCATGACCCTTCTGGTCTTAAGTATAGGTGTTCCCGATGTATCTTCGGTATTAAATGAAGCCGCTTTACAACAGCAACTGTGGGATTTATGGCCCAAACTGTTAAGTTATGCCCTTAGTTTCTGGATACTGGCCGGCTTCTGGAGGGTTAATCACCAACAATTTTTCTTCATTAAACGTTCCAACACTACTTTGATTACCATTAACGTTTTTTGGTTGCTTTTCATAGCAATGGTTCCATTTTCCACCGAGATAATTGGGGAATTTGGTAATTACTTTACAGCCAGTGTAATATTCCAGTTGAACCTGTTCTTTGCCGGTGTCCTGTATTGTGTCAACTGGATTTATGCAGTACGAAAAGGATTAGTTGATGAAGATCTGGATGAATCATCAACGAAGCTAATCACCAGAACAACTATGATTTTCCCGGTATTAGCAATAGTGGCCCTTTGTTTGTCTTATTATTTATTTGCCTGGGCTAACCTGGTGTATCTAGCCAATCCGCTCATAAAAAAGCTTATCCAGTAACAAACACCTACCTATTTCCAATTGAAGATTTTTTTTATTCAATTGGTTTCATTTTTTTGGGCACTGTTGAAAATTATTTTTTAATCACTGGAAACTGGATTTCAGTTAATAGTTCACTTTCAGGAACCTCATCGGGGCTGTTCAGATAACTTTCCAGGGGTGGACCTGCAATCTGGTATCCCTCATTCTGAGCATGTTCAACCAGGGCCATGTAAACTGAGGCTGCCTCACCATAGGGTCCTTTGAATATGGTGGAAACCACCTGATGTTCAGGAACTGTTTTTATCTGGATATCCCCTTCACCTTCCAATTCACCAACAAAAGCAGCCCCCACTTCCCAATCCAGTTCTTCTTCAGGAAACTCCATGGGATTGTTATAATACATACCGTAGACTGGGATCTGTATCTCCACCTTCTGGGTCATAAGCCACCCCACTACCTTTCCCAGAGTTTCAGGTATCTGCATATAACTACCTTTCGTGCGTATAAATGCCATCTTCTGCTGGGGAATTTTTTTTATCTCAATTTCCATGATTACACTTCCAGTACTTCTTTGATTAAATGTACATAGCTATATAAATGAATTTTTTCCAAGAGTTTGAAAAGTATTATGAATGACCCTCCCTTACTGGGCTGTGTTAGGGGTGGGATGAAGCTATATATGGGGATGGGTTATGGGTAACTGGATGTTGAAATTAGTAGTTACACATTCTACAATTTGGAACATACATATCCAATTAGATTCTCTCCCCCAACTTCCACATAATCAATTGAAAATCCAGATTTCACTAACAAACCCTCCATAATCCAGTCGTAAGTGCTGAACTCATCCCGGATATGAGTAACGGTTTCACAGGCCATGGATTCACCAGCAAGATCTTTCATATCCTTTATCATTCCTTCAAGGACCTTTTGATGGTCCTGAACTTTGAAAGAGAATACCACATCAAAAAGATATAGTTTACTTCCGGGTTTTAGAATCTCCGCCATTTTAAGGAGTGCCACTGATTTCCAGAAATCTGGTAAATGGTGCAATGCTAATACCGAGATGATTTTATCCACTTCACAAGACGGGTCCTGATTGTAAGTTAAAAAACTGGCATGATGTGTTTCAATATTGATTATATTTCTTTTTTTAGCCTTTTCATTGAGAATTTCCAGCATCTCCGCTGATAAATCAACGCCGATAACCTTCTGACAATACTTCGCCAGATTCAACGTAATTCCCCCGGTTCCACAACCAAACTCCAGGACTGTGTCTCCGGGTTTAATATTCAACCGATGAACTATCCCTTTTGCTTCCTCTTGAAAATTACGGAACTGGTGTTGATTATCGTATTCCCTGACTATTTCAGGATTTGAATAATCCACTCCAGATTGTTTTTCATTGTAATACCATTCTGGATTCATTTTTTATATTACCTCACACAATCAGTCTAAAAACGGAATAAAATACATTTTTGCCACTTTTTTCTTCTTAAGATCCTTATCCTAGAGCATTCCATTATTATATTATTATAAGATTAATTACTTTAACACCAATATATGAACCGGCATCAGTTAACCCGGGATCTCACTTTATAGACTATTTTAAAATTAATGGTAAAACCAATGAGTGAGTGATTGGTTTCAGTTATGCTATTTAGTTATATCCAATAAAATCATTTATAATGAAAACTATAGGAATAAATCATTTATAATGGAAATTATAGGATTAACTCAATTATGGTGAAATATTTAACTCGAATCAGGGATTTTTATGAGCTCTTTAAATTTTGAGAATCTAAAAGCATTAGCAGAGAGATTTGTGTCTCAACTGTTACAGAATAATTATGATAAGGCTGCCAGTCAGTTTGATGACCAGATGAAAACTGCTTTTCCGGAATCTGAGTTAAAAAAGTCATGGCAACGTGTAACTATACCCGCAGGTGATTTAATTCAGATGGGTGTGTTGCAAACTGCTGAAATGGAAGGCCATCGGATTGTTAGTGTCAGATGTCAGTTTGAATTGGCTGCTATTGATGTACAATTGGTGTTTAATAGTCAGGGCCAAATTAGTGGATTGAGTTTAATACCCTCAAAGACTGAGTACCATCCACCGGCATATGTAGATACTTCCACTTTCACAGAGGTGGAAGTGACTATTGGGAAGGGTAAATGGGCAGTGCCAGGTACCCTTACAATCCCCAATAGTTCTTATGATAATACTGAACCGTTTCCAGGTGTGGTGTTGGTTCATGGTTCCGGTCCCAATGATCGGGATGAAAGTATTGGCCCCAACAAAATATTCCGTGATCTGGCATGGGGTTTGGCTTCAAAAGGAATTGCAGTGCTAAGGTACGATAAACGAACTCTTAAACATGCTTCAGAGTTCACAGAGAGTCTGGTTTTGAAGATGACCGTCAAAGAAGAAGTCATTGAAGATGCACTGCTGGCAGTAAACTTAATGCGCGGGGCACCTCAAATCGATTCAAAAAATGTTTTCTTGTTGGGTCACAGTTTAGGTGCTTCTGTTGCCCCTCGTATCGGTGAACAGGATCCTGAACTTGCCGGGCTGATTATCATGGCCGGGATTATTCGACCACTTGAAGATACTATCTTAGAACAATTCACCTACCTTTACAGCCTGGCTGGATCTATGACTGATGAACAGAAGGCCACATTGGAATCTTTGAAGGTTAAAGTTGCCCGTGTCAAGGACCTCCAACCTTCGGCGGAAGTTCCATCTACAGAACTACCTTTAGGGATCTCAGCCACGTATTTCCTTGATTTACACAACCATCCCACTGAAGAAATCCTTAAAAAACTGTCCATGCCAATGTTGATTTTACAGGGCGGACGTGATTACCAGGTTTCACCCACCAATGACTTTGAAATATGGAAAAAAGAATTGAAAACCCGTGATAATGTGTATTTAAAACTTTTCCCCAGTTTAAACCATCTATTCATTGAGGGAGAGGGTAAATCAACCCCACAGGAATACGGGGTGGAAGGTCATGTTAGTGAAGAAGTGATAGAAGTTATCAGTCAATGGTTAAAAAAGAGTTAGAACCAGATAGTTTCATCTAAACAATCTTTTTATCTCTTTTATTCTTTAGGGCAATGTTTAAAGATCTATAAAATGTTATACAAATCCCATATACCCAATGCATTAACATCCGTCAGATTCCTAGCTGGCCCCATCTTTTTTTACACATTTTTAAATAATTTATTCTCAGCATCACTATTTATACTAGTTTTTTCGGGTATTACGGATGTATTGGATGGTTATGTGGCTAGAAAGATGGGTACATCCTCTGATAAAGGGGCATATCTCGATGTGACTGCGGATTTTCTCCTGATTCTAATTTGTTTCTGGGCCTATACTATTAAGGGATGGTATGATCCCCTGATCCTGGGGTTAATCATCACCATGTTCATGCTTTTCGTGGCCACGTCAGGATTTGAAAAACCAGTTTACGATCCTTTGGGCAAATATCTGGGAGCTTATCTAATGTTAATGATATTAATCTCCCTCATATTCCCTGAAAGAGTTCTATGGCAATCATTACTCATTTTATTGATAATAATCTGTTTAACATCTGTCCTGACTCGTTTGTTCTTCTTTATGCGCAGATCAGATGGTTTATAAACGCTAGATCAACTTTTATAAACTCTTTAAGTTTACAAACTTAAACCGCGCTGAACTTTTTACTAGATTAATGAAGAAAGTATCAAGGGGAACATGACATGCAATACTATATCTGCGGAGAAGTGGCTGATCATGGCTGATTCCAATCCTTTTTTCCAGTAAAGCCATCCAAATATTATTGCACCAATTCCATTTAGTACTATGGCTCTGGCAATTACCAATGGAGTGATGGCTGTTATTGATCCAGTTATAGGTAGATGTCCAACTCCGAAGAGAATTGCAGTTATTATAATGGCTAACCAAATTCCTACTGTGGTGGGCTTCCCCTCTGGGGTTTTTTTAATTTTGTAGAATACCCAGACTATTACCGTCATTACAAATAGCCTGAATAATATTTCCTCCCCAATACCACCATAGAAAGATGCTAAGAAACTCTTCCAAATTGGCACTGTTAACTCTGCACCCTGGAGAATGCTGGATGCTGATGTGAAGAGAAAGCTAAATAAAATGATTAAGATACCGGCAAGAACCCCCAATCCTACAGAAATACCTAAAATTGATTTCAGATAAGTTACTACTTCTTTCCCTTCTAGCCAACCCTCCAATATTGGCATTTTGAACCCAACACGTTTATATAGAATTAAACCAACCAGGATGGCAATTGCAAACAGAATTGTGCTTTGGATTAACTGCGCGATTAGAACAACCGGGGTGAAAACACTGGCTAATGCCGGGCTGAGGGCCAGGGCATATGGAAGGACCAGTAGACTGGCAATAATACTTGCCACAAAGAGAATCAAAAATAACTTCCAATTAATGTTTAATTTCATATTTATCACCTATTAAATACTCAATTCCTATGTTAATTAACTTATTAAACGAATTTTAGGAGGCTAACCGTTTTATGTTATTAATTAAGTTAAATAAAATTTTATCATCTTTAATTTTTTAATAGATCTACCAGACCACGCGACCAGCTACGTATACCATCCCAGTCACGGTAATCATGGCGTTTAGTCGGATCTAATCCTTTTTCTTTCAAATCTTTTTTAATAAATCTCTGGGTGAAGTTAAAGATGATTCCATGTTTGGCATCAGGATCGTACACACTACCAAAAAGTCCGGTTGCCACTGGTTGGTTTATCAGGTTCTTGGCAGCCACTTCGTCCAAGTATTTCTCCTGGCCTTCGACCCTACTATCTTCTTCATTGGCCGCACCACAACTAACAAATAGGGCAACCTTTTTCTTTGCAAGGTTGGACTTATTATTTTGAAGGAATTTAAGGGATCCTTTAGTCCATTTACCCATCTTTATCCCACTTCCCACTATCACCAGGTCGTAAGGGGTGGCATCACAGTCTTCAATACGACGGGAGTCTACTAAATCAACTTCAACTCCTTCTTCTGTGATAACACGGGCTATTTCTTCTGCTATTTCTGCAGCAGTGCCATATCGACTTCCGTACACAACTAATGCTTTCATTGAAAATCAACTCCTTATTTTTTAGCTTCCCTGTACAATTCACTGGATGTTTTTTCCAGTTTACCCATTATTTCAAATAAATTTTTTATATCAATATCTTCCAGTCCCTGGAATAATGAGACAATGGATTTAGTATCTTCGGATGTTCTCTTATCCCAGTATTCAAAACATTCGGCAGTGACCTTTAAACGGTGAATACGTTTATTTTCAGGGTCTCGTTCTATTTTCAAAAATCCTCTAGCTTCCAGACGTGTAGCCAGTTGTTTGACGTTCTGGTGAGTGGTGCTCATGGCATCCGCCACTTCTTGCATGGAAGGGGGATTTTGGAAGGCATTGGCCATCACGATCATCATTAACCATTGTTTAGTGGTTATCTGGTCATCAGCAAGATCTTTGTTGATTATATATCCCCATCTTTGCTGAACAAGGAATAAGACTATTAAGATGTATTTTTCCATCTCCAACCTTTCCGAATTGTATTCTTCCTTAATTTCATTTGAATCCTTCATTATTTTACCCGTATGGTTTCTATATCACCTTTATGGACTTCAACATATTTATTTCCATTCACGGAGCCTTTTATCTGAGAGTAAAAAGCTACTGAAATTATTATTCCCAGCACCGTGACAATTATAAAGAACATAGCCTGTCCTAATTCAATATTAACGCCATTTTGGGCCATGAAATAGATCATGGAAAGTATTGCAGTTCCCAGTAGTGATACTTTTATCAAGAATATGGAGGCAAGTGCATATCCCCATTCTTTACCTTTAAATAGTAGTACTCCGGTAAGTACTGACGCAGGGACAACAACTCCTAAATCTAAAGCTTGAATTACCAGTGTGGTGTAAGTTTCAAGTGTAGGTGGTGCAATACCCGTTATTAATGAATCAATAATCATTTTAAGCCACATTCCAGCGAGCATTAAACCAATAATTACCAGGAATGCTGCGGCAATTTTATTGATAACTCCGGGGTAGAAACTTTTCTGGATACTTTTCGTGTCTAGAGATAATAGTTCTCCCAGGAGGGTGTACAGTGATATGGAAAATATGGCCACATAAACCAGGAATAGTTGATTATAGGCTGTAAGGAAAGCCATTGACGCATATGAATACAGGAAGTAAAATATGATCCCCATCCAAATCAAGCGTCCCTTGAGTGAATCTTTTTTGATTAAATATAATGTACCAATTAACAGTGGAATACAGATTACCAGTGTAACTAAATCCTGGCCCATCATCTGAGCTGTGCCAGAAATTGTGTCATGCTGATAGAGTCCTTTCCAAAATAATCCTGCTAAGGTTGCTATTCCTGCCAGAATGGCAATAGCAATTGAGTTTGTATATATTATTTTTTTGTTCATTCTTTTCAACCCCAATAGGTAATATATTACATGTTTAGGTAATATATTACCTAAAGAGTTGGACTTACTATATAAACTTTGTGGTGATACCAAAATAACATAAATTCAAAAAACATAATAATAATTAACAGGGCAGGGGGTTGATTAAATTGAAAAATTCACATTACCACCATGAAATGGGACACGAAAAGAAATCAGATGACCATAACCATGACGGGGATAGGCATGATCATCATCACATGATTGCTGATTATAAGAGACGTTTCTGGGTTTGTCTTATTCTGACAGTTCCCATACTAATTTTATCACCTCATATCCAGCACATCTTTGGAGTGCACGATATCCTGATGTTTACAGGTGATGTTTACTTACTCTTCGTCCTATCATCAGTGGTATACTTTTACGGGGGCTACCCCTTCTTTCAGGGAATTTACAATGAACTTAAGGTGAAAAATCCAGGAATGATGACTCTGGTGGCCGTGGCTATCACCACTGCTTACCTATACAGCAGTGCAGTGGTCTTCGGACTTAAGGGTGAATTATTCTTCTGGGAACTGGCCACCCTTATCGATATCATGCTCCTGGGGCACTGGTTAGAGATGAGGTCAGTGATGGGTGCCTCCCGTGCCCTGGAGGAACTGGTGAAACTGCTGCCCGGTCATGCCCATAAGTTAATGCCTGATGGGGAGACCATGGATGTTCCCCTGGAGGATCTGTCAGTGGGTGACAAGGTACTAATCCGACCGGGAGAAAAAATCCCTGTAGATGGTGAAATAATTCATGGTGAAACTAGTATCGATGAATCCATGCTTACCGGCGAATCAAACCCTGTTTACAGAATTCAAGGACAAAGTGTAATTGGTGGTTCTATCAACGGTGATGGGGCTATCCAAGTTGAAATCCAGAAAACGGGAGAGGACTCTTTCCTATCCCAGGTGATAAAGCTAGTGGGAGAAGCTCAAAAAAGCAGGTCACAAACCCAGAACCTGGCGGATCGTTTTGCCATGTGGCTGACTGTAATCGCCCTCACTTGTGGTTTCATAACCCTAGTGGCGTGGCTGGTATTAACTGGCCAGGATCTGGCCTTCTCCCTGGAAAGGGCAGTGACAGTAATGGTCACCACCTGCCCCCATGCTCTGGGCCTGGCCATACCCCTGGTTGTTGCGGTTTCAACTGCCCTAGCCGCTGGAAACGGACTTTTAATTCGTAACAGAACATCCTTTGAGAATGCCCGGAACATAGATGCGGTGATTTTTGATAAAACAGGTACTTTAACCCAGGGTAAGTTTGGGGTGACAGATATAATACCCCTTGATGATGAAATTGATGCTGAAGAAGTTCTAAAGTACGCCGCATCACTTGAATCCTATTCTGAACATCCCATTGCCCGGGGGTTAGCTAAAGAAGTTGATGAACACTATCCTGTTGAAAAATTCCAGGCCATTCCTGGTAAAGGGGTTAAAGGAATCATCCACGGCCGTAAGGTGGAGGTGGTTAGTCCCGGCCACCTTAAAGAAAGGGGATTTACCATGGATACTGAAGAGCTTGAAAAACTATCTCATAAGGGTAAAACCGTAGTTCTGGTACTGGTTGATGGAGTGCTTGCCATGGCCGTGGCTCTGGCAGATATCATCCGGCCGGAATCAAAGGAAACAATCCACGGTCTTAAAAATATGGGTATTAAATGTATCATGATCACCGGGGATAAGAAAGAAGTTGCTGAATGGGTTTCCAGCGAGCTGGGACTGGACCAGTACTTTGCAGAAGTCCTGCCATCCCAAAAGGCAGGGGGGGTTAAAAAAATACAGGATGAAGGCTTCACAGTGGCCATGACTGGTGACGGGATTAACGACGCTCCAGCCCTGGCTCAGGCTGATGTGGGAATTGCCATTGGTGCGGGGACTGATGTGGCCATAGAAACTGCAGATATTATCCTGGTCCGGAGCAACCCCCGGGATGTCCTTAAAATAATCCAGTTAGCCCGTTCTACCTACCGAAAAATGGTGGAAAACCTGGCCTGGGGTGCAGGATACAACATTTTTGCCATACCCCTAGCAGCAGGAGTTCTATCGGCCTATGGGATCATACTAACCCCTGCGATGGGTGCAGTATTAATGTCCGCCAGTACTATAATCGTTGCGGTTAATTCCCGGTTTTTGAGGATGGGAAGATAGATTTTCTAATATTTTTTCCCTGGAAAATTATCTTTCCCTTCAATCTCAGAGTAATAAGTCCTGTTTAAATATGTGGGTATATTTTCCCGGGTAAAAGATCACTTAGTTATATTTCTGGGCGGGATATCATTTACCTATGAAAAATCAATAAATTTGTGAATTATGGCATTATTTTCTTCAACATATAAAAAATTGAACAATTACCGTGGGGATTATTCTTAAACATTTTAATTTCATTTTCTTCAGATTCCAGGGCCTGCTGGACCTGGGGATTATCAATATATTTTTCCTGTAAATACTTAATGTGTTTTTCATAGGGTTGGTAAAAATTTAACCACCATAACCGGTGATCTACCAAAAAACAATCTAATAATTCATATCCGCACTTTTCAATTGCAACTAACTTCTGGTGGTGATCCTGAAAAGGATCATGAACCACCATAAACCCATTATCTTTAATTAAATGCCTCCAATCTTCCAAACCCTTCTGGAAACCAATGGCAAAGATTGATCCTTCCGACCAGATAATATCAAAAGTTTCATCAAGAAAATCCAGATCAAACAATGAAAGATTCATGGTTTTAACCCGATCTTCCAACCTGTTATCTTTGATTTTCTCATCAAGGAGATCAAGTGCATCCTGATCTATATCAGTGGCCAGTATTTCCCCATTACTTATCCGGGCAAGTTCCATGGTGGGAACTCCAGTACCACACCCCACGTCAAGTATTGTGGGGTTATCCATTCTAGGGAGGGCGTAAAAAGCTTTACAGGTGTATTTATTTAAATTCTGGCGGAATTGATCCTTTTTTATTATTTTCAATGTTTCAAGATTCATTCTCCACCCCCTGATTGCTGGTAAGGTATTTAATCCTTTATTACAATGGTTCCGGCAACCATGTCTCCAATTCTCTGTTTTTTATCAGATTTTACACTAACTATCAAACCTAATAAACCCGGTAAGATGAATGGAATCATATCTGCAACCAGGAAGAGATTCCTTAAAATACTCTGCCGGTAACTAATGGATTTTTGAGTATCTTCACCCACAACTTTCAAACCCATGGCAAGTTTACCTATGGTTTTACCATTTTTTTCCATTAAAACCAGGTAAATAAAAATTATTATGCTGGTTATGATTAGCCAGGTTCCCGAAATTAATTCCGGCCTGAATATATCGGCACTGGGAACGGTGAGGGTTACAAAAATCATAATTACCAGAAAAACCCCGGATAGGATCATCATCAGAGCCATATCAATTAGAAAAGCCACCAGCTTTCGGGGAGTGGAAGCATACTCTCTGGCTATTGGTTCCCCACAGTTCATACAGTAAAATGAAATACCCGGATTGATGGTTTGACAGTTAACACACTGGATTTCAGGCATTTTTCGATTAATTTCATTTATTCTATTCTGGGTTTTAAATATCAATGATAATTTATCACTTTTTTTCCAGAATACAACGGCCAAAAGGATGAATGGTAAGACGAAGTAGGGAACACCTGCAGATGGTTCAATCCCGGCGGTTAACAGGGATGGCAAGTCACCAACGAAATCCACACCATTTACCAGGGTAGTTACAAAGATATTATTGGCAATATGGGCCCCAATTACAGTTTCCAGGCCGTTTTCTCCCAGGGTGATGATTCCCAGAACCATTCCAAAGATGAACATGTTAAATACTGCAGCCAGTCCAGTGGCAAAGTTTTCACCATTCCAAAAATGTCCAGTGGCAAAAATTACCGAGGTGATGAAAAGGGGGATGAATGGTTTCCGGGTTAAGAGTCCTATTCCCTGCATTAAATATCCTCGGAAAAATATCTCTTCAAAGGAGGCCTGTATGGAGAAAATAATCACACTAATGATTAGCAAGGTTAAAAATGGCAGATCAAAGGATAACTTAACCGATGAGGGGTTGAGGATCACATCCACCAGAATGGCAGCCCCCATGATGATAGACCATAGTCCAGCTCCTTTCAACATCCTCATCCAGTTAAACCGGGATACAGTGTTAATCAGGTTTATAATCGCTTTATGATGGATAAAACGGGAAAAACAATAGAATATTAAAAAAGACAGGGTGTAATATATCCCGAGAATTACAATGAAAAGCAGGGGATTTATCTCTTCGGTAACTTTATCAGGATTCATGTCCATGTCTGTGGGATGGCTGAGGAGTATAAATGGGATTAACACCATTAAAATAAGTATAAATGGCCCTATCCAGGTTGCTATGCTGGTTAAGAGATATCTCCACCAGTTATTTTTTCCCTGATGGGCATTGTCCAGAAAGGTTATTCGATCCATTTTATCCTAAACCAAAATCAATAATACAATCAATCAAAGTAATGGTTTCAAATGGCTTATATTTAATTTGTTCCCATCTAAGGGATTTTAATACTGTATTATGCAAATTAAATACACTGCATGTATTATTTATTCATTGTATTATTAATTTGCTTTCCATGGCCTTTTAGTTTAATTATTTAAAAGGGTTATCTTGATCACTTGGATTCATTTTAGATAAAAATAATCGGGAAATTTTTAAATATTTCATAAAAAAATCACTTAAATTTTTAATTTAAGCGCCGGGACTGGGATTTGAACCCAGGGTGAGCATCGCTCATAGGATTTCGAATCCTACGCCTTACCTGACTAGACTATCCCGGCATTATATTGAATTGGATTCAATCATTATAATGGTTTATGTTTGATGGGTCTAGGAAACATTTATATATACAATTGAACACCCATTCATATGAACATATTTTAGATTGTTTATTATTCCCAAGTTCAATGAATCAACAGTAAATGGAGAAATAACAATGTCCAAAGAAGATCATCAAAATCAGCAATGTAACTCAGGAAACGATTCATCCGATAACACCTGCACCTGCTGCGGGGGTGACCCCTTTGAGGAAAAACAGGCCCAGTGGAAAAACAAACCCCTGGCCATTATCCTCACGTCAGCAGTGATCTTCACAGTTGGTATCATCCTTGAAAAATTCATGAACCAGGGACTCCTTGCCGAATTAGCGTTCCTGGCCGTGGTGGCCGTTGCCGGGTTTGAAATAATTAAAGGAGCACTTTATGGATTGTCAAAGCTCCGTTTCAACATGAATCTGCTTATAACCATTGCTGCAGCAGGGGCATTTTTGATTGGTCACGGTGAAGAGGGTGCCGCAGTGATGTTTCTCTTTTACGTGGCTGAGTTTCTAGAGGACTATGCCAGTGAAAGAGCACAGAAATCCATGGCAGCCCTCATTAAACTGGCACCTGAAACTGCACATGTCATTAGAAATGGTCAAGAAATTGAAATTCATACCCACGCCGTGGACCTGGATGAAATGGTGGTCATCCGTCCCGGTGACAAGGTGCCTCTGGATGGCTTGGTGATCCGTGGAATATCAGCAGTGGATCAATCCCCCATAACTGGGGAAAGCATGCCAGTAACCAAAATAGAAGGTGATGAAGTTTTCGCAGGCACCATCAACACCGAAGGCTACCTGGAGATCAGAGTAAGTCGGAAATCAGATGAAACTATCATATCTCGAATAATAGAACTGGTACGTCAATCTAAAGACAAAAAATCCAGGACAGAATCATTCATTGACCGGTTTGCAACCTATTACACTCCCACAGTCATAATACTCGCTATATTAGTAGCCATACTCCCTCCATTCATCATGGGAATGTCCTATGGGGACTGGTTTTACCGGGCCCTGGTTTTGCTGGTGGTATCCTGCCCATGTGCCCTGGCAATATCTACCCCGGTTTCCATGGTCTCCGGGATAACCTCTGCCACCAGAAATGGTGTTCTCATCAAGGGAGGAGAATACGTGGAAGAAATGAAGAATGTGAAGGTAATGGTCTTTGATAAAACCGGAACATTAACTGAAGGCAGACTGGCAGTGGCTGACATCATCAACTTCAATAATAGTTCTAAAGATGAAATTCTAACTATTGCTGCTTCTCTGGAATCCCACTCCAAACACCCCCTGGCCAAAGCCATACTCCAAAGGGCAAAAGATAACGGTTTAAAGTTGGAAGAGGTCCATGACTTTAAATCAATTACAGGCACAGGTTTAAAGGGTAAAATCAATGGCAATATATTCCACGTGGGAAATAAAAGCCTTTTTGAAAATTCAATCTTTTTAAGTGATCATAAATCTCTGGATGAAAATATTCGGGGAATTAATGGGGAATATGAAACAGAAGGCAAAACTACCATCCTGGTTGGAAATGAAACCGAAATTATTGGTTTAATTGTTTTGGTTGATCGGATCAGGGATAATGCTAAAAAAACAGTTGACTACCTTAAAAACAATGGTATCAGAACTGTTATGTTAACAGGAGACAATAAGGGCACCGCTACCAGAGTAGCATCCCATTTAGGATTGGATGAATATTACCACAGTCTTCTACCCGATGATAAGGTACAAAAAATTGATGAACTGGTAAAATCCCATGAACACGTGGCCATGGTAGGTGATGGGGTTAATGATGCACCGGCCCTGGCAAGAGCCAACATAGGAATTGCCATGGGTGCCGCTGGTTCAGATGTGGCCATCGAAAGTGCCGATATTGCTCTGATGCATGATGATCTATCCAAACTGGAATATCTACTAAAACTCAGCCGGAAGACAATGGGAGTGGTGCAGCAGAATGTGGCATTATCCATTCTAGTGAAAAGTTCCTTCGCCTTATTTGCAGTTCTTGGATTTGTAACCCTGTGGATGGCAGTGGGTATCGGAGATATGGGCCTCAGCCTGGCAGTTATCCTTAACGCCATTAGGATTGGGAGTGGGGAGATTCAATGAATTTTTCACTCCTTTATTCAACACCCCTATTCCATTTTTAACTTTGGCATTAACTGGGCTTTTTTAGGATTAATTATACATTTTAGGGATTAATTATACCTTACTTGCCCTGATGAAATCCTGGAGTTTATCTTTGGCCTTTCCTTTCTCAACAATTTCCCGGGCTATTCGGGTTCCTTCCTTCAAATCCGATGCTTTACCTCCTATAAAGATGATTGCACCGGCATTTGCTAAGCAGATATCCATCCGGGCTTTTTCCGCGGGGCTGGTATTTTTTCCTTCCAGCACATCCTCGGCAATTTTAAGGTTTTCCTCTAAAGTATCCCTGGCCCTGATCTGTTTTTTATCAGCTACTTCCAGTCCAAAATCTTCAGGATACAAATCGGATACTGTTATTTCGCCGTCTTCCAGGATGGCGGCATGGGTCTTTCCAATAATTGATATTTCATCCAGTGCCGGGTTTCCCTCCCCGTCAAAACCATGCACCACCATGGCCCGTTTAACTCCTAAATTTTTAAGGACATTGGCCACCACTTCCACATATCCCGGATCAAAAACACCCATAAGATGGATATCTGCATTTGCAGGGGATGATAATGGTCCTAAAATGTTGAAAACTGTTCTTATACCCAATTTTCTACGTACGGGCATTACATGTTTCATTGCGGGGTGAAAGTTGGGGGCAAACATGAATCCCATTCCTGATTTTTCCAGACAGGACTCTACACTGGAGGCATCACCATTGATATTTACACCCATTGCCTCTAAAATATCAGCACCACCACATGTACTGCTTATAGCCCTATTCCCGTGTTTGGCTATGGGTAAACCGGCGGCTGCTGCGATAATTGTGGCAATAGTACTTACATTGAAGGTTTTGAAACTATCCCCTCCAGTACCGCAGGTGTCCACCAGGGCATCATCTAAACTAGGGGTGACCTTGATGGAAACTTCACGCATGGCCCTTACAAAACCGGTAATCTCGGCAGCATCCTCACCTTTAGTGGCTAGTGCAGCTAAAAATGCAGCCATATCCACATCATTAGCAGTACCACTAACCATTTCCATCATACAATTGTAAGCTTCCCCTTCACTAAGATTCTGCCTGGAAGCCACCTTATTCAAACATTCTGAAATCATTTATTCACAACCATTAATGCAGATAATCCTTTATCATGGGCTTATTTCTTGGTTGCTTCCTTAAGCTCACGGCAGAATTTTCCGATTTTTTCTTTCATAGCCTGCTTGTCCTCTAGGTTTGCAGTGATTATGTCCAGTATGGCACTGGCCACAATGGCACCATCCGCTCCGGCTTTGATCACGTTGGCCACGTGTTCTGGTTTGGAAATACCAAAACCAACACTTAAAGGCAGATCAGTGTGGTTTCTAACCCTCTCAATAAGTTCCACCGTGCTTACCTGGAGGTTGCCCCGTGCACCGGTAACTCCCATCACAGCCACCACGTACAGGAATCCTTCACACAACCTGGAAATCTTCTCTAGTCTCTCATTAGAAGTGGTCTGGGCGGCCATGAAGATCTGCTGAACTCCATACTTTTTAGATGCTGTAACCGCATATTGAGCTTCTTCTGGAGGTAAATCTGCAGCTAAAACAGCATTAACACCACTTTCAAGTGCAGTTTCGTAGAACTGGTCAATTCCCATCTGGTAGATCAGGTTATAGTAAACCAGTAGGCCAATGGGTATGGGAGTGAACTCCCTGATCCTTTTAATAAATTCAAATCCCCTTTTTGTGGTCATACCTGAATTAAGGGCCCTTAAATCAGCTTCCTGAACAGTAGGGCCGTCAGCAACTGGATCACTAAATGCGAATCCGATTTCCAGGGCATCAGCACCATTTTCCACGAAGGTTTTCACAATTTCCAGGGATGTTTCAAAATCCGGGTCTCCGGCTACAATAAAGGGGATGAATGCTCCTTCATTTTTTCTTTTAACTCGTTTAAACATTTCCTGATAACTTTCAACCTTTATTTCTTGGGTACTCATACCTCCACCCCCATTTCCCGGGCAACCAGAAACATATCCTTATCTCCCCGCCCGGAAAGGTTAACCACAATGGTTTTACCTTTATTTTCTGGCATCTTAGCATACTTCACAGCATAAGCAACTGCATGTGAGCTTTCCAGTGCCGGGATAATACCCTCGTATCTGGATAGTAATTCGAAGCCCTGGAGGGCTTCTTCATTGTTTATGGCCACATATCTGGCCCTTCCAGTGGTCTGGAGATAGGCATGTTCTGGTCCCACTCCAGGGTAATCCAGTCCTGCTGAGACTGAATGGGCTTCGTTGATTTGCCCATCATCGTTTTGAAGTACGAATGAGAATGAACCATGCAGTATTCCCTCGGTACCCTTACAGAGGGTGGCACCAGTTCTATCTGTTTCCACTCCATCTCCCCCGCCTTCAACACCGATAAGTTCCACTTCCTCATCATCCATGAATCCTGAAAATATTCCCATGGAATTACTACCTCCTCCAACACAGGCGATAACTGCATCGGGAAGTTTACCCTCCTTTTGGAGGATTTCTTCCTTGGCTTCTCTTCCAATCACACTCTGGAAGTGTTTGACCATGGTGGGGTAAGGATGGGGGCCCATGGTGGAACCTATAAGGTAGTGGGTGTTTTCCACACTGGACACCCAGTCCCGGAATGCATCGTTTATAGCATCTTTAAGGGTACGGGATCCGGTTTCAACAGGTAAAACATGGGCTCCGGAAAGTTCCATTCTGAAAACATTTAATTTCTGTCTTTCCACATCCTCTGATCCCATGTATACATCCACTGAGATTCCCAGGAGGGATCCGATCACTGCTGTGGCTATACCATGCTGACCAGCACCAGTTTCAGCTATTATCCTGGTTTTACCCATGTATTTAGCTAGCAAACCTTGTCCAAGTGTGTTATTTATCTTATGGGCTCCGGTGTGGAGCATGTCTTCCCTTTTAAGGTATATTTTACATCCTAATTTTTCGGAAAGATTACGGGCATAGTACAGTGCAGTGGGTCGTCCGGCGAATTCTTTCAAATAGTAATCCAGCTCTTGATTGAATTTATCATCATCCTTGTATTTCAGGAATGCTTTTTCAAGTTCCTCTAAAGCAGGTATAAGGAGTTCTGGTACGAATATTCCTCCGTATTTACCAAATTTTCCATCAGTTATCATCAAATCACCTTAGTCATTCAAAAATTTTTATTTTGGACACGAATTAATTATTAATATCAATTTTAATGCAGTATTTAACAAATTAATTCCATTCATGCCTTCTAATATGTTTTAATTTTAATTAATTCATTTATTTTAGCGGTGTTTTTAATTCCAGGTTCATCTTCTACCTTGGAGTTGACATCCACATAGTCAAAGAATTCTTCCAGGATTTCAAAATTCTCTTCCATCCTTTTTTTATCCATTCCTCCAGCGAGAAATATTTTTAAATCAGGGTTGGTGTGTTTGGCAATTCTTGCCGCTTCAACTGCTATTTTAAGGGGGATTTGTTTCCCAGTTCCACCGGTTTTCCCCCTGATTTCGTAATCAAAAAGGAGACAATCACAGACCCTGGCAAAATCCTGAATTTCCCTAACTTTTTGATTTCCTATTTCTGTGGATAGTCCTAAAGCCCGAATAACCTTTAAATTCCCCTGATTACTAGTAGAGTTTTTATCTTCCCTTGCTGGCTGATAATGTTTTTTCAACTTGTTTATTTCATCAGCTGAGAGTGAGTGAAGCTGTATGTTCTTCAGACCTGTTTTTTCTATTCTTTTTATAGCATCCGCCATATTTTCCGGTTCAATTACAAGCACCGCCTTGTTTTTGTCCTTCATAGATGAGGTTAAATAGTTTATTTCTGGAATTTCAACCAGTCTTTTGGATCTTTTGATGTTTATAAATCCAATTAAATCCGCATCAACTTTTTCGCATGATAAAATGTCTTCTTTTCGACATATTCCGCAGATTTTAATGTTCATAGTTTTAACCTGTTCCATTATCTGCTGATCTTGGAATTTTTACCCGCAGATACTAGCTCTTTGACTTTTTCCAGGATATCGGGAGTTTGCATGATGCTGCTTCCCACCAAAATGGCGTCAACTCCCACTTCAGACAGGAAATTCACATCTTCGGGGCCTTGAACACCACTTTCAGATACCAGGGTGATATTAGATGGTACCAGGCTGGCCAGTTTCTCGGTTCTAGCCAGGTCAATCTTAAAATCATTAAAATCTCGATTGTTTATTCCTATTACCTCGGCTCCTGCTTTGATAGCATTATCTATTTCGTTATGATTTTTACATTCCACCAGGGCACCCAGGTCCAAGTAGTTGCATAGTTCAATTCCTTCTCTTAGATCTGGATATAAATCTGCCATTAAAAGAACAGCACTGGCACCATAGGCTCTTGCTTCATATATCTGGTAAGGATCCAGTATGAAATCCTTACGAAGTAGTGGAAGCCGGGTTATTCTGCAGGCCAGTTTCAGATTGTCAATATTGCTTTTGAAAAATGATTCCTCAGTTAACACACTAACTGCACTGGCTCCTCCTTCCTCAAAGAGGGGGACCACATCCCCTACAGTTAGCTGGCTGATTTCACCCAGAGTAGGGGATGCAGGCTTGTACTCCGAGATAATGGAAACATCATCTTCTTTATTCAGGGCTTTTCTAAAATCGGTGCGAAGTTTCACCCGTTTAATATTTTCTTTCAAATCAGCCAGGGGCTGGTATTTCTTCCTGATCTCCAGGACCCTCTTCCTTTCTGAAATTATATCAATGAATTTCATGAAACTTCCATCTCCAGGAAATTTTTCATGATCTTCCGACCATCACTGGTTCCAATGGACTCTGGATGGAATTGAAGACCAAATATGGGATAATCATGGTGTTTAATGGCCATTATCATCCCATCATCTGTTTCAGCCAGTATATCCACGGAGGGGGGTGTACTATCCCTTTTACAAACCAAGGAATGGTATCGTGCTGCCTGGAGAGGACTTTTAACCCCCTGGAACATGCCTGAATTTTGGTGATGGATCAGGGTTTTCTTCCCATGAACAGGTTCGGTATGGGTGATTTCACCACCAAATGCGGTGAAAATTCCCTGATGTCCTAGACAAACTCCTAGAACTGGAATATCCTGACCGATCTCCAGGATGGTGTCTCTGGAAACACCGAAATCCCGTTGGTTATTGGGGTTTCCAGGGCCGGGGGATATGATTATCTGTGAAGGTTTCATCTCTCGTATTTCTTCAACGGTTATTTCATCATTCCTAAAAACACGAATGTTGTTTTCAAATTCTCCCACTAGTTGATATAGGTTATAGGTGAAAGAATCGTAGTTATCAATTATCAGAATCATTTAGCTTCACCAGACATGTTCAGTGCACTTAAAAGTGCCTGGGCTTTGTTCTCACATTCAATGTACTCGTTGCTGGGAACTGAATCATGGACTATCCCTGCTCCAGCCTGTATTTTCCCACGGTCTCCGTCACAGACCAGGGTCCTTATGGTAATTGCAAAATCTGCATTCCCATTTAAAGAGAAATAACCCACTGCACCGGCGTAGGGTCCCCGGGGAATGCCTTCCAGCTGGTTTATTATTTCCATGGCCCTTATTTTAGGAGCCCCGCTAACTGTGCCCGCCGGGAAAATGGAGGCAAATGCATCCACTGCATTTTTATCATTCTGCAGTTTTCCCATAACCCGGGAGACAATGTGCTGCACATGGGAGAACTTTTTCACAGTCATATATTCAGGTACATGGACTGTGCCGAATTCGCTTACTTTTCCTATATCGTTACGGGCAAGGTCAACCAGCATCAGATGCTCGGCTTTTTCCTTCTCATCAGCCAGGAGTTCCCTTTCCAGTTTAAGGTCTTCTTCTGGATTCTGTCCTCGTTTCCGGGTTCCGGCTATGGGGTAGGTTTCAACATCCCTTCCCTCCACTCTCACCAGCATCTCCGGACTGGAACCAATAATCTCCCGCTCCCCCAATTTCAGATGATACATATAGGGGGAGGGGTTGATTTTGCGCAGTGTTTCATAAAAATAGAGTTTATTTCCCTTGATTTGGTATTCCCGGGCATTGGAGATGACACTCTGGAAGATTTCACCGGATTTTATTCTTTTTTTAGCATCCAGAACCATTTTTTCAAACTTATCCTGGGAAAAATGGTGTTTTTCTTCCTGGAAGGTGAGATCTTCCATTTCGAATTCTTCCCTTGCAAGTTCACGGATTTCTTCCACCCGGTTTTCGCCCAGTGTAATGTATTCACATTTGTTCTGCAGGCGGTCAAAGATCACTGCATCCAGGAAGAGTCCGAATTCATAATCTGGGAATGTGCCTTCCTGCACCGGTGCGGGTTCAAAGTACTTAACCGCTTCGTAGGAGACGTATCCTACCAATCCTCCCTGGAATCCTTTACTGTTACTGCCGTTACCAATGAGGCTTTTTATCTCCACAAAAGGATTGGGTGTTTCAATTTCATCAGTTGTGTTGTCCTTTTTTATTTCCAGAATTCCATTATGGGCTTTGAGGGTTGCTACCGGATCAAATCCCAGAACCGAGTACCTGGCCAGCCCGCTGTCACTTTCCATGGACTCCAGGAGAAAACTACTGGGGTATTTAGAGTATATCTTTTTAAATAAATCAAAAGGAGCGTCAAAGTCAATCTTAATCCTTTCAGCTTCCTTGTTTTTCAAGTTGTATTCGCCAAAAACATTCACTGCCTTGCATGTTATCACCATATTTAGTCACTGACACTCCTATACTTCATTGTACTATTTAAATCTTTATGGTACAAATATGTGCATAAAACTAATTATATGGGCACTGCCAAATGGAAGTACAGTGAATGGTACCCAAAGATGGAGTTAGAAATCCGATAAAAATTTTTAATTAAAAAGTATGGATTGGAATGAATATGACCAGGTGATTATTGCATGTGGGATCGTATTAAACATAAATTCGAGAAATTCCCGGCTAGAATGGGAGTGGCCCGTAAGATAGTTGAATTAGGACTACGAGTTGGTGAAAACGGGAAGATCTACTGTGGAGATGTGGAGGTCAGTGACGTGGCTCTGGCCAGAGGAACTGGTGTTGACCGCAGGTCCATTCGCTCCACAGTGGCGGTTATAATGGAAGATCCTGAACTGGCATCCATATTCGGGAACATATTCCCTGCCGGAGCCCTCTTAAAAAACGTGGCCAGTGATCTTGGCTTTGGAGTGGTGGAAATAGAAGCTCAAGCAGGTGCACCTGGGATCCTGGCCACAGCCACCCAATTAATAGCCCAGGAAAAGATCAGTATCCGGCAAGCCCATGCTGGAGATCCTGAACTGGAAGAAAACCCTAAACTAACCATAATCACCGAGAAACCAGTTAAAGGTGAAATGATCCAGGAATTTCTGGAAATACAGGGAGTTAAAAGAGTATCAATCTATTAAATTAATGAAGAATATAAATTTATTAAAATTAATTATTAAATTTATAAATTAATATAAATTTTTTAAAAATATTATTAAAATTAGAATTAGTATAAAAAAATTAGTATAAAAAAAGAATTATTCGCTGGAATTTAGGTAGATCGAACTTACATTACGTGATCATTCATTTCCAGGCTTTTCAGTATCTTCTTCCATGATCTTCAGGAGTTCATCCCATGCTTCCAATGATTCCTGAGCTTCCTGATCGGATAAAACCTCAATTGCATATCCAGAATGGACCAGAACGTAGCGACCAATATCAACATCGCTAACTAAATCAAGTTTAGCCTGCTGTCTTACTCCACCGAAGTCCACAGTAGCCACATTATCATTAATTTCCAGAATCTTAGCTGGTGCTGCTATACACACAATTTTCACCTTTTAAATTTATTAAAGAGTCAATTATTGGTTTTAATAATCATAATCCGGTATTTTATAGTCTAATTAATTTAACCAAGTAGTATTAAACTAAGCAGTTTTTAGATTACTCAGAATAGTTTTAGTTATTTTAATTAGATAATCATCACCATATAAATATCTTGGGGCCAACAAATTTATCGGATTATAAAGAAGGTTATCGGGGTTTAAAAGATGAAACTAGTGATTATTGGAGGAGGGCCAGCCGGCCGCAGCGCAGCAATGGAAGCAGGACAATTAGAAGCAGAAGTCACCCTGATTGAAAGGGAACATATCGGGGGGACCTGTCTCCATGAGGGGTGTATGGTGGTCTGCGGGCTCAATGACGTGGTACGCTTCCATGAAGATTCGAAAAATTATAAAAAAATGGGCATAATCCCCCAACAATACGGTATTGATTATTCCCAAGTTACAAAGGGGATAAAAAAAATCACCAGGAAGATCGAGGCTGTTTTAAAACATGAAACTAGACAATCCGGGGCGGAAATAGTGCTCGGTGAAGCAAAAATTAAGGAGGGTGAAGTGGAAGTCAATGGGGAGAGTTTTCCCTACGATAAACTCTTAATTGCCACTGGATCCCGACCAGCTATACCTCCTGTCCCTGGTGTTGAGCATGCTAAAACCTATAAAGATGTTCTGGACTTTGAGGAGGTTCCCGAAAAGTTCAACATAGTTGGAAGTGGGGTGATAGCCGCAGAATTCGCCGGTATATTCTCATCCCTGGGTAGTCAGGTTAAAATTCTATGCCGTAACCAGTTTTTAAGTCAACTTGATCCTGAAATCAAAAACTACGTGGCTGAACACCTCCTACGGGATGTTGAGATCCAGGAAAAAGTACAAGTGCAGGAAATAAGTCCGGAAGGGGCATCCACTTCCAATGGTCCAGTGGAGGGGGTTGTGTTCCTGGCCACAGGCATGACTCCCAACTCAGAAATAGCTCACCAGTTGGTCAAAATCGGATCTAAAGGTGAAATAGTAGTTAATGGGCAGATGAAAACCAGTAACCCCTCAATCTACGCTGCGGGGGATGTGGTGGGCACGGTGGGTAACACCCCGGTGGCCCGCATGGAAGGGGTGGTTGCTGCCAGAAATGCCTGTGGTATTGCAGCCACCATGGATTACCGGCTGATACCTCAATCATTAACCCTCTACTACCCAGTAAGCTTCCTTGACTCTGGAGTTCAAGGTTTAGAAAATGAATTTGACGTGCGTATACGTGGCTCAGCAGGCCCAGGGTCATTCTGGCAAGTTCTTGATGGTGAAACTGGATTCACCAAGCTATCATCAGACCTTGAAACTGGTGATGTGACCAGGGTTGCTTCAATCTCTCCCGCCTCCCGCACCAGCCTTCCTTATCTGGCCAAAATGATCAAAGATGGATACAAAACCACGGATTTTGATGATTTCATTGAAACTCATCCCTCAACTGACGCCATTTACAAATTATTACATTTCCTAGCAAAGTATGGCTGAAATACTCGCAAAATTATTCTTAGATAACTAATTTAATTAAAAAGAAGGTGTGATTAAAAAGGGAAGTAAAAATAAATTTAATTAAAGGAAGAAAATATAATAAAATAAATCGAAATTTACGGATTGATTGGTGATAAATATCGATTTATCACTGATTCATTCGATTTATAATTCATTGGCCCGATTTATTTATCTTCATCCCTTATTTTATCATATATCACGCGGGCTATGTTATCCGAAGCATTTAAAACATCTGCACTGTATTTATGTGCATTTCCCTTAAGTTCGTCCAGTTTATCAAAGGCGTCTATGGTGACTTGGGTGATATCCTCCAGATCACTTTCCAAGACTGCTCCCTTAAATATCTCTGCCAGGTTATGGTAGCGTCCATATTTAACCCCCAAAAGGGCGATTATAGGTAACTGGCAGGCAATAGCCTCCTGGATCATCATACCGTCATCAGTGAGCACGGCCAGATCCACCACCTTATAGAGATCCTGGATCCAGTCAATGTACTCCAGGTAGATGATATTATTTCCCATGAGATGTTCCCGGTATTCTTCTTCCAGTGGAGCTCCAACCACCAGAATATTAGCATTTATCCCACTTTTACCAAGCTCTGATGCGCCCAGTGCCATTTTTTCAAAGAGGGTGGAACCAGATGAGAAGAGAATAGTGGGGCGGGTTTCATCAAATTCTGGGGGTAATAATTCCAGGGCCCTTTCTTTATCTCCAACGATTATAGAGGGATCTACTGGTGAATAAGCTTTATGAATGTTCTTATCATTCAGTTCCATCTGAAAAAGGTTAGATTCTGGTAGAGCCACGGTGGTGGTTATCTTGGTGCATACCTTAGCATCTGTAGGGGTAATTAGAATGCCCACTGAGGGAGTACTGGCTATTTTAGCCCCTAAACATCCTACCACTGCTCCACCTCCAATTACACCTACCACAACTTGGGGATGTACCTTTTTGATCAATCTGGCGGCTTCCACAGCAGCCTTCGAAGTTTTAATCGCAGCTTTAGCCAGGGTTTTCTTGGTAGCAGCATGGCCTCCGGCCTGGGGGATGCTGGTTTTATACCAGGATAGGTTATTTTTTTGGAGCAATAAACCCGGTGCACTGTGATCCAATGCAAATTCACAGTCAACACCATACTTCTCAAGAGCCCGAGCAATGTTAAGGGCAGTGACTGCATCTCCACCTATTCCTCTTCCAGTAACTATAAATAGTGCCTTCATTTTTTAACCGTTCTTTATTATTCAAATTTAGGTTGTATCTGAAATATAGAATATGTCTATTGAATCTAATGAAATTGAATGTGTGTTCTTGAAAATCTAATTGTTTTTTAAGTTTTTTTTATGCTAATTTGGTTTTCTTTTTTTATGCTAATTTTGATTTCAAGTTAATTATGGTTTGATTGTCTCAAATATTAAAATCTGTTGGGATTAAATTCAGGGCTGAAAAAGTCCATACCCCATATGAAATCGTACATTCCAGTTATGGTTTCGATAAATTCTTCGTACTGATTCCATATGCAAATGGCAGTTTCAGATAGGGCAACGTCTCCAGATAGTTTGCAGAAAGCAATTAGCATCTCCTGCCTGTCCCGAACCACCAGTTTTATGTAGGGAACTGGGAAAAATTTAATCTCCACAGGCAATTCTTTCATAATTTCCATGGTGTTTACTTCCACCCCATCTACTTTACAAGTAGGTGCAGTAAGTATCCGAGTGTCAACCCCTCTTTTTAAGGTTTTCTGAAGGGCTTCTTTGAGTTGTGGAGGCTCCCCGGGGAACATGAGACCACCCATTATGAAAATGGATTCCTTGGCACGGGATATTATCTCCAGCTCCTTATTAACTATCTTATCCGGGCCATGCAGGATCCAGATGGGGGCTGGAACATTGGGGATCTGGCTTTCATAAAGCACATTCAACTCTGACTCCGCCCTCTCCATTTTCTTTTTAATATCATTTCTATTCTTCTTAAAAACTTCATGAGGAGGGATCACCGTGAAAGTTAAGGGTTTACCCTTACCTATTTCAACAAATCCCTTACTGCTCAGGCTTTTGAGAATATTGTAGATTCTGGATCGTGGCACCTGGGATGCTTGACTAATCTCGGTGGCAGTTCCGGATATAACTGAATTTAAGGCTACATAAGTTCTAGTTTCGTAATCTGTGAGTCCTAAAGTCTTTAATGCTTCTATTGTTTCTCTGCTCACTCCCATGGCAAGATCACCTACAAATTATCAATCTATTACAAATTATCAATCTACCACAATGTTCAATCTAATTACTCGGTAATACTCGGTAATGAATGATCATAAACTATGTTGTCTCATTTTATACTCATTTAGTTACAAAACATATAAAAGCTTGCTGATCACACAACAATAACTGGTGAAATAAACTTAAAATCAAGTGAAATATGTGACAGGGGCGAAACTAATGACCAAAGAAGATAAACCGGCTATAGAAACCATGGGGTTAACCAAAAGGTTTGGAAATTTCATTGCAGTGAATAATCTGGATTTGAAGGTGAAAAAAGGAGAGATTTATGGTCTTTTGGGCCCCAATGGTGCTGGTAAAACCACTCTCATTAAAATGTTGTGCAGCATCCTGAATCCCAGCGATGGGAGTGCCCGGGTTCTGGGGGAGCAGATACCTGATGGAAATATTGTATCTCACATCGGGTACATGCCCCAGGAAACTGGTGTTTACATGGGCCTCACTGTGGATCAGAACCTAAAGTTCTACGGCCGTGTTTTTAACCTGGATAAAAACGAAATAGAAAAAAGAAAAGATGAACTTTTGAAATTCGTAGCCCTGGAAGACTGGAAACATGAAATGGTGGAAAACCTCAGTGGAGGAATGAAACACCGGGTTTCCTTAGCCTGCACCCTCATACACCAACCCGAACTCCTGTTTCTGGACGAACCCACGGTAGGGGTGGATCCTGAGCTTCGAGTGTCATTCTGGGATTATTTCTACCAGTTACGCCAGAAGGGAGTAACCATACTCATAACCACCCACTACATGGATGAAGCCCGAAACTGTGACCGTATAGGATTCATGCAACACGGTAATCTCATAGCTGAAGATGCACCCTTAAAACTCCTTGAGGAGAGTGGGAAAGATTCACTGGAGGATGCTTTCCTGGTGTTCTCTCGTCGTGATGAAAATATGGTGAGGGGATAATAAAATGAAATTTTACCGTGTAATGGCGGTCAGCCGCCGTGTATTCCGCGATGTGGCCAATGACAAACGTAGCCTGGCCATGCTATTTTTGGCACCCATCTTTGCCATGTGCGTCTTTGGGATAGCCTTCAGTGGTGATGTGGAAGATGTGAATGTTATAATCGTCAACCAGGACCAGGGATACACCCCACCAATGGGAAACACCACCTACCTCTCACAAACCATAATCTCAAACCTGGATACTGGAGTTTTGAATATCCAGAATATGAATAATGTTGATGAAGCCCGCCAGAAAGTGACTGATGGCAGTGCATCAGCAGTGATCATATTCCCGGAAAACTTCACCCAAGATGCTATGATGGCCACTAAAAACCCATCATCAGGAACCACAGCGGAGATCATAATCCAGGGTGATGATACCATTACCAACATTAAAAATGCCATTTTAAAAACAGTTAGTGATGCCATTACCGATACCATGTCAGAGGAAGGAGTTAATCCAGCCCTTAAAATTACATCTGAACCAATTTACGGTCAGGATGCAGAATTCATTGACTTCTTTGTACCGGGGATCCTGGCCTTTGTGGTATACCTTCTCACCACCATACTAACCCTTATCACCTTCGTGGGGGAAAGGGCCAACGGAACCCTGGAAAGAGTCCTGGCCAGTCCCGTTACAGAGGGGGAAGTAGTGACAGGATACGCTATCACATTCGGAACACTGGGTATCCTGCAAGTGGCCCTACTACTGGTGATAGCCATCGCAGTCTTCAACATAATCGTGGTGGGAAACGTGCTACTAGCCTTCCTGGCAGTGGCTATCCTGGCAGTCACCTGCCAGGCACTGGGAATACTCCTCTCCAGCCTAGCTAAAAGGCCAGAACAGGCAATACAATTCTTCCCATTCGTGGTATTGCCTGCATTCCTCCTTTCAGGCGTATTCTGGCCATTACAGGCAATACCTGAATGGTTAAGGCCATTTTCTTATCTGGTGCCACCCACCTATGCAGTGGAAGCCTGCCGGGCAGTCATGCTCAAGGGATGGGGATTGGAGAAGATATGGCCTGATCTAGCCGCTCTGGTACTATTCGCCCTACTATTTTTAGGTCTGGCTGTATGGTCCTTGAAACGAGGTAAAAAATAACAAAACCTCTACTTCTTTTCTTTATAACCTCCAAAACCTTCACCTATTTTTCTTTATAACCTCCAAAACCTTCAACTTTTTCTTTAATCTCATTTTATTTTGTTTAAGAATTGGATGGTGGTGATCCTGACATGTAAAAATTTATATTAAGTTATCTGGGTGAGAAAAGATCACAAAACAGATAATTCTCATTTTAATCTAAAAAAATAAGGGAAAAGGGGATAATTATCCCCAAAATTGGTTTTTTCTTATTGGCGTTTTGCAGCGAATAATCCACCTAAAACCATTAACACAGCTAGTAAAAGCTGCGCTATTGGTATTCCAGTGCTTTGCATTCCTACGGTTTGGCCGTTGACCACTTCTCCGGGAACTGTCTGGGCATTTATAGTCACGGATTGGATGTTACTATCCAGGTTAGGGTCGTAAGTATCGGTGGTAAGGCTTGGTCTAAAGACAAAGGTTCCAGCACCCAGTACTTTAATTCTAACCCATGCAGTAGGGTCTCCAACCTCTACATCACCCAGTATCCAGGTTATAGTCCGGGTTACCGGGTCGTAGGTAGCTGTTCCCTGATCTACACTCACGTCCACGAACTCCATACCTTCAGGAATAGGCAAGGTAAATACCACATTACGGGCGGTGTCTGGTCCATTGTTACCCACATTAAAGGTGAGAGTTATGGTTTCACCCACATAGGGGTTGTTTTTACTGGCCCAACTGTTGATGTAGAGATCAGTTAGGGGTACGTAGATTGCAGTCCCATTACCGCTTGCAGTAGATGGGTATTCAGTGAATGTTGCGTTAGCTGTGTTTATTATCCCAGTTACATTACTAGCCATGATTGCGTCCACTCCGGCTATGAATGTCCGGACAACATCCGGCGCTCCATAGTTGAGGTTGAATGCAGACCAGGTTATGGTTCTACTTAACGCATCGTAGGTTCCACTGTCACTGGCTGATACAAAGTCAAGACCCAGGGGTAACAAATCAGTTATAATCACGTTAGTGGCGTTATCGGGTCCTGCATTGTGTACAGTGATGGTGAAAGTTACTTCATCCCCTACATTGGCTTCATGGTCTGTTGTGTTGTCAGTTTTGGTGATGGATATTATTGCCGCGGGATCCACATTCAAAGTAGCACTCCGGTCAAATTCATCCTGAGGATAGGTGCTCTGAATGAGTGTTGAGGTGTTGTTGAAGAATCCAGTACCATTTACCAGGACTAATATGTCTAGGTAGACACCTCCCATGGAGGTAGTTAGGCTGCCTATGTTCCATAATCCAGTGGTGTGGTCGTATGATCCTGCAGTGGTTGTGTGTGACTGGTAAACCAGACCTGTTGGAAGTAGATCGGTTACGTTCACATCAGTGGCTGTGTCTGGACCTGAATTCTGCACTGTGATTATGAAGTGAATCATATCTCCATAGTTAGGATGGTTATCAGACACTGATTTAGTGAAATCTAAAACTGCCCGTGGTTCTACGTTCTGATTAACGGTTACAGTTTGATCATCCACGGTTACAGTGAATGTTGCCATTCCCGAAGACGTTGGTGAATATGTAGTAGAGGCCTGTCCATCGATAGTGTACTGTGGTGTGTCAATGGTTCCCTGGGTTGCAGTGAAATCAGCCTGAACATCATCAGGTATATTTCCTCCAACCGGGTTTCCGTCACTGTTCTGGGTAAGGTCACCTATGAATTGTACTGGTATGCCATTGTAGATTTGGCTGGGTACAATCAGGCGTAATATTATCCATGGATCAGCGTTTACTTCACTGGACACACGTCCAGCAAGTAATGGGCTGCTACCTTCAAAGTTAGTGCCCCACCAGTTGTTTGCTGCGTTAACACTAACTCCATTACTTGCAATATCTGGTAAAGTGTTGTTCAGGATACGGTTATAGTTTATAGATGATGTAACTGCAGTTGCTGCATAAATAGCACCACCCTCGCCATTGTTTCCAGAATTACCTGGATTCCCATTGATACCACCATCTCCTGACCCTTTTAAACCTCCGGTTCCTCCGTTACCAGGAGTGCCGATCTGGTTATCAGTCAGGTTGTTACTGGTAACGCTTAAGTAAGTTCCACTATGATATATTCCAGCCCCAAAGCCGGATACTCCGCCGTTTCCGCCGTTTCCGCCGTTTCCAGAAGAAACAGTGAGTGGCCATGAACTCCAGCGGTCACTACCCTTTCCGCCGTTTCCACCAGTACCACCGTTTCCACTTCGGTTGGATGTTACTGTAGATTCAGTGATGAGTAGATAGTTGGTGTTGAAAATACCTCCACCGTTTCCACCGTCACCGCCCTGGCCACCGTTTCCACCAGTATATGGTACGAGTCCCAGTTCACCGGAATTACCACCGTTTCCACCGTTTCCACCTTCCCCGGCTTCATTGTCGGAGATTTCTGTGCCGTAAATTTCCAAGTGGTTGGTGTTGTAGATTGCTCCACCAGAACCACCAACACCTCCATTGTGTCCGGTGTAGCCATTACTAAATAATCCATCACTTCCATCAGCTCCACTACCACCATTACCCGCGGTGTTTTCGTTGATCTCAGAGTCGGTTATGGTTGTAGTTCCGGTGTTGTAGATTGCTCCACCGTTTCCACCAGTTCCACCGGTACCTCCAATGATTACTTGGTAACCACCGGCGCCAGCATCACCTGCGAAGTTGTTGTGGATCAGGCTATCGGTTAGGGTCATGGTTGCGGTGTTGTAGATTGCTCCACCATTACCACCATTACCACCATCACCTAATATCACACCGTCTCCACCGTTACCGGCACGGTTGCCATAGAATTCACTACCAGCTATGGTAAGGGTTCCAGTACTGTAAATAGCACCACCATGGCCTCCGTTGAAACCATTGGAATGCAGAACTGCCCATCCATCAGAACCATCCCCGGCACGGTTGTTGTAGATCTCACAGTCGGTTATGGTTGTAGTTCCGGTGTTGTAGATTGCCCCACCATTACCACCAATACCTCCGTAATCCCAGGCACCACCGTCACCGGCCTGGTTATTCCTAAGGACACAGTCTGTAAGGTAAAGTGTACCATCGTTGTAGATTGCTCCACCATTGTATCCGTCAGGGTGTAGTGTGGTTCCATCAGATGCATGACCATTTTCGAAGGTGATGTTGTAGAAGTACACGGTGTAACCTGGTGCAATGTAGATCAGTCTATTATTAGAACCTTGAATAGTTGCAATTCCTCCATTGGCCACGGTGAATCTAAGGTTTTTGGCGATTGTAAAGTCGGTTAGGGTGAATATTCCATTTTCTTCCAGCTCAATGGTATACATCTGTGTACTGGTACCAGTTGCGGCGTTGTTATAGGCCTGCTGGATTGTAGCATAGGAACCTACCAGATTCATATTCTCATCGTAAAGTTTGGGATCAGGTAACGTTTGAGAATTATTGGTTGAGTTGTTCACTGTTGGTTCCACACCGGTTGTTCCGCCTGTTGCGTCATCTGCTGCTGAAACAGCCCCTGCAATAGTCAGCGAAAATACAAGAACAAACAAAACCAAAATTATTTTCTTCTGCAAGGTCCTCACCCCCTCTTTTTTAGTATGCTTAGCATTAAAATTATTTTTGTGCACGTTTTCACCTCCCTCATGCTTGTTGCAATGCTAGAAATCAATGACGTAATACTTGTTCTTATAAAGGTAGATCAATTTATCATACCTTGTAAAATTGTTTTTAAAAGTCATTATTGTCTTTAGTGTTCATTAATATTTAAATAATTTTTCAAATTTTTTTGTGAATTATTCTTTTAAACTAAAATCAATAGGGTGAAATGTCAACATTCGAGTTAAGGTACTCTGTATTTAAAAAATAAATTCTTTGAAGATGAAATCCAACAAAATTAGTTCTATATATTTTTTTAAAAAAATAGAAAACAATATTCAATTAGCTTAAAGGGGTGTAAGGATTATAAAATAGTCTACGAAAACCTAACACGATTAAAAACTTGTTATAAATGATTATTTTACGTTTTCCCAGTATTATTCTACGAAGAAGATCTCCTAAACCACCACCAGTCAACACATCCATCCACAAATCACCATAGGATGGATTAGAGATTTTAAGGTTTTTTTCCAGGAAATCTTTAAGGTTCTCCCGTCTTAAAAATGCTATAATGCAAGAAGTGAATATTAAAAGTACCAGTACCAATAAAAAAACTCCTCCTACTCCCCAGTTATGGAAATTAGCCACATTCATTCCTAGTAATGCGTATAATATTCCTAAACCCACTCCGAAGGAATGATTACCCACTTCACCCATCATTATTTTCCCCTGATAATCCAGCGGTGCATACCCCAGACAGGCTGCCAGTATAATTAGTGCCAGGGAATAAGGGTTTCCAGTGGTAAGGTAGAGAAGAATAGCCATTAAAGTGCTCATGATCATCACGGTGGAGGCAGCAGTTCCTGGTTGCATATCTGCAATGTTCATGGGCTGGATCATCAATGCGATAAGGATAGAAACCGGGCCAAAGAAGAAATATCCAGCTACCATAACTAGAAGCATACCTATCCCTCTGGAAAGTTGTCCGATCTCAAAGGGAAGTCCTCTAATTTTCTTCCGCCCAATGATATCATCTAAAAATGCAAAAAACCCAATTAATCCAATCAGATAGTTCCCCGGAGGTGGGAAGAATAGTAAAAGTACTATTAAAGGGGCGATGCCCACTGCACGGGGAGTGCCTCCACGTATAGGAGTGTAAAGGTTACCTCTCAGGCGAGTGAATATATTCTTGAATAGGAGTGTTAAAACCCCGGAGAGAATGAAAACCGCAACCAGCCAAATTAAATCCATGATATTCATTTAACATCACTTATAATAAAATATTTACGAATATTTTAGGATAATACCAATATCTCCCATAAAAATGTGTGTCCATATATCTCCTTTTAAGACCTGAACTCTTCAAATCAGAATAGAAATTTTTAGTTTAAATAGATATTCTATTTTTAATAGTCTATTCCAGGGTTTGTTTTTTAAGGTCCAATGTGCCCTTCAGGAGTTTGAGCAATGACGATCTTCAGTCCAGTTTCATTGAGAGTGCCTTTAACTTTCATCATCTCAGAATAAGATGGTAATAACAGGTCTTTTCTCCTGAATTCACCTCGATAATCAAGTATACACACCTGCACATCTTCCTTTAAATTCACTATTCTTCTCCCCATTTCTCCCACTTCTTCCATTGAAATAAGATCTTTGTTATAGGGTATGCCAATTCCCAGGAACAAATCATCAGAATACTCGCCAATGGCATATTCAACCGCTGCCCAGGATGTTTTAAGGTACTGGTATGCCAGCTTAGAGTCTTTAAGGCCGGTGATTTCCTGAAAAGTATCGGTGTGAATTCCCTTAAGATCCACTCCCAATTCCGTCATCCCAGCTTTAACCAGCTCATCAATGTAGGGTGCAGTGAGCACGGTTCCATTGGTGTCCACGTGGATGTGAACATCACTATCTGCTTTACGGATATGTTTAATTAATTCCAAAAGCCAATGGGGATTTAAAGTGCTTTCGCCGCCAGATATTGCTATCCTGTCAACCTGGTGTTGTCTCTGGAGTCCGAGGAGAATCATGGCAGTTTCTTCAGCCTCCATGGGGTGTCCTCCGGCAGCAAAGGCCATGCCATAGTTCTGGCACTGGGGGCAGTGTAGATTACATCCGTGGGTAAAACAGGCAATTTCAATAGGTTCTACACTCTTCTTAAGCTGATAGGGAGTTCCCACCCCACCTACAGTGTGGGCTCCGAATCCACTAACCACCCGTAATGGGGGCATGGGGATTGGTAATTTGATTTTCATACCCTCATATAATGGTGTGATGCAAGAAAGAGCGTATTTACCATCAACTTTCACGACACATGACCAGCAACCCCCTGAAAGGCAGGGCATAATAATAACTGGACTGATATCTTTAGAGGGGTCTTTAAATGGAAATTTGCTGATCTCAACTCCGGCTTCACTCAGGGCATCTTTAATAAATCCCGATGTTTTTATCAGTTGACCATTAACGTAAACAGTTTTTTTAGAGGATAATGCTAAATTATCTTCTATAGCTATAATTGCAGTCTCGGGACAAGCAATGACACAGGCCCCACAGCCAATGCATTTACCTTCCTCTAAACTTTTCCAGGCACTCCCCAATGGGCAGAGAACCATTTCACACATTCCACAGTGAATACATTTATCCCTATTTCTGGTTACCTTCATTTACAGGCCCCGTTTAGGAAGTTAAAGGCATTTTTCCACACCAATAATTACTTTAATAAAAGTACGGTCTTTTACAAATTCAATCCATTAATTCAATCCATTAATTCAATCCATTAATTCAATGAATACCTTAATAAGGCGGCTAATCCTCCCAGGGCACCTAGCTGCTTTCCACCATCATGTTCGCTGCTTAAAACCATTACCTTACCTCCCAGATTCTCAGTTAGGTCCATGATCTTCTCTACATCCTCTTCCCGGAGCATTTCATCGATAACCAGTAATTCTTCCACTGCACCAGCTTCAGCAGCTGTTTTGACTTCTTTTTTCCCATAGGTCGCCATGTTGGAAGTTTTACCAATTTCCTCCAGAACTCGGGCCATCATCCGTATTTCCTCGGCTATACGTCCTTCAGTGGCCATCTCTTCCAGGATGCCCTTCTGCAACACCTCGTGGATTCCAGATCTGCCGCCAGCCCCAGTGCTTTCCAGACGGGAAATACGGGCAATATCCGGATATCTCTGGCTAATAAATTGATAAAAGTCATTTTTACCAAACCCGGGTCCGGCAATGACCATTCCCTCAATTCCTTCAAACTTCTTAATGGTGCTCACGATCTCTTCGTAAAAATTGTTGATGACCTGTTGCCGGTTTTTTTGAACCATTCTCTTCCCGGAGATTCCCCCAATTATGGGTCCGTAATATTCCACTCCATACTGGCGGAGGATGCCCATATCGGCATTATCGTCCTCAATTACCACCACCAGTGCTTTTGGTATTTTTGAGGCATCTATGGCTTCTTTAATTCTTTTCCGGTGCCAGCGGGACCATCGTTCCTTTTGTATCTTCACTGAATTGTTAAGTTTCAAATCCAGGGTGTGATGGGATCCCAGGGAAACCAGATCTTCAGGTCCCTTTTCAATAACTCCTTTGGCCCGTAGTTTCCCTGTGTATTTATGGAAATTAATGCTTTCCACTCTTATGCCCATGAAAAATGTTTTTTTAATACCACGGTCACTGCGCAGGCGTTCTCCAGTGGTGTCCTGTATACGGCGGGTGGTTCTGGATGAGACCAGATCCCCTGGTTCTATAAGGTGAGAAAGATGCCAGAGGTCATCTAAAGTTTCGGGGAATAATTCAATAAGTCCTCTTTTAGCATCTTGATGAACAATACGCATTTTAATACCTTTTTTGAATTTATCCTATATTTTGATTATTATTAAAGAATTGGGGTGAAATGGATTTTTTAGGGTGATTTTGCCCCAATTAAATTCCGATTTATGTTCAAATCTTTTTTTAACATCCCTTATTTTCTTCCATCTTATTCATAAATTTTATTCCCCTAATCATAAGTTTTATATAAAATGTATTACAAAATAGGGGATGGTGATTATCAATGGACAACCGGCTAGAAAGTAAGATAAAAGAAACCCTGGAAAATGTTAAACCTTGGCAACGGGTCCCTACATCTCTTGAAGGTGTTTTCCTAATCAAGGCCCCCACCAGAGGTGACCAGGAAAGCATAATGGTCGAAATAAACCCTTTAGATGAGTTTGGACGCCCTATTAAACGTAGGGGGATATTCATACAGCAAAAAATTCAGCTTGAGAGGTTTTTAGATGTTATGGAAAAACCACGTCTCATGGAATTTCTGGAAACACTGGATTCCATGGCTGGAAGTGATCAGGGTAAAGATAAGGTGGGAACACTGGAGATCTAAAATAAGGGATTATTGAATTTTATTCACGTGCAATACCGGCAACACTAGGATGCATTAAATTATATACGGGTAATTTCACGTGGAATACAGTTTGTAGTGTGAATTTCACGTGGAATACAGTTTATGGCGGGAAATTAATGGGAATACAGTTGTTCCATCCAAAATACGGGCAATCAGATTATCTCTCCAACTAGGAATCTTTCCAATAAAAATTATCTCTCTATTAACATTGAAATATTGGAGTCGGGAAAATTCAGTGTGGTATGAAAAATTTAATATCCTCCTCTAGCTATAGATAACCCTATGCAGGTAGCGGTTATTGGCGGGACCCGTGGACTGGGGAACTGGATAGCAAATTTTCTTCAAAAGAAAGGATATCAAGTTACCATTACTGGTAGGAATTCCATGATGGGAGAGGCCATAGCCAGTAAAATGAAGTTATCATACACTGCGGATAATGTGAAAGCCGTATCCCAGGCAGAAATAGTGATTGTGGCAGTTCCCATTGAAGTCACACCCCGGACCATAAAAGAAATAGCCCCCCACCTCCAGGAAGGATCTCTCTTGGTGGATGTGACTTCAGTTAAGGAGGTACCTGCCAAAATCATGCATCAGCACGCTCCGGAAGGGGTGGAAGTACTTCCCACCCATCCCATGTTTGGCCCCAGAATAAGATCCCTGGAGGGACAGGTAATCGTTCTCACTCCACAGATAAGGGGAAAATGGTATCCAAAGGTGTTGAAGTTCTTGGAATCTGAACAGGCCCGTATATTGGAAACTACTCCTGAACTTCACGACCGCATGATGAGCATTGTCCAGGGTTTGACCCATTTTGCCTACATTTGCATTGCCAGCACCATTGAACGGATGCAGGTTGATGTTAAAGATTCAAGAAAATTCGCAAGCCCTATTTACAGCCTCATGCTAGACATGATAGCTAGAATTGTTGCTCAGAATCCTTACCTCTGTTATTCTATACAGACCCAGAACCGTTACATTCATGAGGTCCATGAAATCTTCCTGGAAACCTTCAATGATCTTAAATCCATGATCGATCATGAAAATCAGGATGATTTTGTAAAGGCCATGAGTTCAGCAGCCAAAAACCTTAATGATTTGGAAGCATCCCTGGGAAGATCGGATAAGGCCATATCTGCCCTTAATGCAGAGGTAACTTATCTTAAAAACTCGGTGGGAATGGAAGTAGGTTTACGCCACATGTACTCGGGAAAAGTCCACCTCGGTGTTCTGGAATCATTATCTCCAGATTTTGTGATTATAAATGAAAATAATAAAACTGTGAAACTTAAACTTCCCAATATTGAGGTTCTAGGTGCAGAAGAACTGCAGGCATGGAAAACCACTAATCTTCCCCTGAAGACCTTTGATGTTTCAGTGGTTCTACCGGAAAGTTCCCAACCTGAGATAATATCCATTACCATTAACTCTCTGGAAGGGGTGGTCACCTCTGAGGTTAAGGATGTTTATCAGGGTAGTCAAATTCCAGAAGGCTTCCAGAGTATAACCTTCACCTACCAGGTGATCTCAACTGAGTCCCGGAGAAAGGTTGAAGGTTTACTCACCGGATTTGGGGGTATTATCCGTTAAAAATGTATAAATTTCATCTATTTTTGAATTAAGTGTGCTTTAATTGGGCCCAGTACTGCTTGGGGGGCAGGATATAATGTTTTAGATTAATGGGGGATTGATTTGATTCTAATTATTTTTATAACTACATAATTACCGAAACCTTTATATACTAGAATCTACAATGTTAAAGTAACATAAGTTAACTAAATACAAAAACGATTTATATTTATTTTTTAAGACGTAAATTATTTTAATTCAAGCTATAAAAAAATTTATAGGGGGATTTATCATTAAAAGCGAAGATATGAAACTAAAAGTAGCAGAAGCCTTCTCACAGGCAGATGTAGGTCGATCCATAGCCCGGATAGACCCGGCATGCATGGAAAAGCTTGATCTCCTGGATGGGGATATGATTGAAATTGAAGGTCGAAAACTAACTGCCACCACAGTGGCTTCATCCCAATCTGACATAGGACTGGGTATCATCAGAATAGATGGATACATCCGAAAAAATGCCGGAACATCCTTGGGAGAAGAAGTCACTGTAAGAAAAGCCCAGGTTAAAGAAGCACAGAAAGTGGTGATGGCCCCGGTAGATCAGCAAATCATGATCAGGGGAGATGTTAAAGGAGCATTCCAGGGCA